>Ga0316613_10000636_pt1 | contig 26666 bp, 26 predicted proteins | sample OWC_soil_day10_C_2_FD_207647 | JGI IMG/M metagenome (GOLD analysis project Ga0316613, IMG submission 207647) | Wetland soil microbial communities from Old Woman Creek delta, Ohio, United States - OWC_soil_day10_CT_b | ecosystem: Environmental > Terrestrial > Soil > Wetlands | place: USA: Ohio...
AGCGTCTGCCGTCCGAAAGGCGCTTCGGCCTCAACGGAGGTCGGCAAGACGCTGGACAAGGTCAACGAACTCGCCGGCGATCTGCGCAAAGCCAACGACGCGCTGGTCGAACAGGCAGTGAAGAAAGACACCCGGAAGCTAGCCTTGCAGTCATCCGGCGCTGCAACGCCCGAAAAGGCGCCGGTTTCACCGGAAAACAAGCCCGTTCGCACGGCACGTACCCGCGCACCGACGGCTACGCCACCCAGGCCCGTGTCGCAGGAATGGTCCTACGAAGGCAACGCCGGTCCCGAACATTGGGGCCACCTGCGCCCCGAGTACGCTACCTGCGCCAATGGCCACCGCCAGTCACCGATCGATCTGAGCAATGGTTTCGCCGTCGATCTGGAGCCCATCCAGTTCTTCTATCAGCCGGCCGCGTTCCGCGTCGCCGACAAGACTCGCCATCTGCAGCTGTATGTATTCGGTGGCGGGATCATGCTGCTGGGCAAGCAGTATCACCTGACGCACGTTCAGTTCCACGCGCCCTCGGAATTCACGATCGAAGGCAAGACCAGCGACATGGAAGCGCAACTGGTGCACCGCGCCGACGACGGGAAGTTGGCCATCGTCTCGATTCGCCTGGAGAAAGGAACCGAGAATCCGGTGATTCAGGCCGCGCTGAACAACCTGCCGCTGGAAAAGGAAGGAGAAGTCGCTCCGCCGGGGCAAACCATCGACCTCAGCCAACTGCTTCCGGCCAACAAGGACTACTTCACCTTCATGGGGTCGCTGACCGCCCCGCCCTGTTCCGAAGACGTGATGTGGATGGTCATCAAGCAAACGCAGCAGATCTCGCCCGCGCAGCTTTCCATCTTCCAGCGGCTCTACCGGCCGAATGCGCGGCCGGTGCAGCCGACCTTCGGGCGGATCATCAAGGAATCGCGCTGAATCGGGCGCATCCGGCGCCGAAAAAGCCTTTGCGAGGGTATTCCGCGGAAGGAAATTCCGTTTTCGCGGATCTTTTTTCGAAGTCGTGAAAATGCGGCTAAAAAACCTAAAAACGCCGTGAACTTGCTTCGATGATCGCTTAAGTTGCAGAAAAAGCCCTGATTTATCAAGGCCATCGGCGCGGCACGTTGGCGCCCGTTCGCTGCAATCCTGCTACACTCGCGGCTCCCAAATTCAAACAAGACCATAAATTTGGAGCGTCAGACGGCTCCGTTCCGGAGCCACTTCCGGAGTACGCAGCACCCTTGGCACCCGTCGGGATGCGGTTGCGCCACACGGCCGTGCGGCACACCTGACAGCCCGATATGCGCCATTCCGTAGAAACAATGAAGGGAGTAACAGCTATGTCTTTCATGCAGCGCATCGTCGATTTCTTTTCACGTAAATCAGTCGTCACCAAGGGCGGCGGCGACAAGGCCATCAGCAAGCAGAAGGCCGGCGGAAAAATGACCGCTCGCGAGCGCATCGGCGCCTTGCTCGATGAAGGCTCGTTCCAGGAGTACGACCTGTTCGTCGAACACAAATGCCAGGATTTCGGCATGGCCGGCAAGGAATTGGCCGCCGATGGCGTGGTGACCGGTTCGGGCACCATCAACGGCCGTCCGGTGTGCATCTACGCGCAGGACTTCACCGTTGCCGGCGGTTCGCTCGGGCTGATGCACGCGCGCAAGATCACCAAGGTGATGGATCACGCCATCAAGATGGGCGTGCCGATCATCGGCATCAACGATTCGGGCGGCGCGCGCATCCAGGAAGGCGTCAACTCGCTGGCCGGGTACGGTGAAATCTTCTACCGCAACACGCTGGCCTCCGGCGTGGTACCGCAGATTTCGGTCATCCTCGGGCCGTGCGCCGGCGGCGCCGTGTATTCGCCCGCGCTGACCGACTTCGTGTTCGTCGTCGACCAGATCTCCAAGATGTTCATCACCGGGCCGGAAGTCGTGAAGACCGTGCTCGGCGAGGAAATCTCCATGGAAGACCTCGGCGGCGCCCGCGTACAGGCCGAAACGGCCGGCAACGCGCATTTCTTCTCCAACAGCGAACTGGAGTGCTTCGAGCAGATCCGCACGCTGGTCAGCTACCTGCCGGACAACAACCGCGCCAAGGCGGCGATCATCGAGCAGAAGAAACCGAAGGCCAGCTACAAGATCGAGGAACTCATTCCGAAAGACTCCAAGATCCCGTTCGACGTACGCGACATCGTGCGCGCCATCGTCGACGATTCCGAGTTCTTCGAAGTGCAGGAGCTGTTCGCGCCGAACGCCATCATCGGCTTCGCCCGCATCGAAGGCGAAACGGTCGGCATCATCGGCAACCAGGCGCTGTTCCTGGCCGGCGTGCTGGACATCGACGCTTCCGACAAGATCGCCCGCTTCATCCGCTTCTGCGACGCTTTCAGCATCCCGCTGCTGACGCTGATGGATATCCCCGGCTATCTGCCCGGCTCCGACCAGGAGCACAACGGCGTCATCCGCCACGGAGCCAAGGTGCTCTACGCCTACAGCGAAGCCTCCGTGCCGAAGATCACCGTGATCCTGCGCAAGGCCTACGGCGGCGGCTACATCGCCATGTGCTCGCACCACCTGCGCGCCGACTTCGTCTTCGCCTGGCCGACAGCCGAAATCGCCGTCATGGGCCCGGAAGGCGCGGCCAACATCATCTTCCGCAGCGAGATCATGGCTGCCGAGAATCCGGAAGAAATGCGCAAGCTCAAGGTCAAGGAATACACCGACAAGTTCGCCAATCCGTACGTTGCCGCCTCCAGCGGCTATGTCGATGCGGTCATTCCTCCGGAAGAAACCCGCGCGTGTATCGCTCACGCCCTGAAGCTCACGCGCAACAAGGAAGAAATCCGTCCGGACCGCAAGCACGGCGTCCCACCGTTCTAAGAGGAGATCATCGTGAGCGAACAGGAAAGCCTCCGCGAAACCCAGGAAATCGCGCTCGAAAACGGCGTTTTCGAAACGCGCGTCACCAAAAAGTACCTGCAGCGCAAGCCTTACGAAAAGGATGATCCGCGCGTCATCAAGGCCCTGATTCCCGGCTGCGTCGCCGAGATTCACGCCACCGTCGGCCAGCCTGTGCGGCAGGGCGACACGCTGATGATCCTTGAGGCCATGAAGATGCTCAATCGCATCAAGGCGCCACAGGACGGCACCGTCAAGGCGATCAGCGTCGCTGCCGGCCAGAAAATCACAAAAGGCCAGGTGCTGATCGAACTCGGCTAGCCCGAAGCAGAGTGCCTCGACAGAGCGCCGTGCCGGAATCCTCCGGCGCGGCGTTTTTTTATTTCCCGCTCAGCACCGCTTTCAAGGGTGCTACAGTTTTTCCGTCACCTGCTTCTATACTCCGCATTCCAACCTGCAACAGGAACCGCATGCGCTTCCAGAAACCCATCGACCGCGCGCTCTGGCAAATTGCCGTCGACCTCTCCAACACCATGCCGGGAGAAATCCAGTTCCGGCGGCTGGTATCCGCCATCGGCTCGGTACTGCCCTGCGATGCCGTATCGCTGCTGCATCTGCAGGACGGCGTGCTCGTTCCGATGGCCACCTACGGCCTTGCCCCCGACCTGATGGGACGGCGTTTCGAGCCTTCGGCCCATCCGCGTCTCTCCACCATCCTGGCCTCACGCTCCCCGGTACGCTTTCCCGCCGATTGCGATCTGCCCGACCCCTTCGATGGCCTGATCGCCAGTGACGCCGAGCACGAAAAGCGCGTGCACGCCTGCCTTGGCTGCAGCCTCCACGTCGACCGCGAACTGGTTGGCGTGCTCACGCTCGACGCGCTCAACGAAAAGGCCTTCGACGACCTCTCCGACTCCACCATCGGCGCGTTTGCCGCACTGGCCGGGGCCACCGTGCGCAATGTCGCGCTGATCCGCGCCCTGGAGAAAGCCAGCGAACAACAGCGCGCCATCGCCCGCGACCTGATGCAGGAGGCTTTCCGCCGCACGGGCAACCTGATCGGCAACAGCGCGCCGATGCGCCACCTGCGCCAGGAAATCGCCACCGTCGCCGCCACCGACCTTGCCGTGCTGATCACGGGTGAAACGGGAACCGGCAAGGAACTCGTGGCCCGCACCCTGCACGCCCAATCGGCCCGCCACGACCAGGCGCTCGTGCAGATCAACTGCGCCGCGCTGCCCGAATCCGTCGCGGAAAGCGAGCTGTTCGGCCATCGCCGGGGCGCATTCACCGGCGCCGTCTCCGACCGGGCCGGCAAGTTCGAGCTGGCGCACGGTGGCACGCTCTTTCTCGACGAGATCGGCGAGTTACCGCTGAACCTCCAGGCCAAGCTGCTGCGCGCCCTGCAACAAGGAGAAATCCAGCGCGTGGGCGCCGACGAAATTGTCCGTGTCGATGTACGCATCATCGCCGCCACCAACCGCGATCTGCGCCAGGAAGTCGAAGCCGGGCGCTTCCGCAGCGACCTCTACCATCGCCTGCACGTCTATCCCATCGCCGTGCCCCCGCTGCGCGAACACCGGGAAGACCTCGCCGTGCTGGCCGGCTACTTCCTCGACATGTCACGCCACAAGCTGGGCATCGAGCGCATCGACCTGCATCCGCAGACGTTCACGGCCCTGGCCGCCTACGACTGGCCCGGCAACGTGCGCGAACTTGAACACCTGCTGCTGCGCGCCAGCCTCAAAGCCATGCAGCACGACCCTTCCCGGGTGATCGTGCGCCCTGAGGATCTTGGCCTGCCCACCACGCACGCCGAGCCGCCCTCCCCGACCCTCGTCACCTCCGCAAGACTGCCGGCCACCCACCTGCGCGATGCCGTCGACGCCTACCAGCGGCAGCTCATCATCGCCGCTTTGCACGAATGCGAAGGCAACTGGACGCAAGCCGGAAAACGCCTCGGCCTGGATCGGGCGAATCTGCAACGTCTGGCAAAACGCTTGGGAATGTAGAAATCCGAACGGCGGGATGACAACAATCCCGCCCGACTCCATAACCATCGCACTCCATCCCCTCAATGATTGATATCCCCTGCGTTTCACGGCACGATGCGGAAATGCATTCATTTTTTCTTCGATACCGTTAGCCCCCGAAACACCGACCATGCTTGTACTGTTTGTTCATGGGATGGGACGAACCCCGCTTTCGGGCTGGCCCCTGTTGCATCGGCTTCGACAACGCGGCCTCGGGACAACAACGTTTGGCTATACGACGACGTTCGAGCGTTTCGATGCAATTACGCTCCGCCTCAAATCCCGATTATCGAAGATCGCCGCAACAGGCCCCTATGTTGTTGTCGGACACTCGCTCGGCGGCGTATTGATTCGCGCCGCCCTGGATTCGCTTCCCAAGGACGTGGCCCGCCCGAGCCACGTCTTTCTGCTCGGCTCACCGATCCAGCCGTCACGACTGGCGCGTCGCCTCAAGAACAACCTGTTGTTTCGCGTAATTACCGGCGATTGTGGCCAATTGCTTGCGTCGTCATCCCGCATGAACGCAATTGGCGCCTTGTCGGAACCTGCAACCGGCATCGCGGGAGTGCGCGGTCTTTCAACTCGCGGCGGTCCATTCGGTGAAGAACCCAATGACGGTATCGTTTCCGTCGGAGAGGTCAGCGCTTCGTGGCTGTCAAATCAGATACAGCTTCCCGTCATCCACACGCTGCTGCCCGCAAGTCGCCTGGTCGCCGAAGTGATTCTTCACGAGCTCGGTCCAGAGGACGACTAGCCCGCTCCGGCTGTCGCCACATTTTCACTTTCTTCACCAAGAGAAATCATGACTTCAGTTGCTGACGAGATTCAAAGAAGAGAAAAGGCCGCTCTTGAGGCGATCAGGAAGTCCTTCGGGACGGAGGATGGAGAGTTCGGCGCCACGATGTTTGCCGATCATCACCTTGAGGAACTGGACGGGAGCTACTGGCTGAAGCATCTCGGGACAGAGGCGCCATTGCCAGCCCGCGTTCTGGATATTCTCGTGCTCAGCTCCCGCTGGGGCGACGATGAACATGAGATGGAGGTATTCGATTTCTCGCTGCCCGACGAAGTCACCGACTATGTTTTGAGCGTTCGTTTTGATGAATCGGGCGCAATTGAAGAAATCTCGATGGAAAGCTGATTCACCGCAAGAGCGCCCGCCCTCGCGCAAGCGGAGCGGTCTGCGGGAAACGGGATCGCTACCTTGCCGCCCGCGGTTGGGGTATCGTTTCGATGAATAACGATGTGTTCGCCATCAAAACAAGGAGGAATTGCCGATGATCAAGGTCAGCGTGTTTTATCCCAATGAAGCGGGCAAGAAGTTCGACATGGTTTATTACTGCTGCCGGCATCTCCCGATGGTCAAGCAGACACTGGGCGACGCCTGCAGGAGCGTGTCGGCGGAACAGGGGCTGGCGGGTGCGGCCTCCGGGACTCCTGCCACCTACATCGCAACGGGGCATCTCTATTTCGACACGGTCGAAGCCTTCGAGACGGCGTTCAACCCTCACGCCCCGAAGATCATGGCGGATATCCCGAACTACACGGACATCAAGCCTATTTTCCAGATCAGCGAAATGAAGATGTCGTGAAGTGATAGAACCCTGACTGCGCCACGGCCATGTGTTCTCTGGCCGCTCTCCAGCGCCTCCCTCCGCCGCCCCGAATTCACTCAGCGTTCTCATCCCGGCCATCCCGGCTGAGTTGCTTTTCTGCCTGTCCGTTACCTGTCGATATGCCGACCATCGTCTCTCATGTTGCCGTGCCGCTCGCCATCGGGCTGGGCCTTGGCCGCCGCGCCATCACTCCCCGCTTGCTTGTCGCCGGACTCGCGGCTTCGATATTGCCGGATCTTGACGTCGTCGCCTTTCGGCTGGGGATCGCGTATTCCAGCCAGCTGGGGCATCGCGGCTTTTCGCACTCGCTACTTTTCGCCTTTCTGGTCGCGGCACTCGCCGCCCTATTCGCCAACCGGCTCAAAAGCGCTCGTGTCACGGCTTTCGCTTTCGTGCTTGTTTCCGCCGTATCACACGGCCTGCTCGACATGCTGACCACCGGCGGCTTGGGCATTGCCTGCCTGTGGCCATTCTCCGAACAGCGATTCTTCTTCCCGGTTCAGGTCGTCCGCGTTTCGCCCCTGAGCATCCGTCGTTTTTTCGGCCCGGCCGGAATGGCGGTCTTCACGTCCGAGTTGCTCTGGATCTGGCTTCCGGCCGCTGCGATGTGCGCCGGCCTCTTCCTGGCCCGAAAGTTCCCCCCACGGCGAACGGCTTGACGGGAACTAACGTCGTCTACTTCTTGCACACCATCTTCTGGATATTCTCGTTGTTGCTGCCGGGTTTGACAGCTTCCCACTCGGGATTGGGAATCTTCTCGGCTGACAGGCGACGACCCGCCCCCATCTGTTCGGTGAATGCCTCCAGGAAAAGCGTCCGGAGACGCGGCTGGGTGCAGTCGTACTCGACTCGCGTGATGATCGAGCTGACCACCGTCTGCGCATCGACCCACTGGGCCGTAACAAAATCCATCAGCTGAATGGTCAGGACGAACTCCCCGTTCCGCTCCAGCGATTGCTGTTCCAGGTAAACACGGAAGTTCTCGGTGCGCCCGATCGCCAGCCATTCGGCTTGCGCGCCGCCGGCAGCCAGAGTCAGGAGCAGGAAAGGAAGAAAGCGCCGCACCGCTTTTTGAATCTTTGCAGGAAGGTTCATGGTGTGATTTCTGGGTGAACTGTCGATTTTTTGGCAGAAGCACCTGCTCTTGAGAACAGGGGGATTTTTCCGCCGCCAACCCGATTATCTCGCCATCGGCCCGCCTTGGCAGCATCGTGCAGGCGGAAATTTCATTTCCGCATCGTTTGCCGAGCATCTATGCTGGGTATTGGCTAATTGACGCTCATCGAGGCTCATGTGGGCCTGATCTCCCTCACTTCCTGGAGGAACCCGCAATGATATGGAAACCACGCCTGTTTCTGGCGATCCTGCTCACTGTCATGACTTGCGCCAACGCCGCGTCGGCTGCTGAGAAAACCAAGCCCCTGATCGTCGGCATGGAACTGGCTTATCCCCCGTTTGAAATGACCGATCCGGGCGGCAAGCCCACGGGCGTCAGCGTCGATCTGGCGACGGATCTGGCGAAGCATCTCGGGAGAGGGGTGGTAATCGAGAACATCGCCTTCGATGGATTGATCCCGGCGCTGAAGACCGGCAAGGTGGATCTGGTGATTTCCTCGATGACAGCGACCACCGAACGCGCCAAGTCGATCGACTTCTCCGATCCCTACATCGCCACAGGCTTGTGCCTGCTGCTGAAGAAGGATTCGGCAGCGAAGGGAATCGCCGATCTGGACAAACCTGGAGTGAAGATGGCGGTGAAGAAGGGGACGACCGGGCATCTGTACGCCAGCGGCCACCTGAAGAAAGCGGAAATCCTGGTGCTGGACAAGGAATCGGCGGCTGTTCTGGAGGTAGCCCAAGGCAAGGCCGATGCCTTCATCTACGACCAGATGTCGGTTTACCAGAACTGGCAGCGCAATCAGATTACGACGCGGGCGATTCTCGAGCCTTTCCAGAAGGAATCGTGGGCGGTGGGCATCCGCCAGGGCAACGACGAGTTGAAGGCGCAGGTCAACGCTTTCATCAGGAAATACCGTGAGGACGGCGGCTTCGAGCGTCTGGGCGATCGCTACCTGAAAGAAATGAAGGAGGAATTCAAGCGACTGGGTTCAGCGTTCTTCCTGTGACCCGACGAGCCGGTTTCGTGAACTGCCTGTTCGCTCCCGCCCAGGGCGAATCGATCAGCAGCGGGGCACGGGTAGCTTCATGGAGCCTGGTGGCCATACTGGCGGCCGGCTTGTTCACCTTCGCCTTCAATCAGCTTCACTATGGCTGGAACTGGTCGGCGATCTGGGAATACCGCCAGAAGTTCCTGCAGGGGTGGCTGATGACCGTGGCAATTTCCGCGGTGTCGCTTGCGGCCAGCCTGCTGATCGGCGTGCTCGCCGCACTGGCCCGGCGGGCCGATTTCCTTCCGTTGCGTTACGCCGCCGCGCTGTATGTGGAGACGATTCGCGGCACGCCGCTGCTGGTCCAGATCCTGATCCTGTTCTATGTCGTGGCCAACGCGTTCGGCCTTGAAAACCGCTATCTCGTCGGCGTTCTCGCGCTATCGTTGTTCGCCGGCGCTTACCTGTCCGAGATGGTCCGCGCGGGCATCGAGAGCATTCGCGATTCGCAGCTCGAGTCGGCACGCGCCATCGGGCTGACGAGCGCGCAAACCTACCGCTACGTCATTTTCCCTCAGGTGGTGCGTCAGCTCATTCCGCCACTGACCGGGCAATTCGCTTCGATCATCAAGGATTCGTCGCTGCTGTCGATCATCGCCGTCAGCGAGTTCACGCTGAACGCCCAGGAAATCAACGCCTTTACCTACAGCACGCTGGAAAGCTATCTGCCGCTGGCAGCCGGGTATCTTGCCCTGACCCTGCCAATCTCGCTGATCAGCCGCGCGTTGGAGCGGAGATTCCACTTTGCGACTTGAATTGAACCGGCTCGGCAAGAAATTCGGAGAAAGCCACGCGCTACGCGAGATCACGTTGGCCATCGCCGATTTCCAGTCGCTGGCCATCATCGGTCCCTCCGGCGGTGGCAAGACAACCCTGCTCCGCCTCATCGCCGGACTGACCGTGCCGGACACGGGAAGCCTGAGCATCAACGGCCAACCGCTGGACTTTTCCGAAACGGCTCTGCTTTCGCATCGACGCAGCATCGGCACGGTCTTTCAGGCCTACAACCTGTTTCCCCACCTGACGGCAAGGGAAAACGTGATGCTGCCGCTGGTCAAGGTACACGGGCTGGCCGAAGGGGAAGCGCGGGAGATTGTCGCAACCCTGTTCGAACGCTTTCATCTCGCTCCCCACGCCGATCAGCGACCGGCCGAGCTCTCCGGTGGCCAGCAGCAACGCGTGGCCATCGTCCGGGCCATCGCCATCAAACCGCGCTTTCTCATGTTCGACGAGCCGACCTCGGCGCTCGATCCGGAAATGACGGCCGAGGTACTCGACTTCATCGCCGAATTGCGTGCAGAAGGACGCGAGCTGATCATCGTCACCCACAACATGGGTTTTGCCCGCCAGGTGTCCGACCGCTGCCTGTTCATCGCTGACGGGCAGGCGCTCGAAGAGGGAGCGTCAGATGAGGTGTTCGGGCACCCGCGCCATCCGCTGCTGACCGGTTTCCTCGCCCGGGTGCTGCGCTACTAAAACGGAGTCGTTTTGACACCACAAGGTCATAACGACACGTTTTTGCAGCGAGTCATTCTGACTCCAAACGCACAAAATATGCATCGCAGCAACGAATAATCAACGGGTTACAAGACTGGCACGTTCTTCGCGTTAGGGGTTTCTGTTTTCAATCCCAACAGGCGAGGACTCTCCATGTTTTGCGTGCAATGTGAACACACCATCCGTACCCCCCAAGGCAACGCCGGCTGCAGCTACGCCCGCGGCATGTGCGGAAAGACCAGCGAAGTATCCGACCTGCAGGACATGCTCGTGCATCTGCTGCAAGCCGTTTCCACCTACGCGGTCGCTGCGCGCAAGGTTGGCATCGCCGACGCGGAAATCGACGCCTACGTTCCGCAGGCCTTTTTCGCCACCTTGACCAACGTCAACTTCGACGCCGAGCGCATCATCGATTTCACGCGCCGCGCCGAGACCTGCCGCAACGATCTGCGCGCCCGCTACGAGGCGGCCTGCGCCGCCAGGAACGTCGCCCCCGAAAAGCTGCCTGCCGCCGCGCATTACCAGTTGCCGGATGCACGCACCGTGATGCTCAGCGATGCGCTGCAGTTCGCGCTCAACCGCCAGAAGAACGAAGTGGGCGAGGATGTGATCGGCCTGCGCCTGCTATGCCTGTACGGCCTGAAGGGCGCCGCCGCCTACCTGGAACACGCCCGCGTGCTCGGCCAGACCGATAGCGACGTGGCCGGTAAGTTCCACGAGTTCATGGCTTTCCTCGGCACGCAGCCGGCCGATGCCGGCGCCTTGTTCCAGTGCGCCATGGACATCGGCAAGCTCAACTACCGCATCATGGAAATGCTCGACAAGGGCGAAACCGACACTTTCGGCCACCCCGAGCCCACCCGCGTCAATACCCAGCCGATCAAGGGCAAGGCCATCGTCGTTTCCGGGCATGACCTGCACGACCTCGAACTGATCCTGCAGCAGACCGAAGGCAAGGGCATCAATGTTTATACCAATGGCGAGATGCTGCCGGCACACGCCTACCCGGCGTTCAAGAAGTACAAGCACCTGGTCGGCAACTACGGCACGGCCTGGCAGAACCAGCAGAAGGAATTCGCCGCCTTCCCCGGCAGCATCGTCATGACCTCCAACTGCATCATCGACCCGGAAGTCGGCCAATACAGCGCTCGCATCTTCACGCGCAGCATCGTCGGTTGGCCGGGGGTGACGCATATCGAAGGCAGCGATTTCACTCCGGCGATTGAAGCCGCGCTGGCGCAACCCGGCTTCACCGCCGACGCCACCCCGGTCTATACCACCACCGGGTTTGCTCGAAACGCGCTGATGGGCGCGGCGCCGGCAGTGATCGAACAGGTCAAGGCTGGCAACATCAAGCACTTCTTCCTGATCGGCGGCTGCGACGGCGACAAGAAGGAGCGCAGCTACTACACCGAGTTGGCCAAGTCCGTGCCGCAGGATTCCGTGATCCTGACGCTGGCCTGCGGCAAGTACCGGTTCAACACCCTGGAGTTCGGCAACATCAACGGCATTCCGCGCCTGCTCGACGTGGGCCAGTGCAACGACGCCTACTCGGCGATCCAGCTGGCTCTGGCGCTCGCCGACGCCTTCGGCTGCGGCGTCAATGAACTGCCACTGTCGCTGGTCCTGTCGTGGTTCGAGCAGAAGGCCATCGTCATTCTGCTGACGCTGCTCTCGCTGGGCGTCAAGGATATCCGCGTCGGCCCGACTGCGCCCGGCTTCCTGACGCCGAACCTGATCGGCATCCTGAACCAGCAGTTCGGCCTGAAGCTGATCTCCTCGGTCGACGCCGACCTGAAGGAAATGTTGGCCGCCTGACCGCGCTCCCTCCAGCACGACATGCGCCACGCGAGCGGTGCATGTCGTGTCGTGCCCCACGTTTTTCAGCGTTCCAAATGAATACCATCGCAGAACACCCGCTTTTCTGGCAGGGCGAATCGCCGCTTACCTGCGTCGATCGCATCGAGGAAACCCACGATGTGGCGACATTCGTTCTGGCGGCGCCGTCCCGCCGTCTCTTCCACTTTCATCCGGGGCAGTTCCTCTCGGTGGGCGCGACCATCGACGGCAAACCCCTGTGGCGCGCGTATTCGATTTCCTCAAGCCCAACCCGCCCGGAAACCGTGTCCATCACCGTCAAACGGGTCGCCGGCGGACGCGTTTCCAACTGGCTGCTCGACAGCATCGGCCCCGGCAGCGAGCTTCCGGCACTGACACCGGCCGGCGACTTCGCCCTGCATCCCGGCGATATCCCGTCGACCGTCGCCCTGTTTTCGGCCGGGTGCGGCATCACGCCGATGATGTCGATGACACGTTTTCTGCTGGAAACACGTGCCGCGGCCGACATTCATTTCTTTCACAGCGCCCGCAGCGAGGATGACATCATCTTCCGCGACGAGCTGCTGTCCCTTGCCGCCTCGCACATCAATCTGAAACTGCATCTATTCCTGAGCCGGCCACAAGGAGAAATGCCGCATCTTTCCTGGCATCGGGGCCGCCTCGACGCTTCGCGCCTGCAACGCCTGCTGCCCGAACGGAAAAACACCCGCGCCTACCTGTGCGGGCAGGAAACGTACATGGACGCCGTCGGCAACTGGCTGCGTGAGGCCGGAATGGCCGAGGCAGCAATCCGCCGCGAGAATTTCCAGGCCCCTTGCGCGGAGGCTCCGGCCGAAGGCGAACGTTTCGGACTGCGTGTGCCGGGCTTTGACAAGAATACCGAAATCGCCGAGGGCGAGTTGTTGCTCGACGTGCTGGAACGCGAAGGCCTACCGATCATCGGCGCCTGTCGTACCGGCGTCTGCGGATCGTGCAAATGCAAGGTGGTCTCCGGCGATGTCCAGACAAGCAGCACCGCGCCGCTCACCCCGGAGGAAATCGCATCTGGCTACGTGCTGGCCTGCTGCGGGACGGCAAGAAGCGACCTCGTCCTGCAGATCGGATGACAAACCACACGAATCCCTGTCGCCATGACCGGAGACTATGACCGTTTGTTAGGTTTCGAGTCGCCACTTCCCCCAAACGCCTGAAAACAACTCACTTTCAGCGGTTGCGCATTCGCCGTGTTCAGGTTTTAATGAACTCATGCGGGGGCACTCTGTAATCCACGAAACGGGGGGAAACAAAATGGGCGGATTGAATTCGTGGCGCGTTTCGACGCGCATGCAGTTGCTGATCGGCTTGACGCTGGCCGGTCTTCTGATCTTGTGCGTCATCGCCTTGATGCAGCTGAAAAGCAGCATGTACGAGGACCGGCAGGAAAAAACCAAAAACCTCATCGAAGTCAGCCTCGGCATCCTCGAATACCACTACAAGCTCTCCCAGGACGGGAAACTGAGCGAAGAGGAAGCCAAGAAATCCGCCAAGGAAAGCCTGCGCAACGTGCGTTTCGGTGCCAAGGACTACTACTTCATTCTCGATACCAACCACGTTTATGTTCTGCTTCCTCCCCGGACCGAGTTCGAAGGGCAGAACAAGGCCGACATGAAGGACGCCAACGGCAAGCTGCTGATCAAGGATATCGTGGCGACGGCGAATCAGGGCGGCGGCTTTCTCGAATACTGGTTCCCGCGCGCAGGGCAGACCAAGGCCGAGCCCAAACTCGCCTATTCAGCGCCGTTCAAGCCCTGGGGCTGGGTGATCGGTACCGGGGTCTACATCGACGACATCGACACGCAGTTCCGCCACACGGCCATCGTTCTCGGCAGCGTTTCCGCCGTCCTGGTCGTCCTGTTGATGATTCTCGGCTGGCGCATCGCCTCCGGCGTATTGCGGCAACTGGGCGGCGAACCAACGGTTGCCGTGGCGGTCATGCAGCGCGTGGCCGACGGCGACCTCACCGCATCGGTCGATTCCCCGGCGCCCGGCAGCCTGCTGCACGCGCTCGGCACCATGGTGGCGTCGTTGCGGCAACTGGTCCAGGAGATCAACAACAGCGCAAAACTTCTGGTGGACAACGCCGAGCACATCAGCCGCGCCTCGAACGAAGTCTCCACGGCAGCCAGCCAGCAAGCGGATGCAACCTCGGCCATGGCCGCCGCCATCGAGGAACTGACAGTCAGTTCGACGCACATTTCCGACAGCGCGCGCGACACGGAAAACGACTCCCGCGAGGCCATGAATCTCGCCAGCGAGGGCAGCGGTCGCGTCGAACAGGCGACCAACGCCATTCAGAAGATCGCCTCGACCGTGGCCGACGCCTCGGAACGCATTCGCGCGCTGGAAGGGCGGGCCATGCAGGTCTCCTCGATCGCCAATGTAATCAAGGACATCGCCGGACAGACCAACCTGCTGGCGCTCAATGCCGCCATCGAGGCCGCACGCGCGGGCGAGCAGGGCCGCGGCTTCGCGGTCGTTGCCGACGAGGTACGCAAGCTGGCCGAACGCACATCGAGCGCAACCACCGAGATCGAGCAGATGATCTCGGGAATCCAGGGCGACACGGTCGGAGCCGTCGGGGCCATGAACGAGGCCTTGCCGGAAGTGGAGCAGGGCGTGCAGCTCGCCAGCTCGGCGACCGAATCGCTGCAAGCCATCGAGAGCGGCGCCGGCCGCACGCTGGAACGCATCCGCGAGGTCGCCGCCGCCACGCAGGAACAGGGCAGCGCCAGCACCTCGATTGCGCAGCGTGTCGAGCAGATCGCCCAGATGGTCGAGGAGACGACCGCCACCATCCGCAGCACGGCCGACACAGCCATCCAGCTTGAACACATTGCCCAGGGGCTTCAGGCGCAGATCAAGCGCTTCACGGTCTGATCCGGATACGGACGAAAGGATAAAGACAGCAAAAAGGGCGGGGTACCGAACCCCGCCCTTTTTTATCCGCTCCGCCCGCTAGTGCGCTTCGTCCCAGTTGGCGCCGACGCCGACTTCAACGGCCAGCGGCACGCGCAGTTGCGCCACCTGGGTCATCAGCGGCGGCAATTCCACGCGCACGCGCACCAACTCGTCGTCGGGCACTTCGAGCACCAGTTCGTCGTGTACCTGCATGACCACGCGGGTTTTCAACTTTTCCCGATCAATCCAGCGCTGCACGGCGATCATAGCCAGCTTGATCAGATCGGCAGCGGTGCCTTGCATCGGCGCGTTGATCGCGGCGCGTTCGGCGCCCTGGCGACGGCCGACCTGCGCGGCCGTGATGTCGGGCAACCACAGACGGCGGCCGAAGACCGTTTCGACGTAGCCGTTCATCTTCGCCTGGTTGCGCGTGCTTTCCATGTACTTCGCCACGCCGGGATAACGCGCGAAATAGCGTTCGATGTAGCTCTGCGCCGCAGAACGTTCAAGGTCGAGCTGGCGCGCCAGTCCGAAGGCGCTCATGCCGTAGATCAACCCGAAGTTGATGACCTTGGCCACGCGCCGCTGGTCGGGACCGACCTCAAGCGGCGTGACACAAAAGATCTCGGCCGCCGTCGCGCGATGGACGTCCTCGCCGTGGGTGAAGGCTTCGGTCAGGCGCGCGTCTTCCGAAAGATGCGCCATGATGCGCAGCTCGATCTGCGAATAGTCGGCGGAAACGATGCTGGCGCCCGGCGGCGCGATGAAGGCCGAGCGGATGCGCCGCCCTTCGGCCGTACGCACCGGGATGTTCTGCAGGTTGGGGTCGCTGGAGGCCAGCCGGCCGGTGACCGCCACCGCCTGTGCGTAACTGGTATGCACGCGCCCGGTCTGCGGGTTGACCATCTTCGGCAGCTTGTCGGTGTAGGTACCCTTGAGTTTGGCGAGTTGCCGCGACTCCAGCAGCAATTTCGGCAACGGGTAGTCGAGCGCCAGTTCGGAGAGCACTTCCTCGTCGGTGGACGGCGTGCCGGACGGCGTTTTTTTCTTCACCGGCAGGCCGAGTTTTTCGAACAGGATTTCGGCCAGCTGCTTCGGCGAATTGACGTTGAACGGTTGCCCCGCCGCCTCATGTGCCTGTTGTTCGAGTTCCATCAAGCGCTTGCCGAGCTCGTTGCTTTGCTGCGCGAGCAGATCGCTGTCAATCAGCACCCCGTTGCGTTCCATGCGGAAGAGGATGTCGCGCACGGGAATTTCGATTTCGCTGTAAACCCGCGCCAGCCCTTCGCTGGCGGCGATTTGGGGCTGCAGTTGCGCGTGCAGGCGCAAGCACAGGTCGGAATCTTCCGCGCCGTACTCTGAGGCTTGCTCGACAGCCACCTGGTTGAAACCGATCTGGCTTGCCCCCTTGCCGCACAGATCTTCGTAGGCGATGGTTTGCAAGCCGAGATGGCGCAAGGCCAGCTGGCCGAGGTCATGCCCGCGCACCCCGGATTTTCCCGATTCGAGCACGTAGGACTGCAACAGCGTGTCGTGCGCGACCCCGGCCAGCGCGACCCCGTGATTGGCGAACACGTGCTGGTCGTACTTGAGGTTCTGGCCAATTTTCGCGTGCTCCGCCGATTCGAGCCAGGGCTTCAGTCGCGCCAGCACGTCGTCGCGCGGCAGCTGCGCCGGCGCACCGGCATAGTCGTGTGCCAGCGGAACATAGGCCGCTTCGCCGGGAGCGACGGCAAACGAAATGCCGACAATGCGCGCAGCGAACGGATCGAGACTTGTGGTTTCGGTATCCAGCGCACTTAATGGCGCGGCCTGAATCTTTTCAAGCCAGGTCTCGAACGTCGGCCAGTCGAGCACCGTGGCGTAATGTTTCGGCGCTTGCGGGAAGAGGGAAGGGACCGCCTCAGGCTGCGGAACGGACGCCGGAAGCTTGCTGGCTGTGCCGGGGATACTGACTTCCTTGAGCCACGATTTCATTTCATAGCGGCTGAACAACGCGGCCAGCTTTTCCCGGTCCATCGGCGTCGGCGCCAGGTCCACGGGCTTGACGGGCAAGTCCAGATCGCAGCGCACGGTAACGAGTTTGCGCCCGAGCGGCAGGAAATCCAGCGCCTCGCGCAGATTTTCGCCCACCACGCCGCCGATCTCGCCGGCTGCAGCCATCACGCCATCAAGCGTGCCGTACTGTGCCAGCCACTTGACCGCCGTTTTCGGGCCGACCTTGGCCACGCCCGGCACGTTGTCCACGGTGTCGCCGATCAACGCCAGGTAGTCGACGATGCGTTCCGGCGGAACGCCGAATTTGGCCTGCACGCCGGCCTCGTCGAGCGTTTCATTGCTCATGGTATTGACCAGCGTGACATGGGCATCAACGAGTTGCGCCAAGTCTTTGTCGCCGGTGGAAACCACCACCCGGATGCCCTGTGCTGCCGCCTGCCTGGCCAGCGTGCCGATGACATCATCGGCCTCGACGCCGTCCACCATCAGGATCGGCCAGCCGGAAGCAGCCACGCAGGCGTGGATCGGTTCGATCTGGGCTACCAAGTCGTCGGGCATCGGTGGCCGATGCGCCTTGTATTTCGGATACCAGTCGTCACGGAAGGTCTTGCCCTTGGCATCAAAGACGCAAGCCTTGTAAGCTATGTCCTGCGTGCTGGTGTCGCTGTCCAGGCGGCGCAGCATGTTGAGAACGCCGTAGATGGCGCCGGTCGGTTCCCCTTGCGAATTGCGCAAGTCGGGCATGGCGTGAAAAGCGCGATAGAGATATGACGATCCGTCGACCAGCAGCAAGGTGGGCATAGTTGAAAAACGAAACGAGCGAAAAATGAGCGAAAAAGGAAAGATACCTCTCCTGGCGGACCCCAGCGCCTCGAAATTCACGGCGTCCCAGGAGGCCTGGCGGGTTTTCGGCATTATGTCAGAGTTCGTCGAAGCGGCGCAGCGGCTGGCCGAGATCCGGCCGGCTGTGTCGATCTTCGGCAGCGCGCGTACGACACCGGACTCGCCCTATTACCAGCTCACCGAAACCATCGCCCGTCAGCTCTCCGATGCCGGTTTCTCGGTCATCTCCGGCGGAGGCCCGGGGATCATGGAAGCAGCCAACAAGGGCGCGTTCCAGGGCAAATCGCCGAGCGTCGGCCTGAACATCCAGCTGCCGCACGAACAGCGGTCGAACAGTTATCAGGATATCTCGCAGAGTTTCCGGCACTTCTTTGCGCGCAAGTACATGTTCGTGCGCTTTGCCAATGCCTATGTCGTGATGCCCGGCGGCTTCGGCACGCTGGACGAGCTGCTGGAAGCGCTAACGCTGATCCAGACCGGCAAGGCGCGGAAGATTCCGATCATCCTGGTGCATGAACCGTTCTGGCGCGGCATGGTCGACTGGTTCAAGACCACGCTGGTTAGTGAACAAATGATTTCGCCGGAAGACATCGACCTGATCCAGGTGATCGACAAGCCGGAAGATGTCGTCGAGGCCATCTTCAAGCATTACGAACGGAAGGGCTTCGCTCCGCTGCCCAGCGAGCGGGAGATGTTGCTCAATCTATAATACAATCAACACTCATACAGAACACTCACAGTTCCCGGGATTTTCAGCCATGCGCAGCCTTTCCGTACTCCTCGCCTCCTTGGTCATCGTCGCCGCGCCCGCCGTGGCTCAGGACCGCGAAACGCCAACGCCGGCACCGGATGCCCGCCCTCCCGCCCTGATCCCGCTGGACGATTCGATTGAACCGCAAGTGACCATCCGCCAGCGCGAAGGCGCCACGGTCGAAGAGTATCGGGTCAATGGCCGGCTCTACAAGATCAGGGTCATCCCCCTGCGCGGCGAGCCTTACATCCTGGTCGACCAGCGCGGAGACGGCTCCTTCGTCCCGCAGGACGGGCCGGGAACGCCGGGCTTGAGCCTGCCGCAGTGGGTCATCGGCACCTTCTGATCAATCCCTGCCGACAGACACCTCACATACTTGCTTGCCGATCCCCTCTGACCGCCGGAAAACACGCCCATCAACATGACCCCATTCCCCATTCCCGCACCGGCTTTCGATGGAAAGAGCCGCGCGGTTGGTGTCGACGCCGCCTTTCAATGGCTGCAGTTGGGTTGGGGAGTGTTCATGGTCAATCCCGGCCTGTGGATCGCCACGGCGCTCATCCTGATCGTCGGCTTCCTGGCATTGTTGGCCGTATGGCTGGCCGGTCCGTTGCTCGCATTTCTGCTGGCGCCCGTGGTCGCCGCCGGGTTGTTGGTGATGTGCCACAAGGCATCCAGCGGCGACAGACTCGAATTGCAGGATCTGGGCGCCGGATTCAAGACAGCGACAACGCCGCTGATCACCCTCGGCGTGGTCTTCATGGCGGCGATGCTGGCCATCAAGCTGGTCGTATTCCTCCTGTTCAGCGGCTCCGTGGCGGGCGGAATGATGATGCCCGGCGCCACCGGCCTCGGCGTTCTGCTCGGCGGATCGCTGCTTGCCCTGCTGCTTTCTTCGGTGCTGGTCATCCCCTTGAGCATGGCCATGTGGTTCGCGCCGGCGCTGGTCTTCTTCAACAACATGCCGCCACTCGAAGCCTGCAAGGCGAGTCTCAACGCCTGCCTGAAAAACATTCTGCCCTTCCTGATTCTCGGCCTGATTCTGTTCGTCCTGACTTTTTTCGCCGCCTTGCCCGTCGGCCTCGGCTTTCTCGTCCTCCTGCCCTGGCTGTCGGGAACGGTTTACGCCTCCTACCAGGATGTATTCGTTGCCCACTGAAGCCCACCCCACCCCATGCAAGCTCTGACACTTCCTGCCAACCGCGGACTGCACTGGCTCACTGAAGGCTTCGCGATTTTCCGCAAGAAGCCGGCGTTGCTGAGTTTCCTCGTACTCGGCTACTGGCTGTCGATGGCCGTGATTTCGGCCATTCCGCTGCTCGGGCAGATTGTCAGCTTCCTGCTCATTCCCGCGTTTTCGGTGAGCCTGATGAATGCCTGCCACCTGATCGACACCGACCAGGAACTGCCACCGCAAGTCCTCTTTTCCGGCTTTCACCGCAATCTGCAACCATTGATCGTGCTCGGCGCGATCTATATCGTTGCCAGCGTGGTCGTGCTCGGGCTCTCGGCCCTGTTCGACAACGGCCTGCTGTTCCGCATCCTTGTTCTGGGCCAGGTGCCGGGACGCGAGGAGCTGGAAGCAGCCTCGGTATTCGTCTCCGCGCTGCTCGCCATCATCCTGCTGATCCCGGTCATCATGGCGTTCTGGTTCGCGCCGGTGCTGACGGCCTGGCACGATATGCAGGCCGGCAAATCGTTGTTTTTCAGTCTGGTGGCCTGCGCGCGGAACTGGCGCTCTTTCCTGGTCTATTCACTGGCCGTCGGCGTCGTCGGCGTTCTCATTCCCCGCTTGATCAACAGCGTACTGGGCGCCGGCGAAGACCCCAACCAGCTGCTGCCGACCATGTTCACCGTGATGCTCAGCCTGGTTCTCCTGCCGACGTTGTATGCCAGTTTCTACGTCAGCTATCGCGATGTTTTCGTCAGTCTCCATGACGAGGCTTGAGGCGGAAACCAGTCCGCTCGGGATTTTCGGCGGCACGTTCGATCCGGTGCATTACGGCCATCTGCGGCTGGCTGAGGAAGCGGCAGACACCCTGAGCCTGCCCCGCGTACGCTGGATTCCTGCGGGCCAGCCCGCGCTGCGCGACGCGCCGCGGGTGGGGGCGCGACAGCGCCTGGACATGGTTCGGCTGGCCATTGCCGGGAATCCGCGCTTCGAACTCGATGATGGCGAAGTCGAGGCCGCTCAGACGAGTTTTACCGTTCCCACGCTGGAACGCCTGCGTCGCCCCGACGTTTGCGGCACGCGCCGCCCGCTCGTCTTGCTGGTCGGCAACGATGCGTTTGCCGGAATGTCCGACTGGCATCGCTGGGAACAACTGTTCGACCTCGCCCATGTCGCCGTCGCGCACCGGCCGGGCTATTCGATCAGCGCGGAAGACCTGCCACCCGTACTCGCCGGAATCTTTCGCCATCGCTTCTGCGACGATCCGCTGCAACTGGCCAGCGCCCCGGCCGGCCATATCGTCACCTTCGCGATGACACCGCTCGACATCTCGGCAACGCGAATCCGCTCACTGCTGTCAAAGCGGCAAAGCCCGCGCTACCTGATGCCGGATGACGTCATCGCCCATATTCATGACCATCGTTTCTACACGGAGAACTGAACCGCCAATGAAAGCCGCACAGCTCGAAAAAGTCGTCGTTGCCGCTCTTGAAGATATCAAGGGCAAGGACATTGAAGTCATCAACACCGCCAGGTTGAGCCCGCTGTTCGAACGCATCGTCGTTGCCAGCGGGGATTCCAATCGCCAGGTTCGCTCACTGGCCCGCAATGTCGCGGACAAGGTGCGCGAGGCAGGCGGCGAGATTCTGTCCACGGAAGGCGAGGACGGCGGCGAATGGGTACTGGTCGACCTGGGCGACATCGTGGTGCACATCATGCAACCGGCCATCCGCAGTCACTACAACCTGGAAGAACTGTGGGGCGGCAAGGGACCGGAGCGCGTACGCAAGGCGCTGGCCGTCAGCGCCTGAGCCCATGACCCCATGAGATTGGGCATCCTCGCCGTCGGCCACAAACTGCCGGACTGGGTTGCCGCTGGTTGCGCCGAATACATCAAGCGCATGCCGCGCGAATTGCCGATGTCCGTCGTTGAGATCAAGCCGGAACCGCGCGGTACGAAGAGCAGGGAACAGCTCCTGGCCGCCGAGAAAACCCGCCTTGTCGCGGCGCTCCAGGGTTTTGCGCGCATTGTCGTGCTCGACGAGCGTGGCGCCGACGTAACCACCCTGAAGCTGGCGCACAGGCTGGAAGGCTGGATGAGGGAGGGTGGTGACACGGCTTTCGTGATCGGAGGCGCCGATGGTATCGACGAATCGTTGAAGGCCAGGGCAGACGACACACTCCGTTTATCCAGCCTGACCCTTCCCCACGCCATGGCTCGCTTGATACTATGCGAGCAACTTTACCGCGCCGTCAGCGTGGTCAAAAATCATCCTTATCACCGCGAAGGCTAGCCGGCATGGCGTTCGACACGCGCAATCCCCGACTTTACCTGGCATCGCGTAGTCCGCGGCGCCGCGAGTTGCTCACGCAGATGGGCATTCAGTTCGACACCTTGTACTTCCGCTCACCCCCGCGCCGGGGCGACGATGTCGATGAAACCGCGCTCGAGGGAGAGGCGCCGACGGTGTACGTCGAGCGAATTGCCCAGGCCAAGGCGGAACACGGCTGGCGCACGGTGGAATTGCGCCGGCTGATGCTGCAGCCCGTACTGGCCGCCGACACCACGCTCGAGTTTGACGGCGAGATCATCGGCAAGCCGGTCGATGCGAACGACGCGCGCGCCATCCTGCGCCGCCTGTCGGGCCACACGCATCGGGTGTTGACCGCCGTTGCGGTATCGTTCGAGGGCCGCATCGAATCGGCAACATCCATCAGCGAAGTCACCTTCGGCGCCATCAGCGACTCTGAAATCCGCCGCTACGTAAGCACCGGCGAGCCCATGGACAAGGCGGGTGCCTACGGCATTCAGGGCCGCGCGGGAGCATTCGTCAAGCACCTTTCGGGAAGCTACAGCGGAGTCATGGGGCTGCCGCTCCACGAAACCGGCTTGCTGCTCAAGCGCTTTGGTTTTCCACTTTGATTTTCCCGATATACGGTTGAGAATACACGTCGCCCGATCCATCCCCTGATGCCGGATAGGCTTGCATCCCGTTTTCCGGTACAGTTTGCCGCGTAGGTAAAGCATGCTGGAAGGCACAAAATGCTGAAAACTCTTTTTGGCCGGAATTTCGGTTCATCAAAGGATAGCCCGCAGGATGCCGGAGGCTCCGTCAGAATCGACGTCAGCCGCGTCAGGACGCTGATCGAATTCTTCCCGATCGGCAAGAAGCTGCGCTACTACCCCGAATTCAACAAGGACATCGTCCTGGACACGCTGGTTCTCGCCTACAGCGTCAACGGCCATTACGTGTATGCCCAGGAGGCGATCGAGACCGATGCGGACGGCACACCGACAGCGTTCCGGGTCGGTGAGAGCCTGACGCGCATCCCGGCCGCGAACCTCAAGCTTTTCCAACTTCTGGTTCCCGACACGAGCGATCTGGAAATGAAGCTCGACTATCTTCGGCGAGCCCAGCTCAGCCGCCACGGGCAGTTCAGCAAGGGCAACTACATTTCGCTGATATCCAACGCCGGGATGAAAGGCGTATCAACCGTCGACACCGAAGTAGCCAAGCAGGTCATATTGCACGACGGACCATATGCGCACATGAACATGGTTCTGCTGACCCCGGAATTGAATACGCTGTCGGTCACCGATCAGCGCAGGAAGCCACGCACGAAGACCAACGTACCGGTCATGGTGGCGCTGCCGGTGGCGAATTATTCCGGGCAAGGCACGGTCGTCGATATCTCCGACGCCGAGTTGCGCATCCGGCTGGACGACAGGGATAAAGCCCCGACCATCCACAAGGGTGATGCGATGATCGTCGACATCAAGCTCGGCGAGGCGGAACGGCACTACTCGATCAAGGGATCGGTCATCCGCCGCGCAACGGAAACCTGCGTCATTCGCCTCGATGGACAGGTCCGGGAAGGACGCCTCGTACCGTTCACGCCGCTGGACCTCCTGGAACTGAAAGCCGGGCTGCTCAACTACGGCAGATAGGACGCGATAAGCCTCGCCGCTTCGGCAACGCCGTCCGGGCGAGGCAGCGGCGGCGGCGTCTGCGCCCAGAGTTTCTCCAGCGCCGGCATCAGGTCGCCGCGCATCAGAGCTGGCGCATCCACTTCCTGGCACCGGGCGTTACCTTTCAGCCAGTCGACCAAGCAATCCTGTTCCGGCCAGTCATCGCGCCGAAGGACGTAAAGCACGGGCGTGCCATTGCAGGCCGCTTCGGTGAAGGTGCCGTAGCCCGGTTTGGTAAGCACCGCGTCGACACTGCACAAAAGACGGGTGAAATCCATGCGCAGCGACTCAAGCGCCGTCATGTCGTCGCGCCGGAGACCCCAGCCTTCCGGCACCAGCCAGCGCACGCCGGGCATGGTCGGCCAGAGCGCGGCATTCACGTCCTTGTCGAAGCCGCCGAAGGCAATCAGCACAACCCGCTCGCCGGAAGCACACCCGAGCCGCTCTTGCAGTTCCCGGCGGGAATCGCGTCCGCGCACCGTCACCGGCCCGACCGGGCGGGCATCGGGCAGCTCGGGCATCGGCATGGCCGGCGTCAGGCGCAGAAAACACTTGGCACTGTGATAGGCCGCCAGAATGTCGTCATGGATCGCGGCGGCCCAAGGCTCGTGGCCGAACACATGCGCGAAGAGACCGGCCCAGTTGAGCGAACACATCGACAGCGCGGGAATATCCGCTTTCGCGGCCCCGGCAAGCGGCAAGTAAGCAACGTCGGTCAGCACCAGGTCAGGCTTGCAGCCGCTCAGGAATTCGGCTTCCACAGCGACGTGATGCGCCCAGTCCGCATGCCACGTGCGGTAGGCCAGCCCGGTCGCCACGCTGTCGATGCACACCGCATCGCGCATCACGAAACCGAAATCGCTGCATCCCGCGCAATGTTCGAAGGGCACGGAAATGCGTGCGCGCATTCTATCCAGAGGCAGTCCTGAGCGGACCGTCAGCCGCAATCCCGGCCGGATGCGGACAAGTTCGTTGAGAACCGGCGCAACCTGCGCGAGATGTCCCAAGCCATGCGAAGAAATATCGACGAAAAGATGCGGCATCCTGGCGGCCATTCACAGATACCGCGCCAGCAACGCTCCGGTCAGGGCGCTCGGCAGGGGAATCCACACCCGATGACCGTTGCCCGGCGCAACACTGACCGGCTCGCCATCCGCGTTTTCCATCCGCTCTATCGACAACTCGACATTGCCCGAAGGATGAATGACCTCGACGCGGTCACCGACGGCAAACCGGTTCTTGACCTCGATCTGCGCCATTTTGCGCGCCTCGTCCCACCCGATCACGTCGCCCACGTAAAGGCTGCGCCCCGACTCCGAGTGCCCGCGCTGGTAGTTCTGGAGTTCCGCGTCGTGATGGCGCTGGTAGAAACCATCGGTGTAGCCGCGATTGGCCAGCCCTTCCAGTTCGCCGAACAGGCGCGGATCGAGAGGGCGCCCGGCAACCGCGTCGTCGATGGCCCGGCGGTAGACCTGCGCGGTACGTGCCACGTAATAGGGCGACTTGGTGCGCCCCTCGATCTTCAAGGAATCGACGCCGATTTCGACCAGGCGCTGCACGTGCTCCAGCGCGCGCAAATCCTTCGAGTTCATGATGTACGTGCCGTGCTCGTCCTCCTCGATCGGCATCAGCTCACCGGGGCGCTCCTTTTCTTCGAGCAGCCAGACTTTCTGCGCGGGGAGCGTATCGCCGGCAGCATCCTCGGCCGCGCCCCTCACCTTGTAGTCCCAGCGGCAGGAGTTCGTGCAGGTGCCCTGGTTCGAATCGCGCCGGTTGAAGTAACCCGAGAGAAGGCAGCGGCCGGAATAGGCGACGCACAACGCGCCATGGACAAAGACCTCCAGTTCGATGTCCGGACATTCCTGGCGGATTTCGGCGACTTCGTCGAGCGAAAGCTCGCGCGAGAGAATGATGCGCGAGACACCGAGTTTTCTCCAGAAGCGCACCGCCGCGAAGTTCACCGTATTGGCCTGCACCGAAAGGTGCACCGGCATCTCCGGCCAGCGCTCGCGCACCAGGTCGATCAAGCCGGGATCGGCCATGATCAGGGCATCCGGCCGGAGTTCGACGATCGGGGCCATGTCCGCCAGATAGGTACGCACCTTGGGGTTGTGGGGCAGCACGTTGCTGACCAGATAAAACAGCTTGCCGGCCTCGTGCGCCTCGGCAATCGCCTCGCCCAGCCGGTCGATTTTCCCGAATTCGTTGTTGCGCACGCGCAGGCTGTAGCGCGGCTGACCGGCATACACGGCGTCGGCGCCAAAGGCAAAGGCTGTGCGCATCATGGCCAATGAACCGGCCGGAGCAAGCAATTCAGGGGCAAAGCGGGGGGAGGGCACAGCGGGCGACTCGGACATGGAGCTTTTCGAAGGAACGGGTAGAATGGGATAACCCTTGGATTTTAACCGTTTTCCAACAACCCGCCGTTCATGCCCGACTCTTTTCCAGAAGACATCCTCATCAATTTCACCCCGCAGGAAACACGCGTTGCCGTCATGTATCAAGGCATCGTGCAGGAACTGCATATCGAACGTAACAACAGCCGCGGCCTGGTCGGCAACATCTACATCGGCCGCGTTGTGCGCATTCTTCCCGGCATGCAGTCCGCGTTCGTCGACGTCGGCCTGCAGCGCACCGCCTTTCTGCATGTTGCCGACATATGGGAGCCGCGCAACCCGGGCGAGGCCGCGCGCCCGATCGAGCGCATCCTGCATGACGGCCAGAGCATCGTCGTCCAGGTCATCAAGGACCCCATCGGCACCAAGGGAGCGCGGCTGTCGACGCAGATCTCGGTCGCCGGCCGCATGCTGGTGTATCTCCCGCAGGAAAAGCACATCGGCATCTCGCAGCGCATCGAGAACGAAACGGATCGCGAGGCCTTGCGCGAGCAGATCGGGCGGCTGGTTTCCAATAACGAACAGGGCGGTTACATCGTGCGCACGATGG
>Ga0316613_10000637_pt1 | contig 26661 bp, 24 predicted proteins | sample OWC_soil_day10_C_2_FD_207647 | JGI IMG/M metagenome (GOLD analysis project Ga0316613, IMG submission 207647) | Wetland soil microbial communities from Old Woman Creek delta, Ohio, United States - OWC_soil_day10_CT_b | ecosystem: Environmental > Terrestrial > Soil > Wetlands | place: USA: Ohio...
CGCTAACTTCCGAGCAACCAAGTGCCTGCTGGTCAATCGCTTTTGCGCTTGGCTAGCTTTGCTGTTCCCTAACATGCATTTTGCATAACCTTCGAATAATTCGCTTGACTTTTCTTAGCAGGTTTAACTTTACTCCCCCTACCCATTATGATATATCTCTCCTTTCAGAAAATAGATAATCATAACATGTACATTAAGAAAAAATTTATGTATGACCAGATATGAGCTTATGCAAAGACTTATTTTTTATTAACTTCAATACCAATAAAAAGTGCGAAGCATTATTGACAGTACCCCAAACTTTCCTGTCATTCACATAATATCAATCAACTCACCCCATAAATTGATTGATAAATTCAACTTCTAAAAGGGCAGACTAAATCTCTTCAGCCTGCCCTTTTAGAAGCATATACACATAATCTCAATTCCGCATTTTTTAAGTATGTTTCATCCATCTGATACAAATCATCATTTATGCACCAGAACCGAATTTTTAACTTACTTTAAGAAAGAGGCTTTTGCTAATTTATTCATAGCAGCTTCTTGAACCTGCTTAGGAAATGCGCCTTTAAATGAGCTTGTAACCGGATAGTCTTCCTGAGCCAAGTCTTCAGGCCACAAGCAGTTATAAATACATGCCGTTGTTTTGAATACTTTTTTCTCTTCTGAATCCAAGTATGGGATTAGACCTATAACTCTACTTTCTGGTTTATAATAAACCTCTTTAAATTGGTGGTTTCGAGTACCAAATGCCCATACTACTTGATTTATATCAGTTGGATCTATATCATCATTTACAACAATAATTTTCGGTGAAAGGAAACTTCCTTTACACGCATATACAGCATCACCTATTTTTTTAATAAGCTCATTTATACTGCAATTCATGATATCATTCCAATTCTTAGGCATAGTAATAACCAGCCAAGTACAGGCAGATTCAAATGGCATCCACGCAATCGTTGCGGGGATTTCATGTTTTCTTAAGCTGTTTAGTATTTCTGCACATGCTCCAATCCCCATTACCGGATGATCATCATCAATTGGAGCGCCAGCCACTACAATAGGATAAATAGGATTATTTCTATATGTCATGGCTTTTACATGATATATAGGTTTGTCCGATTTGGATTGCTTTATAAGATAACCAGAATATTCACCCATAGGCCCTTCCATGGCTGTTTCATTCGTTGACAATATACCTTCCAAAATAATTTCTGAATTAGCCGGTACAAGGATATCATTCGTTTCTGCTTTAACCAATTCAATAGGTTCTCCATAATAGCCGCTTATATAATCTGCTTCATTCATCTTCTCTGCAACTAAAGTTGAACCTGCAACAAGCGGAATCATAGGTTCTGTTCCAAAAGCTATAGCAAACGGCACTTCCTTGCCTATATCAGCCCACATTTTACGTATCTTCCCAATATGTTGTCCACCCGCAACCATACCTACCATAGTTTTTTTATCATAAATCATAATACGTGCAATTGACCAATTCGCCCATTTCTTATCAGGAGATTGTACTATAATTGTTCCCCAGGTATTTATATAGCGCCCCCCATCACCATCATGCGCAAATGGTACTGGAAGTTTATATAAGTCAACATTCTCACCCATTAAGATATTTTCTTTGCAAGGCCCGTTTATAACTATTGTAGGCTCAACCGGTTTTCGGCTGTAACCTTCGATCAAAGCCTCAATGATTTCTTTCCCCGTAGTGTTAGGTGGCATACCTATAGATAATGCATAACGTGCTAAATATAAATCTTTTTGTCTACTTACCCCTGCCGGAGCTCCCAGTGCACGGAAACCTTTCTCACTACCTTTGATATTATTAAAAAGCGGAGCAGGTCCCCCATTTTCATTACACCAACGGATAATTGCACCCATTTCTAAGTTCCAATCAACTTCTTCTTCAATCTCTTTAACTTCACCTATAGCTTTCAACTTCTCAATATATTCACGAAAACTTTTAATTCTGTTCATAAAAAAACCTCCTTCATGAATCTCTAATTTATCTATTTATATACAGATAATCTAATTCCTACCTATTTATGTTGCAAAAAATACCGTCCATCTAAATTTGCCCTTCCTATCCTAGGCTCCCTTAAACTGACTGTTGTAAAGGCCGGCATAAAAGCCTCTATTCTCTATCAATTCCGCATGGGTTCCCCGTTCAATTATTTGACCGTCCTTTATGGCAATAATCTCATCAGCATTTCTTATAGTGCTCAATCTATGTGCTATAACAAAAGATGTTTTACCTTTCATTAAGTTTAGCATAGCCTTTTGTATCGCCACTTCGGTATGCGTATCTATTGATGAAGTTGCCTCATCCAGAATAAGAATTGACGACTGTGCCAATACGGCCCGAGCAATGGCTAACAACTGCCGCTGACCATGCGATAGATTGCTGCCGTTATCTGCCAGAATCGTATCATAGCCATCTGGCAGTTGTTTTATAAATCCATGAGCATTTGCAAGCTTTGCAGCCTGTTCAACCTCTTTATTGGTGGCAGTTAAATTTCCATATCGAATATTCTCTCGAACACTCTCTGAAAAAAGATACGTATCCTGCAAAACGATTGAAATGGTACGTCTTAAACTACTCCGTTTTATGTTGTCTATATTTTCACCATCGATAAGTATCCTGCCGCTGTCTATATCATAGAATTTAGTCAGCAAATTAACGATGGTTGTCTTTCCTGAACCTGTAGGTCCTACTATAGCGATTGTCTGCCCCCTTTTTGCTTTTAAGCTCACATTTTTCAGTATCTTCTTACCCTTCGTATAGGAGAAATTGACATCATTGAAAATAACCTCTCCTTACAAATTCGAAACTTTCTTGGCCCTCTCGCTATCTTTCTCTTTAGGTTCATCCATAACTTCAAATACCCTTTCCACCCCCGCCAACGCAGATTGTATAGAGTTAAAAATATTCATTAGCTCATTAATTGGACGGGTGAAGTTTCTCATATAAAGCAAAAATGTAAATACCATTCCTATTGTTAGATCCATTCCAGCAAGTATAAAATATGCTCCGCAAACAGTAATAATTAAATATGTGAGGTTATTTATGGCGTTATTTACTGGGCCGATTCCCGAGAAAGCCTGAGCAAAAATAGCGCTTTTAGTAAGCTTTTTGTTAATTTTCTCAAAATCTTTCTTAACCTGCTCCTCCTGTCCAAATAACGTAATAGCCTTTTGCCCAGATATCCTTTCTTCTATATATCCATTTAAAACACCCAGCTCCTTTTGCTGTTTAATAAAGAAAGGCTGCGTTCGTTTTACAATAAACTTTGTCAATAAATACATAAACGGTGTTGTTGTTAATCCAACCAAGGTAAGTACCGGACTTAACAGAACCATTGCTATAAGCATCCCGGCAATATTTATAACTCCTGAAAAAAACTGCGTTATGCTTTGCGATAGCGTCATATTTATATTATCGACATCATTAGTAAGCCTGCTCATTAAATCCCCGCTTGAGTGAGTATCAAAGTACTTTAAAGGAAGCATTTGTAAGCTTCTATATAAATCCCTTCTGATATCTGAGGAAGTTCTCTGGGCTATGCTTACCATAAACCGATTTTGAAAGTATGTAGTAACAGCGCTTGCCAAATACATTGCAGTTAAAATCAGACAAATATTATAAAGCCCTGCCATGTCTCCCTTTATGATAAAATTATCAACTGATTCTCCATTCATCCTGGTGCCTATAATGCTTACTATGGTCGTTATTAAACATAGCAAAAAAGTAAACATCATCGTTTTCTTTTGGTCGCCGAGATACTTTATGAATCGTTTGATGGTAACCTTAGTATTTCTAATTTTTTCATTTATTCTGTATCTATTTCCAGGCCCGTTCGGAATTCCTGGACCAATTACAGGCATCACTTTTTCATTAGCCAATCAAAAGCACCTCCTCACCCAGTTGAAAAACTGCGATTTTGCGATATATTTCACTATTTCGTAATAACTCTTTATGTGTTCCAACTGCCGATATTTTACCATTATCCAATACAATAATCTTATCAGCATCCATAACTCCTGAAATTCTTTGGGCAATTATCACGACTGTACAATTTACCATTCTCGCCTTTATTGCACTTTGCAGCTTCGCTTCGGTTGCCATATCAAGAGCGCTGGAGGAGTCATCCATTATTAAAATTTTAGGCTTCTTTATTAAACTCCTCGCAATTGAAATACGCTGTTTTTGTCCGCCCGAAAAATTTTTTCCTCTTTGCTCGACAAGGCTTTGATACTTGTTTTCCTTTTCCATAATAAATTCGTAAGCTTGGGCGTCACGGACAGCGCAATCGATAGATACCCTATCTGCGTTGCAATTCCCGAATTTCAGATTATCTTCAATAGTCCCCGAAAATATAATATTATCCTGCATGATTAACCCTATATTTTCCCTTAACTCCTTTAACTTTATCTTTTTTACATCAATTCCACCGATAAGGACTTGTCCCTCTGTGGCATCATAAAGCCTGGGAATCAAATTTACAAGCGAGCTTTTTCCTGAACCTGTAGCACCTATAATGCCAACTTTCTCGCCTTCCTTGATCTTCAGTGATATATCGGTTAATACATTTTCACTGTGTTCATTGTATTTAAAGAAAACATTTTTTAACTCTATATCAAAGCCCTTCATTCCACCAGAAGAATCATTATCTTGAATGGAAGGCAACGTATGCAATACTTCGTTAATTCTATCCGCAGAAGCTTTAGCCCGCGAAAAGTTTAAAACAAGCATGACCATCATAATAAGCGAACTCATTATTTGAATGAGGTAATTAACAAACGCCATAACTTTCCCGATTGCAATGGTACCATGACTCGCCATATTGCCCCCGACCCACAGCACTGCTATAACACTCATATTCATTACCAGAGTTACTATCGGCCAAAGTATCATATTCATATTTTGGGCTTCGACACCCTTATTCATTAAATCAAAATTCGCTTTACCAAACCGTTCTGCTTGTCTTTCTTCTATAGTAAAGGCTTTTATAACACGAACTCCTAATATGCTTTCACGCATCACCGTATTAATTCTGTCCATTTTTTCCTGTAAAGCAGTAAAAAGCGGGAATGATTTTTTAAGAATTATTATAAGAGCAATTACAATCATCGGTACTGCCACTAAGAATACAAGTGACAGTTCGGGACATAAAGCAATAGCCATAATAATACCGCCCAAACATACTAATGGTGATCGAAAAGCCCCCCTTAAAACCATAAGTACCATATTTTGAACTTGTGATATGTCATTGGTCAGCCTTGTAATCAGTGATGAAGTTTTAAATTTATCTATCTCTAAAAATGCTAGCGTTTGTATCTTATCAAAAAGACCTTGTCTTAATTTTTCTCCCATTTTCATTGCTGCTATGGCACAAAATATAGAATTACCAATTCCTCCGATAAGGCCTATAAATGCAGCCAGAATCATTTCCTCGCCTATCAAAATAACGTAGGAAATATCTTGATTTGCAATGCCTATATCAATAATATCCGCCATCAGTTTAGGCTGAATCAAATCCATGGACACTTCTAGAATCATCATTAAAGGAGCTATAACAGCACAAATGGCCGCTTCTTCCCTCAAATATCGTAATAACTTGAACATTATGTAGTCCTTTCTTTTTCTACTTTTCTCATTTGTCTGCAAATCCTTAAACATTCAACACGGCCACTAGTAAGGATACTTCCCACGTTTGGCAAATTAATACAATTATAATTCATAATAGTTGTCTACACAACATTATTTGATTAATCCATTCACGTCTCGCTCCGAATGGAACATTAAATATAATACAGATTTGCGGCGTCCCCCGTTCTATAGACAGGTAAAACCAACGGAAGTCTTCAGTTATCGTAGAATTGCTTAATATTTCGCATAACTAGTTATGCAGATTGCTTGTTTAAGTAATATTCATCCGGCGTTAGATAGCCATTAGACGCATGCAAACGTTTACGATTGTAATAGATTTCAACATATTCAAATATAGCGCTTCTAGCCTCGGCGCGCGTTCGAAACGAGTAATCGTGAAGCCATTCATATTTCATCTTGCCCCAAAAAGCTTCCATTGGAGCGTTATCCCAGCAGCAATTGCCTTTTCGAGACATACTGCAGATCAGTACGTACTTTTTGATCAGCTTCTGATATTCTTTAGAGCAATATTGGCTCCCACGATCGGAATGGAGTATGCCGCCTGGAGTTTGGCCATAACGCCTGTGGGCGTTATTCAAAGCCGATATGACCAGTTCTTTATTCATTCGATCACTCATGGACAGACCTATGATCTTCTGACCATATAGATCCATGATGGCTGCGACATACAGCCATCCCTCACCTGTCCATACATACGTTATATCACTCACCATCTTTTCGCCAGGCTTGGACGATATGAACTTGCCCCCTTTCTCGATTTGCTGGACACAAAATAAGGTCTATAATAAAGAGAAAGAGGTCTTGCATATGTCTAAACAAACTGCAAAAAGAACTGCTCCGCCACATTATGATGATGCTTTTAAGAAAGGTGCCATTCAAATGGTTACGGAACAAAAACTGCCCATCAAACAGGTTGCTGCTGAGCTTGGTATTTGTATTGATACTTTACGCTCTTGGCTTAGAAAATCCGGCCTTAATCCCGTTTCGGAAAACCACAATAATAACATATCAAAAAAAATTCATGATCTTGAAACTCAAATCCGCGATCTTAATAAAAAACTTGCTCATAAAGACGAGGTCATTGATACTCTAAAAAAATCCATCGGCATAATTTCAAATCACTAGAACAAAAATTCTCCTTTATTGACCATCAGCGCTCCAATTGTTCTATTACGTTATTATGCCGTTGCTGAAAATTTTTTTAACTGCTTAAAATGCGAATTTGTTCATTTCAAACATTTTCATACGCGGACAGAAGCTGAAACAGCTATTTTTCAGTATATTGAAGCTTATTACAATTCTGTTCGTCCTCACAGTGGAATCGGATGGATTTCTCCAAATACTTTTGAAAAATTACATATCCATCCTGTTGCTTGAAAAATTACGATTGATTCGTTTTTTTTAGATTATATTCTGTCTACATAATCGAGAAGGGTGCACATCTCTTTTTGCTCAATATATATTTTCCCAACTGCAAGTGAACCTTCAACCATACCGAAAATCCATTCTTTAAAAATTTCCTTCTTTGATGCATATGCCCAACACAATGTTTTAATCGTTCTACTCATAATAATTTCCTCCTGCGTTTTGGTATGTCTATTAACGCCTCTGAAGTCAATTATTATCAAGTTATACATCTAATAAAAAACACAAGGCTAATCAACATATTCGTATTTCCGCGAAATGTTGATTAGCCTGTCACTTGATATGCTGTTCAACTCAACTCTCTATATATGCAGAACCATATTCAAACCACAATATATAGTGTTGCTGTTTAGGCACTTGCACGCTATTTTGTCCTGTGTTTTCTCTGTAGAAGTGCCACGCACTCCACGTATATTCTAAATAGTAACATATTCAATTCATATATTCTTTTTATTTTTCCGGCAGCGAAGAAGTAATGAACGCTTTGTATTCTTCTAGGCGCTTTTTGAATGCATCTGTCTTCATTTTTTCCAATGCCCTGGCAGTATTTACCTTAATATCATTGGCATGAATAAACTTGCCTTCCATGGTATCGTGAGCATGAGCCAGCTGTTCTTCAGGAAATTCAAATCGAACTTGGTTATCAACAATGACTATGTTGCCTTCGATACCGCACAAACAGCAAATAGCCTTTGTATTTTCGCTGGTAATATAAAAATTGCGGCAATGACAATGCGGACAAACACCTTTATCTCCTTTGTATTCCGCGTTTTCAATATTAGCCGCCGCTTTAGCTATATTGGCACCTATTTCATGAGCTCTCGCTATCTTCTCATCATCTGCGGCAATCCCTAGGGACCAGCTAAACACTTCATTATTGATAATTTTCCACATGGGAGTTAACGCATGAATGCCAAAATCGCATTGTACGCTAGTACACCATTCTGAGCCGCCAACAGCCATAAACGATACTACTTTATCCTGTAAAAATCTGGGGTCTACCGGTTTTCCGCCTTTTTTTGCCAGTTCAGTCGCCAGAATCTGATGTCCTCTATCCATTCTTGGCCCAAACCGATCCATAATGGTTCTAAAACTTCCTGTTGCACCTTTTTCGAAGATGGGAATAGAATATATGATTCCATCTGCATCGAAAATTCTATCCAGCAGCCAGTCGAAATCATCTTTCAGCACACACATATTGCCGCGACCGCTTTGAATGGCTTGTACGCAGGCAGTACAACCCGTACAAGGCTTAATATTTAAATCTAGAAGACGAATAAATTCAATCTCCGCCCCCTGCTCTTTTGCTCCTTTTAGCGCTTCTTTACACATGGCGTCATTTCCGCCATTCTTTGTTCCACCCGAAATTGCTAAAATTTTCATACTTTTCCCTGCCTTATTTTAATATTTTTCAAGATTATATTAGCAAACTTCCTCTTTCTTATTTCTTAGTCTATTGTAAAAAATTTGTTCGCTTATTTCGATGTGTTAAAGGCACAAATTTATTCAAAAATTGCCCTGAGGTATTGTACCAAAAGTACTAATTCACTAATAGTCCACTATCCATCTATCAACGTCAAGTTTTTATGAAAATTGGCTTTTTCTCGCGTATACAAGAATACACCCAAGCGCAATGGACAAATATGCAGCGGCTATTACCCGATATTCAGGCGGCAACATAAAAACAATTGTATGCGCGGGAATCCCCCAAAAACGGCTGTACTTTAAATACAATAAACCGAATAAACGCCAGCCAGTCAACAGTTCCTATTATTGCCGATAACGAAGGAGCTACGCCTCCCTCAACTCGAATATCAATAGAAGTATCAACGATTCTGTGTGCTCCCGAGAACATAGGTCCAAAAGTAAGATTCGTTATAGCACTTGTAATAAAAGCGCGAAGTAAGGTTTCAGTAACTCCCTCTCCAAAATATAACAATCCAACCTTTTCGGCACCTGCCCCCCCTATTGAAAACACCTGCAGCATAAGCGCCACGAGCATTCCAATAATTCTCCATACAATAGCCTTATAAGTAATTCCAATGGTTTTTTTCCATTCCCCAATGACAATTCTTACTGCTAATAATTCACCCATCGTCGCCATTATCATGAATTTTAAAAAAGCCATTACGTAAGGATGGCTATTCGTCATTTGAATAAAAACCTGATGACTTGAAGGAATAACTAATTAAATCGTTATTACGCAAAATGAACAAAACCAGGTAAGATCTCCTAGTCTCAAATTATTGCTCCTTTACACTTTTGAATTGTTTATACAATAAAACAACACTTTACTTACTATTTTACAAATTTCGGCATAATGCAATCCATTTTACAGTCAATGTGAGTTCATTTAATTTCATCCTGTGTAATTGTATATTTCATTTTATTTTTTACCAGATAATAACGCGGCTATCGAAAGCGCTAGTAATTTTTCTTGAGATGATGAGGCCCGTGAAGTCAAAACTATAGGAACTCGTGCCCCAACAACAACCCCCGCAAAGGTTCCTTTAGCAGATACTACCCATGATTTTCCCAATATATTTCCCACCTGAATATTAGGTACATGGAGAATATCAAAATCTCCACAGCAGGGACTGTTAAAACCCTTTATTTCAGCGATTTCCTTATCCATGGCAATATCATAAGAAATTGGCCCTTCGACCACGCACTTGCCAAATTCGCCATTATGGGCCGCTTCTTTAAGCGCCGCTGCATCAAGTGTTTCCGGCATTTTAGGGTTTACTTTCTCTATCGCGCACAAACAGGCAATCTTCGGCTCCTCATAACCCAGAATGTGAAAAGCATCCACCGCATTCTGGAGAATTTGCTTTTTTTGCTCCAGTGTCGGATACATCATCATCGCACCGTCAGTTATGGTTATGACTTTGGAATAAGAAGGAATGTGATTAAAGGAGAGATGAGACATAATTCTCCCTGAGTGAAGGTCATTTTCCTTATTTACAACGGGTTTGAGCATTTGTGCAGTTTCTAAAATCCCCTTCATAAGGAAATTTGCCTCATCTTTTTTGACCAGTTCGACGGCAACTTGCGCCGCTTCTTCAACTGTATTTGCATTTACAATATTATAATCGGATGGATTTTGCTGCTCTACTTTTAGCAGCTGCTTAATTTTCTCAGCATTACCTATGAGTATTGCATCAGCAATTCCAGCGGCTTTTGCTTCAATAACCGATGCAATAACGTGCTCATCTTCTGCTGCTGCAACAGCAACGATTCTCTTCACTGAACCTGTTTGAACTTTTTTGGTAATTTCGTGCAATGTCTTAAAATACATATCGTTTCACCTCAATTTGATACTGCGCCTAAACCGGCGTAAAATGCTTTTATATTAAGATCAACTAATGAAGGTTTTACATTCTCTCTAATAGCTGTATCCCAGTCTAACTCCCCTAGATTCATAAACTTAACCAAGCAACCCAGTAACACAATATTCATAGCCTTGACATTCCCGATGTTCCCAGCAATTTTACAAGCATTTAACACACTGGCATTGGCCGCATTTGTTACTTCCTCAAGAATCAATGACGAATATTCCTCTTCACCGGCAAGTACCGTCGAAGATGCAATTTCGTAGTCATTAAGGATAACCTTTCCCTCCGGCTTTATCATATCCAAATAGCGCAGCGCCTCCATTTTTTCGAATGCTACTAAAATGTCCGCGGAGCCTTTACCCATAATAGGGGAGTGCACATAGTCACCAAACCGAACTTGGGTAGTAACCGAACCGCCGCGCTGCGCCATGCCATGTACTTCAGACATCTTAACGTCATAGCCAGCTTTCATTAAACAATTCGACAATACTTTACTGGTAAGAATAGTGCCTTGTCCGCCTACTCCACACAATATAATATTTTTTGTTTCTCTCATTCCCCAGCACCAACCTTTTTTATTGCCTTTTTAGGGCAAACCTGAATGCACACTTCACAGCCAATACACTGTACAGCATCTGTTGTAACTTTACGCTTTTCCATATTGTAAATTAAAGCAGGACACCCTGCCCGCATACAGGCTTTACACCCAATACATTTATCGGCTTCCACAGTCACTGGAATTTTATAATTTCCAAACTCCGCCTTATCAGCCTGAGACAGCTTTTTCAGTGCACACGGCCATCTTGTAATAATAACTGCCGGTTCGTCGAAAGATAGCCCCCAATTTACGGCATCTTTTACATCTTGTAATTTCAGCGGATTAATTACCCGAATATGCTTAACACCGAGCGCCTTAACGACCTGATAAATATCAGTAACAGTAGATGCCTCACCATCTAGAGTAAAACCACTGCCAGGGTTCTCCTGATGTCCTGTCATACCAGTAATACGGTTATCCAGAATGCACATTAAAGTATTAGAATTGTTGTATACTGCGTCTAGCATACTAGTCATCCCAGAATGAAAAAAAGTCGAATCCCCCATCACACCGACTAAGCGCTGCTGTGCCCCGTGTTTTTGTGCTACCTTAGCCGCCCCGTGAGCACTGGAAAAACCACTTCCCATGCAGAATGCAAAATCCTTTGCATGATAAGGAGCATTTCCACTCAGGCCATAACAGCCAATATCACTTGAAATTACAATATTCTTTTCTTTAGCTAACTGATAGAAGAATCCCCTATGTGGGCAGCCAGCACAAAAGGTTGCCGGACGTTGCGTCACCAAACCTTTATTGAAGGTTAAAATATTATTTTCTTCATTGAAAATTGCTTTCTTAACGATATCTGGGTTAAGCTCTCCTATGGAAGTAATGAGCTCTTTTCCCACACAATCAATTCCTGCAGCCTTAATTTGTTCCTCCATAAAAGGCTCCAGTTCTTCAATTACATAAAGTTTATCTACCTTATCCGCAAACGCCAGGATTTTAGCCATAGGCAGAGGATAAGTCATTCCTAGCTTTAAATAGGATGCCTTATCACCAAACACTTCTTTTGCATACTGGTAAGCAACTCCAGCAGAAATTACTCCAACTTTACTGCCATTCCACTCTTCAACGTTCAGCGAAGATGCATTGCTATATTCCTCAGCCAATTTTAACCGCTGCTCCACTTTAGGATGTAATTTTAAAATTTCGGGAAACATTATCCCATATTTTGCGTAATTCTTTTTATAAGGTATAACCTTTACCGCTTTGGGCTCGCCAAATTCCACTATCGATTTGCTATGGCAAATTCTCGTGGTCATACGTAATAATACCGGCGAATCAAATTGTTCGCTAAGTTCCATGCCGATTACGACCATGTCCTTTGCTTCCTGCGAATTACTCGGTTCAAGCATAAGGATTTTTGCAGACTTAGCATAATTGCGATTGTCCTGTTCATTCTGTGATGAATGTTGTCCTGGATCATCCGCCGAAACCAGTACCATGCCACCCGTAACTCCAGTATAGGCAAAAGTAAATAGAGGGTCTGCTGCCACATTAACACCAACATGCTTCATAACTGCCATAGAACGTGCGCCCATAACCGAAGCGCCTATTGCCGCTTCCATCGCAACTTTTTCATTTGGTGCCCATTCACAAATAATAGTATCGCTATATTTTTCGCCGATATTTTCCAAAATCTCTGTACTCGGCGTACCAGGGTAAGCAGAAGCAAAACCTACTCCCGCTTCTAAAGCGCCTCGCGCGACAGCCTCATTTCCAGTTAATATCTGTTTCACAATTTTAAACTCCTTTTACTATTTTTCTATATGAAACTCATGCGCCTGTTCTTCTCCATTTAATACACGAAGTGCGCCATAAGCCAGAGCTTCCATCTCACATTCCCCGGGAAAAACATAGACTGGGGCTAAAAATGATATCTTATTGGTTATTTTCTCAACAACCAACGTTGAATGAGCTATCCCACCGGTTAAAACAATAGCATCAATTTTTCCGTTTACTACCGTAGCCATTTCTCCTATACTTTTCGATAATTGGTATACCATGGCATTGAGTATGAGCTCCGCTTTCGTATCTTGCTCTTGTATTCTTTTTTCAACTTCCCGCATATCCGCTGTTCCAAGATGCGCTCTTATTCCCGCGTTTCCACGGGTAAGGCCTTTGAGTGTATCTTGACTATACTTACCGCTGCAACACAGCGCAATTAGCGCCGTAGATTGTACGCGGCCACCGCGTTCAGGAGAAAATGCTCCTTCATCATCAGAAACACTATCTAAAATTCTTCCGTTTTTATGTACACTTACTGAAACGCCGCCACCTAAATGTGCCACAATAAACGTTCCTTTTATATATGAGCACCCTACTTTTTCTGCACACCGCCTTGCCATGGCCCTAGAATTCAGGGTATGACAAAAAGCTCTTCGTGGCAGTTCCGGAATACCTGTAATCTTCGCAACTTCAATTCTTTCGTCAACAGTAACAGGATCATAAATATAGGCTTTGATATTATTGGAATCAGCTATGCTTTTTGCAATAATTGCCCCGAGATTTGACGCATGGGCATATACATCGCTTCCTTTTAAGTACCGCACCATATCTTCATTAACAATATAGGCACCGGATTGAACAGGAGGCAGGATTCCACCGCGACCAACAACAGCTGCTAATCCTTCTACAGACTCATTATTTTCTTTTAACAGCTCGATAATCTTGTTTTTTCGCATCTCTTCCTGTTCGGCAATACTATTAAACTTACTTAATTCTTCTGTTGAATGCTCAACATTATCATTGAACTGCAACTTCTCATTACAATATAAAGCTACCTTTGTCGAAGTTGACCCTGGATTGATTGCTAGAATCTTTGATATATTATTCATGCCTTCTTCCTTCCTCATTATTTCGTTTAGTTTAATTCTATCAGCTGACTTTTTCTAAATCACTGTTGCTACCGTCCAATATTACATAAGAATGCCGGTAGGATATTTGTGCTAAAAGCCCAAATATCCTACCGGCATTCTTATACACTCTATATCTATAAGTAGCTCATTTTACAGCATGTGACAAATACTCAAGCAATTTAAAGGATAGCACAATTTTAAAGCATATTTCTCCATCCTCAAAATTTATATATGTTAATTCTTGAATTTTATTCAGACGATAAAATAAAGTATTTCGATGAATATGTAAATCCTGACTTGTTTTTACAGTATGTTTCATATTAAGCAAATAACAATACAAGGTGTCCATAAGCTCTGTATTATTTTCTCTATCATACTGAATTAGCAGCTTTAACTGATCTAATATGTAGTTTTCTAAATCGACATTTTTACTACATAATTTTAGAATGTGATATACAAATAAATCCTCAAAGAAAAATATAGTTTCCTCAAGTCCAAGATATTTTGCTACTGCTATCGAGTCTAGTGCGCCATTATAATATTTGCTTATATTTCCTAAATATTGGAAACTTTTACTCACACCCGCTACTAATTTGTTAGTAGTTAAAAATTCATCCAGCTTTACTTTATTTTCTTGACTCCAAATTTCGTCCTCTCGGTGACTAGTTAAAGCCACAATACGATTCTCGTATACTAAAACAAATTCCCAACGCATTACATTTTTAACTTCATGCGCTAATGTTTTGAGCTGCTTAACAACCAAGAATTGTTTTGTGAATTCCATTACCACAATACGCTTATTGGGGTTGAGTCTGACATTAAGAGCCTTGGATCGCGATTCGATAAGTGCGGCATTACTTAGCGTCCCATCCAGTAAGTCCAGTAAAAAATATTCGTGCTGCAAACCGCTGTTATTCTGGTATAACTCTGCTTTTTGCAGTTCTATAGCAATAGCCATGCTTACTTGATTCATAACATCCAAATCATTCTCTTTAAAAGGAACAAACAATTCTACGAGTGTAACAAAACCTACCATAATGTCATTAACAATTACTGGCGCAGTTATCAATCTCGGTTTGTCCTGTATTGAATCTTCTATATACGCCAGCCTTGTTGTATTAAGTCTTTGAATCGTTTTTAACCTTCGTATATCTAAAATACTTGCTTCATCCATATAATCATTGTTCATATAACAACTATAGTAATCAATTTCCTTAATCCCCTTTTTCGAAGTAGCAAGCAGCTTGAAACTTGAATCACTTATAATAATTGGATTTTCCATAATCGAATAAACAACATCAGCTAGGGTCTGCAAACCACCTGAATAAAGAGCACTTAATAGCGATCGGGTTACATCCTTTTTTCCATCTGTCGTCGCATCTACAAACCCATTTTTTTTCACAGAAATAGCACCTTTCAAAAGTTTTCACCCTTTAAGTTTAGCATAATTCATCCATCTCTGCATATCCAGCTTTCCAAAATAGTTAATCCCCGCTGAATTGATAAATTCAAGTAGCCAGATGGAAAACCTTAAGAAAAAACCTCCACCAACTATGTAATCTTGCGGACTATGTAGCTTTGTCAACAGCACTTTTTATTTTCTCAAAATCATCAAGCCAAAATTTCCCTCTTATCCCTACTCAATCCCGACTGAATGCAGCAATATAGTTATTGTAAACAAACACTATTTTCCGTTTACGATAATCCAATTTGCTTAATTTTCTTCTTCGAAAGCCGCTCGAGTAATCTTTCCCCTATAGCCGCACTGCTTTCCAGCTTTGACATCGCTTCTTCAATACTAATTGTGGGGTTATCGAACAAGCCTTATAAATAGCCAGTGCATTTTCGCTTGTTCTTCCCAGCGCACTTATCTTGCGTAAATCATTCTCGCCTACAACGTGTGTTTTGATAGGTACTTTTACGCAAAATCATCTACTAATATTGCATCAACCTCAATTCGTTCTCATACTTTAGAAACTATTATTTTATCGGAAGCATGGATGCAAAATATTCAAGAAAATTTAGTTCATTTGCTAGTATAGTAAGGAAAAAGTGGTACACACTTTTACTAGGAGGTGTAAGAAATGTCTGAACTAAAATCATCAGATAAAATCATCGATAAAGCTTCCAAAAGCAATGTCTTCCCAAATATCACCACTGCCTATGCCGTATTGAATTCCAATGCTGTCCTTGATTCAGATGCCAGCGCCACTATACAACAGAATAATAGAAAAGCGCCCTAAAGGCGCCTTTATTGCCCCATCAGCAAAAATCCAGGCTCTGGTGTAAAAAAAATAAAGGCGTGATATAATTATTACCTTAAACTTAGAAGTTGAGGTAAAAGAATGTCACAGCACTTATTTAATCTGAAGGAAACACTATAGATTTCCACATATCGGAATATCGTGATAAAGATGCGGCGAAGAAGTTCTTAAAAAAGGCTCTAAAAGCCAGATATAATTAGCAACCAAAAGTAATTACACCGGACAAGTATGCAGCAACTGAAATAGCTATTAATGAAATGATATATGCAGGAAACATTTCAAACAAAACAACAATTCGTAAGATAAAGTATTTGAACAATCTTATTGAGCAAGACCATAGGTTTATTTAAACACAAAATCAGGCCAATGTTGGGATTTGGCAGTCTTGAAACAGCAGAAAAAACACTTTGTAGAATTGAGACTATGCATATGATTAAAAAGGGGCAGATCGAAGAAATTCGGTCTGTCCTTTCTGAAGTTGAATTTATAAATAAGATTATGGTATTGTAGCTTGATATTTGGGCAAATGTAAGGGTATTTTTGAATTGGTGAGATTTTTGCACCATAACCAAAAATAGGGGTGTCGTTTAATTTTACCGTTTTTGTTCTATTTCCGTAACACATTCATTTTTAATCTTGTCAACCAGAAATTGTAAGGCATCAATAACATGCGGCCTGATATCGCCGCCAATCAGAACATACATTATATCATCGCCTAGGGTAAGCTGGCCTTCATTCAGCCAAACCTTAATATAGAAGATGCCCTCCATTTTATAGGTTTCAGCAATCGCTGCATCAACTTTTCCGGCATCATACGCAAATTCCATTCCCTTTACCAACGAGCCGTCATCAAGCCCCTGACGAACCTGGGCTTTAGGTGTCTGGCGAACAACGCCATTATGAACCAAAAACATGCCTTCTTCTAAGGCCGCTGGATCAGCTTTTGCTTCTTTGAGCCATTCATCAATGGATGGTGATACCTTTTCCATTTTATTATTTCTCATAAGATAACAAGCTCCTCATATATTAGTAAGTTCTAGTACACAAGCTTCATCAATTTAAAATCCCATGACATCTACCCACGTTTTTAGTGTGGACTAGATTACTTATTTTTTTCACCATGCATACAGAAGACTATTCCGTTTCTACTGCGATGGAAGTTAATACATTCGCAGCACTTACCATGTCTTTTACAAGTTGTATTAAGGCAGGGGCAATTCTTATTAATATTACAGTTATCCGTTGCTATTACCTTATTAATAAGCTTTAGAAAGATATTCATGTTAACATCCCCAATATCTCGCAAGCTCACTGCCGATTCTTTATTACCATCTATTCTGAACTAAATCAGTACAAACATTACCACCAAGCCTATAAATAATAGTGGCATGTCTATCCATAATCCTGCCACTATTTTGCAAACCTCCCGTCATCTCTTGTTGTAGAAAGCTTGTGCATATTCCGTTCAAACCATCCGGCTTTTACATCTTGCCGAACATCAAATTTTGCTACATAAGGCTTTATATCCAAAAGCGGTGTTCTATACAATATCTATATCACGGATAAAAAGTCTATTTTCTTCAACCTTGATAAGACCCACTACTGAAAAACCAATTGAGTTCGGCCTCCTGGAGATCACATAGCAAATATGCCATTCAATTCATCACCAAGAAATGGCTTAACTACTAAATCAGATTCTTTTATCAAAATTACGACAAATATCTATAAAAGATTGAAACCTAGGTGAAATGTATTTATTTTTATGATAAACAATACTAAATTTCCTTTTAAACGCAATATTCTTTATCTCAAAACTTACCAGCTTACCCTGTGCCAATTCATCCCGTACTGCCCGGCGTGAAATAACACTTGCCCCCAGTCCAGCCATAACGACTTTTTTTATTGTTTCCGGATTATTGTATACTCCTGCTATTCTAATTTTGACATCCATTTGGTTCATAATACTTTCAAACAAATTTCGTGTGCCACTACCGGCTTCCCGCACAAAGAATCTTAATTCTGATAGATCAGATGGAGTTATCTCATTCCTTTTCAAGAATTCACTGTTCGGAGAAATAATAAAAATAAGCTCATCAGCCATAAATGGCTCTACAAACAAATACTCAGACTGAATCTTTCCCTCCACCAATGCCATATCCAGCTCATCTTTTAGCAACATTGCATCTAGTTCCGCTGTATTATGTATTTCAGAGAATATCTCTTGCTTTGGATTTTCCTTACTCACATATTGTAACAAGTCCACCAATACTGATTCACCAATTGTAACGCTTGCTCCTACCCTCAATGTATAAAAGTCTCCAAAGTTATGCATATCCGACTCGGCCTGGCGATTCAGACTCACCATGTGCCTAGCATAGATCAAGAGACGCCGTCCTGCATCCGTAATAAATAGGCGATGTCCCAGCCTTTCAAATAAAAGTACTTTATAATGCATCTCAAGCTCACGAATTGCGATACTCACCGAAGGTTGCGTCATATGTAATTTAGCAGCTGCTTTTGTCATGTTATTCTCATCACAAACGCAAATAAAAATTTGCATGTGCCGTAACGTCATGTTTTCTCCTTATATACTTTTACCTATCATTTTAATCAAATTATACTATTTCACATATTAACAAGCAAATGCTAGACTGGAAAAGTAAAAGGAGTGATTAATATGAACACAACACATATCAAAGGTATTGGATTTTCCCTAATTTTTGCTGTTCCAGCCTACTATTTAGGACAAGCATATCCAATTATTGGTGGTCCGGTTTTTGGTATTTTACTGGGGATTATTGCTGCTATTTTTAAAAGGCCCACATCTTTTGAAAGCGGCATTCACTTTACCGGTAAAAAAATTCTCCAATATTCCATTATCTTATTAGGTTTTGAAATGAATCTTTTCCATGTACTAAACATTGGCGCAAAATCATTTTCGGTCATGATATTTACCTTACTTACAGCCTTTTTGGTTGCCTACTTTATTGGAAAAATGCTAAGACTTGATTTTAAAACAACAACCCTTATTGGCACAGGTACGGCAATTTGTGGTGGTTCGGCTATTGCCGCTGTTGCCCCTGTTATCGATGCCAAAGATAATGATATCGCTTTTTCCATATCTACGATTTTCCTCTTTAATATTATTGCAGTATTTATCTTCCCTTTTCTTGGTCATTATTGGGGACTTTCCAATACAGGTTTTGGTATGTGGGCAGGTACAGCAATTAATGATACTTCCTCAGTAGTTGCCGCGGGCTATTCCTACAGTAACGAAGCAGGCAGCTATGCCACAATTGTAAAGCTTACCCGAGCTCTCATGATTGTACCTGTCTGTCTCTTTTTTGCTTTTTTTATGACGCGTCGCAAAACAAATAACGACTCTATAAAACTGGCGAAAATTTTTCCCTGGTTTATCCTGTGGTTCGTCATAGCCTCCATCGTAAATACCGTAGGAATTTTGCCAGTTAGTGTTTCACATATTTTGGGTAACATCGGAAAGTTCACTATTATCTTAGCTATGAGCGCCATCGGCCTTAATACAAATATAAGGACACTTCTAAATAATGGTCTGCGCCCCATATCACTCGGCCTAGCCTGTTGGTTTGCAGTTGCTTCCGTCTCGTTAATTATTCAACATATTATAGGACTTCTCTGAGGAAGAAAGATGTTTTTATCTATGTAATTCACAGTATGAATATAATAAAACATCCAGCATGTAATATGAATTGACATGCTGGATTTACATAAAATATCGGCTATATTGACATTAAGTCTTATTTAACTGTGGCACTCATGCGCGTTACAAGAATCACCGGAGTCAATAAGTAATCCTGCCAACCAATTAAGAGCAACTGTCTTAACGTCGCCGGAGCAGCCACGTACTACTTTTATGCCAGCGCTTTTCAAAACCCCTGCTGCTCCATCTCCCATATTGCCTGCCAGCATAACTGTAACACCCATTTTCGAAAGTGTTTGTGCAATATTTGATTTACAACCACAGCCTACTGGAGATTCGATTGTCTCCTGAGCAACTATTTCCTTCTTATTGTTGTCAACTGTAAAAATAGTATAATACTCACAATGACCAAAATGATCATCAATATGATTTTGCCGCGATGGCAATGCAATCTTCATCATAACATCAACTTCTTTCTGTTTATTAGGTAATTGCCGTATCAGTTGCTCGACAATATGCTGCATTTCTTCTTTAGTATGACTACTGCTTAGACTGTCTATACTTTGTCCTACATCGCCAGCAATAACTACACTAGGGTCAATAGGCAGAGACCCTAAAAAAGAAATATTATAATCAGCAGCCATTTTTTCGCCGCCGCCACTTTTGAATATTTCATGACGGTTGCCACAAGTAGGACAGATAAAACCACTCATATTTTCAACAAGCCCCAATACAGGCATATGTACCTCTTGGCAAAATTGAATTGACTTGCGAACATCAGCTAAAGCAATTTCTTGCGGTGTTGTTACAATAACAGCCTGACAGTGGGAAACTGTTTGGGCTACTGTCAAAGGTTCATCACCAGTTCCAGGAGGACTATCGATAATAAGGAAATCTAATGCTCCCCAATCTACATCAGATAAGAACTGACGGATAATTCCTATTTTAACAGGGCCACGCCATATAAGCGGCGAATCAGGATCATCCAGCAATCCCTGAATGGATACTATTTTCAAATTTTCAGTAAATAAGTATGGTTGAATCTGATCTCCAATAATATTTAGTTTGAGTCCATTAAGGCCAAAGAGTCCGGAAATACTTGGACCATGCACATCCACATCAAGCAGGCCAACCTTATAACCTTTTTTGCTCAAAAACACAGCCAAATTTGCGGCAACTGTACTTTTACCAACGCCCCCCTTACCACTCATAACCACAATCTTATGGTTCACCTGTTTCAGAAACTGGTTAATCTTTCGACTTTGCTCTTCAAATTGAGTATCTTTTGCTTCTCCACTACAAGGCATTATGAACCCCATCTCCTTTTGTGTCCCTTTTAGTTCTTTGAATAATAACATTGAGGAAATCCCACTGTTATTATTTTCTAATTACGAATCATTTTCAGAATATATAGTCAACTACCCCTGTTATCGATTGTCGTAATTTTTTTGCCATATCTGTGTTTGCGGCAACCACCACATACACAGAATTTTTCTAGACCGTCACATAGTTTGTAATCTCCGCCTTCTATTCTTAAAACTATTCCATTCACTAAGACTTCTGCAAGCTTTTTCCTTGCATCATTATAAATACGCTGAACGGTCGTGCGTGCGATTTTCATTTGTTCAGCACATTCTGCCTGCGTAAACTCTTCTAAATCGATCAGACGTATCGTTTCATATTCATCAACAGTCATAATAGTGAATTGCTCTTGATCACTTGGGACATTAAGTGGTCCAAATCGGTTGCTTTCTGGCAAACAACAAACCTTTCTCCATTTTCTAGGTCTTGGCATTATTCATTCACCTTCTATTTCGCAACATAAGTAATAAGCAATATATTCAACTTGCCAAATAACCCTGATAGTTTTTGATCGGTCTATAATATAATTTTCTCGTACTGACATATTCATTAGTTCTTTCATATTATCGACATATGCCCTTTATAATTTCTATCATACGCTTTTTTGAACATATGTCAATAAATAAAATACAGTAAAATAATTGCCAAACCTACAAATTAAGGCTTCACGTAAACATAACCCGCTGCCTGTTGCTTAACAATGCAGGCAATGCCTGCCGATACAACAACTCTTCACGTATAGCATTGGCCCGCAATGCATTTCTACATCCAAAAACTTACACTCCTTCTAAAGAAAACCCCAATTTCATCCTATTATTGCTAAAGACTTAGCGCTATTCGACGATAGCAAAGTCACGAGGAATAGTAATTGAATTGGGAAGGAATTGATAATTGCTGGAAAAATAATAGAAAAAACTCAGTACGAAAGAACAAACCTATGATGGATAACTTTACAATCTGATTCTCAGATGCAAATTCAAAGCCGCCCAAATTATGGACGGCTCTTCTTGTTCCTGCTGAGGTTTCCAATTAATCTCCAATCCTTTCATACTTTGCATTTTGAACTTTACTCTTTACATTGGCATATTGTATATAAGTAATGTTTTTCGGGGGAATGCCAATGATTAGCTACTACATCAATCCGGCCGATTCCAAATATTTCCAAAACCAAGAATACTTCTATCCCTCATGCCAGCATTTGAGTCGGCATTTCTGGCAATGAATACGTCCATTAGTGATGACAGTTGATTTTATAAAACAATAACATCCAAGAAAGGGTGTAGCCATTCAAATGTCAAACAGAATAAGCCGAGCTAAATTGTGTAGTAATGACAAAAAAAGCCGTGTTTCCTTCAAGGATGTCGCCGGAGCTGTGGAAGCAAAACAAGATATGGAGGAAATTATAGAATTTCTCAAGCACCAAAAAAAATTCCGTGAAATCGGAGCCAAAATTCCAAAAGGAATATTACTCTACGGACCTCCAGGCACGGGTAAAACCCTTCTGGCCCGCGCAGTAGCCGGCGAGACTGGAGTGCCGTTTTTTAGTATAAGTGCGTCGGAGTTCGTGGAAATGTTCGTTGGTGTAGGTGCCTCTAGAGTTCGCGACCTTTTCAGACAGGCCAAACGAAAGATTCCAAGCATCGTATTTATAGATGAAATCGACGCTGTTGGCCGGCAACGCGGAACAGGGTTAGGGGGCGGACACGACGAACGGGAACAGACACTCAACCAACTTTTAGTCGAGATGGATGGCTTTGATGCCTCACAGGGTATTGTCATTATCGCTGCGACTAACCGGCCAGACATTCTTGACCCGGCACTCCTGCGTCCAGGACGTTTTGACCGTCGGATTTTCGTAGACAAACCAGATGCCAAAGGCCGTATGGAAATTTTAAAAGTGCATACAACGGGCAAACCTTTATCCGAAGAAGTAGATCTAGAGGTTCTATCCCGGCGCACTGCCGGTTTTACTGGAGCCGATATCGGCAATCTCGTAAACGAGGCGGCAATTCTTGCCATTCGTTCTTGTAAAAACCGTATTACCATGAACGACTTGGAAGAAGCGGTAGACCGCGTTATCGCTGGTCCGGAAAGAAAGAGCCTAGTTATGAGCGAGAAAGACAGGATGATTGCCGCTTATCACGAAGCTGGCCATGCTTTGGTAACATTACTTTTAGAGCACGCAGACCCGCTTCACAAGGTTTCGATAATCCACCGCGGCAACGCTGGCGGTTATACGCTTACTCTTCCGATTGAAGATCGCTACTTCATAACCCAGTTCGAACTCATCGATAAAATAAAAGTCTTCCTCAGCGGCCGTGTTGCCGAATCCGTTGTGTTGAATGAAATTACCACCGGGGCTCAGAGTGACCTTAAACAGGCTGCCGATATTGCGCGGAAAATGGTCTGCGATTATGGTATGGGCAAGACAATCGGGCCTATTATTTACGGGCAGGGAGAAGAAATTTTTTTAGGGCGAGATATTGCCCGCAAGCGTACTCATAGCGAGGAAATTTCATTCAGCATCGATAAAGAAATTCGTGACCTTATCAAAGATGCTTATGGCGAAACAGAGGAAATTATTCGGAACCATATCGATGACCTTCATCGCATCGCTAGCGCGCTATTAAAAAATAATACGCTGGACGGCGAAGAGGTCCGCCAACTAATTAAATGGGATACTTTTACAAGGTGACGAGAAAAAATTTATTCTTTCAATTGAAATGCCCTTTTGGGACAAACTTCTATACACTTTCCACAGGCAATACATTGCTCTGCCACTACTTTTGGTGCATGATACCCCTGCTGAACAATGGCTTTAGTTGGACAATGAGGCAGTGCCGGGCAGGGATGATCTTGCGGACATCTCTCTTTAATCACATATGCAACATCCATAATAACAGCTCCTTATTTTATATTTAGTATAACTGGTACAAACAACTCTCTAACTTGGTCTACGACCATAGTGCAACGCCTTCGTCGGGCAAACACTCAGACAAGCAGCGCAAGAATAGCAGTCGGCTTTAATTTTATCACCATCTAACAAATGCTTGGTATGACCGGTAGGACAGACGTGGCGACAAGCACCACAGTTAATGCAATTGGCTTGATTCCAGCGAACACGAAACCAGGAAACATGTTCCGCCAGCCAGCCTGTCAATCCAAATGGGCAAGCCAGTGTACACCATGGTCGGTAAAAAAATAGTGATATAACCAGCAACACCGCAATAAAAGCTACACTTACTGTTGTCAGATGCGATGGTTGGAACACCTTAAATGGATCAAACAGACCAATTAAATCAAGCGGTATAGCAAAGGCAACAATAGTGAAAGCAACAAATAGCGTTATCCTGATACCATTTGTGACAGCAAAAGGCAGCCGAACTTTTTCCCTTACAGGCGATACATTATGCAACCACTCCTGTAACGTACCAAGCTGACAACCCCAGCCGCAAATCAGCTTATTACCGACAATAACAAGCAAAGTAAAAATCGCAAAAGCGACTAGCCGGGGTGGAAAAATAATTCGTTCCGCCCCATAAAGTGCAATGGCATCTTTCACTGTTCCCATTGGTGAAGGATCACTCCCCAGTAGGATACCGAACACAATAAAGGCTCCTGCTAGCATCCATGTCCGCCGGCGTTGAGTTACCCACTCCCGTTTCAAAAGCATGATCGCAGCAATAGCTACTGTCCACCACAAGGCAAATTTCAACAGAATTAGCTTCCAGTTCTTACTCTTTTCCTCTGTTGACAGCACGAGCAGTTTACGTATGGCCTCATGCGCCTGCTCATTGGAAATATTCAATGATTGTAGTGTTGCTGTATGGGCTGCGGACGTGTCGGCTATGCCAAGCTGTTTAATTAAAGCTGCTGCATCTAAATTATTTTCCTGTGCCAGCCGCTCCACTGTCCATTCCGGCTGTACAATAGGCTGAGGTGCTTCTTTGGCAGCAAAAGCAGTCAGATTGCTCACGAGTAGTAGCGTTCCTGTCAGCACTAGAATCAATAACCGTCTCATAATATCATCACTCCTTACAGCAATCACTATTTGGTTAAATTAATCCCATAATTAGTGCTCCCCACCATCGAAGATATTTTAATAAGCCAACGCCTTTTTAGGGCATTTTTCAATACAACGACTACATTTCAGACAGTCACTATGGGTAAATCCCTCTGTACTTGCCTTTGCAGTATAGGGAGACAATTGCAGCGGACATACATTCGTACAAAGTTTACAGTTTACACAAGAACTCTCCACCTTTAACGGTTTAGGTTTTGATTTAGCACTAAGCCAGCTTGCTAGTGTGCCCATCGGACAGAATGAACACCAAGTACGTTGATGATAAGCGATCCCTAACACAATGCCAACAATTGTTGTAAGCAAAATAATTCGGACAAATACTGCCCCCATAGCAGATAAATTGCCCCACGCATAATACATCTGTACACCAAAAACTCCCATAATAAACATAACCATAAATCCCCGAAAGCCGTTACTACGGAAAAACTTTGGTATTGGTTTCTTGGGCGATATTTTAGCTATAACATTATCATAAAAACTACCTCGCGGACAAAAATTTCCACACCAATAACGCCCTTTAAAAGGAGCCACTATAATCGGCGCAAGCATGCAAGTAAGAGCTAATAGACCAATTACGGGATAAACCATACCTACAGCTAAAAAGACCAATAAAACCCAGAATAGATTTGCCTGAATATTTTTCATAGTCGCTCCCTTTCTGACATCTGCATTAACTGTCCTAATAACTAAACCAGTTCATCACTATCACTCCCCCCCCACTCGGGGTGGGTTTTTTAATATTAATATATACTAGTATTTCTTAAAAAGCAAACATTAAATATTGTACTGATAATAATCTTCAAATAATAGCGCTTTCCATATGAAACAAGCTTTAATTCATTTCTTTTATTCTGCTTCCAAAGGAGCGGTTATTGCATTAACTAAATCATTAGCTTTAGAACTGGCTTCCTATCCCATTCGAGTTAATTGCGTTTGTCCTGGCGATGGTAGACACCCCAATATTACAAACGCAAGCGGCTCAAACCGCAAACCCTAAAGAATTCCTAAATGAGTTAAACCACCTATATCCCTTAGGACGGATTGCTTTACCGGAAGATGTTGCTCATGTAATTTGTTTTCTTTCCTCATCATATGCTTCTTACATCACTGGATCACTCTTGACGGTAGACGGCGGTCTAACAGCCCAATGACATTTAACCTGCCACTCTCCGTTTCCTTATATTACATAGGCGCAACTTTAGTAAGCAAATAACCAAAGTTGCGCCTATGTTTACACTTTATATTATTCAATCGCCGGAATTACCGGACGATCTTTTCCCCGCTCCGTCTTTAAATATTTTCCTTCTATAGCATCTTTCACATGTTGAACATAAATATCCTGTACCGCCAAATTTTCACCTAACCCATGA
>Ga0316613_10000638_pt1 | contig 26639 bp, 25 predicted proteins | sample OWC_soil_day10_C_2_FD_207647 | JGI IMG/M metagenome (GOLD analysis project Ga0316613, IMG submission 207647) | Wetland soil microbial communities from Old Woman Creek delta, Ohio, United States - OWC_soil_day10_CT_b | ecosystem: Environmental > Terrestrial > Soil > Wetlands | place: USA: Ohio...
GCCGCGTCTACGCAGAGGACCCGGAGAAGAACTTCATCCCCTGCCCCGGGACCGTCACCTCGCTGCGGATCCCCGGGGGGCCCGGGGTGCGGGACGACTCGGGGATGTACGCGGGATTCGAGATCCCGATCTACTACGATCCCATCATCTCGAAGCTGGTGGCGTGGGGGAAGGACCGCACGGAGGCGATCGCCCGGATGAAGCGCGCCCTCGCCGAATACGTGGTCACCGGCGTGAAGACCACCATTCCCTTCCACATCCGGGTGATGAACAACCGGCACTTCGTCGCGGGAGACTTCGACACGAACTTCATCGACAAGGTGTTCTTCAAGGAGGAGGAGGCGCGCGAGCTGGAACACGGGGAGGTCGCCCTCGTCGCGGCGGCGATCCAGGTGCACGCCGAGGAACGGAAGCACGCGGTGGCCCAGAAGCCCGGGGAGGCGGGGGGACCCGTCTCGATGTGGAAATACTCCACCCGCCCCGGAATCCGGAAGATCGGGTAGGTGCGGCGATGAACTACGTGGCGACGGTCGGGGAGCGGGAAGTGAAGGTCACCGTCGAGGTGCTCGGCGGGTCGAACTACAAGGTGACGCTCGACGGGCGGGAGGTCGTGGTCGACGCCCACCAGGTGGCCAACCACCTCTGGTCGGTGCTGTACGGGTACGCGTCCCTGGAGGTGGACGTGACCCCGGTCCCCGGGGACGCGTTCGAGGTGCTCATCAACGGGGACTGCCACAAGTTCGCCCTCATGAACGAGCAGCGCCGCGCCATGATCCGGGCGGGCGGGAAGGGCGCCGCCGGCAAGGCGATGGTCACCTCCCCCATGCCCGGCAAGGTCGTCAAGCTCCTGGTGTCCGAGGGCGAGGAGGTGAAGGTCGACCAGGGGGTGATCGTCGTCGAGGCGATGAAGATGGAGAACGAGCTGAAGTCGGCGATCGCGGGGAAGGTCAAGGAGATATTCGTCGCGGAAGGCGAAGTGGTGGAGTCGGGGGCGAAGCTGCTCCTGGTGGAATAGGGGGGCCGGTGCCGGGACGCGAGGGGAAGGGGGAGAAGGCGGCGGCGATCCGCGCCGCGCGTGCGCGCTGGGAGCGCGAGGTACTTCTGCCCGCGACGGCGAAAGCCCCGGAGCGCCGGCCGCGTTTCGAGAGCACGTCCGGCGAGGAGTTCGCGCGGCTGTACACCCCGGAGCACCTCGAGGAGTTCGACTACCTCCGGGACGCGGGCTTCCCGGGCGAATACCCCTTCACCCGCGGCGTCCAGCCCACCATGTACCGCGGCCGGTACTGGACGATGCGCCAGTACGCCGGCTTCGGCGACGCGAAAGAGTCGAACAAGCGGTACCGGTACCTGCTGGAAAACGGCCAGACGGGCCTCTCCGTCGCCTTCGACCTCCCCACGCAGATGGGGTACGACTCCGACAGCCCGATCGCCTTCGGGGAGGTCGGGAAGGTCGGGGTGGCGATCGACTCCCTCGAGGACATGGAGATCCTCTTCGACCGGATCCCCCTCGGGAAAGTCTCCACGTCGATGACGATCAATTCCACCGCGGCGATCCTCCTGGCGATGTACGTCGCCGTGGGGGAACAGCAGGGGGTCGCGGCGAAGGACCTGAACGGCACCATCCAGAACGACATCCTCAAGGAGTACATCGCCCGGGGGACCTACATCTTCCCGCCTGCCCCCTCGATGCGGGTCATCACGGACATCTTCGCCTACTGCAAGGACCAGATCCCGAGGTGGAACAGCATTTCCATATCGGGGTACCACATCCGGGAGGCGGGATCCACGGCGGCCCAGGAGGTTGCCTTCACGCTGGCCAACGGGATCGCCTACGTGCAGGCCGCCATCGACGCGGGGATGACGGTGGACACGTTCGCCATGCGCCTCGCGTTCTTCTTCAACGCGCACAACAACTTCCTCGAGGAGGTCGCAAAGTACCGGGCCGCGCGGCGCCTGTGGGCGAAGATCATGCGGGAACGGTTCGGAGCGAAGGACCCGCGGTCCTGGATGCTCCGGTTCCACACGCAGACCGCCGGTTCCTCCCTCACGGCCCAGCAGCCGGACAACAACGTCGTGCGCGTCACGATCCAGGCCCTCGCCGCGGTCCTCGGCGGGACCCAGTCGCTTCACACGAACTCGCGGGACGAGGCGCTTTCCCTCCCGACCGAGGAGTCCGTCCGGATCGCCCTGCGCACCCAGCAGCTCATCGCCCACGAGAGCGGGGCGGGGGACATCGTCGACCCGCTGGGGGGTTCCTACGCCGTCGAGGCGCTTACCACCGCGCTGGAGCGGGAGGCGGAGGAGTACATCGCCCGGATCGACCGGATGGGCGGCGTCATCCAGGCCGTGGACGAGGGGTACATCCAGAAGGAGATCCAGGACGCCTCCTACCGGTACCAGCTGGAAGTGGAGCGCAAGGACCGGATCATCGTCGGCGTGAACGATTTCACCGTGAAGGAGCCCCCCCCGGAGAAGCTCCTCAAGGTGGACCCCCGGATCGAGAAGGAGCAGCGCAAGCGCCTCGCCGCACTCCGGAAGCGCCGGGACGACCGGGCGGTCCGCTCGGCCCTGAAAGACCTCGCCGGCGCGTGCAGCGGGAACGGCAACGTCATGACGCCGATCCTCGCGGCCGTGCGCGCGTACGCCACGCTGGGGGAGATCTCCGACGTGATGCGCTCCGTCTTCGGGACCCACCAGGGGAAGGTCACGGTCTGAAATCGCCCTCCCGCCGTTCACCCCGGCCCCCCGCCGTGGGATAATGGCGCAGGACCGCGTGGGCAAGGAGGGCGTCATGCAGGGCATCCGCTGGGAAACGGACTTCCTCGCCGCTCTCGGGAAGGCGGGGGACGAAGGCCGGCCGGTCTACCAGGACTTCTGGTTCGACGGCTGACTCGGCTGCGCCAAAATGAATACGGGTCCGTATTCCGATCCAGCCGTCACCGGGTTCATCAACCGGACCTTCGTACCGGTGCGCACCGAGTGCTTCTGGGACAACCCCACCGAGACGATGCGCCGCTTCGACGTGAAGTGGACCCCCACCTTCCTCGTCCACGACCCGGAAGGGAAGGAGCACCACCGGTTCGTGGGCTACGTGCCCACCGACGACCTCCTCGCGCACCTCTGGCTCGGCAGAGCCAAGATCCTCTACGATTCCGACCGACATGCGGAGGCGATCCCCCTTTTCGAGACGGTCCTGTCGAGCCACCCCGCCGCGGGCGCCGCTCCCGAGGCGGCCTTCCTCCGGGGGGTGTCCGGGTTCAAGGTTTCCCACGACCCGAAGGAGCTGCGGAGGGCGTACGACCATCTGACCGCGCGATACCCGCAGAGCGAGTGGGCCCGGCGGGCGGAGCCGTACTCGGCCATCCCCCTCTGAAAGACTTCATCCCGGCTCAGCGGAGTCGATAAGGCAGGCAAGTTCTTCTCCTCCCGCGTTCCCTTCCCAGGCCATCGCGTGTTCAACCAGCCGGTTTACTGGCGTTTTTCCCAAATCCATTCGATCTTGCCGTGTCCCGAAGAGGGGCAGACTGCGAGATGGTGGGACATCCCGGCCTTCTCCCTCCATTCTTTGACAAATTTTGTCATATTTCCGTTGTTTGAGTCGATTTGGGTGACATTTATTGTCTCTAATGCCAGCTTGCACCACTCAGCGTATAGGGTAAATGTTTTCCATTCTGAAATAGAAAAACAAAATTAATACGATACTGTAATTCCTTATTATTACCTTTAATAAGAAATATATTACCCATTAAAATCGCTTCAAGTGAGTTGTGGGTAAATATTTTTCATTTTATTGGCCGGGATCCGGAACGATACGAATAATGTTACTAACAATTATTCCCTGTACTCATGAACAGATACGTTGCCTTACTTCTGCGATGAAAGGTGGTCCATCCAGTTGGCACGATGTTTGTTTTATGCAATATCGGATTCGTTGTGGCGACTGTACCTCGCCGGGAACGTGGGTGGTACCCGGGGCCCGAATCAACATCGTCGGCGAGGAACCAAAACGGGGTTGAAGGAAATCCGGCAACCAACCGAAGAGGCGCTCGATCGGTCGAACAACGGGAAACCAACACGGCACCAGGATACGGCAGATTGCCGTATGTCACGGGAAAAGGAGGTGGCTGCCGGGAATTTAAAAAAATGCGTATCGGCGGTTTTTTGGGTTAAAGAAAAACGGGCAACCAACCGAAGAAACCTGTGACGGGTCAACGGGCGGGGAATCAACCCCGACGAAAGACCCAAAAGGAGGAGAAAAGAGATGTTGCAGAAACTCATCGCGAAGATGTCTGACGAGAAAGGGCAGGGCCTGGTGGAGTACGCACTGATCCTCGTGCTGGTATCCATCGGTTGCATGCTGCTCCTTCAAGCCATGGGAGTTCAGATCGGCGCCGTGTTCACCCAGATCACCACCGCCCTCACGCCGGCCGCAGCACCAGCACCGTAAGCTGGTGGCGAAACCGTTGGCGGAGGCGGTAAGGGAGTGACCGCTTCCGGTCGAAGGACGCTGTTATGGTAACGGGGCAACGGGACGAACCCGTTGCCGGAGGCCGTCACGATGGATTGGATCGCAGGAATAGTCGGGTCCGAGGAAGGGCAATCCCTGATGGAATACGCCCTCATACTCGTCCTCGTCGCGTTGATAGCCATCACGGGGTTGACGGCCTACGGAACCCAGTTGAGCGTTGTGTTTCAGACGATCGTGAGCACTTTCTGATGTGCACCGGATCCGGTAACGCCGGGATGAAACGGTCCTCCCGGGAATTGCGGGATCTCGAAGAGATGATCCCGGGAGGCCGTTCATCCGGGTCGGCGAGGAAAGCGATGTACACGAATCCGAATCGGATGGTCCGGAATGAGCGTGGCCAGGGCCTGGTCGAATTCGCTCTGGTGGTGCCGATGCTCCTCATCCTCGTGTTCGGGATCGCGGAGTTCGGACGGGCGTGGATGACGAGGAACGTCCTCACCGGGGCCGCGCGGGAGGCCGCCCGGATCGCGGCCGTACCCGTCGCGGGAGGCGGTTCGAACAACGCGGCGGCGACCACCCGGGCCAGCCAGCTCCTGACCTCGGCTGGGATCACGGCAGCGACGGTCACCGTGGTCGATGACGGGGCGGCGTTCGGGACCGTCACCGCCACGGTGACATACAATTTCCCGGTGGTGGTCTTGGGTTTCATCCCGGGTCTGAACAACGCAATGGTTCCGTTGTCCACCACGACGACGATGCGCAGGGAATATTAAGGAGGGGAGAATCCCTAGATGGATCGCAAACGAATCTTGATGGTCGTCGGTGCAGCCGTTCTGCTGGCCCTGCTCGCCAGCCTCGGGGCCTACAAGTTCCTCTCCGAGAGCGGCCGGGCAGCGGAGCAGTCCCGCCTCCAGACCGTGGGGATCGTCGTCGCCCTCGTCGACATCCCCATCGGTACCACGATCAATACCAACCAGGTGGCGATCTCGCCATGGCCGAAAGACAGCTACCCGAAGGACTTCATCGCCGATCCGAAGTCCGCCGTGGGGCGGACCGCCCTGAGGGATTTCGTCCGCGGCGAACCGGTGGTCGAGGGGAAGCTCGTGCCGGTGAACAAGCCAGCCGGGCTCCTCTCCCTCAAGGTTCCGCAGGGGATGCGGGCGTTCTCGGTCAAGGTGAACGAGGTCGTCGGGGTGGGCGGTTTCATCGTCCCGGATACAATCGTGGACGTCGTCGTGACGACGGCCCCCAACTCCCAAAAACAGATGGAGCAGTTCTCGAAGATCGTCCTGGAAAACATCCGGGTGCTCGCCGCCGGCCAGGCGGTGGAGCAGAAGGAGAACAAGCCGGTCACCGTGAACACCGTCACGCTCGCTGTGACCCCCGACGATGCGGAGAAGCTCGCCCTCGCCAGCAACGACGGGAAGATCCAGCTGGTCCTGCGCAACTACGCGGACACGGACAACGTGGTGACAGGAGGGATCGACAAGGCTCGTCTCCTCGCTTCGTACCGGAAGGCGACCGTCGCGCCGCCGGACGCCTCCGAGCCGGAGCGGAAGCCACGCCGGATCGCCAAGAAAGCGGTTCCCGCCGTCGCGCCACCGGCGCCGAAAAAGGCGTACACCGTCGAGGTGATCAAGGGGAACAAGCGGACGGAGGAGAACTTCGAGTAGACGGGCCGGGTCGAATTTTCGTGAGGGGGTGTGGAGTGACTACAAGAAAGGTAACAGTTCTGATCGCGGCAGGGGCGTTTTGCCTCGGATTCCTGATCGGCAGCCCCGCCTTCGCGCTGCCGGAGTCGGAGGCGGCGAAGGCCGAGGCGAAAACCCAGGCAAAGACACTCTCCCTATACGCCAACCAGTCGATCCTGATCGACAGCGCCTTCGACATCCGGCGCGTCTCCATCGCCCGGCCGGAGACAGCGGACGTCATGGTGGTATCCCCCCGGCAGATGGTGATTATCGGGAAGAGCGCCGGACAGACGACCCTCGTCTACTGGAGCCAGGAGGAGGTCCCCACGATGATCGAGGTGGTCGTCGGGGTCAACCTGGACCTCGTGAGGGAAGACCTGGCGAAGATCGCCCCCGGGGAGGAGTTCGAGGTGACCGCCGCGGGGGAGAAGCTCATCCTCACCGGGACGGTTGGGGACAACGTGGTACAGACCCGGCTGGTGGAAGGCGCGCAGGCGCACGCCAAGGGAATCGTGAACCTTCTCAAGGTGAAGAAACTCGAACAAGTCCTCCTCCAGATCCGGGTGTCCGAGGTCGACCGGAGTCTTGCGAAGGAACTCGGCTTCAGCTACTTTTACAAGGGCAACAATTACAGCGGTATCCTGAGCCCGGGCAATTCCTTTAACCCCCCCTCAGGGAGTTGGCCCGGCGATTCCTCCGTGAACTTCAGTGACTTGGCAAACATCTTCTTCGCGAATACTGGCAATCTCCCGAATTTCGCCGTGTTCCTCCGGACCCTTGAGGACAAGGGGGGGCTCAAGATCCTTGCGGAGCCGAATCTCGTCGTTGCGAACGGAGCCGAGGGGAAGTTCATGGTGGGAGGAGAGTTCCCCATCGTCATCAACACGGCGACCGGAGGGACGGCCGCATACTCCATTGAATACAAGGATTACGGAGTTCGGCTCAACTTCAAGCCGAAGATTTCGTCGAACGGGGAGATCTACCTTCAGGTCTACCAGGAGGTCAGCGAGCTCGACTTCGCCAACGCCGTCGTCCTCCAGGGGTTCCGGATCCCGGCGCTGAAAACCCGGAAGGCGGAATCGGGACTGCAGCTGGCGGACGGACAGACCTTCGTGCTGGCCGGGCTCATCGACAACAAGGTGTCGAAGGAGATATCCAAGCTTCCGTTCCTGGGGGATATCCCGATCCTGGGGGCCCTGTTCCGGAACACGCGGTACCAGAACAACGAGACCGAGCTGATGGTGATGGTCACGCCGAAGATCGTCCGCCCGCTGACCAAGGACGAGATCCCGGTGCTCCCCTCGGAGAAGATGAATCCCGAGGAAACGAGCCCGAATATGATCTGGTAGCCGGAGCGGTGGACATGGGAAGGAGGACCCGGATGATGCGTATCGTCGGGAACGACAAGGGGCAGGTACTGGTTTTCCTCGCCATCTCCATACTCGTCCTCCTGGCCCTGGCCGCCCTCGGGATCGACGTGGGGTACATGTACAGCGTTCGTCACGAGCTTCAGCGATCTGCGGATGCGGGGGCGCTGGCCGGAGGATCGCGGTTCATCGAACCCGACGCCTCCTGGTCGCCGAATCCGTCGGACCCGGTCATGGCCGGGGCGGATGCCCGGGCGCGGGACTACGCGACCCGGGACCTCGTCGTGAATTCCACGTTGGATCCCGCCACGGAGGTGGCCGTGAGCTTCCCTTCCCAGGATCGCATCCGGGTCACCACCCAGCGGACGGTTCCCCTGTTCTTCGCCCGCGTGCTGGGGCTCAACAACCAGCTGATCAGCGCCACGGCGGTGGCGGAAGCGGCGGTGGCCGATTCGGGGGTCCAGTGCCTGAAGCCGTGGGCGATCCCCCTTCCGTGGGTCGACCTGGAAGATCCGCCGAACCGGTTGTTCAATCCCGAGATCAACGAAGTGATAACCCCGTTGGAGAACATCCAGACCGGCTACGAGATGATCATCAAGATCGCCGAACCGTTCAACAAGAACGGCCAGATCGATCTGCCTTCCTTGCAGCAGGAAGCCGGACATTTCTTCGCAATCGGATTGTGCGGCGACACGGGTGCGGCCGACTACAAGGACCGGATCGTGAACAAATGCAAGGACGACTGCTCGGTCAGCAAGGATGAATATATCCCCCTGGAGCCGGGGAACATGGTGGGCCCTACGAAGCAGGGAGTCGACGAACTGATCGCAAACGACTCGCAGGCGAAGTGGAACCCGGACCAGGCCGTCACCAGCGACCCGGACAGGGTGGCCGAGTGGGTAACCGGGTCGTCCAGTTCGCCCGACTGGAGATCGTCCGATCGCCTCATCCGGATCCCGGTGTACGACCCGAATGATGTGCTCGCCCATGGCAGGACGGACATGAAAGTCGCCGGTTTCGCGGGATTCTGGGTGGAGGGGTACAACTCCAAACAGGGAACGGTCATCGGCCACTACGTTCCCGCCACGGCACTGGGATCCAGCAACCAGGGTCCTTCCACCGGCCCGGTGCTGAAAGTCCTGCGTCTGGTGGAGTAGGAGAACCATGAGCCGAATCAGTTGCCTGATCGTCGAGACGGACCAGGAGTCGATCCGGCAGATCGACATCCTGAGCCGGAGGTCCGGCGCCTTCGAGGTGCGGTGGAAGACGCATTCCCTCACCACCGGGGTGGACATCATCCGGAAGCACGCGCCGGAGATGGCAATCGTCGGCCTGGGACCGGACGTCGACGACTCAATCGGGAATATCTCCATGATGGCGAGGGATTTTCCCTCCCTCTACCTCGTGGTCCTTTCCGACCGGACCGACTCCGACCTCATCCTGCGGGTCATCCGGGCGGGCGCCCACGACTTCCTTTCCAAGCCCGTCAAGGAGGCGGACCTCCGGTCGGTGGCGGAGAAGGCGGCAAAGCTGCGGTCGACCCGGAAAGAATCGGCGGGCCGGGGCGGGAAGATCATTTCCGTCTTCAGCAACAAGGGGGGGAACGGGACCACCACGATCGTCGTCAACCTCGCCGACGCGCTCTTCCGGCTGACGGGAAAGAAGATCGCCGTGGTCGATCTCGTGCTTGCCCACGGGGACGTTACGATGTTCTTCAACGTGAATCCGTCCTACTCCATCCTGGACTTGGCGAAGAACGCGGAGAAGGCGGACTACGACTTCCTCCACACGCTCCTCGTCCGGCACACCAGCGGGGTCTACGTCCTGGCCGATCCACCGCTGGTCGAGGAGGCGGAGCAGATCGCGGCGTCACAGGTACGGGAGGTCCTCACGACGCTGCGGTCGATGTTCGATTACATTATCGTCGACACGCCGCACCAGTTCGACGAGCGCACGCTGACGGCCCTCGAGATGTCCGACATCATCCTCCTCGTGTCCCTGTTGAACCTTCCTTCCCTCAAGAACACCCAGAAATGCCTGGAACTCTTCAACCGGATCGGCCTGCGCGACGAGCGGGTGCGCCTTCTGCTGAGCCGCTACCTGCCGAACGACGAGATCCCCAAGGAGAGCATCGAGGGGATCATGAACTGCCCGGTGTTCTCCTCCATCCCCAACGACTACCCGACCGTGATCTCGTCGATCAACCGCGGCAAGCTGCTGTCGGAGGTCGCCCCGGACAAGGAGGTCACGAGGAGCTTCGACCAGATGGCGGCCATACTGGACGGGTCCAGGCCGGCGAAGGGGGAACCCGCGAAGCGGAAGGGGTTCCTTGGGAACATCGAAAACATCTTCCGTCGGAGGGGTGCTTGAGATGACGATCAGCCACTGGATGGCATCGAAGAAAAACGGTTCCACCGCGACCGCGCCGGTTACGGGGAACCTTCCCTCAACCGCCTTCGGGGAGTTTGGTGGCCGGCCGTCCGGCGTGGCGACGGAGTCGCACACCTACCAGAACCTGAAGAGCAGCATCCACCGGAAGCTGATCGACCGGATGGACCTCTCGTCCGTTTCCGAGATCTCCCCGGAGCAGCTCGCCGGGATCATCAAGACCGTCGTCGAGGGGCTCATCACCGCCGAGGGGATTCCGCTCACCCGTCTGGAGCGCGAGCGCCTGATCGTCGAGATCCAGCACGAAACCCTGGGTCTGGGGCCACTGGAGCCGCTCCTGCAGGACCCGGCAATCTCCGACATCATGGTCAACGGACCGGATCGGGTGTACATCGAGAAGCAGGGGAAGCTGCAGAGGACGGAAGTCGCCTTCAAGGACACCGACCACTTGATGACGATCATCGAGCGGATCGTCTCGAAGGTCGGACGGCGGGTGGACGAGTCGTCGCCGCTTGTCGACGCCCGGCTGCCCGACGGTTCCCGGGTCAACGTCATCATCCCTCCGCTCGCCCTGGACGGGCCTTCGATGTCGATCCGCCGGTTCGGGGTGGACCCGCTCCGGATGGAGAACCTGATCGCCAACAAATCGCTGACGGAGGAGATGGCGAAGACCTTCGACGCGATGGTGAGGGCGCGGCTCAACATCCTGGTGTCCGGCGGGACGGGCGCAGGGAAGACCACGCTGCTGAACATTCTTTCCGCGTCGGTGCCATACGACGAACGGATCGTGACGATCGAGGATTCCGCAGAACTCATCCTGCAGCAGGACCACGTGGTGCGGCTGGAGACCCGGCCCCCCAACATCGAGGGAAAGGGGATGGTGACCCAGCGGGACCTCGTCCGAAACGCCCTCCGGATGCGACCCGACCGGATCATCGTCGGGGAGGTGCGGGGAGCCGAGGCGATGGACATGTTGCAGGCGATGAACACCGGCCACGACGGTTCCATTTCCACGGTCCACGCCAATTCACCCCGTGACGCCCTGTCCCGTCTCGAGACCATGGTCCTCATGGCCGGGTTCGAACTGCCCGTCAAGGCGATCCGGGAACAGGTCAGTTCCGCGCTGAACGCGATCATCCAGGTGGCCCGCATGAGCGACGGCACCCGGAAGATCGTCAAGGTCACCGAAGTGACGGGAATGGAAGGGGAAGTGGTGGTGATGCAGGACATCTTCGTATTCGAAAAGCAGGGTCTCGACCCGGAGGGGAAGGTCGTCGGCCAGTACCGGGCCACCGGCGTACGGCCGAAGTTCCTCGACACGGTCCACACGGCGGGGATCCACCTCGGGAGCGAGCTCTTCGCGAACCGGAAATCGTGAACGGAGGCCAACGATGATCTGGGTTTCCGCCATCGTCTTCATCCTGGTTTTCCTGGTCCTCGCTGGAGGCTACTTCCTTCTGGCGCCCGGTCGCACCGAGAAAAGCGAGATCAAGAAGAGGATCTCCCTGCTCGGAGTTCGCGCCATGCAGAAGGATGTGCTTCCGGATGTCCTGAGGACCGAGCTGCTGAGCGACGTGCCGATGCTCAACCGAGTGCTCGCGAGGATGAACGCCGCCGTCCGGATCGACCGCCGCCTGAAACAGGCCGACATGAAGGTCCGGGTCGGAACGTTCGTCCTCCTTACCGCGGCGCTTTTCGCCGTCGGAGTTATCGCCGGCAGGATCCTCCACTGGCCCACCGTCATCTCGCTCGCCGTCGGGGCGGTGCTGATGGCCGTTCCCAACATCGTCGTCAACATGCGCCGGCGGCTTCGCATCAAACGGTTCATGAACCATTTCCCGGAAGCCCTCGAGATGTTTGCCCGGTCGCTGCGGGCCGGGCACTCGTTCACCGGGGCCATTCAGCTCGTGGCCCAGGAGATGCCCCCCCCGATCGGGCCCGAATTCTCGAAGGTGTTCGAGGAGCAGAATCTCGGGATTCCCCTCCGGCAGGCCCTGATCGGGATGACGGAACGGGTCGAGGTCCTGGACGTCAAGTTCTTCGTGACGGCGATCCTGGTCCAGCGGGAAACGGGGGGGAACCTGGCCGAAATCATCGACAAGATCTCCCACGTGATCCGGGAACGGTTCCGCATCCAGGGGCAGCTCAAGATCTTCACGGCCCAGGCTCGCATTACGGGGACGGTCCTGACGGTGCTTCCGATCGGGGTAGCCGTCCTGATCGGGATAATGAATCCGGAGTACCTGAAGCCGCTGTGGTTCGAGCGGATCGGAAAGATCATGATCGCCATCGCCGTGTCCATGCAGATCCTCGGCGCACTCGCTATCCGGAAGATCATCCGGATCAAGATCTGAGACGGAGGGGCCCTTGGTCATCCTCATATCGTTTTCCATCTTCCTCGCGACCGCATTCGTAACCCTTGGACTCTACTGGTGGCTGGATAGCCGGCGGGAGTCGTTGCCGCAGCGGTTCCGGGATGTCGTCGGGGGGGGCGAGAGGCCCGGCGGCGGGTTCATCGAATCCGCGGAAGGATGGCTCGGACGGATACGGGACCGGTTCACGCGCAAGGCGCAGGCGGAAACCGAGCTCGTGGAAATGCTCTCCGGGAAGGAACTCGAGGGCGCGCGGCTCCTCCTGAACCAGGCGGGGTACCGGAGCGCGGGCGCGTATCAGACCTACCTCCTCATCCGCTGGGCATTGCCGGTCATCCTGGCGCTCCTGGGCCTGGTCTATGCGAAGGCCGCCGGGCTGGAGAGCCGGCTGGCCTTCATGATCCTGCTTGCAGCGGGGGTCGTCGGGTTCCTCCTCCCGGATTTCGCGCTACGGAGGAAGGTCCGGAAGCGCCAGGAGGAGATCACCGACGCCCTCCCGGACGGCCTGGACCTCCTGGTCGTCTGCGTCGAGGCAGGGTTGGGCCTGAACGCCGCATTCGTGAAGATCACGGAGGAGTTTCGCCTGTCGAGCCCGTCCCTGAGCGAGGAGTTCGACATCGTCAACCGGGAGATGGTGGCCGGGAAGCCCCGGCAGGAGGCGTTACGGGCCCTCGCGGAAAGGACGGGGGTGGAAGACATAAAGTCCCTCGTCGCGATGCTGATCCAGACGGAGAAGCTGGGGACGAGTCTCGCGCAGTCCCTTCGCGTCCATTCGGACTCCCTCCGCATGCGCCGCCGGCAAAAAGCCGAAGAGGCTGCGGCGAAGACCACCATCAAGCTGGTCTTCCCGCTGGTATTCCTCCTCTTTCCCGCGCTGTTCATCGTCATCCTTGGGCCTGGCGTCATCAAGATCTTCACCATCCTGTTCCCCGTGGCATCGAAATAGACGGGAGAATTCACATGGGAGGGGAATCCGAATGAACGGGATATTACCGTGGGCCGTGGCGTTTCTCGCCGTACTTGGACTGTACCTTTACGTGAGATCCCGCCGGACCGGCAAGGCGAGCAAGAGGTAATGATCGGTCCGGGGGATCGCTCCCCGCTGAGGGCCCGCAACCTCACCCGGGACGCCGCGATCGGGGACACCATCCGGAAGGCGGAGACCTTCCTCGCCCGATCGCGGGGATTGCTGGGCACGGAGGGGCTATCTCCCGGGGAGGGTCTCTGGATATCCCCCTGCGGCAGCATCCATTCGTTCGGCATGCGCTTCGTCTTCGACGCGCTGTTCCTCGACCGGGACCTGATGGTGGTGGGACGGTATGAACGGTTCCGCGCGAACCGCATATCCAGAGTGTTCTGGAGCGCCCGGGGGGTCCTCGAGCTGCCGGCAGGCACCATCGAGAGAACGGGGACCGAGGTCGGGGATGAGATCCAGTTCGAATCGTGAAGCGGATCTTCCACCGGAAATAGGCGGACGCCTCCTCCTTCCCTTTCTCGCCTGCACGGTCCTCCTTCTCTTTCCGATCCTGACACCCCGGGCGCGTGCCGAAGTCCCGTTGGCGGAGATGGCCCGTCTCGCCTCGTCCGTTAAAGCAGCAGACGGGGAAACGCGCTCCCTGTTCCGCGGGTACATGTCCCTGGGGCTCTTCCCCGAGGCGGCGGAGCTTCTCGAGCGGAGGGTGCGCCTGGGGCTGTTTCCGATCGAGGCGGCAGCGCCGCTGTTCGAGGAAGTCGTCGCAGCCCAGTCACGGTACCCCGACCCCGGGCGTCTCGTCATGATCGCCGAGACCGCCATCCGCAGCGGCGCCCGGACTCCGCCGATCCTGTATTTTTACGGCACGGGGCTCCGCGGGACCGCTGGACGGGTGGGGGACGCCTCCGCGACTCTCGCCCAGGCGGGGACGCAAGGTCCGTACGGCCTTCTTGCACTGTACTCCCTCGGTCAGATCGCCGCGGAGAGGAAGGATGTCACCAGGGCGCTGGAACTCTTCCGGCGGGTGGAGGAAGGGGCAGGCGGACCGGAAGAGGGGAACCTCCTCGCGGAGAGGGCGGCAAGGTCGCGTGCGGAGCTACTGCTGACGGGTGGAAATGAATCCGAAGCGGCGAGGGTTTTTCAGGCCCTCCTCCGAAACGGGAATGCGCCGCTGGACCGGATCGGATACTCCGCTTCCGTGGCGGAGCCCGTGCAGGCCATGAGGCAGCTTCCGGCCGAGATGATCGCCGGAAATCCACTCGTGGAGCGGATCCGGTATCTCCTCCTCCTCGGCGGAATCGCGAGGGAACGGGGACGGTATGATACGGCGATCAACGCACTGAACCAGGCCGGGAACGAGCTGGAGGATGCCTTGTTGTCGGTTTCGCCTCCCTCCTCGGAAACCACGGACCGTTCCGGGAACGTGGAATCCCTGCGACTCCAGCTCGACCGCCTCCGGGCCACCCGTCAGGTTCTCTCCTCCCTGGATGCCAGCGGCGGGTATTTGCCTCGGACCGTCGTGGTGGAGCTTCTGGTCGGCCTTCTCCTGGCGGACCGGACCGGTTCCCTGGCCGGGGCAAACGGGCAATCTCCCGAATTCCCCCGTTTCCTTTCCTACGGGGAAATCGGCGAGATCATCCAGAGGGTCGAGGAGGTGACGCTGGGTGGCGTCGAAGTCGACCGGCTGGTGGAGCAGTTGTCCGCCACCGTCGATACCCTCCAGAACCTGGGACATCCGATCGGGCGGTACCGCCGCCTCGTCCAATTGGAAAAAAACCAGGCGGAGATCCACATCCTCCGGGACCGGATCCGGGAGCGCCGGGAAGCGACCATCGCCACCATCGGGGGCGGAAGAGAGACGGAGGTCCCCATTCTCCTCCGGGATGTGGGACTCTTCCTCGAGGAACTGCAGGTGATCCGGGCAACGGCCGTGGATATCCAGGATTTCACGGGGCAATACTTCGATATCCTGCGGAAGAAAGAGGAGCGGGGCGATGGGGCGGACGGTCCCGGCGATCGGGCGGTGCGGGAGGCGATCGCGTATGCCGATGCCCGAATGACCGCGCTCCTGCCGATCGTCCGGGCGCTGGAGGAGACGGAGCGTGCCGCAGCGTGGAAAGGCAGAATCCACGGCCTGATCGCCCTGCGTCACGCGACCGCGCGGCAGCTGGCGGATACCCTCGTCCGCCAGGCCCACGCAATGAGGCAGGAGGCGGGGGAGGCGGAACGGGAGAAATCGTTGCACGCCATCGGACGCGCCGTTTCCCTCCTCGCCGACGGCCATCTTGCTCCGGAGGACGTCCCCGAGGTTGCGGTCCGGATCGGGTCGGTTCTGGCGGAGGGGAGGGGCAGATGGGAGCGATATCCCGGGCGGATCGCGGACGAGAAGGAGCGGGAAATGATCGGCCGCGTCCTGCCGATCCTCCAGGGGGAGGCCCCTTCCGACGCCAGACGCGAGGAAAGGCTCTACCTGGACACCGTCCTGCGGATGGCGATCAAAGATCCTGCCGCCGGGCGCGTCGCAAGAGTGTACCTGGAGAAATACCCCGCATCCCCCCTCTCGGCGGGAATCGGTGTCCGCCTCGGTCATGAGGCGCTCCTGGCCGGGGACACCGCCGGGGCCGTGGCACGGTATCGCGCCGCGGCGGATGCCGGGAATCCCGATGCCTCCCGGGTTTCACGGTACATGATCGCCTGGATCGGGTTTCAATCCGGGGATGTCGACGGGGCGCTCCGGGAATTGTCTCCCCTCCTATCAGACCCCAAGTTTGCGTGCGGGGAGCCGTCGGCTTTCGAGGGGGATGTGGTGAAGCTCGCGGTCCGCGCTTGGAAGGATGCCTCCCCGGAACGGCTGGACTCGTACCCCCCCGTGAACGGGGGGACGTGCGGAGGGAAGGCTCTCCTTGCCGCCCTGTGGGAAGCCGAAGAGCGGCGAGGCGAGGCGGTACGCTCTGCGGCGGTCCGTGACATCGCCGCCCGGCGCTTCCCTTCCGACGACCGTGCAGCGGCGCTCGAGATGGAGGCGGTGGTATCGCTCCTCCAGGCGGGCCAGGAAGAGGAGGCGATCTCCCGCGCCCTGACCCTGCGGGGAAAGTACGGCCCGGAATCGGCATGGGCGCGGTCGCGGCCGGCCCTCGTAGCGGAAAAGACCGCAAAGGAGTTGGCCGAGATGTACAGGAACCTCGCCGAAAGGAAGTTCGACGAGGGAATCCGTACCGGGTCCCGACAGGCCTACGCCTACGCTGCCACATTGACGGGAGAGTATTTCAAGGTAAGGGGAGAGGAATCGGGGATCGACGACGGGGAACGGATCCTGAAGTGGGCCATTGCCCTTCTCGGGTCGGGGGAACGGGAAGCGGGGATCCTGCTTCTCGAGGAACTCGTCGGGGAGCAGCGCGCGGATGCCACCGGGGAGCGGGCGACGCTTCTGTACGCGGAAACGATGGTCGCCGGATACGAGCGGAAAGAGTCGACGGCCGAGGACGCGGAAGACGCCGCGCTCCTTCTGCTGACGGAGTATCCTTCCGGGAAATCGGTATCCATCGCACTGAGGGCATCCTCCGCGTTCCTCGCAGCGGGTGATTTCGGCCGGGCCGGGGCAATGGCCGTGGAGGTCGCCGGGTGCCCGTCTGCTGCCCCTTCCCAGGCAAGACAAGCGAACCTGATCCGGGCCGAGGCCGCCCTGTATGAGGGAGAGCTTGCGGCCGCACGGGAGCAGGCGTCCCTCGTACTCGCGGATGGCGCGAAGGGGACCGATACCGGCTCCGAGGCGCGGGCGAAGGACCTCTACCTGCTCTCCACCCTCAAGGAGATCGACGGGAAGGTGGTTGCCGGGGACTCTGCGGGCGCTGCCTCGGCGCTCGAGGGACTCGCCGGCAGATTTCCAGGCAATCCGGAAGTCCCGATGTACCTTCTCCGGGCGATGCGTCTGTACGCGCAGGGAAGCGACGTGGAAGGAGCCATCCGTACCGGCAGTCGGTTCCTGGCGGAATTTCCCCGTAGGGAGGAGTCCCTGGAGGTCGCGGGTGTGATCGGGCCGTTCCTGGAGGAGCGGGAGGAATTCGCACGGGCTGGCGGACTGTACGAGGAAGTCGCGGACCGTTCTCCGAAAAACAGTGCCGCGCCTCGGTTCCTCTTCCGTGCCGCCCGGATCGCGGAGGAGCACGGACCGCCCGAAGCGGCCATCAGGAGGTTTGCCGCCTATCGCTCGAGATATCCGGCTCCGGCGTGGATGTGGACATACGCGACCCTCTCCATCGGTCTCGACGGGTGGGGGCGCGAGAAGTCGAAATCGTCGATCCGGTTGATGGAGGAAGGTTTGAGGAAGGTGGACACCGGTGTGGAGGAGGAAGGTGCCGGAGAACTGGCGGAACTGGCGGGGAAAGTCCGGATCGCGATCGGGGAAAACTGGGCCGAGCAGTTCCGAAAGACCCGCCTGGTCATCCCCCTGGAGAAGAGTCTCGCCATGAAGGACCGGCTCTTCCGAAAAGCCCTCGGGGAATACGAAAAAGCCGCGGGCGAGTCGCCGCTGGAGGTGGCCATCCAGGCCGACCTGTTATCGGGAGACCTGCTCGTGGAATACGGAAAGGCGATTCTGGACTCCCAGCGGCCGAAAGGGTTGAAAGGGATCGACCGGGAGGAGTACGAGGAGGCATTGGGGATCCGCGCGAAATCCTTTTTCGAGCGGTCGGTGGACTTTTACGCCGGCGCGCTGGAGCGTCTGGAAGAGGAGGAAGGATCGTCGGACCTCGCCGGCCCGATCCGGAAACGGCTCGAGACGGCGCAGGCCCTCCTGGAGGGTGCCGTGCCGGTGATGGAGGGTAAGGCGCGATGAAGAGGGCGCTTGCGATTTTCGCGATCGGGTTCCTGGCGGCATCGCAGGGATTCGCGGCGGAGCCGCGGTCCGTACGGTCCGGCTCGACCCCCCTGCATATGGAGGAACTCGAAGTTCGCGGCCTCCGGGAGAAACCCGAAGTCCTCTACCTGCCCGTTCACCCCGGTATCGAGCTACCCACACCCATCCGGTATGATCTGTTCCTGGAAGACATGGCACGGCCGGTCCTTCCCGCGGATATCCTTCCGAAGGCGTTGCCGGCCGGCCGAACAGAGACCGAAGGAGCGTACCATGATTGAGGAGACCCGCAAGATCCGTGTTTCCGTCCTGCCGAAGCCGCCAAAGACCGTGGAGGAGTCCGGGCTCACCCTCGGTTTCCTCGTCGAGCTCTCCTGCAAGACGCTGTATTTCGGCGGCGTGATGACCCTCTCCTCCATCTCCGAGAAGCTGGCGCTCCCCGTCAGCGTGGCGAACGACGTGATGGAGTTCCTGAAGAAGGAACGGCTGGCCGAGGTGAAAAAGGGGGGTGACATCCGCGCCACCTACACCTTCGCCCTCACCGACCTCGGGCGGGAGAGGGCGAAGGAGTATCTCCAGCTCTCGGGATACGTCGGAGCCGCGCCCGTCACGCTGAAACAATACGCGGAAGTGGCGAGGAAGCAGACGATCCGGAAGATGGCGGTCAACCGCGAGGCGATGGCCCGCGCCTTCGAGGGCGTTGTGCTGGCGCCCGGGATGCTCGAACGCCTCGGCCCCGCGGTGAACTCCGGCCGATCCATCTTCCTGTACGGACCCTCCGGGAACGGCAAGACGTTCATCGCCGAGAGGTTGGCGCGGGTCCTGAGCGGAAGCGTCTTCATACCCCACGCCGTCTGTGTGGACAACCAGGTAATCCGGGTGTTCGACCCGGTCAACCATTCCTCTATCGATCTCGGCACCCCGGCGGATCCGACCCGGGCTGTCCTGGAAAACAGGACCGAGTTCGACCGCCGCTGGGTGGTTTGCGAACGCCCGGTGGTCATCGCGGGCGGTGAGCTGACCCTGGCGATGCTCGACCTGAGCTTCGATACGATCGCCAAATTCTACGAAGCACCGCTCCAGATGAAGGCCAACGGCGGGGTCTTCCTGATCGACGACCTCGGTCGGCAGCTGGTCCGCCCCTTCGACCTTCTCAACCGATGGATCGTCCCCCTCGAGAAGTCGCGCGACTACCTGTCGCTGCAGAACGGGAAGAAGTTCGAGATCCCCTTCGACCAGATCATCCTCTTCTCGACGAACATCGAGCCGCGGCAGTTGGCCGACGAGGCGTTCCTCCGCCGGATCGGGTACAAGATAAAGATCGACTACCTGGGGGAGGGGGAGTACGTCCGGATCTGCCAGCAGGTTTGCGACCGCCTCGGTCTTCCGTTCCGGCCGGAGGTGATCCGTTACCTGCTGGAGGAGGAGCATGGCCGAAGGAAGGTGCGGCTGAGCGCATGCCATCCCAACGATGTGCTGAGCCGCGTCGTGGAGATCTGCCAATACGAAGGCGAAGTTCCCCGCCTGGAGAACGGGTTGGTGGCACGTGCCTGCAAAGATTATTTCACCGAGCTTTGATGCGGCGATGACCGCATGCCCGGCGATCGAGTTCCCGGGCGAGTGGCAGGGACGGACCATCCGGAGGATGGTGGCTGTTTCCATCGCGGTCCACGCTGCGGTGGTCATCCTGGGACCGGCTGTATCGTCCCTCTTTCCGTCCCGGGTGGATCCGGCCCCGGTGTTCGTCGAGCTGACCTCCCTGCCGATGTCGGAACTGCCGGAGGAGCCACCGGCGCCTCTGGCCCAGGTCCAGGCCGGGCCGGCGAATTCTGCCCCTGACACGTCCGGTTCCGCCAGGACCAACCCGAAACCGCCCCCCGCTGCCCGCAGGTGGCTCGACAAGCTCGACGCCGGAGCAGCGAAGGTGCCAGAAGCACCCGTGACACGCAGGGAGGGGAGGGCTGGCGGCATTCCGGTGCGGCAGTGGGCCAACGAAGGACCCGTAAAGCCCGGGGACTTCGCCCCGGCGGTTGCGACAGAGAGGGCTGCCGCGATGCGGAAGCACCTGGAGGAGCTCGAAGGCCGGTTGCGCCAGACCGGCCGGCCCTCGGTTGGCTTCGGACAGGAAACCGAAGCGTCGATGATGTTCGGGGGGACCGGAGACGCCACGGGGGAGCCGATCCCCGCCTGGATCCGTGACGCGATCCGGAAACGGGTCCGCGGGTACCTACCGGAATTGGAGGGTGTGTATACCGAGGCGATCCAGAGGAATCCCGAGCTGCGGGGGAAAATCCTTGTCCGGTTCCGGATTGACCATTCCGGGAAGATTCAGGGCGCCGAATCGGTCGAGGTGACATTCCGGGATTCCGCGTTCGTGAATGCCGTCCTCGACAAGGTCCTGCGCTGGACGTTCGATTCGACCGGGGGGCGTACGGTGGAGGTCCTTTACCCGTTCGTCTTCGTGGCCCCCTCGTGAACGGTCAGAAGATCCCCGGGATCAGCCGGTACCGTACACGCCCGGTGTAGGCGCGGTACGATTCGTCCTCCTTCAGAAGCCGTTCCTCCGCCAGGATCCGGGACACCTGGAAAAAATATTCGATGATGTACAGCGCGACGTTCCGGGCGCTCCAGTTGGCCAGCAGGAAGCCGACGTGAGTCAAGAGGTAGCCGAGGTAAATCGGATGCCGGACGATGCGGTAGGCCCCCTCCACGACGATGCCCCGGTTGGCGGCCACGATCCCGAAGCTCCTTCCCAGCACGACCTTCCCATATATCGCGAACAACGTTCCGCCGATCTGAAGGGCGGACCCCAGGGCAATCGGCACGAGCGAGGTTTCGGCCGGGCGGACGAGGAGGGCCGCCATGGAACCGGCGATCCCGATGACCCAGTCCCAGGGATTCCGCGAAATCCGATGGGAGGCCCTGCGGAATACCAGCAGCAGGGCTACCAACCCCTCGGAAGCCATCCATAGGAGCGAAGTCCATTTCCCCGTCTGGGTGAAGTGTACCCAGAAGCCGTAACAGACGATGGAGAAGCAGGAGGCGGGTATGACACGGGAAAGGACCGAGAGCAGATCCATTACGACCTGCCTGGTCCGCCCTTGATCCTCCATGTGTATTTCTGATCCGTTCACGGCGAATAAGGGTCCATTTCCCCTTGTTTATCCGATAGTGTATGTCTTATCGACCAGGAGATGGGGAAACTTGCCCTTTTCCCCGCCAGCATTCCGCCATCTTTGGGTTGATTTCCATCCACCCGGAATGCTTAATGGAATGAAAGTTCATTCCGGATGCCGGGCGGCGGGAGGGTGATGGGAGACAGGCTCCACCGAATCCTCGTGGAGCGGAAGGGGAGCTTTGTCTCCGGGGAGGAGATCGCCGGGCGCATGGGGATCTCCCGCGCCGCCGTGTGGAAGCGGGTAATGGCCCTCCGCGGGGAAGGATACGCCATCGAGGGGGCCCGGGGGACGGGGTACCGCCTGACGGAGATGCCCGACCGGCTTACCGAAGCGGACCTGCGCGCCAGGGTGCGGCCGGGCGGCCCATGGGTCACCTTCGCAGTCTTGGACGAAACCGACAGCACGAACAGCCGGGCGATGGAGATGGCCGAGAGTGGCGCCCCCCACGGGACCGTCGTGGTGGCGGACTCCCAGACCGGAGGGCGGGGCAGGCTGGGGCGGCGGTGGATCTCACCGCCGGGGATGAACCTGTACGTTTCCCTGCTTCTGCGCCCGGACGTCCCTCCCGCCGGGGCGACGCACCTCTCCCTCGTCGCGGGGGTGGCGCTGGCCGACGCGCTGGAGGGCATGGGCGTTCCGGGGGGCCTGAAGTGGCCCAACGACCTGTTTCTGGGGGACCGGAAAGCCGCGGGGATCCTCGCCGAGATGGCCTCCGACCCCGACCGGGTGCGCCACGTCGTGATCGGCGTGGGGATCAACGTGAACATGGAGCCGGGGGATTTCCCCCCGGAGATTTCCGGCAGGGCCACTTCCCTGCGGATCCGCGCCGGCCGCCCCTTCCCGCGGGCGGAGCTGCTCGCGCGCTTCCTCGACGCGTTCGCCGGCCTGTACGGGGAGTTCCTCGCCGGCGGGTTCGCGGCGCTCCGCGACGGGTGGGACCGCAGGGACTTCCTCCGGGGCCGCCGCGTTCTCCTGCGGCGGGGGCGGGGGGAAGGGTGGGGGGTTGCGGAAGGTGTGGACCCGGACGGGGCGCTCCGGTTCCGCCCCGACGGCGTAGGGTCGGCGGAAACCGTACACAGCGGCGAGATCCTAGAATTCGGGCGATGAGGAGATAGAGGGGCGGGGATGCTGCTGGTCATCGACGTGGGCAACACGAACACCGTCCTCGGGGTCTACGAGGGGGAGAGGCTGCTGCACCACTGGCGCGTGTGGACAGACCGGGAGAAGACCAGCGACGAGTACGGGATCCTCCTGCGGAACCTCTACGACGCGAGCCACTTCTCTTCCCGCGAGATCCAGGCGATCATCATCTCCTCGGTTGTCCCGCCGCTCACCCCGACCATCGTGGAACTGTGCGAGCGGTACTTCGGGGTGACGCCGCTGGTGGTGGGCCCCGGCGTCAAGACCGGCATCTCCATCAAGATGGACAATCCCAAGGAAGTCGGGGCGGACCGGATCGTGAACGCCGTGGCGGCCTTCGCGAAGCACCACAAGGCCTGCGTCGTCGTCGATTTCGGGACCGCCACCACCTTCGACTACGTCTCCGGGAAGGGGGATTACATGGGGGGAGTCATCGCCCCCGGCGTGAACATCTCCGCGGAGGCCCTTTTCCGGCAGGCGTCGAAGCTTCCCCGGATCGAGATCGCAAAACCCCCGACGGTCATCGGGAAGAACACGGTGGCGGCGATGCAATCCGGGATCTTCTACGGCTACGTGGCGCTGGTGGACGGGATCATCGACCGGATCCGGAAGGAGGTGCGCCTCGATCCCCAGGTGATCGCCACGGGGGGACTGGCGAGGACCATCGCGTCCGAGTCCTCCAAAATCCACGAAATCGATGAGAATTTGACTCTCGAGGGGCTGCGTATTATATACGATAGGAATTGTTCCGATACCCGCTGAGACAGGCGCGCCGGCGGAGCAACCGCGAGGAGGACGGTCAGAGTGGACATCCAACAGATCCGGAACGTCGGCATCATCGCCCACGGGGGGGCGGGGAAGACGACGCTGGCGGAAGCCCTGCTGTTCAACGCGAAGGCCACCGACCGGATGGGGAAGGTGGACGACGGCAGCTCCAACTTCGACTACGACCCGGAGGAGATCCGCCGGAAGATCACGATCAGCACCTCCTTCCACCACTACGCGTGGAACCGGGTGGAGGTGACGGTGGCGGACACGCCGGGATACATCAACTTCGAGGCGGACACGCGGGCCTGCCTGCGGGTCCTCGACGGGGCGGTACTCGTGGTGAACGCCGTGGCGGGAGTGGAGGTCCAGACCGAGAAGATGTGGAACCTCGCCCGGGCGGCGGACGTTCCCGTGATCGCCTTCATCTCCAAGATGGACAGGGAGCGGGCGGATTACGCGAAGGCGGTCGAGGAGATCGCGGACATCCTCAAGGTGCCGGCGGTGCCGGCGCAGATCCCCATCGGGAGCGAGGCGAAGTTTTCCGGCGTGGTGGACCTGTTCCGGATGAAGGCGCTGGCGTACAAGGGCGACACGGGGGAGTTCACGGTGACGGACATCCCGCCGGACCTCGCCGCGGAAGCGGGGAAGGCGCGGGAGAGACTCATGGAGTCGTGCGCCGAGTCGGACGACTCCCTGATCGAGAAGTTCCTCGAGGGGACCGAACTGACGGAAGACGAGATCCGGGCCGGTTTCCGGGCGGGCGTCCGGGCGATGCGGTTCCTCCCCGTCTTCTGCGGGTCGCCGACGCGCAACATCGCGATCCAGCCGCTCCTGGACGCGATCAACTTCGCCCTTCCCGACCCGTCCTACCGCGGGGAGGTGGCGGGAACCCATCCCAAGAAGAAGGTGGAGGAGAAGCGGGCGATCTCCGAGAAGGCGCCCTTCTCCGCCCAGGTGTTCAAGACCCTGGCGGACCCGTACGCGGGGAAGCTCTCCATCTTCAAGGTCTTCTCGGGGTCCCTGACCCCGGACATGTCTCCCCTGAACACCAGCAAGGACGCGGCGGAGCGGATCGGCCAGATCCTGCGTCTGGAGGGGAAGAAGCAGAAGGCCGTCGGGTCGGCCTCCGCTGGCGAGATCGTGGCGGTGGCGAAGTTCAAGGAGACCTCCACGGGCGACACGCTGTGCGATCCGAAGAGCCCGATCGTCTTCGCGCGCCCGGAGGGGGTGGAACCGGTCATCTCCTTCGCCGTCCGCCCGAAGACACGGAACGACGAGGACAAGCTCGGGACATCCCTGGCGCGGATGATCGAGGAGGACCCCACCCTCCGCTTCCGGAAGGACGCCCAGACGAACGAGTTCATCCTCGCCGGGATGGGGGAGACCCACCTCGAGGTTGCGGTGGAGAAGCTCAAGCGCGCGTACGGCGTCGAGGTGGAGCTGCGCACGCCGAAGATCGCATATCTCGAGACCATCAAGGGAAAGTCGGAGGCGCAGGGGAAGCACAAGAAGCAGACCGGCGGGCGCGGCCAGTACGGCGACTGCTGGATCCGCCTCGAGCCGCTCCCGCGGGGGAAGGGGTTCGAGTACGTGGACGGGATCGTGGGCGGCGTCATCCCGCGCCAGTACATCCCCGCCGTCGAGAAGGGAATCGTGGAGCGGATGGCCAAGGGCGTCATCGCGGGGTATCCGGTGGTGGACGTGCGCGCCACCGTGTTCGACGGATCGTTCCACAACGTCGACTCCTCGGAGATGGCGTTCAAGATCGCCGGCTCCCTCGCCTTCAAGAAGGCGGCCCTGGCCTCGAAGCCGGTGCTCCTCGAACCGATCGCCGAGATGGAGGTGGTGGTGCCGGAGGAGAGCGTGGGGGACATCATCGGCGACCTGAACGGCCGCCGCGGAAGGGTGCTGGGGGTGGACGCCCTCGGGAAGAGCCAGATCGTGAAGTGCCAGGTGCCGCTGGCCGAGGTGCTCCGCTACTCATCCGACCTGCGGTCCATCACGTCGGGCCGCGGCCAGTTCACCATGAAGGTGTCCCACTACGAGGAAATTCCCGCCGCCATCGCGGACAAGGTGATCGCCGAGTCGAAGAAGGAGGTCGGGGTGGAGGAGGAGGAGTGACCGCGGCCGGGCAGGAAACCGCCGGGACCGCCCTGACCGAGGACAGGCCGATCGGCGAGGAGGGGCGCAGATCCCTCCAGGCGTACGTCGCCGGCCTCTCGGTCCCCATGAAGGTGGAACTGGCCGCGAAGGGGAACCGGGAGGTGCGGAGCATCCTCTCGCGCGACATGAGCAGCATCGTGGCGCGCGCGGTGATGCAAAGCCCCAAGCTGACCGAACAGGACATCCTGTCGTACGCAGCCTCTACGCAGACCCACGAGGAGATCCTGCGGGCGATTGCGGAAAGCCGGCAGTGGACGTCGAACCGGCAGGTGGTGTCGGCGCTGGTCCAGAACCCCCGCACCCCGCCGCCGGCGGCCATCCGGTTCCTGCGTGCGTTCCAGACGAACGAGTTGCGGATCCTGATGCAGAACCGCGGTCTGTCCGCCGCCGTGCGCCTGGAGGCCCGGCGGATATTGGCCCAGAGACACTAGCCCGACGGGAGACCCCATGGCCCTGTTCAACTACGCCACCCGCGAACTCAGCGCCAAGATCGTCTATTACGGGCCAGGTCTTTCCGGGAAGACGACGAACATCGAGATGGTCCACAAGATCCTCCGGCCCGATCAGAAGGGCCGCCTGATCTCCCTCCCCACGGAAACGGACCGGACCCTCTTCTTCGACTTCCTCCCCATCGACCTCGGCCTGATCAAGGGGTTCAAGGTCCGGTTCCACCTGTACACGGTACCCGGACAGGTGTTCTACAACGCCACGCGCCGGTTGGTGTTGCAGGGGGTCGACGGCGTCGTCTTCGTCGCCGACTCGCAGCGCGAGATGATGAACAGCAACCTGGAGAGCCTCCGGAACCTGATGGACAACCTCTCCACCTACGGGAAGAAACTCGAGGAACTCCCCTTCGTGCTCCAGTATAACAAGCGGGACCTGAGGAACGTCGCCCCCGTCGGGGAGCTGGACAAGAGCCTCAACTTCCTCCGCGTTCCCACGTACGAAGCGGTGGCGCCCTCGGGCAAGGGGGTCACGGAGACGCTGGTGGCCATCTCCCGGCTGGTGTTCGCAAACCTCCGGAAAACGCTCCTCATGCCGGGGGAGATGGCGGCGCACGAAGACATCGGTGATCTGGCCGACGCCCGGATCCAGAAGACCTTCACGATCCAGGAGGCGGAGCCGCTTGAGGAGATCACAGACGCCGAGGAGATCCGCGAACCCCCCCACCCCACCTCCTTGGAGGCATTCCCGGAGAGGGCCCGTGTGGTCGACGTCGAATTGGAGGCGACATCCCTGCGGAGGGTCGAGGCGTCCCGCCCCGCACCGGTGGAGTTC
>Ga0316613_10000640_pt1 | contig 26616 bp, 19 predicted proteins | sample OWC_soil_day10_C_2_FD_207647 | JGI IMG/M metagenome (GOLD analysis project Ga0316613, IMG submission 207647) | Wetland soil microbial communities from Old Woman Creek delta, Ohio, United States - OWC_soil_day10_CT_b | ecosystem: Environmental > Terrestrial > Soil > Wetlands | place: USA: Ohio...
CCGTATTCCTGCTTGGCCTGCTGACGCAAGCCGAGGCTGACGCCGCCATCCACGTTGCCCGCACCACCGCGGGGGTCAAAAAGGTGGTGCCCCTGATCGAGATCATCGCTCCGGCCAAGGCGCGCGAACTCGATGTCGCCCAATCCAGCAAGAAACAGGAATCCGGTCCGGCACCGATCGAATCACGTCCCCTTCCGTAAGCCCTGCGGCATTCTCAAGGCAACGGGGCAGGCACAACGCCAGCCCCGTTTTGTTTCATGGCATCGGAAAGTCCTTACACAAGGTTTGCGTTTCGCGGGCAATCGACGCGATTTCGGCATCGTCCAGCCCGGAGTCAACCACCCGCGCAATCCAGTCCGCCACCTGCCGGAACTCTGCTTCGGCAAAGCCGCGCGTCGTCATCGCCGGAGAGCCGAGCCGCAAACCCGAAGGATTCTGGGGTGGCTGGTCGTCCCAGGGTACGGCGTTGTAGTTGCTGACCAGTCCGGCACGATCAAGCGCCGCGGCAACCGGTTTGCCGCCGATTTTCCTGTTGCGCAGATCGACCAGCACCAGATGGTTGTCCGTACCGCCGGTCACCACATTGAAGCCGTGCCCTCGCAGGCCATCAGCGAGAACACGGGCATTTGTCACGCACTGTTCCGCGTAGGCCGCGAACCCTGGATCTTGCGCCTCATGCAGCGCCACGGCGATCGCCGCCGTAATGGCGTTGTGCGGCCCGCCCTGTAGCCCGGGAAAAACCGCCTTGTCGATTTTTGCCGCGTGCTCGGCCCGGCACAGGATCATGGCCCCGCGCGGTCCGCGCAACGATTTGTGCGTGGTCGTCGTCACCACGTCGGCACAAGGAACGGGCGAAGGATGCGCCCCGCCCGCCACCAGCCCCGCAAAGTGGGCCATATCGACCAGCAGGATCGCCCCCACCTCGTCGGCGATGTCGCGAAAGACGGAGAAGTCGATCCGGCGCGGATATGCCGAGTGACCGGCGATGATCAGCTTCGGCCGATGCGCGAGGGCAAGCTCGCGGATGCGTGAGTAATCGAGAAAGCCGGTCTCGGGATTGAGGCCGTAGGACACAATGTTCCAGTATTTGCCGGTAATTGAGGCCTTCGACCCGTGCGTCAGATGCCCGCCATGCGCGAGTTGCATGCCGAGCACGGTGTCGCCCGGCTTGAGGAAGGCCAGATAGACCGCCAGATTGGCGGGCGAACCGGAATGCGGCTGGACATTGGCATGCTCGGCGCCGAACAGCGACTTGGCACGCTCGATGGCGAGGCGTTCGACCTGATCGACGATCTGCTGCCCTTCATAGTAGCGCGCACCGGGATAGCCTTCCGAGTACAGGTTGGTAATGACCGACGAACACGCTTCGCGCACAGCTCTCGACGCGTAATTCTCCGAAGCGATCAGGCGCACCTTGTCGCGCTGACGGACTTCCTCCGCCGCCAGCAGGCTGGCGAGTTGCGGATCAGTGCTGGCGAGAGCGGGAGTCGAAGGAATTGCCGGAGCGGCGGGGCTCTCGGCGGGACGGTGTTGCGAGTTTTGCATGGCGACCTCCACAAGGAGAAAAGGACCGGTCGCAGCAAACGGCGTTTCGAGATAGCGGGCGCCCTCGCTGCCAACCGGCAGGAAACGCCCAGACGCGCGGCTTTACGGGGCTTTCGCCTCGATCCGCACTCCCTCGGGGTGTCGCCTCCCCTCATTCGCGTCAGTCATGCGGACCGGGGGAGTGTGCCTCAGGGAGACCGGAAAAACAAGCTAGAATCGCCCCTCGACGCAAGAACCTTCCCGGAGTTTCCCCCATGACAAACCACCCATCCCCCGCTTTCGAAGCCAAGATCGTCGCCCCCGACGACCTGCCCGCCCGCATCGCTCTGTTGCCGCGGCCGCTGGTATTCACCAACGGTTGTTTCGACATCCTGCACCGCGGGCATGTCACTCTGCTCGGCCAAGCCAGAGCACTGGGGCAAGCGATGGTCGTAGCGCTCAACACCGACGCTTCGGTGAAACGGCTGGGCAAAGGCGACGACCGTCCGGTGAACACGCTGGAGGATCGACTGGCGGTGATGGCCGCGCTGGAATGCGTATCGCTGGTCACGTGGTTCGACGAAGACACACCGATCGAGCGCATCCTCGACAGCCGCCCCGACGTGCTGGTCAAGGGGGGCGACTGGCCGGTCGAGAAAATCGTCGGCAACAAGGAAGTCACCGGCTGGGGCGGCAGGGTCGTTTCGATTCCCTTCATTCACCAGAAATCCACCACCTCGCTGCTGGAGAAGATTCGCCGGCTCTAGGATTCGGTAGTCTGCCGCCCGGCCCCAAACTCCTTTCCCAATCACTTCTCCCTACCATGCATCCGATTCATTCCTTTATTGAGAACGTCGAGAAAGTCATCGTCGGCAAGCGCTCCGTTGTCGAACTCTCTGCCATCGCCATGCTTTGCCGTGGCCACGTACTGCTTGAAGATGTTCCCGGCACAGGAAAGACCATGCTGGCTCGTGCGCTGGCGCGTTCGGTGGCCGCCGACATGAAACGCCTGCAATGCACGCCGGACCTGCTTCCCTCGGACATCACCGGCGTCGCCATCTACAACCAGAAAAGCAGCGACTTCGAGTTCCGGCCCGGTCCGATATTCACCAACCTCCTGCTCGCCGACGAAATCAACCGTGCCACGCCTCGCGCACAGTCGGCATTGCTCGAATGCATGGACGAGTTCCGCGTCAGCGTCGATGGAAAGACTTACGACTTGCCGCCTCTGTTCATGGTCCTGGCAACTCAGAACCCGATCGACATGGCCGGCACGCACCCGCTCCCTGAGGCGCAACTGGACCGGTTCTTCGTACGCCTGAGCGTCGGCTATCCGACTCCTGTTGAAGAAGCTCGCATCCTGACCGCACAGATGCTCAGCCATCCGATCGAGGATCTGAAGCCGGTGGCGACGGAGGCGGCAATCATGGCAATGCGCGAACAGGTGAAACGAATCCATATCGGTACCGATGTTGCTGAATATATGGCACGGCTTACCGCCGCTACCCGCCAGCACCCGGATCTGCGCCTTGGCGCCAGTCCGCGCGGAACGCTGGCATTGGCCCGGGGAGCCCAGGGACTGGCGTTTCTGCGTGAGCGCACGTTTGTTACGCCGGACCTGGTCAAAACCATGGCGGTCCCGGTGCTGGAACACCGCTTGATCCTCCGGCCGCAAGCCGCCGCTGTCGGGCGCACGGTCCATCACGTGCTCACTGAAATCCTCGCGCAGGTTGCTCCACCGGTTTAGCCAGATTTTGCTGGCAAGCGACGAAAAACGACGACACGCGATGTTTTCATTCATCATGGATTGGCTGAGGCGCCATTTCAGAGCGCTGGTGGTCACCGGATTGACCCTTACGGCCTATGCCGCTGCACTCAACCGCGACCAGGCGCTTCCATGGGTCATTGCCGCCCTGCTGGCCGCAACGCTGATCATCGGCACGCTCTGGCCTCACTGGCTGGTGACACGCTTGGCGGTGACACGCACCGGCCCGGAACGCGCCGAAGAAGGCGAAACGATTACCTTTCATGTTGAGGTCGAAAACCTCGGGTGGCTTCCCCGTTTCATGGTCGAACTCGTCGACCGGCTGCCATTCGCAAGCACTGGAACGGGAAAGGCAAGCTCCGAAACACACGCCTTTGGCGTCGTCGCCTGCGTTCCCGGCCAAAGCCGGCGGCAATTCGCCATGCCGCTGAAGTGCGAAAAACGCGGTTTCTATCGTCTCGGCCCCATCGGGCTGGCATCGAGTTTTCCCTTGGGCCTCGCGGAAGCACGGCAGACGCGCGACGAAGGCGCACAGACACTGACGGTTTACCCAGATGTCTTCACGATCGTAAACCTGCCGTTGCGCGGTTCGCCGAGCCAGATTCACCGCGGCGGATACCAGTTGCCGGAAGGCGCCGGCGCCGCCGAATTCGCCGGGTTGCGCGAATACCGGCGTGGCGACAATCCACGCCACGTGCACTGGCCGACCACAGCCCGCCTCAACGAACTGATGGTGAAGGAATTCGAGCCGCTGGCATCGGCGTGCCTGCATCTTGTTCTTGACCTGAACGCGCATGCCAACGTCGGCAGCGGACGCCACGCCACGCTCGAATACGCCCTGCGCATCGCCGGTTCCATCGCCCGCTACGCCACGCAAAACGGACTGCGCATCCGCATGAGCGCGGCGGGCGCTGCCCCTCTCTCCATTCCCGCGGGGAGCGGCGAACTGCATTACCGCGCCATTCTCGATGAACTCGCGGTAGCCGACGCCAACGGCGACACTGCGTACGCCGAATTGCTCGAACAAACCTCCAGACAGTGCCATCCGGGCGAAACCGTCGTGGTCTTTCTCTCCTCGCCACCCGAGCAGAACGAAGCCATTCTCGGCGCGCTCAGTCTGCTGCGCGCCCGACGCGCCCACCTTCTGGCCATTCTGCTTGAGCGAGAAAGCTTCACCCCGCCACAAGCACACCGTCAGGGCAAGCGCACAAAACAGCATCCTGCCCTGTTTTCCGGCTTGCTTGATCTGGATGCCCATTGCATCCCGGTGCGCAACCAGGACGACCTGCCACGCCTGTTCAACCCATGACATCGGCACTCACCTACCGCCCGGTCTATCTCGGCCTTTACGCAGCGCTGATCCTGGCGATCGCCTGCAACGCCTTTCTCGACATTCAGTACGGGAGTTTTTCCACGGAAGTCCTGATCTGGGCTGGAGTCCTTGGCTATACCCTGCTTGTCGGCTGGAAGCAGAAGGCCCTGACCAGCGACTATGGGCGCAGCCGCCAGAAAGTGGTACTGGCCGGGAGCATCGTACTCACGGTCATCTTTTTCATGCCGGTCTGGGGGCTGCCCCGTGCCGGACTCTACCTGTTGGGTGGACTGCAAGCATCGCTAAATTGCGTAACCACCACCCGCCGCAACCTGCACATGGGCCTTCTGGTTTCCATGGTCATGGTCATTTTTGCTGCATCGCATTACCGGGCAGACTGGACCATGCTGTTCTACCTGCTGCCCTACATCGTCGCCGTCGTTTTTACGCTGGTCGCGGAACAGATCAGCCGTCGGACCGAGAATCTGAACAATGACGGCGCCGGATCAGGAACCACAACCGGACAGGGCGCTGCCATCGCCGCAGCGACCGCCGCCATTCTCCTGACCGGCGGGCTGCTTTACTCGGTTACGCCGCAGATTACCCGGCCCACCCTGTTCTGGCAGCATGGACAACCCGGAACGTTCGGCACGACAGATTCGCCTCACCAAAACGGCGAGTCGGGAATACAATCCGGCGGCGCCGGGAGCACTGGCGGCACAAGCGGCTCCAAGCATGGCAACCGTTGGCCAACTGCCGGCGAAATGCGGTCAGCTGCGCAACGTCCCGGCATGCCGCAATGGCAATCATCTGTCATCAATGCGCTTGCCGACCTCGTGGAATCCACGGAGCGGACGCTGACACCCATCCGCCTGGGGCTGGAAGAGCGCTGGAATGACGTCAAACAATGGCTGGAAGAACATCGCAAAGAGCTTGCGCTGACCTTGCTCACCCTGCTCTTGCTGGCATTGATCGCCGCCGCCTGGCGATTGCTGCGTGAGATGCGCCCGGGCATCTGGCTGCGCACCCGGATGGATTACCTGCGCCTTGGCCTGCTGGAACTCCACGCACCAAGCAACACGGGAGCACGCCAGTATTACATGGCGTTCGCACGATTACTTGATCTGTACGGAGTCGAAAGGCTCGCCGCGATGGACTCGCGCGACTATCTTGCGCAGGTTTGCCAACGTTTCAGGGAACTGCGCCGGGAATTCGTGGAACTTACGCTGATCTTCGAAAAAGCACGCTACGGCAACGTCGTACTGTCCCCCAATGAAGTACAACGGATGCGCACGCTCTACCGGCAGATATTCGTTCATGTCCGGCAAGCGCCCTGATTGCCATCAAGGCAACAGGGACACATGCACCACATCTTTGCCTGTTCAGGCAATGTTCTCCATTTCTTCCACGTCCTTGCGCATCGCAGCGATATCGGCCGCGCCGAGGATGACATCCCCGCCCTTGGCGTTGTCTTCAATCTGATGGATCTTGCGCGCGCCACACAACACGTTGACGTTGCTGCCATTGCCCTGAGCAGCCGTCCAGCCGATCACCAGTTGCGTCATGGAGCACGCGTATTTCTTGCATAGCGGCAACCATTTCTCGGTCAGCGCGGCAATCTTCGGCAGGTTGGCTTCCTCGAACCACTTGATCCGGCTGCGGGCCAGACCCATGGTCACTTGCGCACCCGGAGTGATCTTGCCGGTAAGGATTCCACGTTCCAGGGGAGAATAGGCCTGGAACGTCACCCCGTGCTGGCCGCACAGCCCCATGAGCCGATCGCCGGCAGCCCGGTCGAGCATGCTGAACTTTTCTTGGATCAGATCGAGCTGGCCGGCCTGGACATACTCCATGAACTGCTCATCGCTCAGATTCGATGCGCCGATTGCACGAATCTTGCCCTGCTTCTTCAGCTCGGCAAGAAAACCCATGGTATCCGCAATCGGGCAGGGGAATTCCGGCAGCGCCTGCCAATGCACGATGTAGATGTCGATGTAGTCGGTTTTCAGCCGGCGCAGGCTCATTTCGACTTCTTCGGCCAGGCGCTCGGGACGGGAGTTGCGCACGATGCGTACGCCATCGCGCTCCATGAGCAATGCCCCTTCCTTGATATCCCAGCGAATGCCGCATTTGGTCGATAGCACATAGTCGCTGCGCCGTCCCGCCAGCGCCTGACCGACGACCTCTTCGCTGTGGCCGAGGCCATAGGCGGGGGCGGTGTCGAGCAAGGTAACGCCCAGTTCGCGCGCGCGGTGGATGGTTCGCACCGACTCGGCATCGTCACTCTGCCCCCACATGCTGTCGCCGCCGATGGCCCAGGCGCCGATTCCGACGACCGATGCTTCGATACCCGACTTCCCGATCTTCATCGTACGCATGACGAGCTCCTCGATCCGGTAAAAGACACATTATCCTCCCAAACTCTGGAGATGCCTTACCTCCGGGCATTGCCGGATCATTGGCACACGGCTACGATCGCTCTCTTGCGGGAAGGACACCCATACCCCGCGCCCTCTTCGACCTGTACAAACTTCCACTCACCCCAAGGGGAAAAACAATCATGTTGCTCAGACACAGCCCGGACATGACCGTCCAGCACAACGAACACATGCGCGGCGGCAAGGGCACGATCGCCGTAAAGCACCTGCTCAAGTCCGATGAGCTGTTTGGCCGGGGCCGCCTGTTCGCGGAAATCACCATCCCGCCCGGCGCATCCATCGGGCTGCATCCGCACGAGCAGGAAATCGAAGCTTTCTACATCCTCGAGGGCCGTGGCCGCTACCAGAACAACGACGAGTTCTTCGACGTGGAGGCCGGCGACGTGACCGTGGTCGATGACCATGACCGACACGGCATCGAGAACACCGGGGACGTACCGCTCAGACTGATCGGGCTGATCCTGTTCACCGCCGACCGGAAATAGCGCACGGCATAACCTGGACACCACGAAGCGGAATGCCTTCCGCGCATCCCGCCGTGGCCAAGGCAAAAAACGTCCGCTTGATCGGCGTTTCCAGATCCCCCCAGGCCAGCCCGACGCGCGAGCGGCATTCGGGGAGCCTTAGCTGCCGCGTTTCGACATTATTGGGCCTGGCGACCATGGCCAGTTCGGGGATGATGCCGATCCCCATCCCGGCAGCAATCAAGGCCACCATGGTGGTGAATTCGCCGAGCTCCTGAAGTATCGCCAGCGTGGCACCGGCGCGCTGCATTGCCAGCAGGAATTCTTCATGGAATCCTGGCGCAAAACGCCTTGCCAGGAGAAATGCCGGATGCCCCGCCAGATCCGCTGGCGCGATTTCCGGCATACTGCACAGCGGGTGTCCTGCCGGCAGGACGACGAGGAACGGCTCCTCCAGGATCGTCCGCGTCATCGTGCGCTTGTCGTCGATGGGTAAACGCACGAAGCCGAAATCGATGGTGTTGGCCCTGAGCGCCGCCAACTGGTCCGGCGTCGGCATGTCCTTCAGTTCAAGCTCGATCAGCGGATGCCGCGCATGCAGTTCTCGGATCAGCGCCGGAAGATAGGCCGGAAGCACCGAAGAAACGAAGCCCAGGCGGATCACGCCGATTTCCCCGGCCTCGGCTGCCTTGACCCGCTGCACGGCCCGCTGTGCCTGGTCCAGGGTCGCCTGCGCCTCGGGAAGAAAAACCTTCCCGGCCACACTCAATTCGACCCGATGGCGATCCCGGTCGAACAGGACAACGCCCAGTTCGCTCTCCAGCGCACGGATCTGCATGCTCAAGGCCGGCTGAACGATACACAGGCGTTCCGCTGCACGGCCGAAATGCAGTTCCTCGGCAAGCACGACAAAGGCGCGCAGCAATCGCAGTTCCATTTCCTCTCCGGACAATCCATCCGACCATGTCGGCACGACTGGTTAATCACTAGTTTTGATAACACGATCATAAGATGGTATTTGAAAGCAAGCAACCTGGCGCGTTATAAAGAAATTTCCAAATCACGGAATCTTATTGAGGCACTGCAAATGACTACCGAACTGTTTCAACTCAATGGCCGACGCGCTCTGATCACCGGCTCCACGCAAGGCATCGGCCTGGCCCTCGCCTGCGGGCTGGCGCGCGCTGGCGCCACCGTCGTGCTGAACGGACGCGATGAAAAGCGTGTGCACGAAGCGGCCGAGCAATTGCGCGCACAAGGTCTTCAAGTTGAATGCGCCGTTTTCGACGTCACGAAGCAGGACGCGGTCGTCGAGGCCATTGACCGCATCGAACGCGACGCCGGAGCCATCGACATCCTGATCAACAACGCCGGCATCCAGCGGCGCGCACCACTTGAGGATTTTTCCTGCACCGACTGGGAAGCGATCATCACCACGAATGTAAGCAGCGTATTCCATGTTTCCCAAGCTGTTGCCCGGCACATGATCCCGCGCGGCAGGGGCAAGATCATCAACATCTGCTCGGTGCAAAGCCAACTCGGCCGGCCGACGATCGCCCCATACACCGCGTCAAAAGGCGCCGTCGCCAATCTGACCAAGGGTATGTGCGCGGACTGGGCACGCCACGGAATCCAGGCCAACGGGCTGGCTCCCGGCTATTTTGAAACAGAGATGAACAAGGCGCTCGTCGAGAACGAGGAATTCTCCGCGTGGCTGTGCAAGCGCACCCCGGCCGGCCGCTGGGGCAAAGTCGAGGAACTGAACGGCGCCGCGATATTCCTCGCCTCGGACGCATCGAGCTTCGTCAATGGCCAGATTCTCTATGTCGATGGCGGCATGACGAGTTGTGTCTAGGCCTCGTATGGCGGCAGGAACTCATATCGCTGGCGGGCCGCGGTAGAATCGCGGTTTGCTCGCGACACGCTTCCTCCTTCACTTCGCCCGCCGCAAGCACAATCGGCGAAACCATCCGACACACTCGACATGACAACCGAACCCACCACCATAACGCTTCCCGCGCCCGAGACAGAGGGTGGCCGCCCGCTGATGACCCTGCTCAAGGAGCGCCATTCGGAACGCGAATTCAGCAACAAGGCACTACCGCTGCAAACGCTTTCCAACCTTCTGTGGGCGGCAATCGGCATCAACCGCCCGGACAGCGGACAGCTGACCGTGCCCAACGCGCGCAGCCGGCATGAGGTCGATGTTTTCGTCATTACCTCGGAGGGAGCATTCCGCTACGACGCAAAGAAGCACGCGCTGCAAACGGTATTCAACGGCGACCGCCGCGCCCTGGCGGGAAAACAGGATTTCGTGGCCACCGCGCCCGTCAACCTCATCTACGTCGCCGACTACGCCAAGATGCCCGACCTCTCCGCCGAACAGCAACTCGTTTACGGATCGACCGACGTCGGCTTCAGCGTGCAGAACGCATACCTCTTCTGCGCTTCGGTCGGACTGGCCACCGTGGTACGCGGATCGGTCGACCGCGACGCGCTCGGGCAAGCGCTCGGATTGACATCGCAACAGCGAATCATCCTTGGACAGTGCGTGGGATTCCCGGCAGCAAGCTGACCCACAGCGAGGCTGCGCAGGCAGCATAGTACCCACTAAAAAAAACGGCGGACCTTTGTAAAGTCCGCCGTTCTCTGCGTTCGGGAGGAAATTACAGCTTCTGCTCCGCCCAGCCTTTTACCGAGGCCAACGCTTCCGGCAACTTGGCGGGCTCCGTTCCTCCGGCCTGCGCCATGTCCGGCCGTCCGCCGCCCTTGCCGCCGACCTGCTGGGCAACGAAGTTGACCAATTCACCCGCCTTGATCCGACCGGTCAGATCCGGCGTCACCCCGGCGATGAGCGTCACCTTTCCGCCGCTGGCAGAGGCCAGCACGACGGCGGCGCTCTTCAGCTTGTCGCGCATTTTGTCCATCGTCGAGCGCAAGGCGCTGGCGTCCGCATCATCCAGCGCAGCCGCCAGCACTTTGACCCCTTTCACCTCCACGGCCTGGCTGATCAGCGAATCACCCTGCGCCGCCACCTGCTTGCTCTTGAGCAAGGCCAGTTCGCGTTCGAGATGACGAACCTGATCGAGAATCGAATAAACCCGCGCCTGCACATCGCCCGGCTGAACCTTCAGCGTGCCAGCCACGCCGCCCAGCGCGGTTTCCATGCCCTGCATGTAGGCCAGCGCCACATCGCCGGTGATCGCTTCGACGCGGCGCACGCCAGCCGCCACGCCGCCTTCGGCAACGACGGTGAATACGCCGATGTCGCCGGTACGACGCACGTGCGTTCCGCCGCACAGTTCGCGCGAGGAACCGATGTCGATGACACGCACCTCATCGCCGTATTTCTCGCCGAAAAGCATCATCGCGCCGAGCTTCTGCGCTTCGGCGATCGGCATCACACGGTGCTGGCATTCGACGTTCTCAAGGATCTCGGCATTGACGATGTTCTCGACGCGGCGAATTTCCTCGTCAGTCATCGGCTGGTTGTGCACGAAGTCGAAACGCGTCTTGTCCGGATCGACCTGCGACCCCTTCTGCTGCACATGTTCGCCGAGCACTTCGCGCAAAGCCTTGTGCATCAGGTGAGTGACCGAGTGGTTGCGCATGGTGCGCTTGCGCGCCACCGTATCGACCCTGGCATTGACCGCGTCGCCGACCTTGAGGCCGCCGGTGGTCAGCACGCCCTGATGGCCGAACACGGCCGCCTGGATTTTCTGCGTATCCTCGACGGTGAAAATACCTTGCGCCGACTGCAGCACGCCGCGATCGCCGACCTGGCCGCCCGACTCCGCGTAGAACGGCGTTTCGTCGAGCACCACGGTACCGGCATCGCCTTCTTGCAGTTCGTCGACCGGCGAACCTTCCTTGTACAGCGCCAGCACCTTGCCCTTGAATTCGAGGGTTTCATAGCCGTGGAAAGTCGTTTCCGAGCCGTTGTACTCGAGCGCGGCAGACATCTTGAATTTGCCGGCGGCACGGGCCAGTTCCTTCTGACGGTTCATCGCCGCCTCGAACCCGGAAGAGTCGACGGTCACGCCGCGCTCGCGGCAGATGTCGGCCGTCAGGTCCAGCGGGAAGCCGAAGGTGTCGTGCAGCTTGAACGCGGTATCGCCGTTGAAGACACCCTTGCCGCCCATCGCGGCCAGTTCGCCTTCGAGGATGGCCATGCCGTGCTCGATGGTGGCGAAGAAGCGATCTTCTTCCTGCTTGAGCACTTCGGTGACGCGCTTTTCGCCGCTGACCAGTTCAGGATAGGCACTGCCCATTTCGGCAACCAGATCCGGAACCAGACGATGGAAGAACGCGGCGCGGGCGCCAAGCTTGTAGCCGTGGCGGATGGCGCGGCGGATGATGCGGCGCAGCACGTAGCCGCGCCCTTCGTTGCCGGGAATGACGCCGTCGGCGATGAGGAATGAGCAGGCGCGGATGTGGTCGGCCAGAACGCGCAACGACGGGCTGTCCATGTCCGCATCGCTGGTTTCGCGCGCCGCGGCCTTGACCAGGTTGCTCAGCAGATCGATGTCATAGTTGCTGTTCACGTGCTGCAGCACGGCGGTAATCCGCTCCAGCCCCATCCCGGTATCGACGGAGGGCTTGGGCAGCGGGTGCATGACGCCGGCTTCGTCGCGGTTGAACTGCATGAACACGTTGTTCCAGATTTCAATGTAGCGGTCGCCGTCCTCGTCAGGCGATCCGGGAGGCCCGCCGGGGATGTGCTCGCCGTGATCGTAGAAGATTTCGGTGCACGGGCCGCACGGCCCGGTGTCGCCCATCATCCAGAAATTGTCGGAGGCATAGCGCGCTCCCTTGTTGTCGCCGATGCGAACCACCCGTTCGGCGGGAATGCCGATGACCTTGTTCCAGATGTCGTAAGCCTCGCCATCCTCGGCATAGACCGTCACCCAGAGGCGATCCTTGGGCAGCTTGAAGACTTCGGTCAGCAATTCCCAGGCGTACGCGATCGCATCACGCTTGAAGTAGTCGCCAAACGAGAAATTCCCCAGCATCTCGAAAAAGGTGTGGTGCCGCGCCGTATAGCCGACGTTTTCCAGGTCGTTGTGCTTGCCGCCGGCGCGCACGCATTTTTGCGAAGTCGTGGCCCGTACGTAGGGACGTTTGTCGAAACCGAGGAAAACGTCCTTGAACTGGTTCATCCCGGCATTGGTGAACAGCAGCGTCGGGTCGTCATGTGGCACAAGAGAGCTGGACGCCACGATCTGGTGGCCCTTGGACTCGAAGAACTTGAGAAATGTCTCGCGGATTTCAGCGCTTTTCATCGGTGGTGATCCCAATCACGGGGGAATTTTCAAGGATCGGGGATTCTAGCACCGAATACCCGCGTCACCGAGGCCTGGCGATGTCGGCGCATCCTGATCCGAGCCGACGACTCCGTGTTGAAGCATCTGTTCCAGCGACTCGACGGAGACCGGCCGGCCGAAGAAATACCCTTGATAGGTGTGGCATCCTTGCCGAACCAGAAAATCCCGCTGTTCTGCGGTTTCCACGCCCTCGGCCATGACCGAAAGCCCCAGTTTCCGTGCCAACGCGACGATGGCACTGGTGATGGCCGCATCGTTGTCATTCGTAACCACGTCACTCACAAAAGACTGGTCGATCTTCAGTTGATCCAGCGGAAGACGTTTCAGATAAGCCAGCGACGAATAACCCGTACCGAAATCGTCGAGCGAAAACCCGACGCCGCTAGCCTTCAGCGCCGACATCTTCGCTATGACATCGTCGACGTCGTGCAGCAGCAAGCTCTCCGTCAGTTCAAGCTTGAGATTGCCAGGACACGCCCCCGTGCTGTCGATCATCGAAAGCACCTGCTCGACAAAGAGAGGGTGGTGGAACTGGCGGGCGCTGACATTGATCGCGATCGACAAGTGCGCGGTGCGCGGATTGGCACTCCACGCCACCAGCTGGCGGCACGCCGTCTCCAGGACCCAGCTTCCCAGCGGCAGGATCTGCCCGGAAAGTTCGGCGACCGGGATGAATTCGGAAGGAGGAATCAGGCCTCGCAACGGATGCTGCCAGCGCAGCAGCGCTTCCACGCCCGTCCATTCACCGCGATCGTCGACCTGGGGCTGGTAATACACCATGAATTGCCCTTCCCGCATGCCGATCCGCATATCCGATTCCATCGCCGTGCGCGCGGTCACCGCGGCCTGCATGTCCGGATCGAAAAAGCACAGGGTGTTGCGCCCGGCCTGCTTGGCCTTGTACATGGCAAGATCGGCACGCTTGAGCAGCTCGTCGATGTTGTCCTTCTGATCGCTGAACAGCGTCACTCCGATGCTTGGCGTGCTGTGATGCTCGCGGTTGGCCAGGGGATAGGGCCGGTTCAGCACCTTGAGGACTTCCTCACCGATTGACTTGCTCTGGGCAGCGGCCTCCTCGGAAATGCCGCTCAAGCCCTCCAGCATCATCACGAATTCGTCACCTCCCAGGCGGGCCACCGTATCGCCATCGCGGAGGCAGGAACTGAGACGCTCGGCGACCTGCTTCAGCAGCAGATCGCCCTTGTCATGCCCCAGCGTGTCGTTCAGGTCCTTGAAGTTGTCCAGATCGATGAACAGCAGGGCTCCTTCCGTCCCGCCACGCGCACTGGCGGCAAGAGCCTGCTGCAGACGGTCCAGAAGAAGCCGCCGGTTGGGCAGGCGCGTAAGCTGGTCGTAAAAAGCCAGATACTCGATTTCCGACTCGGCAGCCTTGCGCTCCGACATATCGACGAAGGTTGCCACATAGTGCGTGATCTCTCCCGTCGAATTCTTCACGGAAGTCACCGAAGTCCATTCCGGAAAGACTTCGCCGTTCTTGCGCCGGTTCCAGACCTCGCCCTGCCACGTTCCCGCGTTTCTGGCAGTCTCCCAGATGGAGTCGTAGAACATGCCGTCGTGCCTGTCCGACCGCAACACGGCAGGAGTGCTCCCGACGATCTCTTCGGCAGAGTAGCCGGTAATCGCGGAAAACGCCTCGTTGATGCGCAAGACGACGCGCTCGGCGTCGGTAACGAACATGCCTTCCTGAGCCTCGAACGCCGCGGCGGCAATACGCAATTGCTGTTCAGCCTGTTTGCGCTCCGAGATGTCGAGGATCACACCGATGACCGCCGGCTTCCCCTCGTACTCCATCCTGCGTCCATGCACCTCGACTTCGACCCGCCGCCCGTCCTTGCGCAACCCGGTAAACGCGTAACGCATTTCGGGCACTTCACCGTCCATGCGGCGGCGGATATTCTCGGCGACACGATCCCGCTCCTCCGGCACGATCAATGCGCCAACAGAGATATTTCCGATGAGTTCGGCGGGGGACGCGTACCCGAAAATGTCCGCGAATCCCTGGTTGGCATAGGCAAACCGCCCTTCCTGGATCAGATAGATCCCGGCCAGAGACTGCTCGATTATGCCCTGCAGCCAGTTGTCGCCCGAAGACGGCCGACATTGCACGTCATCGCGCAGGTCTGCCAATTCGCGAGCCAGCCGGCAATGATCGCTGACTTCAACGAGAGCCATCCGCAGAATGTCTGATTCTCCTTCCATGGCACTCCGGCAACAGGCAAAGCGAACATCCAGAACCGCTCCGTCCGGCAATTGCAGGGACAGTTTTCCGGTCTGTGTGCCAGGACGCATCCAAGCCTCGTCAAAAACGCGGCTCCAGTGCTCACGTTCATCCGGCACGACCAGCGAAGTCAAATACCGCCCCTGCCAAAACTCCGGCGGCGCCCCGAACAGCCCGGCGCACTGCGGATCGATCGCGACAATCGAAGTACCCGCCCCAAGCGACAAAAACCCGCAGACGGCCTGGTCGCTCCCGGAAAGCTTGCGCTGGGACGCCTCCAGCACACCGCTCATGCGCTGGAGGGATGCCCTCTGCCGCTCAAGGCGCAGCATCCGCTCTTCGATCTCCCGTGACATTTCTTCTGCCGAGCGGGACAACGCAACGCCGATTTCCTTTGACAGTGTCGCATCGACGCGATCCAACGCTTCGTTGCTCATCAACGCCCTCCGCCACGGCCGATCAAGTCACGCGGAAACACTCACCCCCTGTTGATTATAGAAACCGGACGCCCAAATGGAAAAAGCCGGAAGAACCCAACCAGGTTCTTCCGGCGCATTCGTGCCTTTTGCAGCAGATTTGAAGCTGGCAACGGAGCCTTCGCCCCGCTGCGGCGTACTTACTTTTTTCCGGCCTTCGTCGCTGTCGTCGCTGTTTTCGCCAACAGCGTGTGCAGGGCTGCGTTACCACGCTGCACGGCGTTATCCAGCGCCTCCTTGGCAGGCTTGCGGTTGGCCCAGACGGACTCCAGTTCTTCCTCGACGATCTTCCGCACCGATTCCGTCTGCGACACACGCACCGTGGGCGCAGCCGCCTTGCCCTTGAGCTGGCCGTATGCCACCTGCAGCCCTTCCAGATCGGATTTCATCAGCTTGCTTCCCGCTGCCGCACGCGCCACGCTGGTCATCGGCAGATAGCCGCCGGCCAGTGTGAGACCGATCTGAACTTCCGGCCCGAGCACATAATTGACGAACTTGGCGACAGCCTTCGTCTCGGCCGGCTTCAGCCCCCCGGCCACCCAGAGGGAAGCCCCGTCGGCCAGCGTATTCTGCGGCGCGCCATACACGTCGTCGTGATAGGGCAAGGGCGCGACCTCCACGTCAACCTTGCTCTTCTCCGGCAACATGGAGTACAGCGCGGAAGAACTGGTCAGCATGCCGCATTCGCCATTGGCGAAACGGCGGTCCGCCTCGTCGCGACGCCCGAAGTAGCTGAAATACTTGCTCTTGTACCAGGTCGCCATCATCGCCACGTGCTTGATCTGCAGCAATCCGTTGAACGTCAGATTGCCTTTCGCGTCATTCACTTCCGCACCGTTCCAGGCGCTGATGTTGTCGATCAGAACCCAGGCCGGCCACGACGTCGTGTAAGGACACTGGACTCCCGCATCGGACAATTTCCCGGCAACTTGCTGCGTTTCCGCCCAGGTCCGGGGCGGCGCTTCCGGATTGAGTCCGGCCTTCCGGAAAATTTCCTTGTTTATATAGAGAACCGGCGTGGAGAAAGCGATCGGCAAGGCGAACAACCGCCCCTTGGCGTCGACCAGGCTGTCGCGCAACTCGGGAGCAAGCTTCGAGGCATCGAACGGCACCTTCGCCTCCTGCATGACTTGATGCAGCGGCTTGAAGTTGGCCTTGCCCGCCAGGAAATGCGAATACTCTTCGCGCGTCACAAGATTGATCTGTCTGGGAGCGTCGCCCTCGACACGGCGCACCAGCTTCACCTGGACATCCTTGCTCTGCTTGTTGAAGCCTTCGACGAGCGGCTCCAGGCGCTCGGCCTGGATTTCATCGAGTTGATGCGCCAGCTCCAGCGTAACAGGCCCGCTGGGTGCCGGAGCGGGAGCCGCAAACACCGACGCGGCAAGTACCAGACCACCGAATCCGGCGAATAACTTGGAAAAAACCATTGCCTTCCCTCAGAGAAATGAAGTAAAGAGTGGAATTATAGGGTCTCAAATCAGATTGGATAGTCCCTGCGAATCCGTCCAGTTCTTTCCGGCCGCACTTGAAGAACGGATTTATGGTAGAAATGTCAATCGTTTAACTAATTATTCGGACACCATCGTGCAAGAGACGCCCAAGCCCCTGATGCTGACAATGTTGATCGTTGCGGCGCTGGTCGTCCTTCTGCCCGGCTGCGATATCGTCCAGCAACAGATGGGAATCGAGGACCCGGCCGCCAAGGCGGCACGCGCCGAAGCCGAGGGGCGCGCGGTCGGGGGCGCATGCCGCCAGTCCGGACGCGCCATTGAAGACTGCTATTCCATCTATTCCTGGCTGCCGAAAGCCTCGATCTACGAAGGATGGCGTGACATGGATGCCTACATGCGGGAAAACAAGCTGGAAACCGTCGAGCCGCAGCTGCCGCCCGTCGCCCCCCCCGGAACGAAGAAGAAAGCCACGACAACCCCATCCGCAACTGACGAAAAGGCGACGAAGAAAAGCTCATGAACCGGTGGCGATAAACGGCGATCCAACCGATCGCTCCCTGTCAATCCAACGCGGCAGTATCAAACCATGCCAGACACAACGGACATACCGCCTCTCCCGGACACCTCTCCCGACCCGTTCTTCGTGCTGAAGGACTGCCGCGAACTTTTCACGCAGCGACTGACAGACCTCGCCCGGCAGTGCGGCATCATCGCCCCCCGCGTCATCGAAACCATGTCCCGGGAAATCGGCGAGGCGCACGATGAACTGGCCTCGGCGCAACCACAGGAAGGCTTCGAACAGACCAACGGTCTGACGGCCTCGCGAATATCGCTGGTCGGCAACGACGACCTGGAACTCGACATCCGCATCACCGACATCGTCACCCACCTTCGCGACGACGAGCAGATCGACCACTGGCGCGCCCAGTTGCGCTACATGACGCTGCTCCACCGCACGGAGATGACGCCCGACGAAAACCCGCTCGGCCTTGAACCCATCCGGCGCGGCCTGTGGGCGATGTGCCACGCTTTCGACGGATCGCTCGACCAGAAATTCGACCGCCTGGAGCGGCTCGAAGAAATGCTCAAGCTCAAGCTGCCGGAAATCTACGCCGAACTCAACAGACTGCTTGAGAACCGTGGCGTCCGGCCTGCACAACCCCGCCTGGTCAGGCAAGCCGCCGGGCCGGTCGCTGCGGCTCAGGACAGGACCGGAGGAAACGCCCTGTCGATGTTGCAGCAGTCCGTTCAACAGCAGACGGGCGGAAGCCTTCCCTTTCCCCTTCCCGGCACATTCCCGGCCGCCGCCCCCGGAGGAGCCCCGGGCCAGGAAGGCAACATGGCCCTGGCCGCCACCACCATGGTGATGATGCAGCACTTGATGGAGCGCCTGAACACCATCGAGCTGCAACAGGCATCAGCCTCTTTGTCCGCGCAAACGGGGATCGATGCGCCGCCGCGAGTCATCCGGTCGAAAGACCTCGACCTGCCGGCCGGCCAGCCGACCGCCATCGCTCTGGACACCCTGTCGCTGATTTTCGAAGCCATCTTTTCCGTGCCGGACATTCCGGATGCCGTCAAATCGCTGCTTGGCCGCCTGCAAATGCCGCTGCTCAAGCAGGCCATCGTCGATCCCGCGTTCTTCGGGAACACGCAACATCCGGCCCGGCGCCTGTTTGACCGCGTGGCACGAGCCTCGCTCGGCCTCCCCGCCGACACTCCACGCAGCCATTCGCTGCTGCAAGCGCTCTCGCGCCTCGTCGATGCGGCACGCAACACGCTTGAAGACATCCACGGCGACCTCTCTCCGCATCTCGCCGAACTGGATGCACTGATCAAGCAACGCGACGACGCCGTACTCGCCGCCGCGCACCCCTATGCGCTGTTGCTTACGGACTACGAGAAACGCGAGAGGGCGCTCGGCGATGCCCGGGAATGGCTGAATCGAACGCGCAACCGGACGACCGAACCGGAGATCCTCCGTTTCCTGTCGTCGCATTGGCTGCGTTTCATGCAGGCCGCCGCCCTCTCGGGAGGAAGGGAAGGAAGCGACTGGAAGGACGGAGAAAATACTGCCGAAGCCTTGCTGTGGAGCATCCAGCCCAAACCCACCCCGGAAGAACGTCAAAAGCTCACGGCATTGATCCCGGCCTTGATCAAGAAACTCAACGCCGGACTGGATCGCCTGGGCGTACCGGCCGAGGACCGGAAACCGTTCCTCGACGCCTGCTTCGCCCTGCAGACCGGTGCCTTGCGCGGCCGGCCGATCAGCAGTTCCGCGCCGACAGAGGCAACCTCTGCGGCACCTTCGCCAGCAAACGTACCGCCCCCCTCCGACACGCCTTCACAAGCCCGGATTCTGGAAAAGGATGGCAAGATCCTGCACTACCACGGGCAGGGCGGACGTCCGGCCACGCACTGGAACACGGCCCGCCAGAATGTTCAAACAGGCGACTGGCTGGCGCTCTCGGTCGCCGGCGGAAAATCGCTGAGCGGCCTCTGCTGCGGGCAGGATGCGGAATCGAAGACCATGCTGATATTCAACCCGGACTGGGGTTACGCTGTCGCGCTGGCGCCAACCGTCGTTGAACAGCAGCTTCAAGCGAAGAAGGCACGCATCGTCTCCGGCGTATCCCTCTTCGACGTTGCCGCGGAACAGGCGCTTGGCCGGCTCAAGACCGGAAAGTGATCCGGCACCGAAGCGCGCTTTCTGGCCGCAGCGCGGCCGGCCCCGCCACGCATGGTTTTTCCGCCCAAATGACAGCGGAACGGCAAGCGCCAGTAAAGCGTGTATAATCCCGCCCCTATCCCTTTGATTCATAATTTATTTGCAGGCGCCATCGATGCGTTTTGATGAACTCGGCCTCGCGCCCGAGCTGTTACAAGCCATTTCCGACCAGGGGTATGTCACCCCAACACCGATCCAGGCACAAGCCATTCCGATAGTTCTCTCCGGCAAGGACCTGATGGGCGGAGCCCAGACGGGAACGGGGAAAACGGCCGCTTTTACCCTGCCGCTGTTGCAGCGCATTCTTCCCTTCGCCAGTTCCAGCCCGTCGCCGGCGCGTCACCCGGTACGCATCCTGATGCTGGCACCGACGCGCGAACTGGCGATCCAGGTTTTCGAGTCGGTCAAGGACTACAGCAAACATATCCCCGTCCGCAGCCTGTGCGCCTATGGCGGCGTCGACATCAAGCCCCAGATCGAAGAAATCCGCCAGGGGATCGAGGTGCTGGTGGCCACGCCGGGACGCCTGCTCGACCTGGTCGAGCAGAAATGCCTCAACTTCAGCCAGGTTCAGGCTCTCGTGCTCGATGAAGCCGACCGCATGCTGGACATGGGCTTCATCCCCGACGTCACGCGCATCATCAACCTGCTGCCCGTGCAACGCCAGAGCCTGCTCTTTTCGGCCACCTTCTCGGACGAGATCAAGAAACTCGCCGACAAGATGCTGCGCTCGCCGGTACTCATTGAGGTCGCCCGGCGCAACACGGTTTCCGAAACCATCACCCACCGCGTACATCCGGTCGCCGCGACATCGAAGCGGGCGCTGCTGGTCAAGCTGCTCAAATCGTCGGAATTCAATCAGGTGCTGGTTTTCACCCGCACCAAGATCGAAACCAACCGCCTGGCTCGCGAGCTCGAACGCGCCGGCATTGCCGCCGATTCGATCCACGGCGACAAGAGCCAGCAGGACCGCCTGAAAGCGCTCGAAGCCTTCAAGGACGGAACCACGCTGGTCCTCGTCGCCACCGACGTGGCGGCGCGCGGACTGGACATCGACGAACTGCCGCACGTGATCAACTTCGAAATCCCGCATACGCCGGAGGATTACGTCCATCGCATCGGCCGCACCGGACGCGCCGGGAAACTGGGGACGGCCATCTCGCTGGTGTCTGCCGACGAGGTGTCCTACCTCGTCGACATCGAGAAGCTGATCAAGATGCAGATCGAGCAAGTGATCGTGCCGGGCTTCGAGCCGGAATACGACTACGAGTATCCGCCCAGCGGCAAGAAGAAGCACCACCATCGCCCGGCAGCGCCGTCGCCGACGGTGGCGCCAAGCGCCCGGCCGCAACGTGAGCGCCTGCCGGGCAGAAGGCGGCCGAGTCACATCGCCGAAGACGGTTTCGATTTCAGCAAACCCTATGAATGCGCCGAACCGCATCCCGTCACGGCATCAACCGACGCCGACAAGGCGCACGCGAAGGCTCACCCCGAGCATCCGCACAAGCCGCGCCGGGTTGTCGCCGCCTTGCTGGGCGGACTCGGACGAAAATAGACAGCGGTCGAAGTCCGGGTTGGCAGCCGTGAAACCGGCTGCTGCGCGGCAACCACACGCCTCCATGCAATGAGGCGTGGCCACGCCAGGCCAAGTCAGGTCAGGCGCCAAACTTCTTCTTCGGCTTCTCCGGAGCTTCCAGCAACTTGATGATGACAACCGAAATGTTGTCGCCCTCGCCTTGCGCGCGAACCCGCGCCCGGCTGATCAGCTGATCCGAAGCCTCTCGCGCCGAATAGGCCGCCACCATGCTTCCCAGCTCGGCATCGCTGAAATACCCCCACAACCCGTCCGAGCACAGCAGGAATGAATCTCCGGGCCGCAGATCGTCGGTTTCGCCGTGATCGATGCGCGGCGGCTCATTGCCCCCCAGCGAAGTAAGCAGGATGTTGCGATTCGGATGCACCAGCGCCTGCTCCGGCGTGATCCGTCCCTTGGTCACGAGTTCTTCGACGTAGGAATGATCTTTCGTGTGCAGCACCAGGCGCTCGCCGCGAAACCAGTACAGGCGGCTGTCGCCGCAATGCGCCCAACTGGCTTTCCCCGGTTGCAGCAGCAACATGACGGCGGTGCTGTGCGGGTCCTTCTCGTTGATGAAACGCGAGGCCTTGATCAACATGTGCGCCTCGTTGAGACTCGCCTCGAGCAGGTCCTTCGGCAACTCGGTACGCACGGAGAACTGGCCCAGATTGGTTCCCGAGGTATGAATCACCTGCTGGGCGGCCAGGGTGCCGCCCGCGTGCCCGCCCATGCCGTCGGCCACGACGGCCAACGCCACGCCGCCCCCCTTCGGGTGGGGCAGGAGTGCTACGCGGTCCTGCTGTTCCTTGCGGTCTCCCTGATGCTGAGCGACGCAAGCATCAATCACAATGGCCATGAGGTCCCTGCGGCATAGTCAAAACAGCGAAGCGGCCAGAATAACACGACTCCGCGGAGCGTCCTTCACCGACTTTCCTGTCGGCCGTAAAAGTCGTTTAGGAGAAATCCCATTTCGTTCGCGACGCTGACGCGCTCACGGTCAATGGCTGAACGAAGCATGACGCTCGCGCACGACATCGATCAACTCGGGCAAGGTTTCTTCGCTCAACCCCAGCTCATCGAGAACGTCAGGACACGCCAGATGCCACTCCGGGTCTTCCAGGTAGCTGTCCAGGTGATAGATGTGGATCGCCAGCAGCAGAATGGCCACCATGGTACGCGCGGCATGATTCTCCAGCCGCCCGATGTCGTGGTGGAAACGGATGGCGTCGCAGATGAACTCGGGCAACCGCCAGTACTTGCCGACCAGATAGCCGACGACGCAGTGATCGGCATTGAAGCGCCGGTCTTCCTCGTCCGGGTCGGGCCAGCGGCCCGGCTCGTCGAGGCGCATGTCCTGGCAATACGAAGAAAATCGCTGCATCAGCACCGGCACGCCGCAATCGTGGAACGCCCCGGCGAGAAATGCCTGATCGGGGAAGATGTTGCATACCATCACCCGTTCCTCGGCAATCAACATCGCCAATTCGGAGACAACGAGCGAGCGCGACCAGAACGTCTCAAACGCCTTGCGGTTGTGCGTGGCCGGCAGTGACGAAGACAAGGCCACTACGCGCACCAGGTTGGCGGCACGCTGCAATCCGATCGCCTGCAGGATGTGCTCAATCGAGCCGAACGGCTGAAAACGCTGGAACGAGGCGCTCTGAACCACCTTGAAGAGCATGGCCACGATAGCCGGGTCCTGGGCGAGAAGCCTGGCGTAGACGCGGATGTCGGCCACGCCGTTCATCAATTTCGCGTAAAGATCCTGCAGCACCCGGGGTTGCGGCGGCAGGCTCACCCCTCTCTCGAACAGGCGCCTGACACACGCGCTCTCCGCTCCGGACAGCGTGGCCAGCAGTGAGTTGTCGAAAGCCATTCATTCCTCGATTCTTGCACGGAGACAGGACGGGGCAGCCGGCGGGCCGGCGGGAACCTTTGGCTATAATCGAGGTTCCACCCCATCCCTACATTTTCCTCAGGACTTCCGCCATGGGCAACCGTCTCAGCAAAATAGTTACTCGCACCGGCGATGCCGGGACCACCGGACTGGGCGACGGCTCCCGCGTCGCCAAGGATTGCGAGCGCATCGACTGCATCGGCGAAATCGACGAACTCAACTCCATGATCGGGGTGCTGCTGGCCGAAACATTGCCGGAAGACATCCGCCCCTCGCTGCTGCGCATTCAGAACGACCTGTTCGACCTGGGCGGAGAAATCTGCATCCCCGGGTCGTCCATCATCAGCGAAGAGCACGTTCTACGCCTTGAAGAACAAGCGAGCCGATTCAACGCCGACATTCCGCCGCTCAAGAACTTCATCCTGCCCGGCGGAACGCGTCCGGCGGCCCTGGCCCACCTGGCACGTTCCGTCTGCCGCCGCGTGGAACGCCGCGTCGTGCATCTGGGCAACAACGAGCCGGTGTCCGAATTTGCCCGCAAGTACCTCAACCGCCTCTCCGATCTGCTGTTCATCCTCGGCCGCACGCTCAACCAGGCCAGCGGCCAGGGCGACGTGCTCTGGGTCCAGGCCAAGGATCGCTGAACGAGTCGTTGAACGCAGCCGGCGACAGAACCGGGCGCACTCTTGGTGCATGCACCAAAGCAGGTGCGCCGATGCACCCGTGCTGTGCCTGCCGGCGCGCAATTTCCCCTTGATCGGTGCCGGGGCGCGGCGCCGACGATGGCGCGGCTCTTGCTAGACAGACTCCGTTCCCCTTGCTCCGGAGTCTGCCGTGTCGATCCATGTTGCCCTGAACCACGTCACGCACTATCGCTATGACCGCCCGATCGGCCTCTCCCCCCAGATCGTCCGCCTGCGTCCCGCGCCACACTCGCGTACGCCTATCCTGAGCTACTCGCTGAAGATCACCCCGGATAAGCACTTCATCAACTGGCAGCAGGACCCGCAATCCAACTACCTGGCTCGCCTCGTATTCCCGGAGAAAACCCGCGAGTTCAAGGTCGAGGTCGATCTCGTCGCCGAAATGTCGGTGATCAATCCCTTCGATTTCTTTCTTGAACCCGGCGCCGAAAGATATCCCCTGGCCTACGATCCCGGCTTGCGTCACGAGTTGCTGCCTTACCTGGAAAAGCTGCCGGCCACGCCGCTGTTCAAGGCGTTCGTGGACGGCATCGCGCGCGACCCGACGCCCACGGTCGATTTTCTCGTCGCCCTCAACCAGCGCGTGCAGCGCGCCATCGGCTACGTCATCCGGCTCGAACCCGGCGTGCAGACGCCCGGCGAGACGCTGGTCAAGGCCAAAGGCTCATGCCGCGACTCCGCCTGGCTGCTGGTCCAGGTATTGCGCCATCTCGGCCTCGCCGCGCGCTTCGTCTCCGGCTACCTGATCCAGCTCGTTCCCGACGTCAAATCGCTCGACGGCCCCTCGGGCACCGAGGTCGACTTCACGGATCTGCACGCCTGGTGCGAGGTCTATCTCCCCGGCGCCGGCTGGGTCGGCCTCGACCCGACATCGGGCCTGTTCGCCGGCGAAGGCCACATCCCGATCGCCTGCTCGCCGGAACCCTCTTCGGCAGCGCCAGTGACCGGCTTCACGGAAGAATGCGAGTGCGAGTTCACGCACACCATGAAGATCGAACGCATCCAGGAATCACCGCGCGTCACCAAGCCCTACACCGACGCGCAATGGGCCGACATCGAAACGCTCGGCCACCGCATCGACGCCGATCTCGCTGCGGGTGACGTGCGCCTGACCATGGGCGGCGAACCGACCTTCATCTCCATCGACGACCCCGACGGCGCCGAATGGAATACCGAAGCGCTCGGCCCGACCAAACGCCTCCGGGCCGCCGACCTCTTTCATCGCCTGCGCGAGAAATACGCGCCGCACGGCCTCGCCCACTTTGGGCAAGGCAAATGGTATCCGGGCGAACAGTTGCCGCGCTGGTCGCTCAACTGCTTCTGGCGTAGGGACGGCCAGCCGCTATGGCGCGACCCGTCGCTGATCGCCGACGAGAGCAAAAGCCACGGCGCCGATGCGGAACTCGCCGGCCGCTTCCTGCGCCGCGTCGCCGAGCGGCTCGACCTGGTGGACGAACATGTATTCCCCGCCTTCGAGGACACCTTCTACTACCTGTGGCGCGAGCGCCGCCTGCCGGTGAATGTCGATCCCTTCGACTCGCACCTTGACGATCCGCTCGAACGCGAGCGCCTGGCGCGTGTCTTCACGCAAGGGCTCGACACCGTCGTCGGGCATGTGCTCCCGATCGCGCGCAACGCTGCTCACACCCGCTGGCAGACCGGCCCGTGGTTCCTGCGCGACGAGCGCTGCTACCTAATTCCCGGCGATTCTCCGATCGGCTACCGGCTGCCGCTCGATTCGCAGCCCTGGGTAGCCAAGGCCGACTACCCGTACATCAACACCCTCGACCCGACACAAGCCTTCCCGCCGCTGCGCGCCCCTGCCGAAATCCGGCGCCAGCAGGATGAACGTGCTGACGAGCGGATGCGAGCGGCGCATGACGGCGCGATCTCACCGTTCGGCAGCGCCGGTGCAGGCAATGGTCACGGAACGGCCTTCGACCGCTGGCCGCAGAACAAGGAATCCGCCGCATGGATCACCCGCACGGCGATCTCGGCCCAAGCGCGCAACGGCATTCTCTATATCTTCATGCCGCCGACCCAAAGCCTCGACGATTACCTGGAACTCGTGGCTGCGGTCGAAGCCACCGCCGGGGAATTGTCCACGCCGGTCATTCTCGAAGGCTACGAACCGCCGCACGACCCGAGGCTCGTAAAATTCAGCGTCACCCCCGACCCCGGCGTCATCGAGGTCAACATCCAGCCTTGCAAGGACTGGGACGAGCTGGTCGGACGCACGACGCACCTCTACGACACCGCGCGGCTGTCGCGCCTGACCACCGAGAAGTTCATGCTCGACGGACGCCATACCGGCACCGGCGGCGGCAACCACTTCGTGCTCGGCGCGGCGACACCGCTCGACTCGCCCTTCCTGCGCCGGCCGGATCTACTGCGCAGCCTGATCAGCTACTGGCACAACCACCCCGCCCTCTCCTACCTGTTCTCCGGCCTGTTCATCGGCCCGACCAGCCAGGCGCCGCGTGTCGACGAGGCACGTAACGACTCACTCTACGAGCTCGAGATCGCCCTCCGGCAGCTTCCCAAACCCGGCGCCGACGTTCCGCCGTGGCTGATCGACCGCGTGCTGCGCAACCTGCTGATCGATTCCTCCGGCAATACCCATCGCGCCGAGTTCTGCATCGACAAGCTCTACTCGCCGGACAGCGCCTCCGGGCGTCTCGGCCTGCTGGAAATGCGCGCTTTCGAAATGCCGCC
>Ga0316613_10000642_pt1 | contig 26581 bp, 21 predicted proteins | sample OWC_soil_day10_C_2_FD_207647 | JGI IMG/M metagenome (GOLD analysis project Ga0316613, IMG submission 207647) | Wetland soil microbial communities from Old Woman Creek delta, Ohio, United States - OWC_soil_day10_CT_b | ecosystem: Environmental > Terrestrial > Soil > Wetlands | place: USA: Ohio...
CCTCGAGTGCCCGATCGCCACCGTCGGCAAAGCGCTCGAGAGCAAGATCTTCGCCTTTCGCGCCGACCCGCGCGTGGTCGATCGGCTCAAGGGGCGCTTCGACGCGCTGGCGGTCGCCAACAACCACTCGGGCGACTACGGCAAGGCGGCGTTTCTCGAAACGCTGACCCTCCTTGACCGTGCCGGAATCGTCCACTTTGGCGGCGGACGCGATCTCACTAGCGCGCATGCGCCGCTGTGGATCGAACGCCAGGGATTGCGCATCGCCGTGCTCAGCTACAACGAATACAAGCCGCGTTCCTTCGAGGCCGGACCCGACTGGCCCGGAATCGCCTGGAGCGAGGATAGCCAGGTGACGAGCGACATCCGCGCCGCGCGTGCGGCCGGCGCCGACCTGGTGATCCCGCTCATGCACTGGGGCTGGGAGCGCGAACTGGCGCCGACCGAACGCCAGCGGCAACTGGCGCGTTTGATGATCGACGCCGGCGCCGACCTCGTCGTCGGCGGTCATCCGCACGTCACCCAGGGCGCCGAATACTACCGCGGCAAGCTGATCGTCTATAGCTTGGGCAATTTCGTTTTCGACGGTTTCGATCAGCCGGCCGAAAAGCGCGGCTGGTTGTTGCGCTTGACGCTCTCTCGCCAGGGACTGGTCGCCTGGGAGACGGTCGCCGCGCAGATGGACCAGGACGGTACGCCGCACCCGGTGCCCGGTGCACTGACGCCGTGCGGACCAGCTGGGCAAGCGCGCCACGGCACCGTCGACAGCTGCGTCAATCGCTGAGGCGAGCCGATAGACCGTCGCGTCCTTCGCGCTGTTCTCTCACGAGGGCTTGCTAATGGCTATCAGTCATGGGTGCAGAAGACTGCACCACAGCGGTGCGACCCCTTTGCCGTTTTGGTGATCTCCTGCGCAGGGCGCCCATCTTTTGCTGCTGCCGTCAGGCTCGCAGACGACGGCGTCGGGCTGGTTGCGGCGCGCCAACAAGGGCTTGGAGCTGGCGTTGTCAAGGCTTTCGCAATTGGGCGCGAGATTTGCTTAGTGTCTTTGTGTCGCCTCGACGTGAGCGGGGCTCAACTTTACAAGGACGCTAGCAATGAAATCATCGAAACGCAGTTTCCTCGTCGCTCTCGGTCTGGCGGCGGTGTCGCTGGCTTGGACGTCAGCCCATGCGCAGAACGCACTGGAAGCTGTCAATAAGTCGAAAGTCGTGAAGATCGGTATTCCGACCGACTACCCACCCTACGGCTTTGTCGGTCTCGATCTGAAGCCGCAGGGCATGGATATCGACGTCGCCTATCTGATCGCCAGCAAGCTCGGCGCCAAGGTCGAGCTGGTTCCGGTGGTCAGCGCCAACCGGATTCCTTATCTGCAGACCAAGAAGGTCGATCTGGTCGTCGCCACGCTGGGCAAGAACGAAGAGCGCATGAAGATCATCGATTTTTCGCATGCTTACGCGCCTTTCTATCAGGGAATCTTCGCCAACAAGGAGGTGTCGATCAAGAGCTTCGCCGACCTCGCGGGCAAGACCGTGGCAGTGGCGCGTGGCGGGATGGAAGACGAGATGCTCGCCAAACTCGCGCCGAAGGAGACGATCGTCAAGCGTTTCGAAGACCAGGCAGCGACCACGGCGGCCTTCGCCTCCGGCCAGACCCAGGTGATCGCCATCAGTGTGTCGAACATCGGCGTGCTGTCGCAGAAGCAGCCGCAACTGGGCATCGAGTACAAGCTGCTGCTGCGCGACAGTCCTTGTTTCGTCGGCGTCGCCAAGGGCGAAGACGCGTTGCGCGGCAAGGTCAACGAGATCATTTTGGCCGCCAAGGCCGACGGTACCTTGAACAAGTTCGCGCAAAAATGGCTCAAGCGCGAAGCGGGAGAGCTGCCGCTCTGAGGCAAGTCGGTCGGGCACGCCCGACCAGTCCGGACGTTCTCTCCAAGCACAAGCAAGGTATTCATGACTATCGAACTTCAGTTCTGGCCGATTCTGGTGCAATGGCCCTTGCTGCTCAGCGGCGCTGCCGTGACCGTCGCCTTGACCGGAGTGGCGACGCTTTTCGGGATGCTGATCGGCGTGCTCTGCGCCTGGTCGCGCGTCAATGGGCCGCTGCTCCTGCGCTGGTTGTTCGGCGCTTACGTCGAGCTGATTCGCAACACGCCATTCATCGTCCAGCTCTTTTTTGTGTTTTTTGGCCTGCCTGCCGCCGGCGTCAAGCTCAGTCCGCTGAGCGCGTCGATTCTGGCGATGGTCGTCAACCTCGGCGCCTATTCGGCTGAAATCATCCGCGCCGGAATCGAAGCGACGCCGCGCGGCCAGTTCGAGGCGGCCAAGAGTCTGGCGCTCGGCCCGCTGCAGACCTTCGTCTATGTGGTGTTGCCGCCGGCGTTGAAGAAGGTGTGGCCGGCGCTAGTCAGCCAGATCACCATCGTGATGCTGGGGTCGGCCGTCTGCGGTCAGATCTCGACCGAAGAACTCAACTATGCGACCAACCTGATCCAGGGCCGCAATTTCCGGGCTTTCGAGGCGTACATTGTCGGCACCCTGATCTACCTGGCGCTGGCCGTCGCGCTGCGCCGGCTATTGAACTGGGTGGGCATGCGTTTCGTGTTCGGCCGCTGAGAAGAGAACTGACACCATGATCGAATTTTCTCTCTGGGACATCGTCAGCAATCTGGCGCAGGCCGCACGCTGGACGGTGTTGCTGTCGCTGATCGCGTTCACTGGCGGCGGCATCGTCGGCCTGCTGTTGCTGGTCTTGCGGCTGAGCGGCCAGCGCTGGCTGGAACGCGCGATTGCCGCCTATGTCCAGGTCTTTCAGGGAACGCCGCTGCTGATGCAGTTGTTCCTGCTCTATTTCGGCATTGCGCTGCTTGGCGTCGATACCTCGGCCTGGGTCGCCGCCAGCATCGCGCTGACCCTCCATGCCTCGGCCTATCTGACCGAGATCTGGCGCGGCTGCGTCGAATCGATTCCGCGTGGTCAGTGGGAGGCGTCGCGCAGCCTGGCGCTGAGCTTCGGCCAGCAGCTCACCCACGTCATCCTGCCGCAGGCGCTCAAGATCGCCGTGCCGCCGACCGTCGGCTTTCTGGTACAGGTCATCAAGGGAACGGCGCTCGCTTCGGTGATCGGTTTCGTCGAACTGACCAAGGCCGGCGGAATGATCTCCAATGTGACCTACGAGCCGCTGCTGGTCTATGGCTGCGTGGCGCTGATCTATTTCGCGCTGTGTTTCCCGATCTCGCTGTATGCCGGAATTCTTGAAAGGAAATTCAATGTCGTCCACCGCTGAAAAAAAGGGGGTGGATGATGCGCTCGCCACGCCGCACACCCACGTCGGCGCGCCGATCGTTCGCATTACCGCCTTGCGCAAGTCGTATGGCGACAACGAAGTGCTCAAGGGAATCGACCTCGACGTGATGCGCGGCGAAGTGATCGCCATCATCGGCAAGAGCGGTTCGGGCAAGAGCACGCTACTGCGCTGCATCAACGGTCTTGAGGCGTTTCAGCAAGGTTCGCTGACGGTCGATGGCAAGCCGCTGCTCTACGAGAGCGCGATGGCGATGCGCGAATTGCGTCAACGCGTCGGTATGATCTTTCAGAGCTTCAACCTGTTTCCGCATCTCTCGGTCGGCCGCAACGTGATGCTGGCGCCGCGTCTGGTGCAAAAAAAGGAGTCGCAACAAAACGCGGCGCGCGCGCGCCAACTGCTCGCTCGCGTCGGTTTGGCCGACAAGTTCGACGCCCTGCCCGATCAGTTGTCGGGCGGCCAGCAGCAGCGCGTCGCGATCGCTCGCGCGCTGGCGATGGATCCGGCGGTGATGCTGTGCGACGAGATCACCAGTGCACTCGATCCCGAACTCGTCGGCGAGGTGCTGCGCGTCGTCGAGTCGCTGGCCAACGAGGGGATGACGCTGCTGATGGTGACGCACGAGATGAGCTTCGCGCGCAAGGTCGCGAACCGGGTGATCTTCATGGATCAGGGGCGAGTCCATGAAACCGGCAGTCCCGAGGCGATTTTCGGCAACCCGCAAACGCCCGAGCTGCGCCAGTTTCTGTCGTCGCTCAACGACTGATGAATACGCAATTCATTCCTGACGAGGTGCTCGAGCACGACGACGAGATGCGCACGATTCGCCACCAGCTGCATGCGCATCCCGAGCTTGGTTTTCACGAGTTTGCGACCGCCGACCTGGTTGCCGCCAAGCTCCAGCAATGGGGCTACGAGGTGCATCGCGGCCTGGGTGGGACCGGCGTCGTCGGCAGCTTGCGCTTGGGCAGCTCTAGCCGCAGCCTCGGGCTGCGCGCCGACATGGATGCGCTGCCGATCGACGAAGCTCGCGACTTGCCTTACGCCAGCCAGAACGCCGGCAGCATGCACGCCTGCGGGCACGATGGGCACACGACGATGCTGCTCGCCGCGGCGCGATATCTGGCGCAGACGCGCTCGTTCGACGGGGCTCTGCGGCTCATTTTCCAGCCGGCCGAGGAGGGACTGGGCGGCGCCCGAGTGATGCTCGAAGACGGGCTGTTCGAGCGATTCCCCTGCGATGCGGTGTTCGGCATGCACAACATGCCGGGTTATCCGGCCGGCAAGCTCGGGTTTCGCGCCGGGCCGATGATGGCTTCGTCGGATACGGTGATCATCGATATCGAAGGCGTCGGCGGCCATGGCGCCAAACCGGCGCAGGCGGTGGATCCCATCGTTGCCGCCTGCAGCCTGGTGATGGCACTGCAAACCGTGGTCTCGCGCAACGTCGACCCGCTCGAGTCGGCAGTGGTGACGGTCGGCGCTTTTCACGCCGGCGACGCGCCGAACGTGATTCCGAATACGGCGCAGCTCAAGCTGACGGTTCGCGCGCTCAAACCGCAGATACGCCAGCTGCTGCGTGAGCGCATTACCGAGATCGCGCAGGCGCAGGCAGCGAGTTTCGGCGCAGTGGCAAAAGTGACCTACCACTGGCGCTATCCGGTGCTCGTCAATCACCCGCAAGAGACCGAATTGGCGCGTCGCGTCGCGCTCGATTGGCTGGGCGAAGACGGCCTGATTGCCGATCTTGCGCCGCAAACCGCTGGCGAGGATTTCGCGTTCATGCTCGAGCGCTGTCCCGGAGCCTATCTACTGATCGGCAACGGCGAGCAGGGCTGCATGCTGCACCATCCGCATTACGACTTCAACGACGAGATTCTGGCGATCGGCGCCGCGTACTGGATCAGGCTGACCGAGCGTTTTTTGTCGCCGGCCTGATCCGATGCGCCGCGCACGCGGCGGAACTCAGGCGTTCTGCAGGATCTTGAGCGACTTGCCGACGACGATGTCCTTGACCTGTTCGCCGTAGGCGAGCATGTGCGGCGCCGCCAGGTGCGCGCGCAAATCGTCGAGACTGTTCCATTGCTCGACGATGGTCACCAGGTTCGGGTCGAGCGATTGCGCAGACAGCCCTGCCGCGACGTCGATCGCTGGCGCATAGGCGATGCAGCCCCGCTCCTTGAGGACGTTCGGAACGTTGGCCTTGAAGATCTCGATGAATTGCGCGACGTGGCCTTCCTTGATTTGCAGCGAGGCGATGACATGGATCATTTTCTGTTTCCTTGGTGGGGAGGGGAGAAGCTCTTGGCGCGTTGATTGGCACGCGGCTGACCAACGAAAAATTCTGCCGCGAGCTTACACCCGGAAGCGTTCGCCTGCCACTTCGCCATCACCGATTTCGGTTAAGCTGTGCGCCCGATGACACCTACCCGTTCCAGCCGTCTACCGCGCTCGATGCGAGCACTCGCTCAGCGCAATTTTCGCTTCTATTTCGCAGGTCAGGCGATTTCCGTTCTCGGCTCGTGGATCCAGCAGGTGGCGATGTCGTGGCTGGTCTATCGGTTGACCGGCTCGGCGGCACTGCTCGGCGTCACCGCTTTCTGCGCGCTGATCCCGCAACTGCTGATCGGGCCGCTGGCCGGCGCCTGGATCGACAAGCAGGACAAGCGGAAATGGCTGATCGCCGTGCAGGGCGCGCTGGCGCTGCAAGGCTTCGCGCTGGCGGCGCTGACCTTTACGGGGCGCGTCGGTCCGGGGTTTCTGATCGCCATGTCGCTGACTTTGGGCCTGCTCAACAGCTTCGACACGCCGCTGCGCCAGTCGCTGATCGGCAGCTTCGTCGGGCGGCGCGACGATCTGCCCAACGCGCTCGCCTTGAACGCCATGCTGTTCAGCATCGGACGCTCGATCGGGCCGCCGATCGCCGGCCTGCTCGTCGGGCTGACCTCGGAGGCGGCGTGTTTCGCGATCAACGGCTGCTCGTTCCTGGCGCTGATGACCGGCGTCATCTTGATCAAGAGCAGCGCGCCGCCGCGCGCCAGCGGATCGATGGGCGAGGTGTTGCGCGAGGGCGTGCATTACGCCTGGCACACCTGGCCGGTGCGCATGCTGATCGTGATCGTCAGCGTCGTCAATCTCACTGTTTCGGCCTACGCCGTACTGCTGCCGGTTTTCGCGCGCGACGTCTTCGCCGGCGACGCGACGACGCTCGGCTGGCTGTGGGGCGCGGCGGGTTGCGGTGCCCTGGCCTCGACGCTGTTTCTGGCGACCCGCGTGTCTTCGCGTTCGATCCTATTGACGCTGATTGCCGGCGCGACCACCAGCGCCGCCGCGCTGATCGTTTTTACGTTCAGTGACTCGGTGCTGCTGGCGATGGTGGCGATGGTCGGTGTCGGCGGCGGCATTTCGGCGTGCAATAACGCCGTCAATATGAGCTTGCAGAGCATGGCGCCGGAGCACCTGCGCGGGCGCGTCGTCTCGTTTTTCACGTCGGCGCGTTTCGGTTTCGACGCCGTCGGCGGACTGCTCGCCGGCTTGCTCGCCACCGCTTTCGGGGCGGGGCATACGCTGCTGCTCGAAGGCGCGCTGCTGCTGCTCTTTGTCGCTTTCGTGCTGACCCGCCGCCGGCGCTTGCTGCGCGCGGTCGCCGACAACCAGCAGTACTGAGGCCGGCCGGCGCTACGGCGAGGCGGCGAACTGGCGTTGTACGGCGCGGTAGAAGCGTTCGTAGAAGCCGCGTTCGCTGACCGTCTCGCCGCGCGTCTTGACCTGCCCGTTGGCCTCGCTCTGCGTTCCGTAGTAGATCGGCGCGACCATCGGGAAGCCGATCGAGCTGCTCTGGCGGGTCGCTTTGACGTCGAAGTGCTCTTCGGTCGCGGTGACGTAGAGCGTCGATTCCGCACCGCGCTGGTCGCAGCTGACATAGACATTGACGATCGCGTGCTGCTGCGCTTCGACCTGAAACTCCTTGCCGCCGACCAGGCTCTGGTCTTCGGCGCGCGTCACGATGTAGCCGTCGCCGAGCAGGACGCGTTTGGCGGCATCGCACAGCGCCGTGGCGTTCGTCTGGAAGTCGCGGTGGTATCTCGTGTCGGCGGCGAATTCCTCGTTTGGCGCGTAGCGCGGCGGCCCGCCGCAGCCGGCGAGCAGGATCAGCAGCAGCGAGACGAGAGCGGGCTTCATCGGGTCCTCCTTCAATGATGACGATTCGCTTTTCAGCGTAGCTGCCAGAGCTCGATTGCGAAAGGGCAGAGGCGACGACAGCGTGTCAGTCTAGCGTGCGAGCGCCGTCGCGCACGGGCTGGGATCAGCCTTGACCTGCTTGAGCATCGCGTCGGCGAGCCACCAGCCGCCGAGCGTGGCGACCGCCGCGCCGAGCGAAACCGCCGACTTGGCGACGCTGGCGGCATCGACCCCCACCGCCGGTTCGGCCAGCGTGCCGCGCAGCCTCACGATCGACGACAGCTCGTCCGAGCCGATCCCGCGGCCGCTCTTGATGATCGGCAGCACCGCCAGGTCAAGGCGTTCGCTGCGCAGGTCTAGCGTGCCGTTGAGGACCGCGTTGTACTTAAGCGTTTCGATGGCAAAGCGGCGATCGGAAGTGAGTACGCCGTGCTTGACCGGCAGCCGCGCCGCGATGCATTTGATGTCGGTATCCGGGTCGCTTTTGAGGAAGGGGTTGATCAGCGAGAGCGTCCGCGTCAGCAGCCCTTCGCCGAGATTGACGGCGACGTTGTGCGCGCGCAGCGCAGCGATCTTGAGCCGGACCTCGCCGTCGAGCGAAGCGACGATCGCGGCCAGCGATTGGCCGCGTCCACGCAGCTGCAACGCCAGGTCGGTGCGGCCGCCGGTGATCAGCCCCGGGTGGCCGATGCGCGTCAGCAGCCGATCCAGATCGATTCCGCTGCCTTCGAGATGGGCCGACCACGCTGCGTTGCCGGCGTCTATCGTTGCCGACGCGCTGAGCATTTGCTCAGCCGCAGCACCGAGTTGCAGCGGGCCGGCGTCGAGGCGGCCGTCAGCGAGACGCGCGCGCAGCAACAAGGGGCCGAGCGGCGCGCTATCGCCGAATTTGACGGCGTCGAAGCGCAGCTCGACGTCGCCGTCGATGCGCTTGAGCAGATCGAGCGGCAGCGCCAGGTCGGGAATCAGGCGCGTTCGGGCGGTGGCTTTGGTATTCCGGCCTGGCGAAGTCGCCAGTTCGCTCAGATCGAGCAGCGAAGAACTGGCCTTGGCGACGACCTTGAGCCGTTTTTCGCCGCGCGTCACGGCGAGCTCGCCGGCAAGCGTCGTCGCCGCGTGCTTGAGTCTGAGATCGGCGAGCCGATAGCCGGTCGGCGTGTCGGTCAAGCGAGCGCTCGCGGTGAACGCCGGGATCGCCATGGGGCGCGTCCCGGTCAGTGCGGCGAGGGCGGCGCTGCGCGTTAGTTTGGCGTCGACGTTGAGCTCGATCGCCGCCATCGCCAGCGGATCGCCGATGCGCCCGTCGAGTGTCGCTGCGGCGCCGTCGACCGCGACGGCAAACTGCTTGAGCTCGAGCGCGCCGGCGACGAGTCGCGCTTCGCCGCTGAGCGGGCCGAGCGCACGCCGGTTGGGCAGCAGCACGCGGTCGATGTGCAGCGTGGCGTCGATATCGGCGGCGAGCAAGGGCTTGGTCGCACCGGGCCGGGGCGGCGCGGCCGGCAACTCGGCGAGGTCGACCAGCGGGCCTTTGAGCGTCGCCAAGACGCGCGGACGCGCATCGCCGGGCGCGAAGACGACACGGCCCTGAAGCGCGCTGTGCCCGAGCGCGAGCTTGAGTTCGTCGAAAGCATAAGCGTCGGCGACGTCGCTCAGGCGTGCCGTGGCGTGAAGCGGCGGCAGGCGCGGTAGATCGGCGCCGAGCAGGCGGCCGGCGGCCGCGCTGTCGCTGACATCGGCCGTGATCGCCAACGCGACGCCGCTCCGCTCGAGTACGTCGTCGATCTGTCCGCTGGCCTGCAGCCGTTGCCCGGCGCGACCGGCGGCAACGTTGATGGCGCTGGCGCGCAGCTTCGCGTGCGAGCCGCTCAAGTGCGTGCGGCCATGATAGGCGCCGAGCGGCGCGGCGCTGCGCCCGAAGAACTTGAGCAGCTCGGCGAGCTCGCTGCCGTCGAGCGAGACGTCAAGATCGATCCCGGCGAGCTGCTGCGGATCGGCGATGCCCCCGTCGAGCCTGACTTTGGCGCCGCCCAGGGTGGCTTGCAGCGCATCGGCGTGCAGCCGTCCGCCGTCGAGCCGCAGGCGTCCGCTGCCCGACTGCAACTGGTGACCGCTAGGCAGTCGCAACTGCCCGATCTTCAGCTCGAGGTCCAGGTCGAGCTTCTGCTCGGCGAGTTGCCAGCGCATGCGCGGCTTGGCTGCGCCGGTGGCCTCGGCCGACTGGCGCGTCGGTGGTGCAAGGCGCGCCAGGTCGATCAATGGCGAAGAAAGCTGGCCGCTGACGCGCAGCCGTTGCCCGGCGCGCCCGACTTGCAGCGAGGCGGCGACGCGGCTGTCGGCGACGCTCAGCTCGAAATCGTCGAGCCGATAGCCCGAAGCGTCATCGCGCAGGCGCGTGCTCAAGCGGAATGGTGGCAGGTGTGCGCCGCTTTCCGGCAGCCACCAGTCGGCTGCCGCTGCCGTGAGTTGCAAGTCGACGCCGCTGGCGGCGCGCGGGTTGGCGATCTTGCCGCGCAGGGTAAGCTCGGGCATCGCCTTGCCGCCGATCGCGATGTCGATCTCCGCCAAGGCCGGCGCGCTCGGCGCGCCGGTGAGTCGTGCCGTGCCGCGCAAGGCGCCGAGTGGCGGCGCGCTGGCGCCGAACAGCTCGTCAGGTTCAGGCGCCTCGACGTTGAGCGCCAGATTCAAAATTCCTGGCCCGAGCGGCCGGTCGATGCTGCCGTACGCGTCGAGGCGGGCGGCGCCGTAGCGGCACGCGAAGTCGACCGGATAGTCTGGCGCATTGGCGAGCAGCGTCGCCAGGTCGCCGACCGTCGCCGTCGCCTCGACACGTTTTGTGTCGACGGTGGCGCTGGCTTTGATGCGAATCGCTTGCGGCGCCAGCGGGCGTTCGATGCGCAGCGAGTCGAGTCGTAGCGAACTCGTCTCGCCGCTGCTGCCTTGGCGATAGTCGAGCGCGATGGCCTGCAGTGCGATCTCGTCGATTTCGATCGTCTTGAGCCATTCGGGCGTGCTGCTCCTGGTCTTCGCTCCGATCAGCCAGTTGCCGACGCCGTCAGCGTCGGTCTCAAGCCAGGCACTGACGCCAGACAGCTCGATTTGCCTGGCGTGCAGGCGGCCGGCGAGCAGCGCCAGCGGGTCGAGTTCGACGCTTGCGCGGTCGACCTCGACCAGCCACGGCTGCGTCGCCCACGCGGCATTGCCCAAGCGCAGCTGCGAGACATGCAGTGTCGGGCGCGGCAGCAGCTTGATTTTTACGTCGGAGAACGCGAGTTCGCGCCCGGTGTCAGCCTTGATCGTGGCGGCGAACGATTGCGCGAGCGAGCGCGGATCGACGAAGTGAACGGTGATCGCGCTGGCGGCAATCGTCGCCACGACCAGGACGCACGCGATGATGGCCAGCCGTTTGATGATTTGTCTCCCGTGAGCGCGTTGCCGATACAGCATACTCGCCCGATGCAGTGACTGTCACGGCCGTCGCGCCCATTCAGTCATTGCTTCGCCCAGGCGGCCTGCCTAGACTGGTTTAGGAACCGCGTTGTTCCATGGCGTATCGGTTTCGAACAGGAGTTTGCGATGAAGATCAGGATCAATCCCGGGGCAGTTCCCGCAACGGTTTGCGAGCCTCAGCGGGTGGCCGCCGATTCCCACTCCAGGCCAGTAGAGCAGGAGCTGGAAATAGAGATCGACAGGGAGTTCGCGGATATTTCGGTGGTCAATTCCGAACTGGTTGAGGAGTTCGCCGAAAATGTGAGAGTCAAAATCGACAACAGGATCGCCAAGAAAGCTTTCCTGATCTCCTTGCGCAAGGACTTTGGGCAAGACAGTTCGACGATCGACTGGGCCGACCGGATGCAGGCGGAAATCAACAAGCAGGGTAATTTGCGCACCCACTATTCCGATCGTCGGAATCTTGTCGAAAATGATCGCCGTCGCAAAGAGGATGAGGATTGACGGTGTTGCCAGGTCGGCCGAGAATTTCGCCGCCGGAATCAACAGCGTTTGAACGGCGCTCTGGGCTGGATCAGCAGGACCAGCGATCGGCCCTGTAGCGGATAGGTGCTGCCACGGGCATAGCGCTTGAACTGCGCGGGGTCTGAGCGAAGGCTGGTGTCGACGACCGGCCGCCAGCGCAGGTGCGAACGAAAACCCGGCAAAGTGAAGTGGATCTCGTCGGTCGAGGCGTTGAGAATCAGCAGGAAGTCGTCGTCGCCGACCGGGCATCCGCGCCGGTCGACCTCGCCGATCGCCTCTCCCGCCAGATACATCCCGAGGCAGCGCGCGAAGCCCTGATTCCACTCATCATCGCCCATTTCCAGGCCGTCGGGGTTGAGCCACAGGATGTTCTTGGTTTTACCCCGCAGCCGCTGCTCCTGGAAGAAACTGCGTCGGCGGAAAACCGGGTGGGCGCGGCGCAGCGCGATGATCTGCACGGCGAAGGCGAGCAGTTGCTCGTTTTCCGCAGTCAGCTCCCAGTTGAGCCAACTGATCTCGTTGTCTTGACAATAGGCGTTGTTGTTGCCCTGCTGGGTGCGCCCCAGCTCGTCGCCGGAGAGCAGCATCGGAACGCCCTGGGAAAGCAGCAAGGTGGCCAGAAAATTGCGCTTTTGCTGAGCGCGCAGCGCGACGATCTCGGGTTTGTCGGTGGTGCCTTCGGCGCCGCAATTCCACGACAGGTTGTTGTCGTTGCCATCGCGGTTTTTTTCGCCGTTGGCGAGGTTGTGTTTCTGCTCGAAACTCACCAGGTCGTCGAGTGTAAAGCCGTCGTGGGCGGTGATGAAATTGATGCTGGCGTGCGGGCGGCGGCCATTGTGCGCATAGAGGTCGCTCGACCCGGTGAGGCGGAAGGCCAGGTCGCCGATCAGCCCGCCTTCGCCTTTCCAGTAGCTGCGCACCGCGTCGCGGTACTTGGCGTTCCACTCGGTCCAGCCGACCGGGAAGTTGCCGACCTGGTAGCCGCCTTCGCCCAGATCCCAGGGTTCGGCGATCAGCTTGACCTGCGACAGCACCGGGTCCTGGTGGATGATGTCGAAAAACGCGCCGAGCCGGTCGACGTCGTGCAGTTCGCGCGCCAGCGTCGCCGCCAGGTCGAAACGAAAACCGTCGACGTGCATTTCCTGCACCCAGTAGCGCAGGCTATCCATGATCAATTGCAGCACGCGCGGGTGCATCATGTTGAGCGTGTTGCCGGTACCCGTGTAGTCCATGTAGAAGCGCAGGTTGTCGGGTGTCAGGCGGTAATAGGCGGCGTTGTCGATGCCGCGCAGCGAGAGCGTCGGCCCGAGATGGTTGCCTTCGGCGGTATGGTTGTAGACGACGTCGAGAATCACTTCGAGTCCGGCGCGGTGCAGCGTCTTGACCATCGTCTTGAATTCGCGAACGGCGTCGTCGGTCGCCGCGTAGCGCTGCTCGGGGACGAAGAAACCGATCGAGTTGTAGCCCCAGTAGTTGCGCAGGCCCAGTTGCAACAATCGCGAGTCGTCGACGAAAAAGTGCACCGGCATCAGTTCGACGGCGGTGACGCCGAGGCGCTGCAGGTGGGCGATCGCCGGCGCGCTGGCGAGGCCCGAATACGTTCCGCGAATCGCTTCGGCGATCTCGGGATGGCGCTGGGTGAAGCCCTTGACGTGCAGCTCGTAGATGATGGTGTCGTTCCAGGCGGTGTCGGGCGGGCGGTCGCCTTCCCAGTCGAACGACGGATCGATGACCTGGCATTTGGGCATCGCCAGCGCGTTGTCGCGCCAGTCGAAAGACAGGTCCTGGTGCTCGGCACCGATCTTGTAAGCGAAGTTGGCGTCGCTGCAGCGCAGCCTGCCGACGAGCGCCTTGGCGTGCGGGTCGAGCAGCAACTTGTTAGGGTTGAAGCGCTGTCCGTGCAGCGGTTGGTAGGGCCCGAAAACGCGGTAGCCATAGAGCAGACCCGGCTTTGCACCGGGCAGATAGCAGTGCCAGACCTGATCGGTCTGTTCGCGCAGCTCGATACGATCAGTTTCGCGTCGGCCGCGCGAATCGAAGAGGCAGAGCTCGACTTTTTCGGCATGCTCCGAAAAAAGGGCGAAGTTCACGCCTTCACCGTCCCAGGTCGCCCCTTGCGGATACGGCCTTCCCGGACGGACCAGTGGTGCTTTTTTTTCAGTCATTCGCGGCTCCTCGGCTCAACCGTCGCTGCGCCGGGCTGACGCTCGGCAGGCGTCGGTACCCGGTGCTCTACAGCTTATCAAGTTTTGAGTCGGAAACCTCGTTCGAGTTGCACTTGTCCTGGGGCGATGTCGGCGACCGATAAGCGCGCTGCGGAACGTTCTACGGTGATGCGCTCCGTCGGGAAAGGTCAACTGCCGCCAATACGCCCTATAATCGGTTTTCCATGCGTACTCAAGGATTTTTGATGTGTTGTGCAGCCAAGGTCGGTGGCGGGCGTCGCGCTCGCGCGCGGGCTTGAGCGCCGATGCGACTCTTGCTGGTTGAAGACGACGCCATGGTTGGCGCCGGGATCCGCACCGGCCTGCGTCAGCAGGGCTACACGGTCGACTGGGTGCGCGATGGCGTGGCCGCTGAACTGGCGATGCAGACTACCCCTTACGACGCGGTGCTGCTCGACATCGGCTTGCCCAGGAAGACCGGGCTCGAGCTTCTGACCCTCTGGCGCAAGCAGGAGAACGCTGTGCCGGTGCTGATCATCACCGCGCGCGATGCGGTGTCCGACCGGATCCGCGGGCTCGACGCCGGTGCCGACGATTACCTGGTCAAGCCGTTCGACCTCGACGAGCTGGCGGCGCGCTTGCGCGCGCTGCTGCGCCGAAATTCGGGACGCTCGACGCCGCTGATCGAACACGGCGCGCTGACGCTTGATCCGGCGAGCCACGAAGTGACGCTCGGCGGTGCCGCGATTAACCTCTCGGCGCGCGAGTTCGCGCTGCTGCACTCGCTGCTCGAAAATCCCGGCGTTCCGCTGTCGCGTGCGCAACTCGAAGACCGCCTTTACGGCTGGGAAGAAGAGATCGGCAGCAATGCCGTCGAAGTCCATATCCATTCGCTGCGCCGCAAGCTCGGCAACGAGTGGGTGCGTAACGTTCGCGGCGTCGGCTACCTGGTGCCGCGTCAGCCATGAACCTAGAAACCGCAGTTCGAACCACAACGACATGCCCCGCAGGAAATACCCTTGGGGTGCACGCACACAACGAAAATCCTTGGGTTTTGGAGGTTTCTATGACTCACCTTCTGGGTGATTCATCAATACATTGCAAGTCATTGTCTCTCCTTTGTGATCGTTGTGTTCGTTGTGGTTAACTGAGTTTTTAAGGATGAATTCAATTCGCCGAAAGCTGCTGCTGGCCTTGATCGGCGCGATGAGCGCGGTGATGCTGCTGGGCGCCGCGGCGACCTACAAGGCGGCGCGTGACGAGGCCAACGATCTGTTCGACTATCACCTCGAACAGATTGCGCTGGCGCTGCGCGACCAGACTTTTCAGGGCTCGGCCGAAGCGCTGGCCGGCGAAAAGAACTTCGATTTCGTGATCCGCGTCTGGGATCGCGAGGGGCTGAGCATCTACTCGTCTCGCCCGCACCGCGTGTTGCCCGACATCGCGCGGCTCGGTTACGCCACCGAGGAAACCAGTGAAGGCGCCTGGCGCGTTTTCGCGCTGCAACACCTCGGTCAGACGATCACCGTCGCCCAGCCGATGCAGGTGCGTTCGCAGCTGGCGGCGGCGGCGGCACTGCGCACGCTGATTCCGTTCGGCATTTTGCTGCCGCTGTTCGCGCTGCTGATCTGGTGGGTGGTGATCCGCGAGCTGCACCCACTGAGCGAGCTGGCGCGCTCAGTTGCCGTGCGTACACCCGATTCGCTCCATCCTTTCGCTGAAAACGATGTCCCCGAAGAAGTCCGGCCGCTGGTGCATTCGCTCAACGATCTGCTCTCCCGGCTCGAAGCCGCGCTGCTCGCCCAACGCGGCTTCATCGCCGACGCCGCGCACGAATTGCGCACCCCGCTGACCGCCTTGCAGTTGCAGACCCAGCTGGTCGAACGCGCGACCAGCGATGGCGAGCGCAGCGCTGCGCTACACGATCTCAGACAGGGGCTGGCGCGCAGCATGCACACCGTCCATCAGTTGCTGACGCTGGCGCGTCAGGAGCCTGGCGCCGCCGAGCTGGCCGTAGCCATCGTCTCGCTGGCCGATCTGGTGCGCCAGGTCGTCGCCGACCACGCCGCATTGGCGGCCGAGAAGAATATCGATCTGGGCGTTACTGCCGCCGATCCGGCCGCCTGCGTGAGCGGCGATGGCGACGCCTTGAGCGCGCTGCTCGCCAATCTGCTCGGCAACGCCGTGCGCTTCACTCCGGCCGGTGGCCGAATCGACGTCAGTTGCGGCGTGGCCGGTCAGCACCCCTATCTCGAAGTCGTCGATAGCGGCCCGGGTATTCCCGCGGCCGAGCGCGAGCGCGTCTTCGACCGCTTCTACCGGCAAGGCGGCGACCAATGCCCTGGCAGCGGCCTCGGCCTGGCGATCGTCAAAACGATCGCCAATCGGCATGGTGCGAGCATTCGCCTCGACGACGCGCCGGCCAGCGGGCTTCGTGTTCGCATCGATTTTCCTGCTGTTCGAGCGGTCTGTTAAAGCGCAGTCCTTAAGTCAGCTTTAAGTTTCGCCGGTGCATTCTCCTGATCGTCACCAAGCCATTTGCTTGGATTCACCCTTGAAGGAGACACCATGAACGCCAATCGACTCAAACTCAGCGCTGCCGCTGTGGCCGTTGCCGCTGCGCTGGCCGGATCGTATTCGCTGGGCAATTATTTCCCGGCGGTGAGCCATGCCCATGCCGCGGTCGAGCCGGCCGCCGCAGTCCTGTCTGCGACGCCAGCCGTATCGTTACCCGACATGAGCGGCATCGTCGCGCGCAATGGACCGGCCGTCGTCAATATCAGCGTTTCGGGAACGCGCAAACTCGCCGCCGAATCGCAGGAAATTCCCGGCCTCGACCGCAACGATCCTTTCTACGAGTTTTTCCGCCGCTTCGGCGGCGGTCCGCAGCAGCAGGGCGAAGCGCCGGTCCACGGCTTGGGTTCGGGTTTCATCATCAGCCCCGACGGCACCATCCTGACCAATGCGCATGTCGTCGATGGCGCCGATGAAGTCACCGTTAAACTCACCGACAAGCGCGAGTTCAAGGCCAAGGTGCTGGGCCTCGACAAGGCCAGCGACGTCGCCGTGCTCAAGATCGACGCCAAGAATCTGCCGGTGCTCAAGGCCGGCAGCACCAGCAATGTTCGCGTCGGCGACTGGGTGCTGGCCATCGGCTCGCCGTTCGGCTTCGAAAACAGCGCCAGCGCCGGAATCGTCTCTGCCAAGTCGCGCTCGCTGCCGGACGGCAACTATGTGCCTTTCCTGCAGACCGACGTGGCGGTCAATCCCGGCAATTCAGGCGGCCCGCTGTTCAACATGGCCGGCGAAGTGATCGGCATCAATTCGCAGATCTACTCGCGCAGCGGCGGCTATCAGGGCCTCTCGTTCGCGATCCCGATCGACGTGGCGATGAACGTCGAGCAGCAGATCGTCAGCCACGGCAAGGTCAGCCGCGGCCGGCTCGGCGTGTCGATTCAGGAAATCAATCAATCGCTGGCCGAGTCCTTCGGCCTCAAGAAACCGGCCGGCGCGCTGGTCAGCTCGGTTGAGAAAGGCAGCCCGGCGGCCAAGGCTGGCCTTGAACCCGGCGACGTGATCCTCGGCATCAACGGCAAGGAGGTCGTCAATTCGAGCGAGCTGCCGGCGGTCGTCGCCACCATCGCACCGGGCGATACCGCCAGCTTGCAGATCTGGCGCAAGGGGGCGACGCGCCAGATCGACGTCGCGGTCGGCAAATTTTCCGACGAGAAGGTCGCCAGCAACGACAATTCTGAAGTCGCCAAAGGCCGACTCGGCGTCGTCGTCCGTCCGCTGACGGCCGATGAGCGGCGCGGTGCTGAAGTGAGCGGCGGCGTCGTCGTCCAGGAGGTTGCCGGCGCGGCCGCGCGCGCCGGGATGAAAGCCGGCGACGTCATCCTGTCGGTCAACGATCAGCGCATCACCAGTGCCGAGCAATTGCGCAGTATGGTGGCCAAGGCCGGCAAGCACGTCGCCGTGCTTATCGAGCGTGGCGATTCGAGGATCTTCATCCCGATCGATTTGGGCTAACTCGCCGCAACAGCTCGTCGCCAGGCGAGCCGTTGCGCCGCGCATCGGTTTCTGGAAAAGCCCCTCGCTGACCGGGGGCTTCGATTCATCGCTTGAGCTTGCCCTGAGCGTCGTCGATTCCCGCCATTTCCTCAAAGAGTCGGAAGATGGCGCTGGCGTTTTGCTCTCCCCAGCCGCGGTTCTGGCTGATCTTGTTGAGTTCATGAACGATGTTGGACAACATGACCGGAACGCCGATCGATTCCGAGTAGTTTCTGATCAGCTCGGTATCCTTGACCATCGTCCGCAGGTGGAACGAGACGGCAAAGTCGTGGTCGAGCATCGAGCGCCCGGCACCTTCGATGATCGGCGAACGGAAATCGGATTCGCCCCAGAGCGTGATCAGTTCGTGAGCGTCGATCCCTGACTTCTTGGCCAACGCCAGCGATTCGGCGAGCGACGCCAGGATCGAAGAAACGAGGTGGTTGCCGCACAGTTTGGCGATGCAGCCCGAACCGGTATTTCCCATGTAGTGCGCCGTGGCGCCGATCTCGCCGAGCACCGGCAAGGCGGCGTCCCAGGCGGCCTGGCTGCCGCCGGCCATGATCCACAGGCCGCCCGAGTGGGCCTCGGCCTTGCTGCCATGGACCGGGGCGTCGACGAACAAGGCGCCTTTCTTTGCAAACTCGCAGCCTTCGGCGCGCGCGGTTTCGGGAAGCTGGGTGCTCATATCGATAAATACCTGGCCGTCGCTGGCGGCAGCATAAAGCCCGTCGGCGCCTTCGAGAACGCTGCGCAGCGCGGTCTCGTTCCAGACCAGGATGATCACGTGCGACGCGTTTTTCGCCGCCTGCCGCGGCGCAGTGCAAAAGACTGCGCCGGCATCGACGAGTTCGGCGGCGTTCTCACGGGTCCTGTTGTAACAGCGGACCTCGTGGCCCTTGCCGAGCAGCGTCAAGCCGACGCCGGTTCCCATGATTCCCGTGCCGATCACCGCGATCTTCATGATTGAGCCTTTTCGCCGACGACGAACGCGCGCAGTGTATCGATGATGATGAAGCCGACGGTCGCCCCGGCGTCCTGCAATCCCAGTGTTTTTTCCTGGAAGCACGCGGCTTTGCCGTGTTGGGCGATCATCCCCTTGGTGGCCTCGAGCCCCGCGGTCGCGGCGGCGGTCGCGTTGCTCAGCGCCAGCGCCAGCGTCGCCTGCGTCGCCGCCGAAGCGTCAAGCGCTTCGGCGATCGGCGCAACGACGTCGATCAAGGTCTTGTCGCCGCGCTTGGCCTTGCCGCGCTCGCTGACGCCAGTCAAGAAGGCGTTCCAGAACAGCGCCATTTGCGCAGTGCCGATCGAAGAGGCCGCCTCGAGCGCCTTGCCGCCGCGCATGAAGCCGGTCGCCACGAGTGTTCCCATCGTCGATGGCGCTGCCTTGGCAATGGCCATTCCGGCCAACTGAATGGTCCGCCCGACGGGGTCGGCGACATTGGCGGAAACCGAGTCGTGGGCAGCGATGAACGCCTTGTTCATGGTCAGGCCGAGGTCGCTGTCGCCGACTTTTCCGTCGAGCTCGATAAGAAAATCTCGCTTGGCGGTAAAAACCTCGCGCAGTTGCCCGAAAAGGCCGGCCAGATCCGATCTGCTAATGATTTCCATCATTGTTCCTCGAATCAAAGTTGCTGCTGCTCGAAAAATGGCGAAAGCGCTGGCCGGGCGATCAAGCGCTTGAGCTCTTCGTCGAGTTTGAGCAGCGAGATCGACGCGCCGGCCATTTCCATCGACGTGGCGTACTCGCCGACATAGACATGGAATACCGAAATCCCCGCGCCTTTGAGCACCGACGAGACGCGGCGGAAGAGGACATAGAGTTCCTCCTTCGGCGTCGCGCCCAGGCCATTGACCAGTACCGCCACTTCATCGCCCTTGGCGAACGGCAGGTCGGCCAGAATCGGACTCATCATTTCATCGACGACGTCGTCGGCAGCACGCAGCGCGCCGCGACGGATTCCCGGCTCGCCGTGGATTCCCATGCCGATTTCCATTTCGTCGTCGCCAATGGCGAAGGTCGCGTGGCCGACCTCGGGAACGATGCACGGGGTCAAGGCGACGCCCATGGTGCGCACGTTGGCCTTGGCTTTTTCGGCGACTCGCTTGACCTCGTCGAGGCTCATTCCCTCGGCGGCCGCAGCGCCAGCGGCCTTGTAGATGAAGAAAATGCCGGCGACGCCGCGACGCTTGTGCTCCTGGCCTTTCGGCGACGACGCCACGTCGTCGTTGCCGACCAGCGACAGCACCTTGATCCCTTCGAGGTCGGCCATTTCGGTCGCCATGTCGAAGTTCATGATGTCGCCGGTGTAGTTGCCATAGATGTAGAGGACTCCGGCGCCCTGGTCGATGCGCTTGGTGACCTCGAGCATCTGGTCGGCGCTCGGCGACTGGAACACGCCGCCGACGGCGCAGCCGTCGAGCAATCCTGCTCCGACATAGCCGAGAAACAGCGGCAGATGACCCGATCCGCCGCCGGTCGCCAGGCCCACCTTGCCTTTGACCGGGCGCGCTGAAACCAGGCAGCGCGGGTCTCCGGCGGCGCAGGCGAGCAGCGTCGGATGGGCAGCATAGATCCCTTCCAGCATCTCGTCGACAAACAGTTCGGGTTGGTTGAGGAATTTCTTCACGACAGTTCTCCTGGTTTGGCGTCACGCAAGGTGACGCCCATTTTTAGATGGTTACTATTTTCAACAGGCTCTGGATATTCTCGGATCAACGTTTGCGGCGCAGCAGGAAGAGCGCACCGGCGAGCAGAATGAACGCTCCGACGATGACCCGCTGCCAGGTGCTGGGAACGCCGGCCATGATCAGCACGTTGTTGATCAAGACCACCAGCACCACGCCGAGCAGCGTGCCGGGCACCGTGCCGGTGCCGCCGGTGATCCGCGCGCCGCCCAGCACCACGGCGGCGATGACGTCGATTTCAGAGCCGACCAGGTCAAAGGGGTTGGCCAGCCGGTTGCTACATACATGGATCATTCCGGCGACTCCGGCGAGCGCGCCGGTATAGGTGAAAATGAAAATGTGCACGGCCCTGACGTTGTAGCCCAGCCTTTCGGCAATCGGCAGACTGCCGCCGATGGCGAAGATGGCTTTGCCCATCAGCGTGCGGTTGAGGATCCACCAGGTCAGCAGCGAGGCGAAGACGAGAATCAGCACGAAGGCGGGCAGCATCGCCTGCGTCCCCTGCTTGGAGACGAAGGAAAACAGCGCGATTTTGCCAAAGGCCTCCATCTTGTCGGGCAGCGAGAGAACCCAGACCGTTCCGACGAAGGACAGGAGAAAACCGCGGAACAGATATTGCGTCCCGATCGTCACGATCATCGAAGGCGCCTTGAGGCCGTGCACCAGCAAGCCGTTGATCAGGCCGAGCAGGGCGCCGCCGCTCGCCGCCGCCAAAAAAACCAGCAGCATGGGCGCCTCCGGGAAATAGGAGACGACCAGCTTGGTCACCGAGTACATCGACAAGGCGGCAATCGCCGTGAACGACAGATCGATGCCGCCTGCCGCCAGGATCACGAAGACGCCCAGCGCAAACAGGCCGATCACCGTACTCGATCGAGCCAGATCGAAAAATGTCGAAACCTGCAGGAAGTCGCGGTTGACCGAACCGACGAAAACGCTCAAGGCGACGATCAGAAATAGGGTGAAGAGCTCGGGTCGGTTGTCGAGTCGTTTCTTCATCCGGCTGCGTAAGGTGAATTCTCCGCCGCCGTCGACCGACAGGCTGTTTGCGCAACTCATTGGCACTCCTTTGTTTCGTCAGCGATCATGGCCTGATAGAGCTGATCTTCGGCGACGAATTCGGGAAGCACGTCGGCTCTGATCTTGCCGCGACGCATCACCAGGACTCGATCGCAGTTCTGCAATATTTCCGGCAGGTCGTCGCTGATGATGATGACGCCCAGCCCTTCCTGGGCAAGGTCCTGGATCGATCGATAGATGGTGTCCTTTGACCCCACATCGACACCGACTGTGGGGCCGTGCAACACCAGCAGGCGCGGCTCGATGGTCAGCCAGCGGCCGATCAGAACTCGTTGCTGGTTGCCGCCGGAAAGCGATTGAACCGGCAAGTCGACTCCTGGGGTGGCAATCTGGAGCTGGCGGACGATGTCGTTGGCCAAGGTCGTCGATTTGGCTCGGTCGAGCATTCCGAAGGCTCCGAGCAGCCGATCGAGAATCGCCGAGATGATGTTGTCACGAATCGGCTTGTCGAGGAAAAGTCCTTCGCCAAGACGGTCTTCCGGAACGTAGCCGATCCGATAGCGGATCGCGTCGGCCGGGCTTTCCATGACCACCGGCTCTCCGTTCAGGGTCATCGTGCCGCTGCTGGCGGCGATGACGCCGGCCAACGTCATCGCCAGCTCGTTGCGACCCGAGTCCATCAGTCCGGTGATGCCGAGGATCTCGCCGACTTTGAGTTGAAAAGTGACGTCGGAAAAATAGCTGTCGCATCCCAGTTTGCGGACATCGAGCAGCACCTGTTCAGCAGGCTGCGCCTTTCGATAGCGGCCACCATCGAGGTGCTTGCCGGTCATCAGGTGGCTCAGATCGATTTTTGAGAGCGCCTGAATGTCGTCCTGCGCGACGCACTGGCCGTCCCTGAAGATGATCACCTGGCCGCCGATGGCGTAGCACTCGTCGAGCTTGTGCGTCACGAACAGCACTGCGACGCCGTCCTTGCGCAGTTCGTTGACGACGCGGATCAGGTTTTCGACCTCCATTCGCGTCAGCGAAGTCGTTGGCTCGTCCATAATTACCAGCCGGGCCTTGGTTGCGATCGCTCGGGCAATGGCGATCAGTTGGCGAACGGCCAAGGGCAGGTCACTGACGACGGTGTCCAGAAAACTGTCGGTGACGGCAAGATTGACCGCTGAAAGCGCGCGCCGTGATGTTTCCCGCAAGGCCGCCCGGTCGAGTACCTTGGCCAGCCGGCCATTGGCACGAACCAGCTGTTCGCTCAAGGCGACGTTTTCGGCAACGGTCAGGTTGGGAATCAGCGAGAGGTCCTGGTAGACCGTTTCAACGCCCAAAGCGAGCGACTCGATCGGCGTCAGCGCTTGATAGCTGTTTCCGTCGATCACGAGACACCCTTCGTCGGGCGGCTGGGCGCCCGAGATGATCTTGATCAGCGTGCTTTTTCCGCAACCGTTTTCACCCAACAGGTGATAAATCTCGCCGCATTTGATGGTGATGCTCACTCCGCGAAGCGCGTGTACGCCACCGAAGCGCTTGTGAATCCCGCGGGTTTCCAGAAATACGGAACCCAATTTGGGTTTGTCCTTCATCGAATCGATCTGTTCACTTGGCATGATGTCTTTTGGAAGAATTTCCTGGGCTGACTGAGCTAAGGGCATCTCTGCTCAGGGCCATGCGGGCATAGCCCTGAGCGCTAGCGTCGTATCAGAATAGGTATTCCTTGTAGTTGGACTTGTCGGCAATGACCATCGCGTTGCCGACCATCAGCACGCCAGCGCCCGGCCCCTTCTTGACCGAGACTTTTTCATAGCCCTTGACCTCGAGGTTCATGCCGTCGGTCAGCGGCTTCTTTTCGAGCAGCAGCTTGGCGATCTTGTTCATGGCAATTCCGGCGTATTTCGGATCCCAGAAGCCGATCGCTGAAATGGCGCCCGATTCAAGAAGCTTCGCCGACGGATTGGGCAAGCCCGTACCGACCAGGCAGACCTTGCCCTGCAAACCGGCTTCTTCAATTGCCCGGCCGATGCCGATCACGTCATTGCCGGCTGAGCTCTGAAAGCCGCGCAGGTCAGGATGCTTGCGCAGAATTTCCTTGGCCTTCTCATAGGTGCGGTTGGCGTCGTCAAACGACTCGTTCTTGGCATCGACCAGCGTCATCCCAGCGTACTTCTTGGCGTTTTCGGCGCCGGCATCGACCCACTGAATGTGGGTACGGCTGCCCAGTGAGCCGACAAAGGATGTCCACTTGCCCTGTTTTCCCATGCACGAGGCGAGCTTTTCGTTGAGCGCGCGGCCATAGTCGGCGTTGTCGAATGCTTCGATGTTGGCGTTGGTGTTTTTCTGATTGTCGGCTTCGTGCGTGACCACCACGATGCCGCGATCCATGGCGCGCTTGAGCACGCCTTCGATGACGGCCGGATCCATCGGTACCACCGCCAGCGTATTGACCTTGCGCGCGACCAGATCCTCGACGATGCGCAGTTGTTGCGCCGCGTCTGCATTCGACGGGCCGTTTTGAAAGGCGGTGACCGATGGCGTGGCCGCCGCGAACTCCTTGACGCCCACATGCATGCGGTCAAACCATGGAATCCCACTGATCTTGACCACGGTTGCCATCACCGGTTTTTCCTGGGCTTGCAGCCCCGCCGATGCACCGGACAGGCAGGCTGCGGCCATGGCAGTGAAAAGGACCTTATGAATCATGTTCGTCTCCAATTGAAAACCCTCATGAATGGTTCGTCGATGCAGGAGGGAGCTGTACCGAAGAAGGGGCAATACTCGCCGTTCTAACAAACAGGGATCTGAGGTCGTAACGCATGGTCGCGAGGAAGATCAGCAAGAGCATCCCCCATGCGAAATCGCGGATGAAGTTGGACGCATCGAGAAAGTTGAACATGCTCGACAGCAGCTGCAAGGCGGTGGCCGACAGGAAAATGCAGATCATCCGTCCGTAGCCGCCCTCGGTTTTGACGCCGGCCATGACGGTAATCAGAATGGCGATCAACAGGTAGGACTGGCCGTAGTCCCATTTGACATTGACGTTGCGCGAGGCGATCAGGACCGCGACGACGCCCGCCAGGAGACCGCACAGACCGTAGGTCCTGATCAGGATTTTGCTCAGCGCGAAGCCCGAATAACGCGCCGCCTTGGCGTTGGTTCCCATCAGGAACAGTTGGATTCCGAACGGGCTGAATTTGAGCGTCATGCCGATCAGCAAAGAGATGACGCAGAAAATGACGAATGAAATCGGCACGCCGCACACCAGTCCGTTGGCAATTTCCATCAGCGGCTCGGCGCTGCCGACGCGAACCGAGACACCGCCGGAAAGAACCACCGCGACCCCGGTGAACAGCATCTGGGTGCCGAGCGTGCACAAAATGGGCGTCAGTCCCAGATGGGCGATCAACAGTCCATTGAGCACTCCGCCGAGCAGACCGACCAGCATCGCGACGGCGACGAAAGCGACGGTAAAGGCCCACGGATCGGCGTCGGCCGAAAGGAAAGCGGATACCAGCAGCGCCGAAGCCACTCCGGAAAGATTGGCCAAGGCGGTTCCCGACAGATCGATGCCGCCGTTGCCTGAGCTCATCGCCAACATCACGCCGATCGCCAACAATCCCAACTCGGGGACTTGTGCCGCCATCGATTGCAGGTTGTACGAATCGATAAACGCGCCGCGCGATAGAATTGCCGCGCACAGCAGAATCAGCACGTTGATGCTGATCAGGAAAGCAAGCTGAGGATCTGTTTTTGGCTTCATGTGTCAGCCCTTGTTTTTAGTGAAGTTGTTAAGTTCTTTTTTGCAACTATTCGCCATGTTTAGACAAGAGTCAAGATTATTTTCAATAAACGTTCAGTTCTGTTGCCAAAAATTCGGCGCGTCGGCAGTGTCGCTTCGGGAAGGCGTCGGTGATGTTCTTGCTGACCCTTGGCGGCGCTACCGCTCAGCACCTTTGGCGCGCGCCGGCGGTGTCGTCGGGGCGCGCTGAAATCGCCACGATCCATTCAGAGAGTGGGGTGGTGTTGCGATTATTCGGCGCCGCGCTGGTATGCTGAACTGGCCGAGGCGGCGGTCGCCGGAGGTGCGTCGCCGACCGTCTGCGGCGGCCAGGCGGTCGTTTGGTGGAAACTATTGAGGGCGACCGTCAGTCCTTTCTGTCGGAATCGGTTCGCTGAATTAGTCTTCTCTGTGCAGTTTAAGTTTTATTTTGTTTTATTAAAAACCATCGATGGATTTGGCTATAATGACCGCGTTTAGTACTTGAAATACGTCCGTTACCCACGGCGTTCTTCGCGTACGCTGTCAGGAATCGCTACCAAAATCGGAACAAGCCATGTCTGCAACCATCAAGGATGTCTCCCGCCGAGCCAACGTTTCGGCGGCAACTGTTTCGCTTGTCCTCAATGGGAAGCCGGGAATTTCTGACGATACCCGTGCGCGAGTTTTGCTGGCGGCAGCGGAACTCGATTATTCGCCGCGCCCGGCAAAGGCGCTCAAGGGCGTCGAGGCCGGGACCTTTCGCTTCCTGAAAATCGCCAAGCACGGCCACACGGTCAATCGCGATCACAACACGTTCATCTCCGATTACATCGACGGCATGTCGGGCGAGGCGAGCAAGCTCGGCTACAAGTTGGAAATAGTCAGTTTCGAGAGCGTTCCGATCGAAGACATCGCCTCGTCATTGGTCGGTATAGGCATCGACGGCGCCGTCGTTCTGGGTACCGAGCTGAGCGAGGACGACATCAAGCTCTTCCAGGCCGCGACGATTCCCATCGTCATCATCGATACGTTTTATGATTTTCTCGAAGCCAACTTCGTCAACATGAACAACAAGGATGCGGTATTCAAGATCATCTCCTACTTCGTCGATTGCGGATTCGATGACGTCGGACTCATTTCCAGCAACGTTCAGACGACCAACTTCCACCTCAGAAAGGCGGCGTTTCTCGAAGGCATCAAGAAGCTTGGTCTCAATTTCAACGAAAAGGATATCGTGACCGTTGATTCAACCTACCAGGGTGCCTACGAGGACATGCTGGGAAAATTGAAAGGCGGTATCAGTCTTCCGGATTGCTATTTCTGCACCAATGACATCATTGCTTACGGCTGCATCAAGGCATTCAGGGAGTTCGGCATCAAGATTCCACAGCAACTTTCGATCATCGGATTCGACAACCTGCCGATGAGCTCGACGATGGAGCCG
>Ga0316613_10000644_pt1 | contig 26409 bp, 27 predicted proteins | sample OWC_soil_day10_C_2_FD_207647 | JGI IMG/M metagenome (GOLD analysis project Ga0316613, IMG submission 207647) | Wetland soil microbial communities from Old Woman Creek delta, Ohio, United States - OWC_soil_day10_CT_b | ecosystem: Environmental > Terrestrial > Soil > Wetlands | place: USA: Ohio...
TTATTAGAACACCAGATGATGAACCTAGTCTAAATTATTTATGTGCAGGATACAAAGCTTTTTTCCAACATATTACCCCATATTTAAAAGAGATGGCCAGGTTCTTATAATCTTCATTTCCTCTTACATGTTAATGACTTAATCCTCATTTTAAGGTACTGACTGTACTATCCCTAATGTTCTTAATTTGGTTCTGGTGCAAAATCGCTAATTCCGCAGCCATGCTTTCAACAGCGCAATTAAAAAAGCCGGTCAAGGTGATTACACCCCAACTGGCTCATTTTTAATTTGGATAGATTTAGCAGCTACGTTTAGCGCAAATGCATTGCTCTGATGGCGATACCTGAATTAATGTTACCTGCTAATTTGCCCGTAACAAATATAACTACTACCTCCGTTTTTCTTTGCCTTATACATGGCTTGGTCAGCATAATTCATCAGAGTATTAACGTTATCTGCATCTTCGGGAAAGATACTTATGCCAATACTCACACCTATTTTTATTTTGATTGCGTCAATAACTATTATCTGATCAAAACTATCAATCAAACGGGTTATGATACGATTGACTTCACAACTGTCTCCGATTCCAGGTAAAATAGCCATAAATTCGTCGCCAGCTAATCGGGCAACGAAATCTTGCTTACGCATCACGTGGCAAAGTCGTTTGGCCAATCCTTGAAGCAATGCATCCCCGACAGTATGACCATACGCATCGTTAACTTTTTTCAAGCCATCAACGTCAAGGAACATGACAGCAAAGGGGCTATCTAATTTCCTATGTTGGATCACTACACGTCCAAGTTCGGTTTCGAACGACCGTCGGTTTGGCAGATTAGTAAGTGAATCACGGAATGCGTATCGACGGATAACCTCTTCATGCTTTCGACGTTCCCTGATATCGCGAGTGATCCCATTGTACCCAATCAATCGATTATCGGCTCCGAATATGGTATTTACTGTCACCTCCGCCCAAATATGGCGTCCGTCCTTGTGGATCGTCTCAACAGTGTAAGTTGAGCTCCCCCATCTCTGCCCAGTCTTCTTCAGTACCTTACGGTTGGCAATTCCTTGGCTAACTATTTTGATTGATTCCTGTACGAGAATACTGAAGAGATGCCGCCCAATTATTTCTTCTGTTTGATAACCCAAGATGTCCTTTACCGCCGGAGACACGTAGACGAATCGAAACTGGTCGTCGAGTTGCCAGATAACATCAACTGAGTTTTCAGCGAGAAACCTGTATCGTTCTTCACTTCTTTGTAATTTCTCCTTAACTCGTCGTAGCTCCTCAACCGTCTTTCTCAGCTCATTTATTTCCCCGCTTTTCTGCATCTCCCCATCAAGTCTCATATTAATTCTCCTTAATATAACTTCCACAAAATCCTTGTATGCTAAATCTGATAACATTCATTCAGCAAAGATCCTTAATTCACTGATAAAAACGAATTATGAATCGTATATATCTGTATTAGATTGATTTCCTGTCAATTTATCTAGAACACTGACAAAAAAATAAAAAATTAAACTATAAATAATCTGTTATTTTCTTATAATCTTCCATACTTTTACACGAAACTCCTTCAAATTCCATACATTCTGTTTTTAAAATTGCCGTTCTCCCCAAACGCATAGATAAAATTACCAAAAATTTCATATTTCTATTTATTTACCAGCACGTAAGAATATAAATTATAAAAAACCGTTCAAGGCGAATTTCTTACCACCTAAACCGGCTCATTCTCAATATCTATTCGATTGAATTTTTGTGCAAAAATAAGACCATGATATAATATTACCTAAATTTTGAAAGTTTCATTTTGTGAAATTTTGCACTAGCACTCAAAAAAGCCCTCAGAGCTTGTTACTCCTAAGGCTTTAGCTATTTTATAATTTTTCATTTAAAATTTAAATCCATCCTAGCTATGAATTCTTTTTAATATCCATGCCATGTTTTGACCAATATTCTTCATATTAGCTATACCTTCTTTGTCTTGCTCTACTTCACCAATTTCTCTGCCATACACCATATTCCAATAAGTAGAGCCTACCAGAAACATCTCTTTGCTATGCAAAAAATGATGCAGAGTATCCACAGCACTCATAGCACCTCCACGACGGGCAGCTACTACTGCAGCACCAACCTTATGCTTAAACAGACCTTTGTTAGCCGCTAATACCATTGAAGCTCTATCAATCAGTGCTTTAGTTTGTGAGGTGACATCAGCAGAATATACAGCAGAGCCTAGTATAATACCATCAGCAGATACCATCTTAGCGAAGCACTCGTTAAAATCATCATTTTTTATAACACACCGTTTACTCTGATGTATCATACATCCTCCACATGCCACACAACCCTTAATAGTAACATCCGAAAACTGTATAAGTTCCGTATCAATACCTTGCTCATTTAATTCCTTGAAGATAGTTCGAATTAAAATGGCTGTATTACCGTCTTTTCGAGGACTTCCATTAATACCGAGAACGTTCATAAGTTCATCTCCTTATTTTGCATCTGTTGAAATATCCTTCTACTTCACAATTATAGAAATACTTTTAATATATTTATCTTAATTTTTTTAGTTTTTCAACTAGATAATTAGCCTACAAAAGCCATCTCCTAAAAAGATGCCACTATGACTAGTCAGCACGCGAGAGAAGTAGCGAGAGAATCGCTGATCACTCTAATAGCTAGGATAGAATAATGGATTTTCTTCACAATAATCCACTCAAGCAATTGCTCCTTCCCCTACGCATCATATAAATTACAGGGGTGTCGTTTTAATACATTCTTCCATACTTTTCATCAAAATCCTCCCTAATTTTGTATATTTTTATATTTCGCATAATAGTACAACTAGAAAAAAAAATGAGATCAGCGGATTTCTTACGTCCGTTGACCTCTGCTTGTTTTGTCGTTACATCACTGTTACGTTTGTCAGTACTAGCACTTCGTGGGAAAGAAACTCTTCATAATAACTCCATTATTGAAATGACTCAAATCTAGTATCAAAAAGTATGTTAAAAATGATAATTCTGAAAATCAGGCCAATCCATCCATTATCTTCCTCAGTTTTACGACATGCCCTTGTTCTTCTTGTTTCAGTAAATTAAAAATTTTAATGGCTTCTTCAAATTTTGCATTGCGAGCTAATTCATCATAAAATAAAATTGAATCTTTTTCTGCCTGTATAGCAACCTCTAGAATCGCTCCAATCGTATTCAATTCAGCAATCTTACGAGCCGCTTTATCTGGCTCAGAAAATACATGGCTTTCTGCCAATACTGTCAAATACCGGGATACTTCACTATCAAACAGATAATCATCTGCAAAAGCCTCTTTCTGATCTTTTATCTTATTATATAGGTTCATAAAAGTTTCCTTATGCTGAATTTCTTCATTCATTAACATTAAAAAGAGATTTTTGTACTCAGCTTTCTCAGCATAAGAAGAAGCCTGACGATAAAATTCCTGCCCTCGTGTTTCAATATCGACCGCAATACGAAGACCCTCCAGATCGTTAAATAATATCTCCATAAAAAAACCCTCCCCGCAAAATATAATCGTATTTTCCCTTTATATTCTAAAGAGAACATCAAAATCCCTCTTTAAAAATCATTAAGATCTTCAAGTTTCATATAACTATTCTAACTTTAACACTATTTAACGCTTTCAACTTGTTAAAGTCTCCCTAAGTACCTGATCGGTTAATTAATAATTTTTACCCAGTATTTCAAAATATGCTTTGGGATGTTCGCAAACAGGGCATACTGCAGGTGCGTCCACTCCCTCATGAATGTGACCGCAATTTCGGCATTTCCAAAATACCTTCCCGTTCCGCTTAAACACTTGGCCTTCTTTTATGTTCTGTAAAAGTTGTTTGTAGCGTTCTTCATGCTCATTTTCTATTTTGGCTACTCCTTCAAAAAGTAGAGCAATATCATTAAATCCTTCTTCGCGGGCTTCTGCAGCCATTTTAGGATACATCCCAGTCCATTCACCATTTTCTCCGGAGGCAGCCGCTTCTAAATTATCAATGGTATTTCCAATACCACCAAGACTTTTTAGCCAAATTTTGGCATGTTCTTTTTCATTCTCAGCGGTTTCCAAGAAAAAACCAGCAATCTGCTCATATCCCTCTTTCTTGGCAACAGATGCAAAATAGGTATATTTATTTCGAGCTTGTGATTCTCCCGCAAAAGCCTCCATCAAATTCTTTTCCGTTTTAGTTCCATTCAGTTTGTTCATAGAATAACCTCCAAATTTAATTATTTTGTTTTCCATAAACCATGCAAATTACAGTACTCTCTAACTTCTACTACATCCTGTTGTTTAACCGGAAATTCTACTATCGGTTTTTGACCCGGTAATAATTCTGCCCGCAACACTTGTTCCTTGGTCAAAACTTCTATAAACCTGATAGAATGCTTTTCTTCCATTGGATGCTCGATACTGCCCACCTTAACCACAATCCCTAAACCAGAGCCTTCAACTACCGGTACATGCTTTTCCTTCCCAGTGTCTTCTATGTTCCCCTCTAATTTCTCCATCGGTTTATTGCAGCAAACCAAGGCCGATGCACCTGGGTGAATGATTTCAATCACATTTCCACATATACTGCACTTGTATAAATCTCGTATATGAATCATTATATCCCATCCTTTTTTTGATTACTCTGTTAATCGACTATTTTTCAGTTTGTATTTATCTGATGCACTTTTTCGAAGCTCACCCCTTACTATTGACAATTATCGCCCTGAACAATTATAATTCAACAACTTCAAATTGATCTTTTGCAACACCGCATACCGGACAAACCCACTCATCTGGAATGTCCTCAAAAGCTGTTCCTGGGACAATGCCTGAATCTGGATCACCCTGGACAGGATCATAGACATATCCACACACTCTACACTGATATTTTTTCATTTTATTATCCTGCTTTGTTTCAACTGCTTTATTCTCATTTCTTTTTTCATCTTTTATGTTTGCGGGAGCCGCCAGGGGCACAGAACCCCGTTTTACCTGGTGATAATAAGCATATGTCATCGGCTCTTCATCGTTAAACACTTCAGCACTTATGACCTTTCCGATGAATAGGGTGTGGGTTTCCATATCAAGACTATTAATTACCTCAGCCTCCAGATAACCTGCAGCTTGTTCTAACAGCACAGGCGCCCCGGTTACACCTTGTTTAAATGAAACTGTTTGATACTTCGCAATATCTCTACCAGATTTAAAACCAAAATGGCCGATAAAATCTAATGGTACTGATTTTGGTAAAACGGACACTGAAAAGACTTTACTGTCTTTAATAAATTCATTGGTAAGGTTGTTTTTGTTAATGCTGATTGCGACGGTGTACGGTTCAGAAGAAATCTGAAAAACTGTATTGGCGATTTGTCCGTTAAACTTACCTTCTTTTGTTGAACCAATTACATAAAGGCCGTAACTAAGCTTGAAAAAAATTTTAGGATCCATATGCTTTTTCCCCCTTTTTATGGTATTATTCGCCATCATTTATAAAATTCCTTTAATCAATATCACGTTTCTTTAAATAAATTTTAGTTTTTAATAATAAATATCATCCTTTGACAAAGAAGTTAGAAAACACCTTAAACCAACCAATGATTCTTGGCGGATGGAAACTTATCTTAGAAAATACAAATTATTTTGATTACACTAAACACTTTCATTATCCCCCTAGGAAATATCATTTACCATCATTATCTAATATCTTTTTTAATTCCTTTAGTGGGTATAGGAAAAGCGCCCCGTAAGTAGGACGCTTAAACTATCACGAAACTATTTATTTTGCAGAAATTGCATTATTTTAATTCCTTTTTTATTAAGTGTTGACACCTCTGTAAAAATACCAAGGTGTTTATATTGCATTACCAACGGTGTAGCAATATAAGCATTTTCAAATCCAAATTCAGGGCCTGCCCCTCTTACAATCGCCGATATAAACTTTAGATCTTTTTCATCCCAACTAAATATTTCTTTTTCTAATAGAGTATCATTCAAAATACCTGGCCCCTCTTTCAATCTATATGTTCTTTACACTGCACCCATCCCCTGCAATCATCGTGCAATTAATATACCAACTAAAATTCCAACCCCAAAAATAACATTACACACATCGATCTCATTAAAATGATTTTAAACATCATAATTATACAATTAATTTATTACAGTTGTGTCACAGTTATGTTACATATTTAATGTAGCAAATACATTATTATAATACTAGCACTCTGTATCGTTGCAATAAAACCGAAACTTTCAGTAGAAGACTCAACACTTTAGATTATACTAGCTAATTGCAGTTGATTTCGCCCTGAATGCTTTGCCTGATAAAGAGCCTGATCGGTAGCCATAACCATCATATCTGGCGTCAAATTATCCGCAGGAATAGTGGCAGCGATGCCAAGACTTACTGTAACAAATTCATTAATCGGCGACATCTCAGTTCGAAGAGCCAACGCTCTAACCTGTATTAAAATGCGTTCTCCTACCCTCACAGCTCCAGCCTGATCGGTGTCAGGCAAGATTACGGCAAATTCCTCTCCACCATAACGTGCGACTAGATCTGTCGCACGTTTCACGCTCTTCTGTAGCGCACCGGCAATCTTCCTAAGACATTCATCACCAGCGATATGTCCATAATTATCGTTATACAATTTAAAGAAATCGACATCCATTAAAATTAAAGCAATGGATGTTTGCTCTCGTTTTGCCCGTTGCCATTCCCGCCCTAAAAATTCGTCAAAATAGCGTCGATTTGCGATGCTGGTAAGAGCATCTTGCAGGGAAATCTGGCTCAGTTTTTCGTTTAATATAGTCAACTCTCTAGTTCTCTCTGCCACTTTTCGTTCTAATTCAGCGTGAGCCTGATGCAACTTTTCAGCTGCTAGTTTACTCTCTGTAATATCTTTAACCACACCGTCAATACAAAAACCATCTTTTTGATGATCATAATGCTTAACTGCTGTGATAGAACACCATAAGGGGGTTCCATCCTTTTGGCGAAGCCGAACTTCTTTATTTTTCACCATACCTGTTTGTTCTATCCTTCCATGGACTGCAGCTAAGTCTTCCATGCTCCAGAAGCGTGCTGATACCGGAATCGCTAACAGTTCCTCCGCTGAACCATATCCCAACATCTCCACAAGAGCAGGATTTGCATATGCGATAAAGGATTTGGCATCTCCGATCTCCCGATAAATACCGATGTTGATATTTTCCACCAAGGAGCGATATTTTTCCTCACTTTCCTGTAGAGCACTCGTTCTTGCGCACAACTCATCAGCCATAGAGTTAAACGTTACCGCTAGCTGTCCTAGTTCATCACTCGTTGTAACCCGGCTCCTAGCATTCAGATTTCCTTTGGCTAAACGACCTGCCGCCTTTGATATCTCAATAATCGGCTTTGTCATCATGCCAGTCACAGCAATCGCAATTAAGCTTGCAAGGGTAGTTGCCAGTAACGTAATCATAAGGGTTGTCCGTTTGATATCGCTTACATCTGCCAACGCTTCTTCTATCGGTTGCTGGACAATCAAACGCCATCTAGTCCGCGGTATATAACTGAAGGCAGCCAATCGCTTTTTGTTCTTATATTCATACTCTAACAAACCTGTTTGTTTCTCCATCACAGCCTTAACTGGAGCAAAGGATGAGACATCCTCGCTTCGCTCAATCATTCCCCGATCTGGATGCGGATGCCACAAAATATGTCCATCCTCGTTAACCAGATAGGCATAACCAGTTTGGCCAATCTGGCTACGGTTAATCAAATCAACAATGCCCTGCAATTTCACATTCACAATCAGCACGCCTACCAATTGTTGATGCTCATCCTTGATTGGTTCAGCAATGACAATACCCGGATAACCAGTGCTTTTCGCGATCAGAACATCAGAAACCACGGTCTCGCCAATTTGTTTTATTTTTTGAAAATAATATCGATCGCGATATGTAATCTCACCATCAGTTATACGTCCATCTGATCGAGAAATCTGATGGCCTTCACTATCAGCCACAATCGCAATTTGAATATCAGCATCCGCGTCAGTAATCGTTTTAAGCAAGGCGCTCTGCCTATCAGGTAACATAGACTTGATTTCAGCCGTATTCACGGCAATCCGTAACGTCTTAATTTTCCCACTAAACATCTGGTCAATATCTTCAGCAGTCCGTTCCACAATATCACGATTATGATTAAGCACTATGCGAGTCAGAACCTTCTCACCTTTATACTCGGCGATCTCCATGGTTAACACTAAGGGGAAAATAGTCATACAAATAAGACAGAAGCTCAACTTTTTCCACAAAACCTGTCTGCGCCATAGATTGGCAATACTATGTACTATCCTGTCCAAACGCATTCAAGAACTCCTCCCCCACAATAACATATATTTTCTAAATCCACAGTTTCCATGATAAAATTCTTTTTTGTCACCTCTTCGCAGTATAACATATCCTTGTCAATTTTTGATGAATTATAATTATCCATGGCGAAAATTACTGATTAAACAAATTGTGAAATTGAAATAATGCATGTACTAGAACCAATGTTCCTGGTGCAAAAAAAAAATTACGAAGTCAAAATGTACTTAATCTTTCACCAAAATATCAAACTACAATACCCATAATATTGTTTATAAATTCAACTTCAGAAAGAGCACATTGAAATTCTCCAATCTGCCCTTTTCTAATCATACGCATTATTTCAATTCCACAAATTGTTTTTTTAGCAGTTTCAAAACTATCAATAGCAAAGAATTTTAGTGTTCGGCAAATCTGGCCTGAGTCACTTTAAGATTTCTTAAATTTTTATCCTAACCGTATACTCTTGATAAAAAAATATTTATTTCTACTAACCGCCAAATTCTTTACTTTCTTATTCTACCTTTTCGAAAAATCAAGCACGAATATCAAAAAGGAAGGCACGAAATTTTTCTTTCATACCTTCCTATTTTTCCACACCATACTAACTCAGCAAATTGTTCTTTATATAGAATCCAGACGACTATCACTGCAAAGGTAAAATAGCAAATTCGCCGTTAAATGTCGCCGATATTCAGCACTTGCCCGAATATCATCAATAGGCTTAGTACTTAACATTACCATCTCTCCTGCCTGCGCTAGTACCTCATCAGATAGAATCTTTCCCTTTAAAAAATCTTCTACTGCTGGTAACATCATCACAGTAGGGCCGACACTCCCCCAAGCCAATTTAAGATTTTTCACCGTTTCATCAGAATTTAATTCTAGCATCACAGCCAAACTAGCAATGGAAATTGCCAGAGCCTTACGTTTGCCAACCTTATAATACGCAGAAAACGTATTCGGCATTGGCAGCGGAATATAAATACCTGTTACAAATTCACCCTGTTTTAGTATTGTATGCCCCGGGCCTCGAATAAACTGAGCAATCGGCACACAGCGTTGTGCTGTTTGCTCACTAATTGCAATCTTTGCGCCCAGAACGTAGAGCGGTGGCAAAGTATCTCCTGCCGGCGATGCAGTACACACATTTCCGCCTAGAGTTCCACTATGGCGGATCGGTGGCGAACCCAGCACCGATAATGCATCATACAGAACTGGAAAATGTTGCTTAATGATGGGACATTCCAAAAGTTGTTGATGTGTCACACCAGCACCAATAAAAAGCTCTGTTTCATTCACTTCCACTCGCTGCAGCTGGGCTAAATGCTCCACAGAAAATAACGTCGAAGGTTTATTGCCCTGTTTTCTAATCTGAACTAAAAGATCAGTACCACCAGCTAAGATACGCCCATCAGGATAAGATACAAACAGTTCTCTTAACTCTTGTATGGTACGCGGAAACAAAACGTCCATTACCCACGCCTCCCATTCAGCAAGGCAGCCGCTGCTAGAACAGCTTCTACAATCTTCTGATAACCGGTACAGCGACATAAATTTCCGCTTAGTCCTTCTCTAATTTCCGTGCTAGTTGGCTGTGGGTTACGGTGTAACAAATCCATTACTGCCAGCACCATACCAGGAGTACAAAAACCGCACTGCACTGCACCATGATCAATAAAGGCCTGCTGTACAATATCAAATCCTCCCTCAGGTGCTACACCTTCAATCGTGGTTACTTCCATACCTTCCAATTGAGCCGCTAGCATTAAACAAGAAAGGCGGCTTATTCCATTAACAAGTATGGTGCAAGCGCCACATTCACCTGCGCCACAACATTCTTTTGCACCAATCAGTCCCAAATCTTCCCGCAAAAGATCAACCACCCGCCGATCAGGCTGGGTGTCAACTATCGTTTCTTTACCATTGAGCATAAAATTCAATCTCATCGTACAGCCTCCTTACCCGCTTGACGGAGCGTCAATAATATTTTTTCCCCAGTCAGCGTTCCCCGGGTAATACGCGTTCCGATTATAGCAGCAATACCATTGGCGATGGCTGGTAAAACGCCATCGATACTAATTTCACCTGCACCTTTCATACCATATGGTCCATCATCCTCGGCTAACGATACAACTACTGTTTCCATATTGGGTATATCCATCGCCGTTGGCAGGATATAGGTAGAAAAATCATTGGTCCTGATTTTCCCCTCTTGCAGAGCAAAATCTTCGAATAAGGCATACCCAATTCCCTGTGCAGCACCACCTTGGATTTGCTGTTCAAAAACCTGGGGATTAAGCACACATCCAGCATCAATACAGTTTAGCAAATCACATACTTCCACTTCACCGGTTAATGTATCCACCTGTAGTCTAACCAACTGAACACCATAGGAAAATACGCGATGAGGATACCCATGATGCCGTAGATTTTTTCCTGTGGGCAGTACTTGTTTATTGACTGGACAAGTATAACTATATGTCGCAATCCGTTCACTGTGATCCATAAATCCTGCAATCATCTTCAGCGGAACTTCCCGACCAGAAGGCTGATGTAAAATTCGCCCAGGTAATAATACCAAATCCTGAACACTAAGTTGTTCAAGTAATTGAAACGAAAACAGCAGTAATGCTCTTGCGAGAATTCTCTCTTTCAGTATATTCGCCGCTTCAGTCAGTGCCTTGCCATAGGTAAAGGTCGTCCGACTGGCAGAAGACGAGGCAGAAGGGAGTGTCCTAGATGTATTAGGCAGGACTAACTCCATATTGTCATAGCCTTGGAAAAGAATATGCCCGACAATTTGCATATACGTAGAAGCATTGCCCTGTCCCATATCAACAACACCAACAGAAACAAGAATACGACCATCGGTAGTGAGTTCTAGCTTGGCATTGGCATAATCGGGAATAACTGGACCAAAACCAACGGCATGATAACAAGCTGCCAGACCGACACCTCGCCGTTTAAAGGGTGGAGCACTTTTCTGCCATGATTGCCGTTCACGCCATAGCCGATGTTCCTGTACCTTTGACAAACATTCTCCCATCCCTACCGTTTGCGTTAATAGCACTCCAGCAGGTGTAACACTGCCACGACGCACGGCATTTTTCAGCCGAAAGGTTAGGGAATCAAAACCTACTATTTTCGCCAGCTCATCAACTACCTGCTCGATGGCCGCCGCTACCTGTGGTACACCGAATCCACGAAAGGCGCTAGCAACGGGGTTATTGGTATAAACAACTGCCCCTTTGATTCGCGTATGGGGAATACAATACGGACCACCTGCATGTTCCATTGCTAACTCAAGTACCTCACCACCGAGTGCCGAATAAGCACCCGTATCCATTAAAATAGTACAGTCAAGGGCTTGTAAAAGGCCTTCTCTGTCACAGCCTAAGGTATATTTCATGACTGCAGGATGTCGCTTGGTTCCTGCTAGAAAGCGTTCTTCCCGTGAATACCACATTTTTACTGCTCGTCCACCTGAATGCTGAGCAGCTAGTGCCAAAAATCCCTGTACCGTAATGCCATCTTTACCACCGAAAGCACCGCCTAAATAGGGTACCCTTACTCTAAACTTGTTTGGTGGTATTTTCAAGGCCTCTGCCAATTCCAACCGATCACGAAAAGGGGTCTGAGTTGAGGCAATCATGGCAATGGTACCATCCTCTTCTAGCCACGCTACCCCAGCCTCTGTCTCAAGAAAGGCATGATCTTGCCAATTTAGTGCAATTGATACTTCCGCAGTAAACGCACAATCTACTAAAGCCTCGGCACCACGTCCGCAACTGATTTCACCACGCAGTAGTACGTTACCATCAGCTCTCCCAGGATAAAGGACTACAGCATCTTTCGCTACAGCTTCTTCCGGATCAAATACGGCAGCAAGTGGTTCATATTTCACCATAATCGCAGCCAGTGCCTGTTCTAGTATTTCTTTCGTCTCAGCCGTTACCAACGCAACGGCCTCACCGTAATGACGGACAATACCATCTGCCAAGATAGGTTGATCTTTTTCAAAAATGCCCAACCGATTACTGCCTAATACATCTTGACTTGTCAACACCGAAATGACACCAGCCATATTTTTTGCCTGTGAAATATCAAGACTTTTAATCCTAGCATGAGGATAGGCAGCACGCTTGATACCTGCCCAAAGGTAGTTCTCTGGATAATAATCTGTCGCATACTTTTCTTCACCCGCAACTTTGGTCAGCGCATCGACCCTAGGCGCTGATCTGCCGATGACTAGGGGCTCACTAGTTATCAGACGACTATTATGATGCATGATTTTGCTTTCTGCCCATGTTGGCATCTCCTTCCTCTTCCCTTTTAACTTATAGAACGTTTCTCGTTACTACTTGCCAATCATTTTTAATAAATTCCTTGATTTTCTTGGCTCGTTTGCTATAGACATTCGCGCCATCAAAATTGGGTGAACCAACTATTTTTTGCATAAAGAAACCGTCATCGTCAAACCAACGTGGCAGTGCCCCACCAAAAAAGTAACCACGCTGGCGTAGTGCGTCAACTACTGCCCCTGTCCAAGGGCGAGTCAGTCTAATAAATACTTGCGTAACAACCATCCCCGCTGCTACTACTTGTTCCTCTAAGGCATCAAAATACTCTGCAAAATCTCCGCCAGTTTCGTCAAAAGTCAGTCTTGCTACCCCTGCCTCAACAAATATCTGTAATTCTCCCACGGTTGCGATGTCTGCCGGCAGTACCGCATTCGCTGTAACGAAATGATGTCCGCAATCTGCGTTAGTATAAATTTCTTGCAACATCTCTTCATAAACGGCCGGCAGATAGATGGTCTGTGGCCTAGTCTTAAAGTGCCGGAAAACAAGCAATGTAGAAACACGCCCATTTGCCACCTGAGAATCGACTTGACTATACGCCTCGGCAGGCATCAAATCCATTTCTAGCCCCGTCTCGTAAGCTTTTTGTCGAATCGCTGCTTGTTGCGTAAATACATGATTACATACTGCTTCCGCCCATACCTGTTCTAACCCGTAACGCGGAGGAATTTTCATTAAAGACTCAGTAAACAATTTCATTGCTATCAATGTATGACGATAGTCGTGCCTAACCATCAATTGTCCCTGTTCATACAGTTCTTTGTTGGGTGGCGATGAGCGGTATAGAGCAATATGTCCTACAATCTCGCCCTCATTCGTACGAGCCACCATTCGGTATGTTTCACCAGCATCACTCTGACGTATCAATTCCGCAGGATCATATACTTCTCTTCTAGGATAATTTTCACCATAAATTGCCCGATATAATTCCACTACCCCTGGTGCATCCGCCGAATTAAAAAAATCAACTTTCCAAAACTTCTCTACCAACTCTTCCGTCATCATGACATCCTCCTTATCCATCTGATTTCAATATAGGCAAACCCCTGTCATCGTCCGCACCATGTACCCCATCCGCATGAGTTTGCGATATGCCAATGTATCGCTAAAGGGCAGACGAATGATCACATAATTACCTTCACCACAAATATAAGGTAGTCCCAAAATTTCTAATTGCTGTGTTAGATAGTCTTTTGATTCGCGTACCAACGCCTTGGTACGCGCCACGGTGCCATCACTCTAAACTTATTTGGTGGTATTTTTAAAGCTTCTGCGGGATCAAATACAGCAGGCAGTGGTTCATATTCCACGATAATAGCAGCAAGTGCCTGTTCAAGCACTTCTTGTGTCTCAGCCGTTACTAACGCGACAGCCTCACCATAATGCCTGACAATACCATCTGCCAAGATGGGTTGATCTTTTTCAGAAATACCCAAGCGATTGCTGCCTAGCACATCTTGACTGGTTAATACCGAAATGACGCCAACCATACTTTGGGCCAGTGAAATATCAAGACTCGTAATGTTAGCATGAGGATAGGCAGCACGCTTGATACCTGTCCAAAGATAGTTCTCTGGATAATAATCAGTAGCGTATTTTTCTTTGCCTGTAACTTTAGTTAGCGCATCGACTCTAAGTGCCGATCTACCGATAACTGGCGCTTCGCTGGTTATAAAACGACTACTTTGACACATGAGTTTCCACGTAATCAATGGTATTACCTAATGTTTTAAGTTTCAAGATATCCGCCCCCTGCACGATAAAATCAAAGGTATCCTCAATATCAGCTAACAGCCAACTAAAACCTAGAGAATCCAGTCCGATCAGTGCTAATTCTGTATCCATGTCGATTGACTCTGGGCTACTACTAGGTACACGTTTGGCGATAATCTCCCGTAAGTGATTTTCAATTTGTGTTCTGTTCATGTTGACATCTCCCTTTATTATTAAATTTATAGTTTTTTCCCCTTAAGCATCTGCATCGCCATTTCCTTTAGCCTAAACTTCTGCACCTTGCCACTGGCAGTCTGGGGATATTGATCCACAAACAGGAATTGGGCAGGAACTTTATGAATGGCAATCCGTTCTCGACAATATCGTTTTATTTCCAATGGAGTCGCGGTTTGGTCTACTTGTAAACGTATAAAGGCTACCACCTCTTCACCGTAATATTCACAAGGTATCCCCACTACCTGGGCGTCTTTTATCTTGGGATGAGTATATAAAAATTCTTCAATCTCCGCTGGATACACATTCTCACCACCGCGAATGATCAAATCCTTGATACGACCAGTAATATGATAATATCCCTCAGCAGTAGCACAGGCTAAATCACCACTATGTAACCAACCTTCGCCATCAAGCGCTTGGCCAGTAGTCTCTGGCATATTATAATACCCTTTCATCTGGGAGGGGCTTTTAATACAAAGCTCACCATCAATTCCCGTCGCCACTGTCATACCCGTCTGAGGATTAATAATTTTTAATTCTACCTCAGGCATCGCCTGTCCAAGGGTAGTAATGCGATGTTCGAGTGAATCATCCCACCGATTCATAATACTGATAATGGCTTCTGTCGACCCATATAATATACCGAATTCACGTGCCCCCATCTTTTCCACCACCGTTTTGACCAGTTGCGATGAGCAAGGAGCACCTGCCATATTACCCCCGCGCAAAGAAGATAAATTATAGGTATGATTCTTCATTTCTTCTAAAGTCGCAACGAACATGGTGGGCGTGCCACATACGGCAGTAGCCTGACAAGATTGAATGGTTCGTAATAATTCTTGCGCATTAAATCGTTCTATCGCAGCAATACTAGCACCAACAGCAACGGCTGCCATAACCGCAATACAACCATAAGCATGGAAGAAAGGCAACGGGATGCAACTAATATCTTGCGAGGTTAACCCTTGGCACTCTGCCGTAGCCAATGCATTTATAATATAACTGCGCTGGGTAAACATAGCACCTTTTGGTGTACCCGTTGTGCCAGAAGTATACTGTATAACGAAAATATCCTCACCGGTTACTGCATTTTCTCTAACAGCTAATTCTTTATCACTGGTATTCTTGCTTTTCTCTAAAAACTCTTGCCATGTAAACATACCGGGATGCTGTTCTTGCCCCAGAAAAACAACATTTCTCAGTGCTGGCAGACGCTCTGACTGCAAACACCCTGGCCGCGCTGTTTTCAGTTCAGGACATATTTCATAGATCGCAGTTAGGTATTCCCCTGGTTGACTGGCACCATCAGCAATAAATAATGTTGTAGTGATTGATTGTTTAAGAACATATTCCAATTCATAGGCGCGATAATTACTATTGATTGCTACTAATGGTACACCCACCTTAGCACAACCAAACTGGATCAATAACCATTCTGGTAAGTTTGTTGCCCAAATAGCAGCAGGACTACCATGAACCACATCAAGGGCTAGCAGTCCTTGGGCAACACTGCAGGAAATATTGTTAAGTTCACCATATGTATACTCTACCTGTTGTTTACAGTAGAGCAGTGCTCGGCTATTTGGCGCAATATGTACTTTCTTTGCCAACAAGCTGCCGACCGTCAACCGATCCGTTTCCTGTATAATCATTCTCCCTTCACTTCCTTTGAACTTATAGAATGGTTCCCGTTACTGCTTGCCAATCAAATTTAATAAATTCCTTAATTTTCTTAGCCCGTTTACTATAGATATTTGCGCCATCAAAATTGGGCGAACCAACTATTTTTTGCATGAAGAAACCGTCATCATCAAACCACCGTGGCAGTGCCCCACCAAAAAAGTAACCACGCTGGCGTAATGCATCAACTACTGCCCCTGTCCAAGGACGAGTCAGTCTAATAAATACTTGCGTAACAACAATCCCCGATGTTACTATCTGTTTCTCCAAACTATCGAAATAATCTTTGAAATTACCACCTATTTTATCAAAAGTAAGTCTTGCTACCCCTGCCTCAGCAAACATCTGTAATTCTCCCACTGTCGCTATGTCTGCTGGCAGTACCGCATCTGCGGTAAAAAAAGTATGTCCACAATCTGCGGTAGCATAAATTTCTTGCAACATCTCTTCGTAAACAACCGGCAGATAGATGGTCTGCGGCCTAGTTTTAAAGTTGCGAAAAACAACCATCGTAGAAACGCGACCATTCGTCGCTTGAGAATTCGCCTGACTATAAGACTCCGCAGGCATCAAATCCATCTCTAGTCCCGTTTCATAAAAACCTTGTCCCAACACTGTTTGTTGAGTAAATAAATGATTACAGACCGCTTCCCCCCATACTTGCTCTAATTCATAACGCGGGGGAATTTTTTCTAGGGACTCATGAACTAGCTTCGTAGCCATCATTGTCTGGCGATAGTCGTGCCTAACCATCATTTGTCCCTGTTCATAAAGATCTTTATTGGGTGGTGATGAACGGTATAAGGCAATATGTCCTATCACTTCACCTTCATCAGTACGAGTCACCATCCGATATGTTTCACCAGCATCACTCTAACGTATCAATTCCTTAGGATCATATACTTCCCGCCTTGGATAATTGTCCCCATAAATTGCGCGGTACAATTCCACCACACCTAGCGCATCAGCAGGGCTAAAAAAATCAATTTCCCAAGACTTGTCTGTCGACTCTACAGCCATAATTACATCCTCCTCATTCCATCTTATTTATTAACCCCTTATTTCAACTTGGTAAGTTCTTAGCAACCGCAATAATAATGTCAGAGCGATCATTGCTGCGCCTATCGTTGCCAACGGATGACTCCAAAACACCCCTCGCTCGCCCCAATAACTACCAATCCAATACGCCAGCGGCACCCGTAATACAATAATGTAAGCAAAAGAGACAACCATCATTAAGGCTGGCCGTTTCAGTCCTTGCACTGTTCCATAGAAAGCAAATAATATGGTAGAAAAAACAATAGCAATGCCTGATGCCTGAATAGCGTAACCACTCAGTTCTCTCAGCTCCGCCGGCGGACGAAAAACAGCATTTAACATATGAGGGAATGAAACAAATAGTAGCATCACCGGCAATACAATGCCAAGGGATAATGTAAAGAAAAATTTTATGCCGCTACGAATACGAATATAGTCTTGTTTTCCTGCATTAAAACTAATAAAAGTTGCCAAAGCATTGCTCATACCCATGATGGGTAACATAACCATCATCTCCGTACGCGACATCATATTCCACGCGCCAACTGCAACGGCTCCAAATTGAATGAGCACTCCATTCAATAGTATTAAGCCAAAGGGCGAAACCAGATAAGAACTCGCAATAAACATTCCCTGACTAGCAATGCGTCGCCAATATTTGATCATTCCTAATGTAGGGATGATCGATAGGGGGCTATACCCAGTCACTTGTAAACGCCAACTTAAGTAAATCCCAGCCGCAATTTGCCCAAAGAGTGTACCAAGGGTTGCGCCAGCAGTCCCAAGATTTAGCCCAAAAATAAGCAGTGGATCAAGTGCCATATTCAGTACGTTACCTAGAATCATACCCTTCATTGGCGTCACGGTATCACCTTTAACAATAAACAAAGCTTCCGCCGCCATTACATATCCCATCACTGGAAAGCCTGCAACCAACCAAAATGTAAAGCCGTAAATATGCTCCATAACCACTAAATCCGCGCCCAGAACAGTAAAAAAAATGCGACATAATTCTGGTACCATCAGCGGCAAGAAACAGATCATAACGAGTGTCATTAGTGGCAGTATTGACCTGCCCATCTGCTGTACATCGGCCTCATTCCCAGCTCCCCGATCATGACTAATCAGCACCACACTCCCCATGGCAATTCCTTTCCCCAATGAAAGAGCGATATAGGTTAATGGTAGCGATAACGAAATAGCGGCTAACGGTATTTCTCCCAACCAAGAAATAAAGATTGTATTTACATAAGAATATAAATTTTGAAAGAACAAAGATACCATTAACGGAATGGCTAATCGAATCATGACCCGTGGTACAGGATCATTTGCCATATTGACTGGAATTTTCATTGCAAAACCTCCCGTATCCCAACACGACCTAACTAACGTTATATAATTGTTTTAAGCGCTCGAATAAATCCTTCCATAACTGATACAGCATGTAGTGTCACCCGAATATGATTGGGAAAGCGAAAACCTGTCATCGTCCGCACCATGTAACCCATCCGCATGAGTTTGCGATATGCCAATGTATCGCTAAAGGGCAGACGAATGATCACATAATTACCTTCACCACAAATATAGGGTAGTCCCAAAATTTCTAGTTGTTGCTTCAAATATTCCTTGGATTCCCGCACCAACGCCTTGGTACGTGCAACATGACCACCATCATCAGCGAGTACCGCCAGTGCAGCTTCTTGCGCTAGCACATTGACGGAATACACAATGCAGGTGCGACGAATGACATTCACGATATCAATATTGCCTGCTAAATAGCCAATCCGTAGTGCCGCCAAGGCATACATTTTAGAAAAAGTACGAAAAATAACTAGGTTAGGATATTCCTTGATCAGGCTCATCCCATCAGGGAAATCCTTTGCCTCGGCAAATTCAGCATAGGCTTCATCCACTACAACAATTTGTTGTCCATTTACCTTGTCAAGAAAGGCCCGCAATCGCCCTTCGCTCCAGTATGTCCCCGTCGGATTATTCGGATTGCAGATAAAAATAATCTTTGTCCGATCATCCACTGCTGCGAGCATAGCTTCGTCATCAAAACCATAGTCTTTCAATGGCACCAACCGACTTTCAAAGCCAGAAAAATCCGCCACCCACTCATAAACGGCAAACGTCTTATCCGCGGTGATAATATTGTCACCCTGCTGACAAAAAGCCTTGATCACAAAGGCAATCACCTCATTAGCGCCGTTACCGACAATAAATGCATCTGGCGAAATTCCATAAATCTCGCCTAACCGTTGCCGCAAATGATAGGCATCACCGCTGGGATAAATTGCCGCCCTTTCTGGTGCAAAACGTTTTATGACTTCTAGTGCTTGTGGTGGTGGACCGATCACATTCTCATTGTTATTCATACGACAAAGAAACGGCGTCCCATACATCTGTTTTAGCTCATCATCTGGTTTACTCGGGATATAAGGCTCAATTTTATGAATATATGCCGGTACTAACTGTTTCAGGGGAGGAAACTTGCCTGCCATACTATTCTCCTCCCGCATATTGGAATACCACAACATCACCCTGTCCACCCCATGGTAAAACGAAGGAAGGCCTAAACCCTACGATTCTAAGATCTGGCACGAGCAAAGACTCCAATTCTTTTCCAATATCTAATTCAAAAAATATCGTTGATAAGCCTTGTTTTTGCAAAGAAGAAACATAATCTATTAGTACACTCTGAGCATCTACCCCAACTAACAGAGCGGAAAGAACAGCCTGCTTTTGATTTCGATCGATTGACACGGAAAACAGCGAATACGGAACTAGGTTTTCACCTGCGCACTCAACAGAAATGATATTCCGTGGCAAAACAAGACGTTCATAACATTTCTCCACAAATTTTTGCAGGGAAGAATGGACAAAAACCACCATTCCCGTATCCTCTTCTAATTGCCGATACAATACAGTATGGCTGTTCAATGTTTTTCCCTCAGCAATAGTCAAACCCAGTTCCTCAAAATAATCCCTAGGAAATTCTTTTGTTGGTTGTCTAACGACCACACTAACAGCACTAGAACGAGCCAATTTTTCTAGAGCTTTTTCCACTAATCGTACAGCCAGTCCTTCTTGAAAAATATAAGGTCCATATGCTTCAGCCATCTTACCATTCCACCGCCATAACATACCACCACCCACATTCCCTTTTCCATCAACAGCCAATATAGCCTGATATTCACCACTATCTACCATATCAACAACCTTACCAGGAAAACGGAAAAATCCGGGAGCCGCTATGCCATAACTGTTAATTACTTGCTGAGCAAACCACTTCAAACTTTCTCGCCCGCCAGCGTCAATGGTATAGTCTCCTTTAGGCGGCATTGCCAATTGCGCTACCACTTCAGAATATTGTTTCTCAACTAAAAAATACAAACCCATTTCCTTATCTTGTTCCATCACCAACTTAAATCGATCCACCATGCGGGTTGCCAACAAAATACCCATTTCTGCCAAAAAGTTCTCATCTTCAATATCAGTAGCAGCAGTCTTATTCATAACTTTCGTCGGCAGCAAACGTGGTGAGACAAAACAGGCAATTTCAACATAATACCCGCCTGATTTAGCAACTAGACGCATTGTTTCTCCCTTTCTCGCTTGCGCTACAATAAAGACAAAGATCTCTTCTACCGCCAAACCTAGTCGCAGGCCCCTAGTATCATCTAGTCCAAATACTTTAGCCGCACTTTCAGCAAACCCTGTAACGAGAGGCAACATATCCATCGCCAATAAAGTTCGCAACTCCACAACTCTATCTTCTTCCATAATCAATCTCCTCATATACATATTAATCATTACGTAATTACGCTCCGGGATTATCATTTGGCTCTTTATTGATCGTCAAACGTAGGACATTTTGATTATTTTCTCTTTTATAGTTAATAAATTTATATAATATTCTAAATTTAGATAATTTCATATCATTTTATCATATCACATCAAAGCATAACAGAACTTTAAGATTTCTTAATAAAGTTTTATAGCAACTAAACAATATTATTGAACAAGACCACCAGTTTGTTAAACAAACTGGTGGTCTTGTTCAATAATATTGTTTAGTTATTTTACTTCCGAAGCGTTGCTTTGACTGAAATAATGCCACTATAAATCCTTTCATGAATAACAATTTTAATTGTAGCATCTTTATCACGATGTTTAGATACAAAGAAGTCAATAGTATTTCCTACAGAATCAGCCGCTCTATATAAATACGAATTTTCACCCTTAATTTTCAGATAAGTTTCATCCATTCGTCACGAATCATTCGTTGTCTTAAGATGTTTTCTTACTCTAACGCAAGAGTATTACTTCCTGAGACAACCAACGCAACCGCTAGTAAAGGTATTTCATTTACTATAATAACAAAGAGATCACAGCTAGAGCTGCTTTTTTACTGGACATAGGGTTTTGACCAGTAACTAGATTATTATCCACTACCACATGTTCAGTGAAACTAGCTGCTACTTGATGGTTGGCACCTTGCTCTCTCAGACGAGTTTCTAACATGAAAGGTACTAAGTTTTCCAACTTCGCCATATATTCTTCCTCGTTAGTAAAGGAAGTTAATGTTCTTCCTGCTACAAGAGATTTACCATCTTCCATTTGGATACCTACGAGTCCAGCCACCCCGTGACAAACGGCGGAAATTGGTTTTCCCCTTCGGGCAAAGTTTTTAATCACAATCTTCAAATCTGCACTAGTAGGGAAGTCGAACATAGTGCCATGTCCACCAGTTAAGAAAATTGCATCATAGTCCTCAGGATTTATTTCCGCTAATGGAGTCGTATTCTGCAAAAGAACTACTTCAGGCGGTAGTTCCCGCTCTGCCATAAGAGAATTTTTATCAAGAGGAGCAATACCTCCTTTGGGACTGGCTACAGTAATATCGTAACCCTGATCTTTGAATTCTCGGTAGGGAGCAACAAACTCCTCTAACCATAGTCCAGATGCATGAGATTCATCAATACGGTCGTGGTTGGTAACAACCATTAGAATGTTTCTATTTTTCATGGATATTCCTCCTAGTATACTTTTAGTCATATTCCAAGGCTATGTACTACTTTTAAAAAACGAAATAATCTTAGCCAAATGAAAATATTGCCTATACACATTATAACTTATAGATAATAAATTGTAAATAATAACTACTATCTATGAATTTTCCTTCCTATGCAGATTTATCCTTTAACGCCTTTCTCATTGTACAAAAAAGAATACTGTATAAACCAGCATTTCCCTTGAATTGGTGTCTATATAAATGCATGATCTTTATTGCCTCATTATTAATTGCAATATTTTTTAGGGAATGTAAAAAAACAGGTTCTGATACGAAAATTTTACAAAACCAACTTTACTCTATCGTTCAATATTTACCGCTAATTAGTAACTAAGTCCATAACCTATTTTAAACAAGTTATTTCCTTGACTTTGTATAGGTACAGGTAGTTTTCCTGATGGATTAAGACTGCCAAAAATAGCTGCCATACCTGCCTGAATATTAGCGGTACTGCTCCCGTATACAGCAAGATAAGCTTTAGCACCTTGTAAATATAAAATATCGTATGGTGTCCCCATGGCTATAACAACAATTTTCTTCTTCGCCAGATTAGCATACTGGGTAAGTGCATTAGCAAAACTAGCCGCTGCTGTTTGCCCTGGAGTACGGCTGTCCAATGTAGAACTATATGTGGCAAGTATAACATAATCAGCCTCGTCAATTACTGTTTTTTGCACCGTAGTCAGCTTATCAAGATTGTCATATAGCATAGCGTTAACCTTATTATCTTTATATCCGCTTAATATCAGCTGTGTAAGAGCCGCTTGCTGCATAGCATTCAGCAATTCGGACCGAGGAATAGCCAACACAAGCCTGCCGCCGGGTTTTAACTTTAAAGGCAGCACAAAGTCTTCGTTTTTCAATAATGTTACAGCTTCGCGAGCCATTATGTATTCCTGATCCTTGTATTCTTTGCTGCCTACTATGCTTTGCCCTGCAGTAAGCTGCACACTACTTGGAAATTTGTTTGGAGTAATCCTTTGATGTTTTAAACGCAAAATCCTTTTCACCGATTGGTTCAGTCTTTCTTCAGAAATGACTCCTGTTTTTACTGCCTCTATCACTGCAGCGTATGCCTTAGGCAAATGACTTGGCATAAGCAAAATATCTGCACCAGCTTGAATAGCCCCTACTACAGCTTTTTCGGAACCAAAATGTTCTGTAATGGCCTTCATTTCCATTGCATCAGTTATAATTACACCATCATAGCCATAATTTTCCCTGAGAAGGTTAGTCAAAATTTTATGTGAAAGGGTAGCTGGCAAGAAAACCGGCTGTCCATCTTTTTTTGACATAACCTTAGTATCATCCAATGCAGGAAAAGCGACATGAGCTGCCATCACCATATCGGTATTTAAAAGATTCTCGCGAAAAGGCTGCATCTCTAATTCTCTCAAACGACTTTCGTCGTACAAACAGATAGGCAGTTCCAAATGAGAATCCACCGAAGTATCGCCGTGTCCGGGAAAGTGCTTGACTGCTGCCATGACGTCTCCAGCATGTAACCCTTGAATATATGCAGTTCCCATTTTAGTGACCGCTTGTCCGTCAGCCCCAAAGGAACGAATACCAATTACAGGATTATCTTGATTGCTGTTAATATCCAGCACAGGCGCTAAGTTAAGATTAAGCCCTAACACCGCTAATTCCTTTCCAAGAATATTTCCAGCTATGTAGGCATTATCAACTGATCCAGAAGCCCCTAATGCCATATTACCTGGCAGATTGGTACCAAAACGGAACCGATTGACACGTCCGCCCTCTTGATCAGCAGCAATAAATAAAGGAATTGGGCCTGCAGCTTGCTGCAAATTTCTATTTAAATTTACTGTTTGTTCTATATCAGCAAAATTTTCACTAAATAAAATGACTCCGCCCAAATGATATCTTTTTATCTCATCCTTTACCGCTTGCGTTGCAGTGGTAACATCCTTACCATTCTCTTGGCGAAAAGCTTCCATAAATAGTTGACCGACCTTCTCTTCGAGGCTCATTTGAGCCACTCTATGAATAAGAGTCTCTTCCATTGAGATATCCACGAGTGGCTGAGCCAAGGCCACAGAAAAGTTAACAAACACCATACAAAGAAATACAAAGAACCGACGCATGCTATACTCTCCTTTACCTACGGTCTGCCTGCTTCAGAAAATCCCTCACAACAGTGAAGTATTCTTCAGGCCTTTCCAAATAATATTCTTGAGAAGTGTCCTCGATGACTTCTATTTCTAAACCCGGAAAAGCTTGCTAATAAAACGGTTTTTTGTGCAAAAACTTTCACAGAGTCAAAGATACTTTACCTTTCAACAGAATATCAAGCTGCGATACTCATAATTTTATTAAAAAACTCAACCTCAGAAAAGATGGATTGAATTGCTGCAACTTGCCCCTTATATAATCATATTCATTATTTCGATTCCACAAATTGTTTTCTCGGCAGTTTCTAAACTATTTACCCTTATTTTTTTAAATATGCTTCATCCATTCACCACGAATCGTTCGTTGGCTTAAGATATTTTTAGAAATCCATATTTAAAAAACAGCCCCCTTACATCTGACCGTTCATAGAACGGTCGGATGTAAGGCTTTAAGTGACATTCCTTAAATTATTTATCAGCTTTATTTTGCCCCATCTCTGGTTTCACCTTAAACCATGCAGCATACATTGTCGGTAAAACAAGCAAAGTCATAACGGTTGCCCCAAGCAATCCACCGCCAATAGCCACCGCCATCGGTCCCCAAAAAGTGCTCGGAACCAATGGAAGCATGCCGAGTATTGCCGCCGCTGCTGTAAGCATAATGGGACGAAACCTCAGTATGGTTGAATTGATAATGGCATCCCAAGACGACTCGCCTGCTTTGATATGCTGCTCAATCTGGTCAATTAGAATAACCGAGTTGCGGATAATCATCCCGCTAAGAGCTAAGATTCCGAGCTGAGCCACAAAGCCCATAGGGCGCATAGTTAACAACATTGATAGACTAACTCCTATGATCCCTAGTGGAGCAGTAAGAATCGTTAGGATCATTAAGGATATCTTCTGCAGCTGAAACATCAGAAGAATCACAATCATCACTAACATAATAGGAACTGGTTGCAATAAAAATCCTATTGAAGTTTTGCTTTTTTCCGATGACCCACCAATATCAATACTATAACCAGGAGGAAGACCTGAGCGAACTGACTTTAGGCTTTCATAGACTTTTTGTGTTGCATCATTACCAGTTACTCCATGAATTACATCTGCTTGTACGGTAATCGTTGGCTTTAGGCTATACCGCCAGATTAAACCTTCTTCTGCATCATAACTTATTTTTGCAATTTGCTCTAAAGGTACGAATTTGCCATTGCCTATATGTATCGGCAAATCTTTGATACTGGTTAGATCTTTGCGATTTTGGGCGTCTATGCGGAATACAATACCAACGGTCTTATCTTGTTCATAAAACTCGGCAATAGAGGCCCCCGACAGTTGAGTCTGTAGATCCTGAGCTAACCCCTGGCTACTCATTCCCAACATCCTTACCTTGTCTTGGTCAACAGTTAGATGCATGACTTTGCTTTTTTCGTTCCAGTCAAAGTTAATATTTTCAAGGTTTGGATTATCTGCCATACAATCGCTGACCTGTTTTGCAATCGCACGTACTTTCCCGTGGTCGTAGCCGCTAACACGCAGCATAACGGGGTAAGCTGAAGGCGGGCCGGTTTGAATTAATTTGACATGTCCCCGCACACTTTCGAATGAATCAGCAAATAACGTATCAACTTTCTGATTCAAAACTTCACGGGCCTTTAAATTTTTGGCAACAATGATAAACTGAGCAAAATTGTTTGCTGGCAGCTTAGGCTCCATAGTAAGAATAAAGCGCGGCGCTCCCTTGCCGACATAATAGCTGTAACTCTCAAT
>Ga0316613_10000646_pt1 | contig 26373 bp, 20 predicted proteins | sample OWC_soil_day10_C_2_FD_207647 | JGI IMG/M metagenome (GOLD analysis project Ga0316613, IMG submission 207647) | Wetland soil microbial communities from Old Woman Creek delta, Ohio, United States - OWC_soil_day10_CT_b | ecosystem: Environmental > Terrestrial > Soil > Wetlands | place: USA: Ohio...
AGTGCCGTGGTCGTGGTCTTTCCGTTGGTACCAGTAATGGCAGCCAGCTTCCCTTTTGCATGATGATATGCCAGCTGTATCTCACTCCAGACCGGAATATTCTCTTCCTTTAAAACAGATACAAACGATGCATCAAGTCCAATCCCCGGGCTGATTACACAAATAGAAATATCTTTTAAATCTTCTTTTTTCAGTTCTCCAAGTATCACAGAGATTTTATCTGTTTCACCAAACTGGCTTAACAGCTCATCCTTTTTTAAAGCATCATTGCTGTCATATAAAACAGCTTCATCGCCGGTTTTTAAAATCATCCTGGAGGCGGCGATCCCACTTTTTCCACTTCCTGCAACTAAAATTTTCTGACTCATATGGTTTCTCTCCTATAATCCAAGATATGCCAGCAGGCAAAGAACTGCTGTAATTATGGCAAACACAGCAACCACCCTTGTTTCAGACCATCCGCAAAGCTCAAAATGATGGTGGATGGGAGCCATTTTGAAAAATCGTTTCCCGCCTGTTCTTTTAAAATATGTCACCTGAATAATGACCGATAATACCTCAAGCAGATAGATAAATCCGATGATTGCGATAAAAATCGGCATCTGCATCATAAAAGCGCTGGAGGCCACAAAGCCTCCCAGCCCCAGCGAACCAGTATCCCCCATAAATACCCGGGCAGGATAAACATTAAAAAGGAGAAATCCTAAAAGGCTTCCCACTACTGCTCCGGTAATGGGACTGATTCCTGTTCTTTCCCCTATTGCTACTACTGTTAAAAATGTGGCGACCAGTATGGTGACACTGGTACACAAACCGTCAAGACCATCTGTGAAATTAACACCATTGTCTGTTCCGATTACAATGAAAAAGACTGCGGGTACAAATAAGATACCAAAATTTAAAAAGATGCCGTTCTTAAATCCGCCTGTAAAAGGAACCAGCATTTCAGTTCCCACATCTTTGGAATGAAGCAGATAGAAAGCAAAAATTCCTGTAATGACCAGCTGACCTGCCATCTTCTGTACAGGGGTTAATCCTTCTGATCGTTTCATTACGATTTTAATGTAATCATCAAGGAAGCCTACAATACCAAATCCCACCGTCACAAACAGAACCGGGATAATCTTCGGATAATCTTTTACGTAAAACAGAGACGTAATGATAATACTGGTTAAAATAATCAGTCCGCCCATGGTGGGAGTTCCCTGTTTTTTTAAATGGCTTTCCGGCCCTTCCCTACGGACCTCCTGACCAAATTTTAATTTGTGAAGAAACGGAATTACTATGGGACACAGCATTGCGCTGATGGCAAAAGCTATGATGATTGCCAAAATCGTTTCGTTAATCATGTCACACCTCAATCATTTATGTATTTGTATATCAAAAGTACACAGTTAGTAGTATACGTCTTTTTGCCTGAATAATCAACCACTGATTCGAAACGTAGAAACAGTTTTTTCCTCTTCTGGCTCTATTCCCAGATAAGGAAAAATGTTCTTAAAAACATCAGCAATCACTGGTGCGGCAATGGTTCCGCCATAGTAAATGCCCTGTGGTTCATCAATGGTAATAAGAGCAATTACTTTTGGATTATCGGCAGGAGCAAATCCAACAAAGGATGAAATATACTTTTTTAAACTTCGTGGAAGTTTTTCAGAGGTTGCAGTTTTTCCTCCGATCCTGTATCCTTCAATCTTTGCTTTTTTCCCGCTTCCCTCGGAGACAACCTGCTCTAAAATATAACGCATGGTTTCACTGGTTTCTTTTGATACAATCCCCTCCTTAACCGGGTAGGTAAACGTATGCACGGATTTTCCATCCGAGCTTACTGTACTCACGCCAAAATGAGGAGTAATTCGGTTTCCGCCATTTACAATAGAAGAAGCCGTTGTAATCAACTGCATGGGGGTGATCTGAAATGACTGTCCAAAGGATACGGTTGCCAGCTCTACCAGTCCCATATCCTCTTTTTTATGCATGATCGTGGAGGCCTCGCCAGGCAGATCAATTCCGGTTTTTCCTTTCAGGCCAAACTGTACAAAATATTTGTAATAATTATCCACTCCAAGCCTCTGGCCCACATCGATGAGTACAGGGTTGCAGGAATTCATCATGCCCTGAAGAAAGGTTTCTGAACCATGACCACCCACTTTATGGCATCTGATTTTTCTGTCCTCTACCACCCGGAATCCGGGACAGGAAAACTGATCCGTAAGCTTTACAACACCAGCCTCCAGACCGGCTGCAGCAGTTACAATCTTAAAAGTAGATCCTGGCTCGTAAGTGTCGTTGATACAAGGATTTCTCCACATCTTATTTAACAGATCCTGCTTTTCTTTCTCATTTGTGGGAACTTCTGTTGTGGTATTTAGTGTAAACGGATCATTTAAATTAAATTCAGGTGCATTTACCATTGCCATAATTTCCCCGTTTTGAGGATTCATTATAATAATGGAAACCCGCTTTGCACCTTTTTTCTCCATTACCTGATAAGCCGCCTGCTCACAGTAGCGCTGAATATTTACGTCCAGACTGATGTGCAGATCCTGTCCTGCAATTGGTTCTATCCGGTCTTCTGCTGCATTTTCAATTTCAATTCCTGCTGCGTCTGACATGGTTAAAATCTTACCATTCAGTCCTTTTAAGTACTGTTCGTATTTCACCTCCAGGCCAATGATTCCCTGGTTATCTCCTCCTGTAAATCCAAGTACGGTGGAAGCAAGGGTATCGTATGGGTAATACCGTTTGTAATCTTCATCTACCTTGACTCCTGCCAGATGATAGGACCTTATCTGGTCTCCCATAGCCTTGTCTACATTCGTTTTAATAATTTCCCTGGAACTGTACTTTTCCACTTTCTTGCGGATCTCTGCTTCATTCAGCCCTAACTCCTTAGACAGAACCGCAACCACTTCATCCGGCTTTTTTACCTGATTGTGGATGACCGATATGGTGCAGACGGTGCGGTTTGTAGCAATGACAGTCCCAGTAGCGTCAATAATATTGCCTCTTGCAGCTTTAATGGTCCTCTCTCTTTCATGAAGATCGGAGGCCATAGCGCTGTAGTGCTCAGAGCGAAAGATCATTAGAAAAATAAGCCGTCCCATTAATCCTGTCATGGCAAGAAACAACAGGAAAAACAGGAGGGCTATTTTCTCTCTGTGATGTGTTTTATTGGAATTCATAAGCTGCTCCATCGTCATCATTGTTACAGTATATGAATTTCGGCTTTTTTTATGAGTCAGTTTGCCTTAAAGTTTATTCTGAAGCCTGGGTTTCCTCCCCTGCTGTGGTGTCCTGAGAACCGCCGCCGTTATCTCCCGGAAGGGCTGCCGGTAAATCCGTACCCTCACCTTCCTGCCGGTTTACGTATTCTTCACTGGGATTTAGTAATTCATCCGGAACCGTTTCTCCATTTTCCATAGTCGGGACTTCTTTGGAAGGCTGTTGTTCCGTCGTCTCTGCTCCAGCCTCTCCGCTTTCAGTAGATGGCTGTGTCTCAGTGGTGATGCCCTCCTGCTGCGGAAGGGTAGCTGCATCTTCGGAAGAAAGTGACCCTTGTGTATCTGTATCCGGGAATACATTTAAATAAGGAAGAATCTCTGTCATAATTTTTTGAAAAATCTGGCTTGCATATGTGCTGTGAGGCTGATCCTCAACATGAGGTTCATCAACAACCACATAAACCAGTACCTGTGGATTATCGGATGGTGCATATCCGCAGAAGGATACTACATAATTTGTTTTATCTCTTGGAATCTTCTCTGCAGTACCAGTTTTTCCGGCAACCTTATATCCGGCAATTCTGGCAGCGCCGCCTGTTCCGCCCTCAGCATTGACTGTCTTAAATAATGCCTCATTGATATACTTGGTGGTAGACTCAGAAACAGTCTCACGCACCAGCACGGGATCAACTTTTTTCATGACGGATCCCTGTTCATTTAAGATCTGTTTTACTACATGGGGTTCGTAATAGGATCCTCCGTTTATAACGGAACAGTAAGCTGCTGCCATCTGAATCATGGTACAGTTAAAGTTCTGTCCGAAGGAGTTGGTTGCAAGATCCGTAGGTCCTGCGGTATCTGCTGTATACATAACAGTTTTATTATCCGCTTCTCCTGGCAGATCGATACCGGTCTTTGAACCGAATCCAAAGATCTGCTGGTATTTATAGAATTTCTCTTTTCCCATCTGCTGGGCAATCCGCATCATTACTACGTTGCAGGACTTCATAAGACCTTCTTCTACTGTAATGAGTCCGTGTCCGTACTTGCTGACACAATTGATCTTATGTCCGCCTACTTCCAGAAACTTATTGCATTCATAGGTTTCTTTTCCTGTTATGGCGCCTTCCTCTAATGCTGCAGAGACCGTAAATATTTTTTCTGTAGATCCTGGCTCATAGCCGTCACTGATGCAGAAATTACGCCAGGTCTGATTCCATGCTACCTGAGTGCCAAGAGATATGATCTGTTCGTCGGAATAGTGCTGGGATACTGTCTCTGGTGTGAGAGGCTGCGCATCCTTATTCTTCCTTTTATAATCATCCATGGCTTCCTTTATCCCCAGTTGTCTGAGTACATCTTCCGTAAACTCAGGGCGAAGATCACGGGGGTTATTTAAATCAAAGGTCTTGTCATCTGCCATGGCAAGAACTTCCCCGTTATTGGGGTCCATTACAACCACTCCTACCCGCTTGCTTCCGGTCTGCGCTTCCCACTCCGCGATGTATTTTTCCACTATCTTTTGTACGTTGACGTCTACTGTAGATACAACTGTATTACCGTTTGAAGCCGGTTTTATTACCCTCTCTAAATTGGAATCATCATTTAGATAGCCGTATTCTCTTCCGTTGACCCCCATGAGAGTGGTATTGTAATACTGTTCAATTCCTCCGGTTCCATCCATACCGTCCCCGTTGGCGAAACCAACCAGTTTGCTTGCAAGGGAATTATAAGGGTATACACGCTTATACTCATCTTCGAACCAGATTCCTTTTATGTCTTTTCTGGCTTTTTTCAATTCCTCTGCTTTTTCCGCTTTGTATTTCTCATACTTATCTTTGTCATCATATGTGAGCTGCTTCGCATAGCGGATATACTGCTTGTCTTTTTTCTCCTGAATGAGATTGGTGATTTCAGTCCGATCATATCCAAAGCATTCCGTCAAGGCATTGATGGTTGGTTCCAGATAGGCCTCTGGATCACTCATGATCTGCTTTGGATCAAGGATTAAATTATATACTTTCTCACTGGTGGCCAGATATGTGCCGTTTCGATCCAGTACGTCCCCCCTTTTAAAAGGAATCACTCTGCTGTCATACTCCTGCTGGGACAGTACAATCTGGTTATAATCTTCTTTTTTCTTCGTCATCATGTTATAGAGAACCATAACCAATGCAAACAAAGCCAGCGTTATCACCAAAACCGTAATCGCCAGCTTTTCCTGCATATAACGAGGAAATACTTTATTTCTTTTGCTCCTGTTTTTATTATTGTTTCGGAATGTCCTCATTCTGCCTTACATACTCACTTTCCGTTTTATCATAGTGAAGGATCTGGTCTTTGTTGGCATAGACCATACCCAGTTCCTCAGTGGCAACTTTATACACATGATCAAGATCAACGGAAGTGTTAATGCTCATTTCCAATGCATCGTTTTCGGTTTTCAGTTTTTCCAGCTGTACCTCCCGGGTTTCAATTTCATGAATGCTGGTTGTAATTGAGGACTGTAAATGCAAATAATTCACACACAAACAAAGGGTAATGACTGCAGCAATCGTCAGCATAATTACATAAGGCAAATCCATCTGTAATGCTTTCTCGCGGTTCCGTCTTACATGATGGGGCACGGGACGGCGAATTTCATCCGGTGTAGAAACCGGTCTGCTGACCGGCATGGTTTTACGAACCGTATTCCCCTGCACATAGGCAGAGTTCCGATAGGAATGCACATTTCTTCTTGCAGCCACTCTTTTTTTCCTCCCTTTTTAGATTCGTTCAAACACACGAAGCTTTGAACTCTTTGAGCGTTTGTTTTCTGATAATTCTTCTTCTGACGGTAAAATAGGCTTTCTTGTGATGACTTTACCCATACTTTTTCTTCCGCATACGCAGACCGGAAAGTTAGGCGGGCAGATACATGGATCTTCATTATCCTTGAATCTGGTCTTTACAATTCGATCTTCCAGGGAGTGGAAGGTAATGATGGAAAGCCTTCCTCCAGGATTTAAAAGCCCGATCATGGTATCAAGAGAGTTTTTCAACACATCCAGCTCATGATTGAGTTCAATTCTGATTGCCTGAAAGGTTCTCTTAGAAGGGTGTCCTCCTACCGCTCTTATCTTTGCAGGAATTGCGTTTTTAATGATCTCTGACAATTCTCCCGTAGTTTCAATTGGCTTCACAGCCCTGGCTTTTACGATGTGTTTTGCAATATTCTTTGCGAATTTATCTTCTCCGTAATCCCGTATAATCCGATATAAATCAAATTCGCTGTACTGATTGATTATATCGGCGGCTGTCTGTGGATTTCTCTGATCCATTCTCATATCAAGAGGGGCGTCCTCTTCCCGGTAGGTAAATCCTCTCTCCGGCATGTCCAGCTGGTAAGAGGAAACTCCAAGATCCAGATAAATTCCATCCACTTTATCAATTCCAAGTTCCGTTAAAACCCCATGTATATTTTCGTAATTGCTTCTGACCACGGTTACCTTATCTTTATATTCTTTCAGCCGCTCAGTTGCTGCAGCAATAGCATCCGCATCCTGGTCAATTCCGATTAATCTTCCGTGTTCCCCCAGGCGTCTGCATACTTCCAAAGCATGTCCTCCGCCTCCTAAGGTTCCATCAACATAAATTCCATCTGGTTTCATATTCAGGCTGTCGATGGTTTCATAAAGCAGCACCGATTTGTGTTCAAACATCATATACCTAGTCCTTCCATAGCTTCCGCGATTTCTTCCATATCATCATAGGTATTGGCTGCCATCCATGCATCCTTGCTCCAGATCTCAATCCTGCTTCCAACTCCTACTAATACTGCGTCTTTATCGATTCCGGCGTGTTCTCTTAATACCGCCGGAAGCAGAATTCTTCCCTGCTTGTCCACTTCGCAGGAACTGGCTCCTGCCAGAAAAAATCTGGAAAACTTTCTGGCATTGGTGTTAGTCAGCGGCAGGCTTTTTAATTTTTCTTCCAAGGCTCTCCACTCATCATTGTCATACACAAATAAACAGCCGTCCAAGCCCTTCGTCACGACGAATTCTTCTCCTAGCTGCTCTCTGAATTTGGATGGGACTATAAGACGTCCCTTCGCATCGACCGTATGATTGTATTCGCCCATGAACATACTAATCACCTGCTTGTACTGGCAGCATGGGGAAATCAGACCACTTTCCCACCATTTTCTACCACTTCGTACCACTTTCCTCCACTTGTACTCTAATTCTAGTACATTTGATTCAAAAACGCAAGGATATTTTCGAATTAATTTCAATTTAATTTGGCTTATTTACTAGGTTTTACGGACTTTTTCCATAATATTCCATAAATCGACAAAAATGGTAATCACATCAGACACTGCTGTTTTTCAGGGTTTAGGTGATTACCATTTTTAATTACAAACTGATTTTATGCCGTTTTTGCTACGTTTTACGGTAACTTTTTTCTTGCAAATCATACCGAACTGAATGCTTATAACTCATGCCCAATTCACAGAATAAGACGTCCAACTTTTATCTTGGGTATTGACAAAGCCGCCACAGATTGTGACGGCTGAGTAGAAACGGTATATTTATGTTTAAAAACATGGTATTATTATAGTAACGCCTTAATTTTTTTCACATCATATATAATCAAGTGCTGCGTTCTCAATATATATATTATGAACAGAAAGACGAGGAGGAAATGAAAGCTATCATTGTTATTGACATGCAAGAAGATTACGTAAAGCAATATGAACTTGATTTACTTAATAGAGTAAATGAACGTATTATGCAAGCTAAGAAAAATAACGAGCATATTATCTATATAAAAAACACAAAAATATTGAGGAGCGGAACTTATACTCCTGAATTTGCAACAGGACTTCAAATACTATCATCAAATATTTTCTGTAAGGAATCCGCCAGTATGTTCACGAATAATAATCTCGAAACACACTTAAAAGATAACGAAATCAACGAAATAGAACTGTTAGGTGTTGATGGAAATAGCTGTGTTGCTATTAGCGCCGTCGCAGGCTATAAAAATGGGTATACGATTATACTTCCCTGCAGTTACATTGGAGCGAAAAATAAGGAAAGATTTTTACAAAAAAAAGAACAGTTGCGGAAATCCGGTATAGTCATTTGGGAATAAAATGCTTTAATGTAAGCCGGCATCTGTCCGGCAGTTACTGCTCCCAGTTAGGATTCCACTGTTTGATAGTAACCGTATGATCCATAAAATGAAACAAAAAACGAACCACTGTATTATCTTTTTGTACTGTAAAAAATCCTTTGTTAAATGAACCGCTTCTGGGATAAGTATCATGGCTGTACGTGGAAGATAACGTTCCATAGGTCGAAACCGCATAATCATATTCTCCCGCAAAGGGAATCACGACGCTGAGTGCATAGGTGTTGTCTCCTATATAATACATACGGGTGACTTCGCTATTGGAATCATTTTTTACCGCCCCCACATACGGCTGGAAACTGCCATAGACAACCACTCTCTCCGGAAGTTTCATCCCAGATTCCTCATCGTAAACATCTTTTGCCCCATAGTCAGAAGAATTTTCAGGGTTTGTTTCCACCTCTTTCAAGGCTTCCTCCCATTCCCATATTCTTTTTATGGTCTCCTCCTGACTAAATCCCATGGGGCAGTCCGGACTTTTTTGATTGATCTGATAATAATCCTGTACATCCATCTGGCCGTTATCGCCCCGCTTCATGGTTACGGCTGCCGCATCTAAGGAACGGCGGAAAGGTATTTCGAAAAAAGCGTGATTAACAGCAGACCACAAAGCGGTATATTCCAGAAATTCACACTGGGCTTCCGGTGATTGGTTGGCAAACCAGCCAATCTGATCATATCCCCACCAGTCACTCCATGCCCGTTCCTCTTTCGTCAAACTGGCAAAGTCATTTATCACCTTTCCTCCCCAGTTATCATACTCCATGAGATATGGCATGGAACTTAATTCAAATCCATTTGGATTTAATCCGCCTTCACTAAACCCTTCCTTCACCAGCACCAGTCTGTCCCCCTCACGGTCTGTCACCGGATATCTGGTGTAGGGCATGGCGTGATAATCCAGAAGTAGTTTTCCTCTTATGCTGATGCCATGACTGTGTGCATCCAATAACACCAGGTGTCTCCTGGCATTTTTTCTGGCATAGGCTCGGATCGTTTCCATTAATTTACCCATTTTCACCATTCCGCGGTCATCTGCTGTGTATAAATGAATCTGACCCATATGAAGCGCTTCATAGCCCGCGTCAATATACCGTACTGCACGGTAATAAAACCACAGCCTCGTCTCCAGCTGGGTAATATCCGGAAGCGCACCATCTTCTTCCCACCAAAACCCATGGGGAGCCTTTGGAAAACGCATTTGTTCAAAAGAAAAGCGTCTGTTTTCAGGTTCCATTCCAAAAGCTTCAAAAACATAAGCTGGGATGGGAATTGTTTCTAAAGGTCTGTATACTGCCTCAAAAATGCAGGCCTGCAGAATGATCTCCGGATCAATTTCATGAACCTTTTCCGCCAGTTCCTCTGACTTTCTGAAATGCTCTTCTTCATCCAGATCCGGATACCAGTAACCAGATGCCCTGCCAAGAAACTTAATTCCCACATTCTTAATCGCCCGTAAATCATCACTCAGCGTTTTGGTATGAATTAAAAAGGCTGCCGATGCCGCTCTGGAAAGATAGTTCTTAAGCACCTCCAGTTCAATTACCGTATCAAAGGTGTAGTTCTTCATAATTCAACCCCGTAGTTCTTCATCACGAACAGCGCAAAAAGTGAATCAGCCCACGCAAACCAGTCTCTGGTATACTCGGACGGATTGTCACAAAAGAAGCTTTCATGCATGACTCTGGTTCCGCCACGTGTATTTAAAATATCGGACAGGAGTGCATCTCTTTTTATAGAATCCTTCTCCGTCAGACCTTCCATAATTAATGCGATATGCCAGATATAGCGGTCCGGCGTATGAGGACTTCCCACTCCCTGTCCATACGTTCCTTTAAAATAGTACGGATTCCTGCTGCTTAACAGAAATCTTCTTGTATTCTCATAGATCTCACTTTCTTCTGTTTCATACTTCAGCCACGGAATGGAGAGAAGACTGGGAACATTGGCATCATCCATCAGATTATAATTACCATACCCGTCTGTCTCATATGCATAAATGTCCCCGTATTCAGGGTCTTTCACAATACCGAACTTGCCAATTCCCTTTTCTATTTCATTTCTCAGCCCGCGGGCAGAATCTGCAAGGCCTGAATCCTGATAAATATTTATGGAATACTCCTCTATATGTTTTAGTACCACTGAAGCAAACATATTAGAAGGAATTAAATAACCGTATCTGCATGCATCATCACTGGGGCGAAAGCCGGACCAGGTCATACCTGTATATGCCGTAGGTGTACCTTTTCCGCCTTCCGGGAGTGTATCCGAAGGCGGGCAGTTTCTTCGTTCAAAGCGGTACGTAGAGTCTTTGTCATGATTCTGCTCTCTTTTCCATAAGGAAACAATCTGCAAAAGCCCCTGCTTCACCTCATTTGTAAATACCTTCTGATCTCCTGTCATTTCAAAATACTCATGAAGCAGCCATACCGGATAACAGAGGGAATCCACTTCGTATTTTCTTTCCCAGTTCCAGGGTGTGGAGTCGGTAATATCCTCATCCCAGCAGTTCCCGTTTGCTTCCTCATTAAACGCATTGGCATATGGATCGATGAGAATATAACGGAACTGCCTTTTTATCAGCCCCCGTACCAGTTCTGCCAGTATGGGGTATTTCTTCAGAAACGGCAGATAATGAATCACCTGAGCGGAGGAATCCCGAAGCCACATTGCATGGATGTCTCCGGTAATTACAAACACTTCTCCATTCTCAAGAAATCGGACTGTTGTTTTGGCTGTAGTCTGAAAACATTTCTCGAAAGTCTGAAGTAAATCCTCATTCACAGGCAGCTTATTTTTAATAGTTTCGGCAATCTCTTCCACCGCTTGGTTTAATAATCTCTGTTTTTCTTCCAGCTTCATACTGCCTCCTGTCCTATGGTTGTTAATTAAATCTGACTAAAATAGTTTTTATCTCGTAAGGCGTAAATTCCAGGCTAACCGGCCCGCTTTTAAATTCTTCTGTGGGCCGTTCCATTAAATCACACTGGCACCAGGAAGAGATATTGAGTGCACTTTTCAGTACTGCGCTCACTCTTGCCCCTGCAAATTCATGGAACCGTAAGACGATATTCTGAGAATGCTCTGCCTGTTTGATACAATCTGCAACTATATAGTCACTATCAAGTTGAAGCAGACTCCCTTCCGTGATCTTTGGTGCACCAGAGACTGCTGTAATGGGATTATTTAAATCAAAGGACTCCTGTTCCAGTCCGGAATCGTACCATTCCTCCTTATGAGGATAGAGAGAATAAGTAAATTCATGCAACCCTAAATCTGCGGCATAATCAGGATCTGTTGCCGATTTAATTAGAGTTAAGCGCATGGTATCCTCGTAGATATCGTGACCATACTTGCAGTCGTTTAAGAGCGCCACTCCATATCCTGTTTCGCTGAAATCCATCCACTTATGGGCAACCACTTCAAATCTGGCGGCTTCCCAGCTGTCATTTCTTGTTATTCTGCGTCTGATGTTTCCATACTGTATATCAAATCTGGCGTCAATGCTTCTGATGCCTACAGGAAATGCCGTCTTTAACAGTTTCTGGCGTTCTTCCCATATGATCCGGGTTTTAAAGTCAATCCTTTTCTTTTCATGGTAAAGACACATGGTTTGTGAAATCGTGGATTTGTGATAGTCCCAGGAGAATGTAATCCAGATTCCAAGCGGATTTACTTCTGTTCGAACCTCCTTTAGATCCCTGATCTCTTCCATCTTATTTCCATACGTCGGTTCCAGCTCCCATGCGTCAAAGCATCTTGGCTTGTCTTCAAACACCTGTAAGACATTGCCCATCTTCCCTTTTGAAAGAATATCCCTGCCTGCTTCCTTATCATAAATTTCCGTCAGCTGCCCCCACTCATTCCAGGCAATGCGGTAATAACTGGTTTCTACCTGGCGGGAACTATCTAGTGTGCTAATACGACCGGAATCCCGACCAGTATGATCCTCTTCCAAAGAAGCCGTATCCCGGTACAGAGTCACAAAAGAAAACGGAGCCATGTCCTTAACCAGAACCTGTGATACCCCATCCTTTGTATAACTGTCAAGAAGCTGTCCCTTTTCATCCCGGAAACGGTCACCGTCCGAGGTTTCAGAAATCATGACAACAGAGGTTCTCTTCCAGTTTGAATTATTCCATACCGTATAAACCCCTGGTTTTTCCACATACAGCGCCTGGCTGATTTCGTCTTCTACCTCAGCAAGAAGCTGACAGGCCTTTTCGTATTCCACATGGCTGTCCTCATACACTTCCCTGATAGAGGAACCAGGCAGAATATCATGAAATTGCTGGCAGAGAACGATTTTCCAGGCTTTTTGCAGCCTTTCACTGTCATAGGCAATACCACCCCACTCTTTTGCCAGAACAGAGCGTATCTCTGTGTCCCGAAGGTAAAATTCCATCTTCCGGTTCATTTTCTTATTATACGCCTGGGAGGTGTAGGTTCCTCTGTGAAACTCCAGATAAAGTTCCCCATCCCAGACCGGCAGGTTTCCTTCCATCTCATTTCGTTCTACATTTTCTCTCAGCCTTCTGAAATACTCCGTTGCACTCTCAAACTGTACTTTGGGAAGTCCGGGAATTTTATTTAAGTGTTTCAGTGTCTCTATCATATCACGGTTTGGACCGCCGCCGCCATCTCCATATCCATATGAAATAAGAAGATCCCGGTTTAAATCTTTATTTTTATAGTTATCCCATACCCCTTTGACAGCGTAGGGTCTGGTATCTCCATTGTAGGTATAGGAATCCGAATCCTGATCGGTAGTAGTGACGAAATGGGCCGTAATCTCAGTCCCGTCAATTCCCTTCCAAAGGAAGGTGTCAAAGGGCAGACGATTGGTATCATTCCAACTGATCTTTGTGGTCATGAATGCCTCCACTCCTGCCTTTTTCAGAATCTGGGGAAGTGCCCAGGAGTACCCGAAGACATCTGGAAGCCAGAGGAATTCACTCTCATATTCAAATTCATCCTGAAAGAAATTTTTACCCACAAGGATCTGTCTTACAATGGACTCGCCGCTTGCCAGGTTACAGTCGCATTCCACCCACATGGCTCCGGCAGGCTCCCATTTGCCTTCTTTAACACGCTTTTTAATGGATTCATAAATATCCGGATAATCCTCTTTGATAAATTCATAAAGCTGGGCCTGGGACTGGAGAAAATGATAATGGTCATAGCGATCCATCAGCCGATTTACCGTGGAAAAGGAACGGGCTGCCTTTTCTCTTGTATGGCGAAGCCTCCACAGCCACGCCACATCGATGTGGGTATGTCCCAGCATACTGACCTGTATGTCCGGTTTTCCCTGCCCTTTCATCTTCCCGTTTAAGTATTCATATGCCTTCCTGATGCTTTCATAAAAACGCTCCCTACCCGGTTCTGTATAATCAACGAAACCAAAGGCTTTTACAAGCATATTCAGCATCCATTCTCTATACTCGTTGCCTGAATCTAAAATATCATAAGTTTCCAGCACATTCCTCGCCAGAAAGTAAAAATCATCGGTATCATGATCAAGCACCCCGTATTGGGCACGAACCAGTTCCATAACCATATCCTTTGGAACTCCGCCTCCATTTAACCCAGACCAAAGGCGGAATTTTAAATCCAGCAAAGCTCCGTTTTCTTTTACCTGAAAAAAGACCTCTTTGTGGTTTCCGTCCACTCCCTGATATGGTTTGCCATTTAAATAAAGAAGACTTTCAAAATGGCTGTTATTACCGGTTCCTTCTGGAACGCCAAAATCAAAAATGCCGACAACCTCTTCCTCCATAAGCTCTGCTGGCACAGTTAGTCTGGTGCAAAGCCAGTTATACTGGTCCCAGCCTTTCCAGCGAAAGCCCTGTTCAATTTCCAGTGTTTCACCCACAGGCGTTCTGTTTCCTGTTGTTCCATTGTCCTCATACCAGAAAATATGTTCAAAGCTCTTCAAATTTTTATATCGTAATTCTGCCAGTTCTTCAATGAGATGGCAGATCCGGTCTCTGTTGTGTAAATCAAATGGCATGGCAGCCTCCTAAAATCCCTCTGTAAGCTAAGTCGTATTGCTCCACCAGAATCTTTGCCAGCGAATAGGAATTAACCAGCGGATGTAATGTGAGCGCCCTGACTGCGGTTTCCTTTGAATGGTTTTTAATTGCTTCTACAGTCAGTTTTTCATACATTTTAATCAGCCTGATAAGTAAATAGCAATGCTCCGGTACCTTTCCTACAGGCACAGGTATGATCCCATTTTTCGATACATGGCAGGTCACCTCGATGACGTCCTGATCCTCTAATCCTTCAATACAGCCATTATTCTGAACAGATAGTACCAGTTCCCGCCCTTCTTCGCTTTGAAGACCTTCAATACAGTCCAGCATAACTCCTGCATACCCCATACCATCCGGCACTTCCAGTTCCCCCTTTTTAACAGGTTCCTTTTTATCGTGTCCGGTTTCAATGCTCATATAGGATTCTTCCCTCAGAGCCATGTAATACAGGAATACCTGAAGCGCTTCCTCCGGAGCCTTTTCTATATCCATTTGCTTCAACTCTTCCATCATCCGGCAATTCACCAACTCAATGGACTTTCCTCTGGTTTCACCAGACTTTTTGATGTTATTAAGAGCCTTTTCCCTATGATAATAATAGTAGAGATACTCATTGGGCAGATACCCCATTGATCTTAAAAGCTCAGGATCAAAGATAGAAAATTCCTGCACACTCTTTAAAAATGATTCATCAGACAGTAGTTCCTGCAAAATCTCCCGTCCCTCCATTTTTACACTCTGTATCCATGATAAATGATTCAGTCCGAAAAACTCCACAGAAAGCTGATCCTGAGTCACACCCAGCTGCTTTGCCATACGGAATTTGGTGCTGCTGGGAGCATCGCAGATTCCTATGATCCGATCATACCCTGCATTTTTTAAAGCCTGTGTCACCAGCCCGGAAGGGTTGGTAAAATTAAAGATCCAGGCATGGGGAGCATGGATTTTAATTAATTCGCAGTATTCCATTAAAACGGGAATGGTACGCACAGCCATGGAAAAGCCTCCGGCTCCTGTTGTTTCCTGGCCGATGACTCCGGCATTTAAGGCAATTTCCTCATCAACAACTCTGGAATGATCCCCTCCTGCCCGGATTGTGGTTACGATATAATCCGCCCCCGAAATTGCTTCAACCGCATCAAAAGAAGTACTGACTTTTAACACCTGTCCCCGTCTTACCACAACATGGCGGCACAAACGGCTTATGATCTCCAGTTTTTCCCTGTCAGTATCATATAACACCACTTCATCTATATTTAATTTCTTATAACGATCGAGAAGACCGTTAATAAAAATGACTGTTCTTACTCCTGCTCCACCGATTACTGTGATTTTCATTTAGTCATCCTGCCTTTCATCCTGTTGTTTTATAAAATGATACAGCTCCTCTTTCGTCGGAAAGGCTGTATTGCCTCCATATGCAGTGACTGACATGGCACCGCAGGCATTGGCAATCCTTAAACATTCTTCCATGGTCTCGCCCTTTAAAAATCCATAGACAAAGCCTGCATTAAAGGAATCACCGGCTCCGGTGGTATCAACCGCACTTACCCTATAGGGACGGGATTTTGTGAGCACACCATTTTTCCCACCAATAGACCCGCTCTTTCCCAGCTTGATTACTGCCATGGCGCAGTGCCTTGAAAATTCCAAAGCAGCCTCTTCGGCATTCAGCCCTCTTGTATAATGAAGTGCTTCCGTTTCATTCATAAACAGGATATCGATGAAAGGAAGCAGTTCACAAATACCCTCATACCACTCCCCTGTTTCATCCCAGCCCACATCAAAGCTGACTGTGGCAGAACTGATTTCCCTGATCTTTTTAAGAAGCATTTTAAATTGATGGTGATTGCGGCTACCGGCATAAGAAGTCAAGTGAATATGCCCCGCATCTTTTACTCCTTCAAAATCAATGGCCTCTAAGTTCCATTCCTCATTGGTTCCCCTGTAGGTGAGAAAGGAACGATCCTTTTCATTGGTAAAACTTAAAGAAATTCCAGTTTTATTCTTCTGTGACGTGCCCAAAAAGGTACAGTCTACGTGACTGCGTTTCAGCTCCTCACGAAGCCAGTCTCCATGACAGTCCGCTCCCACACTTCCCTGAAAAGCCGGGGTTAACCCCAGCTTTCCAAGTCCTAAAGCAAACAGTGCTGCTCCGCCGCCCGGATAAACATTCATGTCTTCTACCACATGCTCCTGACCGGCGCCGGGAAACTGCTCCACTCCCGGTATTACAATATCCACATTTATATCTCCATAAATAAATACATCCCACTTTTTTCCTGTCATGGAACCCTCCGTCTGTCAGCCTGATTTACTCTTTTACAGCTCCGATCATGGCCCCTTTTGTGAAATACTTCTGCGCAAAGGGATACACACATAGAATAGGAACTGTTGTTATGATAACTGCCGCCATCTTAAGAGAATCCGAGGTGACAGAATTGGTATTCTGGGCAATTGCCTGAGCCACCGAAGTTACCTCTTTATTTGCCATGGCCCTTGTCAGCATCTGCTGTAAAACGGTCTGTACCGGCCACAGCCTGCTGCTTCTCATGTAAAATGCGCCGGAAAACCAGTCATTCCAGTGATTGACTGCCGTATATAATCCCACGACTGCAATGACCGGCTTGCTTAATGGCAGTACAATTCTGGTGAAAATTCCAAAATATCCACAGCCGTCAAGCTTTGCAGATTCTTCCAGACTCTCCGGTATGCTTTCAAAAAAGGTTCTCATCATCAACAGGTACGTAACGCTTACCAGACCAGGAACAACATAAACACTGAAATGGTCCACCAGTCCCAGTCTGTTGTACTGAATATAAGTGGGAATCATCCCTCCTCCAAACAGCATGGTAAAGGTAATCAGCATGGTAAGGATCTTTCTGCCCGGCAGTTCCTTCTCCTTTAACGCATAAGCGGCAAAGGAGGTCACGGTTAAGCTGGCCGCTGTCCCAATCACCGTTCTTGCTATGGTAATCATGTAAGCCTTGGTTATGGTTCCGTCTTTAAATACCTGTTTATAATTATCCAGGGTAAACATTCTGGGCCAGAAATAAATACCTCCTTTTGCCGCATCCTTTCCGTCATTAAAAGACAGCGCGGCAATGTTTAAACAGGGCAGGATGATGGCAAAACACAATCCTATGACCACGCAATAGATTAAAACCTGAATCACCTGTTCCGATCTGCCTGATTTTATTTTACTGCGTCTGTTCACAGCTTCTTTTGCTTTCATGTCTGAGCACCCTGCCCTTTCTTTTTCACTGCATTTTATTTTTTGTCAAAGTCGATGGATGAAGGATCTTTCTTGTAAAGCTCGGTTAAATACTCTATAAACTTGTCATTTCCAGCTGCTTTTAATTGCTGGCGGAAAGATTCCACAATCTTTTTCGCATCGTCGTCTGTTCCTGCATAAACTGCCTGAACGATCATTTCCTTATAGTTAAGAAGAGACATCTGTGCTTTCACTTCTGCCATGGAATCGGCTGATAAGTATCCGGTTGCATCCAGTCCCGGAACCAGTCTATAGGTAATGGGATAATCCTTTGCTACCTCTACCGCACGTTTAAAGGTTGTGCTGGAATTGGAACCTGGTCTGTTTTCACCGAAATTATTCATGTTGTCTAAATTGGTCAAAGCAAAACTGAAGAATACACATCCTGTATATCCAAAGCCTGCGCCAATGTTATTAACCAGATAATCCTTGTCACCATCGTTTAATTTCTGTAATGCCTCATCAGTCAGTACCGGTTTTCCATCCTTCATCTCGTAGCTTTTTCCCTCAACGCCGTACTGGCAGAGAAGCTGGCCTTCCGGTGTTGATAAATAATCAAAGAATTTTAAGATTTCTTCCGGTTTCTCTGCATCTGCAGAAATTGCCCACACGCCATTCTGTTTTTTTCCATGGACTACTTTCGCATTATTACCGGTAATGTCATCTAACGGTCCAAGGGGAACCCAGTCCTCGGAAGCATAAATAATATCCTGATAGTTGTGTACATCTGCCATAATTGCGGAATTATGAGATCTGGACACTTCTTCCGCTCTGGTGCCATCCATGGTGAAGAACTCCGGATTCATCAGGCCTTCTGCCAGCAATTTTCTTAAATAATTGATCTTTTCAAATACGTAATCCGTATCTGCCTCATGCTTAATCACGCCGTTACTGTCTAAGTTGTAGCCATCACTGACCCCCCATGTAAAGCCGGGTACAATGTATTGCAGTGTATCCGGAGATCCTCCCCAGTATTTCGGTCCAAGTGGATAAACAGGATTTCCGTTGTCATCTTTAAAATCTCCGTTTTTAATCTGTACCAGCAGGTCATAGAACTGATCCTGTGTTCTGATTTTAGTTGGATCAATTCCAAGCTTATCTGCAATGGCTTTCTGAATGTACATCCCGCCTCTGTATGCAGTCTGCGGATCATAAATCAAAGATCTGTCCTCGGAATCAACCGATAAAGGCAGAATATAAGCAGCACCTTTGAAATCTTCCCGGAAGGTAATGTTTTTCTTTGAATCATCGGGTAAATATTTATCTTCCAGGTAATGGCTGTAGACTTTTGTGTCCTTTAACAATCCGGATACATCAGCAAACATACCTTCCTTTGCTGCCTTTAAAAGAATAGGGAATTCTTTTCTCGTGGAATCGTCCATATAAGAGAAAATCACATCGGGAATGGTTCCAGATGCCAGCTGTGCTGCCATAACATTGGAATCCTTATCACCGGGAGTATACTGGATATCCAGTTTAATACCCGTGCGCTTTGTAAGCTCCTTCATAACCTCTGTATTAGCCAGATCCTTTGGCAGACTGTTTCCGATATCATCGACGTAAGCCTGCACCGTAATAGTCCGGTCTGCAATCCAAGTATCCGGTTTCCCGGAATTGTCAGAAGTTTTGCTCTCTTCGCCTTTTGCCCCCTCATTTGCTTTAGAGCTGCATCCGGTCACTCCTGCTGCACCCATTGCGACTACTAATGCTCCCGCAAGCAGCCGCTTTCCAATACTTTTCCTCATAAAAATACCTCCTCTTTCATCTTTTATTTACCAGAGACTGACTCCTGTAAATCGTTTTGATAACCGGTTGCATATAATTACCAGAATGAGTCCTACAATTCCCTGAATGAGTCCCACTGCTGTGGCATAGCCAAACTGTCCATTCATAAGTCCCATCTGTAGAACAAAGGTATCAAGTGTATCTGCAACCGACATGTTTCCGGGGGTTCGCAGTAAGTAAATCTGTTCAAAACCGCTGGACAAAAGCCCTCCCACTCCCATAATGAAAAGCAGACCGATGGTTCCCCGAATGCCTGGCAATGTAATATGCCAGATTTTTTTTAACTTGGAACAGCCGTCAATGCTTGCCGCCTCATAAAGAGCCGCATCTACGCCGCTGATTGCTGCCAGATATATGATGGAATCCCAGCCGATATTTCTCCATAAATCCATGGAAAACAACAGCTGAAAGAAATACTTTGGTTCCATTAAGAAAAATGTACTGGGATCTCCTCCCAATTTGCCAATAAACTGATTTAACACACCAATATTGGGTGCCAGGATCCTCTGAAGCATGGTTACAATAATAACTGTGGATAAAAAATGAGGCAGATACGTAATGGTCTGACTGATCTTTTTAAATTTTTCATTCTTAAATTCATTAAGCAGAAGCGCAAGAATAATTGCAAAAGGAAATTCCAGAATACATTTAATAAATCCCACAATCAGTGTGTTTCTTAATAATCTAGGAAAATCGTAGCTGGTAAAAAACATGCGGAAATAACGCAGTCCCACCCAGGGACTTCCCCATATCCCCTTTCGGAAGGAATAGTCCTTAAAAGCCAGTAAGACACCTCCCATTGGTACGTAACAGATGAGTACATAATAAATGATACAGGGCACCAGCATGAGATACAAAGGCCAGAACCGGATCATCTTTCTTGCAATGGACATATTAACTCTCTCCTTTTCCTTCAGCCGCAAATTTAAGACTTACACAAACAGGATAATGATCAGAAAGATAGATACCTCCCCATGATTCATCCCAGATCATTACCTCCTGGCAGATAATTTCTCTGTCCCCGAAAATATAGTCGATTTTCTCGCTTTCCTGTCTTCCGTAATCATGAAAGGTTCCATCGATCTGCGCCGTTAAATCTGTTAATTCCGTGGCAGTTTTCATGACCTCCATTTCCGGAGAATCCGGACAGGCGTTAAAATCTCCTGTAATGACAACAGGAGCATTATGACCCCATCTGTCATCCTGAATTTTTCTCAGTATCTGAGTTAACGCTGCCTCTCTCGCCTCTTTGCCTTCATGATCCAGATGGGTATTATAAATACCAATCAGCTTTCTTTCCTCAAGACTCCACAGCAAAACCTTTGTACAGGTTCTTGGACACATGCTTTGATTTTCATAACGGGAGCCAAAAACCTCAGGCGTATTGGAAAGCCAGAAAACTTCCAGTCCCAGGAGATCAAATTTCATTTTCCGATAGGCAATTGCAGTCTGCTCATCTTCTAAATCTTTCCCTCTCCCACAGCCTACGATGTTGTAATCCGTTAAATTTTCTTTCAGCCACAGCGCCACATGAGGCAGAACTTCCTGAAAGCAAATCACGTCGGGAGACTCTTTTTTGATTTTTTGTAAAATATATGGTTTGCGGAAGCAGAAGCTGTTTTCCTTGTCCTGACCATAATCGCACCGGATATTAAATGTAACCAGTTTCACTTATGAACACTTCCTTTCTGGTTTCTGATATAAGGATATCGGAAAATTCATTTCTCCACAATGGACATTTCTCCGCTTATCAGTGGATAATTGTTAAACTTTAACTACCCGTATTGCTTCCTGATTGCAGCAGTAGTATAGTGTGCTTAACACAGAAGAAAATGGAGGTTTCTTATGGTATTAATCTATGAAACAGGGGGAATTTTAAACGAAGGTTTCGTAGGACAGATCTCTTATACTGTCTGCCTGGACAAAGCTTACGACGCTATGGACATTGAATTTACCTTTGACAAACAGCATTATCAGACTATCACAGAAGAGATGGGGAAAAAAATCAGAGAATCCTGCAGTGGCATGCCTGAATACGAACATGCTTCGGAGGAAGAACTCATGGATGCCATGAGAGGAATGAAAACTGAAATACATACCATTGTAACAATGAATGATACCTTTATCGGAGGCGTACACAAACAGCTTACTACAAGACACATGGTTTTCTCAGATGATTTCACCAGTGACGGCTGTATCCCCCAGGAGCGTATTTTTGGAGTAATTAAGGTGACTCTGGCAGTCTTTAATGTGCTTCTTGACGGAACAAACTACCGCCTGAAGTTATCCGCAGGAAATCAGGAAAAGAAGATTTCTCCAGATGGAGGTGCCTATGTATAAGCGACTGGAACTTCACAATCACACCACAGAATCAGACGGTACACTGACCCCCTCCCAGCTGATCCAGTTTATGGAGGAGAATCTTGCAGATGGGTTTGCAATCACAGACCACAATACCATTTCCGGCCATAGTAAAATCAAAGGGCTGCTGGAACAGAAAAAAAGCAGTATCTCTTCCATTTACGGGATGGAGTATACCACCTATTACGGACACATCCTATGCCTGAATTTAAAAGAATACCTTTCCTGGGAATCCATAGATTACCATCGACCGGAGCGATTGTTTCACAATCTAAAAGAAAAAGGAGCCCTGGTTGGAGTTGCCCATCCATTTTCCTACGGACATCCATTTGCCAGAGGCTGCCGGTTTGATATGACAATTACAGATTTTAATTCCTTTGATTTCATTGAAGTATTTAATAATCCGGAACCCCTTCACCAGGTAAATGAACCCGCGCTTTTGTGGTGGGAAGAGCTTGTTTTAAAAGGGTTTCCGCTGTCCGCCACCTGCGGTATGGATTTACACGGCAGGTGGGACATGAACAATCAGTATGCTACCTTCATAGAAGGAGTGAATGGCGGCAATATTGAAAAGGAACTGGAGGACGCCATCAGACATCAAAAAACCTGGGTTTCCAGAGGGCCGATTTTAGAATCTAAATATGACCCCCAGAAGCAGACAATCTTATTCACCATCTGCGAGACAAAAAAACCGGGATTCATTCACTCAGACAGTGACCGCTATATCCTTTCCCTGTGCTGTATGACAGAAACTGTTGTAAAAGAATTCCCGGACTGCCGGTCTTTGGAAATCCCGTTAAATGAGCTGTATCCGGATTACAATACCCGGTCTGTTCTCATTCCGAAGCTGTATCAAAATAATACAGCAATTGAAAATCTAGTGGCGGTGGCACCTGTCATTATACCAGGCTGATAATTCATAATTATCTGCGGTGGGCTTTGCGGTACTCCAAAGGAGTCAGGCCAGTGGTCTTTTTAAAGACACGAAAGAAGTACTGGCTGTCCTCATAGCCCACCTCTTTGGATATATCAGCGATACTTTTTCCCGAATTCACCAGATAATCACAGGCTTTATTTAAACGCAGCTCTTTAATATAGTTAACGGTCGTCTGCCCGGTCTCCCGCTTAAATATGGTGGAATAGTAATTGGGACTTAAGGAATACTTTTCAGCCAGTTCATTGACCGAAATATCCCTGTTATAATTATCCCTGATGTATTTTATGCTTAATTTCACCTTGTTTTTTGCATTGCCATCCGGGTCGGCATCTGCATTCATACAGTCCATGATGAGCAGATAAAGATGTCTTCGTAAATCCTCTAATGAGTGAAAGGAAGCGAAAAGTTCCGGCTTCATTACCAGCTTTTCTATCTTATCCGGATCCATGGCTGCCGAATTAGACAGGCTTAATATCATGTTTGTAATTCTGGTCCATAGAATCCGCACATAAGAAGTATTGTATTTCTTTATGTTCTCATCTGAAAATATATCCTGTATCATCACTTCAATATGCTCCGCATCATGACGTTCAATATACCGGCGCATCATATTCAGCTCCGATACAGGAAACTGGTCTGCAGACAGAACCCTGATATCATCATAAAAATACAGATTGGAATTTCCGTGAATAACTCTTTGAGTCAGGCTTTCTCTCGCCTCTTCCACCCCATTTTTCACTGTTTCCAAAAGAGCTGTGCTGACACCAACCGTAAGAGAAATCCGGAGCTTTTTACGCATGACATTCGAAAATATGGTAAGGAGCCGTTCTGTTTCCAGGCGAAGCTGATTTTTATTTTCATGACTTGTCAACGCGTAAAGCTGGTTGCTGTTGCCCAGATTGCTTACGATCAGCTTCCCGCAGGGGGAAGAAAGCTCCATAAATACATTTTTGATCGAAAACTGGATTAAATCAATGTCTTTACATTCAAAATAATTTTGGTCGTAGCTGTCTCCGTCAATATGAATTATCATCACCATCACATAACGGTCAAGAAGAGGAAACTTTTGAAACACTGCTGTTTCCAGGGAAGTTCCTGCGCCAATGGTTTCCTGATTTAAAAGCAGATCATTCACTGTCTTTTCAAACAGATACGTCCGGTTCTCCTCCATAGATCGGATGCCCTTTTGGATCATCTGCCTTTCCTTCTTCTTTTCGTCAATCCGCTCTGCCGCTTCTTCTACCGCTTTTTTTAAGGCCTCATTGGATATTGGCTTTAAAAGATAAGCTGTCACCCCCAGCCGGATCGCCTGTTCCGCATATTCGAATTCCGCGTAGCCGCTTATAATAATAAAATGGATATCAGGTAAAAATGATTTCACCCTTCGAATCAGGGTCAAACCATCCATATCCGCCATACGGATATCTGTAATAACAATATCCACTGGTTGATTTTTAAGTATTTCAATTGCCCCAAGTCCGCTTTCCGCCTCATATAATTCCACAGGCTTCAGATTCAAATACTGAAGTCTGGCAATCATCCCCTGTCTGATTAAGTCTTCATCGTCTACAATTAAAATCCTTTTATCCATTTATGCCCCTCCTATTGCATGAAAGGCAGACATATGGTGAAAATGCTGCCCTTATTCTCCCCACTTTCAATGGTGATTCCATATTCCTCACCATAAGTAAGCTTAATTCTTTGATTTACATTCTGTATCCCGATACTCTGCTTTTTCCTCTCTTCATCGCCCCTGATTTCAATGTGATCCCTAATCTCCTCCACCAACTCTTCTGACATACCGATTCCATCATCTGCAATCTTAATCATCAGATAGTCATCTTCCTGGTAAATGGAGATTTCCAGAGTTCCTGACTGTTCCATCACACTCAGCCCATGAACAATGGCATTTTCCACAATGGGCTGCAAAATAAACCTTAAAACCAGATTTTTCTTTAGTCCCGGTTCTACATTGTAATACGCTTCAAATTTATTCCCAAAACGGGTTTTTTGTATATAAATATAATTCTGAGTATGGGAAAGCTCCTGCTCCACAGTAACAAATTCCCCGTAATTTCTGCCCAGACTGTAACGGAAATTCTCACCCAGCTTTTCGCAAAGATCACAGATAAGAAAAACCCCGTTTACAGCAGCGATGGAGCTGATGGTTTCCAGAGTATTGTATAAAAAATGAGGATTAATCTGCAGCTGAAGATTGCGCACCTGGCTTTCCTTATTTTCCAGTTGCTGAACGTAATTTTTCTTAATCAGACGGTCCAGTTTTAAAAGCATCTGATTAAACTGCTTATCAAGGACTGCAATCTCGTCACTGCCCTTGATCTCCTCATTAATGGTAAGATCTCCGGTTTCCGCAATTTTTATCTTATCTATTAATCTTGATACACGTTTTGCAAAGCTTCTGGTAAATAAAAAAGCTGTCAATGCAATAATCAGCATAACCAGTACCAGTACCGGCAATATGGAGTTTTGTATTTCCTGCCGTTTGTGATCCAGCTGGATGTTGTTAAAGAGAAAAATCAGCTTCAGCCCGTAATACTCCTCTGTACTGGTACCGATCATGGTATTCTTCCCATATTTCCCCTTCTGTTTCAGTTCTTCAAAGGATTGTTCCTCTATGATGTCATTGTACGATGGATTAGAAGAATATACAATCTGATTTTTCCGGTCCAGCACAATCACGTCATAGGCATAAGAATAATCTTCTCCGATTGCCGGTTCAAACAGCTTTTTCGTATACAAGTCCAGTTTTACAAATCCCACGTATTTGCTCTCATAACTGTTGACATCTACATCCACAATATTTTTAATCAGGGACAGTACCTTGCTTTTCTTACCGTCTCCAGTGGCATATATAAAATAATACTGGTTGGCTGCTTCCTTGCTTAAATACCAGATTTCCCTGCTGGCCTCTGTAATCATCGCAGCTCTAGTCCCATAAATTTTATTATCCAGATTATTTGAATAAATCATACAATTTCGCACTTCATTTCCATCCAGATGAAAGGATTTATTCACCTCGATACTGACATCGTTCCCCATAACGTAAGGGTTTTTCTCCCCGGTTCTACCCTGGAGGGTGTTTAAGACAATGGTATTATTGGACAGCTGCTTTAAGCTGTACTGATACTGATTTAATTTACTCTCAAGAGACGTTGTATACTGGGCGACCAGCTGGTTATGGGAGGCAATCAGTTCCTCTGTTATCAAATGACTGATCTTTCGAAACATCAGAGAGCTGATAAAAAGGATGGGTACGATACTTACAACAGCTGTAAAGGTAACAAGCTGGGTAAATATGGTACCTGAATGAAATATTTGTCGAATAACGCTTTTAAGCCTGTTTTTCATATTCCACCTCATTAAATTGATGAAAAGCTGTAAGCCAAAAAAGAACAGGATATGTATCTCTACACATTCTGTTCTCTAAAAACACTCGATTTAAAACAATTGCTTTCTATTCGTTCTTCAATATCCTGCTTCGATATATTGTTCAATTAATTTATCCAACTCCACACTTCTAAGATAAATCACTTCGCCATCCTCGTGATCAATACTTGT
>Ga0316613_10000647_pt1 | contig 26364 bp, 19 predicted proteins | sample OWC_soil_day10_C_2_FD_207647 | JGI IMG/M metagenome (GOLD analysis project Ga0316613, IMG submission 207647) | Wetland soil microbial communities from Old Woman Creek delta, Ohio, United States - OWC_soil_day10_CT_b | ecosystem: Environmental > Terrestrial > Soil > Wetlands | place: USA: Ohio...
ACCTACTGCCAATGCCTAGCAGGAAAAATTGCGATTACCTCCACAGGTGATGTCATACCTTGCATCTTTGCAAGAAATCAAATATGCGGCAATATTCTCACGCATTCATTAGCGGATGTACTTACGGATCACCCACTACAACAATGCTGGCATACGACCAAAAATCAAATCCAAAAATGTAAGGACTGTGAATATCGCTATGCTTGCACGGATTGTCGCCCGCTAGCCCAAGGCAACGATTCTAAAAAGTCATGGCTGGCCCCTCCTGCTGCCTGTTCCTATAATCCTTATACCGGTGAGTGGTAACCTCGATATAGCGAGTATCGTTAGACTAAAAAGGAGGATAAAAGTATGTATTATGACGATGATGATGATTATTATGATAATAGCGAACAAAGACCTAAGTGGGATCGACCAGAAATGTCTGACTGGGATGATGATGACGATGATGAACGAGTCGTTATTGTAGGGTGCGGTCCGTCATCTTCTTGCTGGCCCCGTCAACAACAGTGCTGGCCTCGTCAGCAATGCTGGCCTCGTCAACAGTGCTGGCCTCGTCAACAGTGCTGGCCTCGTCAACAGTGCTGGCCCCGTCAACAGTGCTGGCCCCGTCAACAGTGCTGGCCTCGTCAACAGTGCTGGCCTCGTCGCGATTAAAACCTCTTATGCAAAGCTTCCCCTCTACCCTTAAATATAAGCATATACACTCTAAAGGCACCGGATACCTCCGGTGCCTTTTAAATTCGCTTATAGCTTTTCTACATTTTACTCCCCTATTTGCAACAATTATCGTCATAATTGTTGCAAATAGATCTAAATAGAAGAAAATAGTCTTAATCACAAGGATATTGATGATAGATATTTTTATTTGGTATAAATTATTGTTATTTATTGCTAAATGGTTCAAAATCGCCCTTTCCTTTTACTATAACTACTGTATAATTGATTCTATGCCAAATGGTCTATCATCCCTCAGCCAGCTAAAATCAAGAATCTTATGGCATTATTATTAGACACATTTCACAATAAATATCGGAGGTAGATTCAACTATGATGCGATTCGTTCGACGAATCCTTATTGGCAAACCATTACACAATCAAGAGATACATAATGAAAAGCTCCCAAAATGGAAGGCTCTGTCAATATTTTCTTCTGATGCCTTATCCTCTGTAGCTTACGGTCCAGAACAAATTATGCTCATGCTAACTCTTCCTGGTATGTTAGCTTACGGCTATTTGGCACCCATTTCCCTGGCTATCCTGGCCCTCTTGGCAATCGTTACCATCTCATATGTACAAGTAGCTAAGGTTAATCCAGGAGGCGGAGGTTCTTATTCCGTTGCCATTACGAATTTAGGAGAAATGCCGGCACTCACCGCAGCCGCCGCCTTGTTTGCCGATTATACACTTACGGTTGCTGTAAGTGTATCTGCTGGAACGGCTGCTATTATCTCAGCTTTCCCCCATTTTGCTCAACACGAAGTTGCAATGGATTTATTTATTCTATTCGGAGTCCTAATGCTAGTAAATTTACGCGGCATCCGCGAATCTTCCACCGCCTTTGTATTTCCTACCTACGGCTTTATTCTTGGCATTATCGCATTAATCGGCACAGGAATATATCAAGCACTTACGAATCAAGCACCCATTTTTCCTCCTGAATCACTAGTAAAACAAATGGATTGGACGATTCTGGTTCTCGTCCTTCGGGCCTTTGCAAATGGCTGCAGCTCCATGACAGGTCTTGAAGCAATTTCCAATGGGGTCCCGATGTTCCGTTCTCCAGGAGCACGCAATGCTACAATCACTACCTATTGGATGTCAGGAATTCTTGGCATTATGTTTATTGGCACTTCATTTTTAACTATGCATTTTCATATTTTACCTTTACATGATATAACAGCCTTATCCCAAATTGCCGAACTCACTTTTGGACGCGGCTGGGCGTATTATTATATACAAATTACCACTATGTTAGTCCTCTACCTGGCTGCCAACACTTCTTTTAACGGATTGCCTCTTTTATTATCCATCCTTGCTAGAGACGGCTATATGCCCCGTTATTTGGGAGTAAGAGGAGAACGATTAAATTTTTCTAATGGCATTGTACTACTAAGTATTGTTGCTGGCATTTTAATCCTAATTTATCAAGGAAATACGGAGCATTTGATCTCATTATATGCCATTGGTGTTTTTCTATCCTTTACGATTGCACAAATAGGCATGGTAGTTCATTGGAGAAAAGAAAGAACTTCTGGTTGGCGTCTACGTGCTATTGTGAATACCATCGGTGCCACCGTTACCGGAATCGTTGTTTTGATTATTGCAATCACTAAGTTTTTTTATGGTGCATGGCTTGTTCTAGTATTTATCCCTATTATGATTTGTATATTCAAAAAAATTCGCTCTCATTATAATGATATGGCTGAACAATTACACCTTCCTTTAGAAGACTTCAATCCAAATATTAAAGCCAATCTAAAAACAGGCAGAAATGTGGTAATAGTCCCCATCGCTACCCCCACCAGTGTCGTAGCTGAAACTCTTAAATATGCTAAAAGCATTAGCAATGATGTGGTAGCCTTACATATTGCCACAGACGAAGAAATCGGCAGAAAAGTCGAAGAAAAATGGCGTGGCTGGAATCCTGGAATTGAACTCGTAACTGTATATTCTCCTTATCGTTTGGTAATCCAGCCTATTCTAGACTACATTATCAATTTGGAACATCAAAAAAATCCCGAAGATTATATTACAATTCTGATTCCTGAGTTTCAAACAAAGAAATGGTGGCATCGGCTACTGCATAACCAAACAGGTTGGATCCTTCGCACCTTATTAATTTTAAGAGAAAATGTTATTGTAACCACCATCCCATTTCATTTGCAAAAATAAATAAAAATTATAAGAAATGCCGCGCAGTTAAAACAGATAAAACATTACCGAAAGAAAGCACAGAGAACACAGAGAAAAAAGATGGAGAAGCTAGAAACAAGTTCTACTCTCGATGTTCTTTGTTCTCTGTGTTCTTTTTATAACTAACCTCCTTTTACAATCATGAATAAAATTCAAGCTATGAAACAAAATAGTAGCAGGAGGTGATATATATGACGCTACAGTTAACCCCAAAGGAAAAATCTTTATTGGAAGATCAAAAAAAGCATGAGCAGATCTGTATCGAGAAATACCAGTCTTATGCAAACCAAGCCCAAGATCCAGCTCTAAAGCAGTTGTTTAACTCCTACGCTGGACAAGAGCAGCAGCACCTAAATACTGTCAACCAAATGCTAAACGGTCAAATTCCCAATATGACTTCACAGCAAAATCAACAATCCGGGCAAAGCAACTCAACTACAACTTCATCATCCTCTCAGGGAGCTATTGCAAGTCAAAGCGACAGTACTCTCTGTACGGATATGCTAATGACTGAAAAATTTGTCTCCGGAGCCTATGATACGGCGATCTTCGAATTTGCTGATCCTAATGCACGTCAAGCTCTTAACCACATACAAAAAGAAGAACAAGGACATGGTCAAGGGATCTTCCAATACATGCAAAGCAAAGGTATGTATAATACACAATCCTGATACCATAAGCTACATAGAGAAAGCTAACCATTACCCTTTCGTAATGGTTAGCTTTCTCTATGTGCAATGAACAGAAATTGTAAAATAGGAAATAATCCTATTTAAATCCATACGTTTTGGCCACAATAATAAACCGAGACAAAATCCTAAAAAAATGTAAAGAGAGGTAAAGCCTTCGTCATAGTATTCACCTACTTTTAACAATTGAAACAAATGTTCGAACACTTTACACCATGTTTTATCGTCTCCTGGGTTTGATTCCTTGCTCTAACAATTCCTTGTCTAATCTCGCATAGGTAATATCTCTATACTCTTTGAATGATACATCGTGAACTATTTCAGTGACATTGCCAACCAGCGAAAGATTATATATAGTAACTTCCTTTTGCCTCTTGACCATCACATACTCTTTCCTATCCAAATCTGTAATCAATTTAAGTGTAATATCAGTGTTCTCTATTTCCGCACCCATAATTGTGTCTTTCGTTGTTCTGTAGGTTCGATACATTTGCATATCCTCATTTGAACTCGAGTCTTGTCCCTCGTAAATGGACGAAATGTCTCCTATCCGTTGTGACGAGGAGTATTCCCCGCCACACGCTGGTGCGGTGCTGTTGCCCCAGCTTTTACCTTTTTCCTTACCTTGTACTGAACCCAATTTATATCCCCCCATCTTCATCCTGCATGAGGTTTCTTCTATCCGCCACTGCGGATAAAAGAAACCAGCATACAGTTTGGTTCAGGGGAAATTAAAAGAGCGCATGCGAGGTCTTCGACCTACACATGCGCTTTGCTTCGTCTTGATTGCATGCAGACGCTAAGCTTCTGCCAAACTTCAATCGTACTATACCGAACGTAGCATCCCTTGTTTTCAAGGGAAAATAAGGGTATAATAACATTGTCGTCGTAGACAGCTAGCTGTTACGTGTAGGTGCTTGCTCACCTGCTCGTGCCTGGGAGTGGTGACACACTCTCAGGACACGGCGACTTTTTTAATTTCCACCTATTTCTAATTATATTATATTTTATAGAGATTGCAAGCTAAAATAGAGTGGAAAATCAGTTCCTATTTCAAAAATATTTTTTATTATATCCTTATTAACGAATTAAACGTCAAAAATGCAACAATACTTTTTTCCCGCGTTGCTGAGCTTTTTAGTCCCGTTGCTGTACGGTCGCTGTAATACAGCAACGCAAAAATAGACTGCCAGACATTTATGGCAGTCTATTTTTATTGAAGATTTCTCCATCAATCCCCCAAAATGGTCTTTCATCAAAAAAATAAATATATAAGTGCCTCTAAATTTAAGCTTCGATTATTTCTACTTATTACCGAATCCACGCAAAATTACGCAAGCATTCGGCATATATTAATGAAGAAAAATATTCACCATAAATAAAAACCGAATAAGGCAGCATAATATTGGACGTCTGCAATAAATATCAAAACCCTCAGACTCATATTGATTGATACCAATCAATTAGTGATCCAAGACGTTTTTCTAGCCGCTCTAAATGAATCCTCTCCTTCATCTCTTCCAACTCTTTTAGAAAATGCTTTTCAATGATACTACATGAGTCCTTATTCTACTGCGCCTGCCTCGATAAATAAAAAGATAAGCTACTTAGTCTTATTGATAAGTCTTCATTGATAATTTGTACAGTATTTGGAACCTTAATTTTCCGTGGAGCAAAATTCCATATACCACGTACCCCAGCGGCAACTAATTTATCAGCAACTTCCTGGGCATCACTTTCTGATACAGCAATAATTCCGATATGAATAGAATGTTCTTGCATTACTTCTTGTAAACAATCTAAATTTGAAACTTTTATCCCATTAATACATTGCCCGATTTTATTGGAATCAACATCAAACATGGCTACTAATTTGAAACCTAGAGTATCGAATTTACGATAATGAGCTAATGCCCAACCAAAATGACCTAAGCCAACAATCGCAATATTCCAATTATTATTAAGCCCCAAAATTTTTCCCATGCTAGAAATAAGTTCAAATATATGGTAACCGACACCCTTCTTCCCGAATTTTCCAAACAACGTCAAATCTTTACGAATTTGCTCCGGTGTAATTCCCAGACGTTGTCCCAGTTCTTCGGAAGAAATAAATTCCATCCCCTCATCCCGAGTCAGTTTAAGAGTACGAAAATATAATGGCAAACGGTCTATGGTAACCTTAGGAATCACAGTTTTTTCATAACTATTTTTCAAGAATTAATCCCCCTCTGTAACGATATACTTTCTCGAAAATCCGAGAGAGTGCATTGATCAAGGCTTTTGCCTTGGTCATTTTTCTTTTTCCCTCCACTTATTACTGAAAGTGAAATTAAGACTTTCCTATAATTAATTCATCCCGTAATTTCTATTTGCCCCATTTTATAATACTTGAAGCCCACGTTAATCCCCCACCAAATCCTACCAATGCAACGATATCGCCTGTTTTAATTCCCCCTGACTTTACAGCTTCATCAAGAGCAAGCGGAACAGAAGCTGACGAAGTATTTCCATACTTATCAACATTTACAATCACTTTTTTCAATATGCAAATGATCAACTTGGCTTTAAACGATAGTACTGAATACCGATTTAACACTTTCCATTATTCTGAATCCACATCCACTTATTGCAATCGCGACAATAAATATGACAAATATTTCAATTCCTTTTTACAGCAAAATGAAATATTTGTCATAGTAAATAGTTCACAAAATATATTCCATTATTCAGTGTTTTTCCTTAAAGTTAGGCTAGATCATCCTGCTTTAATCTTTTTGAATTCAGCTGTCAGAATAGGCAGCACTTCTATGACATCACCCACTATACCGTAGTCAGCTGTGTTAAAGATGGGTGCATCTGGATCTTTGTTGATAGCAATAACGATGTCCGAAGAGGTCATACCCGCCAGATGCTGGATGGCCCCAGAAATGCCGCAGGCAATATAAATCTTCGGACCTACCGTCTTGCCTGTTTGCCCCACCTGATGCATGTGAGGCTTCCAGCCCGCATCCACCGCCGCTCGGGAGGCACCTACACTGCCGCCTAGTACTTCTGCTAAATTTTCTACTAGCACGAAATTTTCCGGTTTTCCTATCCCCCGACCGCCGGACACGATGATCTCGGCCTCTTCCAAGTTACAGGAAGTAGTACAGACTCTGATGACTTCTATCAACTTGGTGCGGATATCGGTGGCATTAACTTTGCTGAGAACACGAATAATTTCGCCGCTGCGGCTGTAATCTGCTATTGGACGTTTGAATACGGAGGGACGAATAGTTCCCATCTGAGGTCGATGCTCGGGACAAAGGATAGTGGCCATAATATTGCCACCGAAAGCCGGACGGGTCCAAGTCACTAGTTTCGTCGCTTCGTCGATCCCCAAACCAGTGCAATCAGCAGTGAGTCCAGTGCCTATACGGCAGGCCACACGAGGTCCTAGATCGCGTCCGTCGTTAGTAGCGCCCAACAGAATCACGGAAGGCTTATAGGTCTGGATAAGGTCTACAAATACAGCCGTGTAGCCATCGGTACTATAATGTTTCAATTCCTGCGCGTCCACCAAGTACACCTGATCAGCTCCAGCGGCGAACACTTCTTTTGCGATCGCTTCCACATCGCTGCCGATAATCACACCCGCCAATTTCTGACCCATAGCATCTGCTAATTTACGTCCTTCACCCAACAATTCGAGTCCAACATTGCGTGGCTTACCTTCGGTTACTTCAATATACACCCATACATCCTTATATTGGCTCTTATCCATGGCAACTTCCTGGGATACTTCTTCCCGAATGATTGCACTTACTGGGCAGATATCAATACAGGCGCCACACTGGGTGCAGACTTCAGTAATCACCGCTTTGCTATCCTGGATTTCAATAGCCCCAAAGGGACAGGACGGCTCACAGGCACCGCAACCGATACATTCTTCTGTTACTTTTACAGCCATTATTTATTACCTCCACGTTACACAATTTTTGCATCAGATAATTTTTGAATTAGTTCCATAACACTTTCCCTCGCCGTATCTCCCTGGATAACGATCCCCTGAGTTCGTCGGGGTGGACTGAAGATCTTACTCACTTTAGTCGGCGATCCTTGGAGCCCGATTTTCTTTTCATCGGCATTTACATCAGCCGCTGTCCAAGTGGGAATCTCTGTCCGATTAGCTTTCATAGTGGCCTTAATGGAAGCCAAACGCGGTTCATAGGTCGCTGACTTAATAACGGAAATCATCACCGGTAGCTTAACATCAATGATTTCATAACCTTCCTCATGTTCCCGCTCCACTCGAGCTGTATCACCATCAATCTCCATTTTTGCCACATAGGTTACTTGCGCGATATCTAAATGTTCGGCTGTTTCCGGTCCCACTTGGGCGGTATCACCATCGATGGCCTGCTTACCGCAAAAAATGACATCGTATTTACCGAGTTTACGGATGGCCGCAGCCAATGTATAGCTAGTGGCCAGTGTATCTGCGCCACCAAAGGCTCTGTCGCTGATCAGCAATGCTGCATCAGCCCCCATGGCCAGGCACGCTTTCAGTGCGTCTTTAGCTTGAGGAGGTCCCATAGTAATCACAGTGACTTTGCCACCGTGTTTATCTTTTAGTTGAAGCGCTGCTTCAACTGCATTCCTGTCAAACGGATTGACAATACTTGGTACACCTTGACGTATGAGGGTATTGGTAATCGGGTCGATTTTTACTTCGGTCGTGTCAGGCACTTGCTTGACGCATACAATGATTTCCATCTTTTTTACCTCCTGTTTTTAAAACCCATGTTGCAAAACGTTGTTTATCATTCTACAAATAAGCCTTTCTTTTTCAAGAAAGGCAGTCACCCTTTATGAAGGCCTTCCTTGCTAAAATACAATCCAAAAATTCTTACACGTCAGTGCTCTTATTTCAAAATGTGATTAGCAATCACTATTCGTTGAATTTGGTTAGTTCCTTCATATATTTGAGTAATTTTTGCATCTCTTAGCAGCCGTTCCACTGGATACTCGCGTGAATAGCCATAACCGCCCATAACCTGAATTGCATCAAGTGCAACCTTGACTGCCGTATCTGATGCGAATGTCTTAGCAATCGATGCCTCCTTGCCAAAAGGCAATCCAGCATCTTTCAAAGATGCTGCATGATAAACGAGTTGGCGAGCAGCTTCAATTTGGATAGCCATATCAGCAATCATGAAGGAAATTGCCTGGAATGAAGCAATTGGCTTTCCAAACTGTTCACGAACCTTGGCATATTTGACTGCTTCCTCATAAGCCGCCGCCGCTATTCCCAGTGCTTGCGCAGCTATACCAATTCTTCCGGTATCTAACATTGCCATCGCAACCTTAAATCCTTCTCCCTCTTTACCTAGCATATTTTCTTTAGGTACCTGGCAATTTTCCAAAATCACTTCGGTTGTCGATGATGCACGGATCCCCATTTTTTCTTCTTTCTTCCCTATGGAGAAACCTGGCGTACCTTTTTCGACGATAAAAGCAGTTATCCCCTTAACGCCTTTACTTTTATCTACTGTAGCAAATACGTTAAACGTTTCGGCGACTTGTCCATTGGTAATAAAGCATTTTGTTCCATTAATTACGTAGTGATCCCCATTCAACTTTGCCGTTGTAGCCAGCTTTGATGCATCCGATCCGGCATTAGGTTCAGTCAACGCAAAAGCCGCGATTTTTTCACCACTTGCAAGGTCAGGGATGTATTTTTGTTTTTGTTCCTCTGTCCCAAAATATAATATCGGCATAATACCCACGGAGTTATGAACGGCCATAATAACACCTGTTGCTGCACACGCTTTTGATATTTCCTCTAGCGCAATAATATAGCTTAGTGCATCCGTTCCGGTTCCTCCATATTCTTCAGGGATCGGCATACCCATAAAACCCATTTCGCCCATTTTTTTGATGTTTTCCCAAGGAAACTCTTCCGTTTTATCGTAATGGGAAGCACGAGGAGCTACTTCTTTTTGAGCAAACTCCTGCACCATTTTATGCAAAACTTTCTGTTCATCGCTTAGTAAAGTCATACTGAATTCTCCTTCTTTTTCTATTCCTGAATTACATACAATCTACTCTGTCTTCTCTAGTTTTTTAACACATTCTTTGCACACCAGCGGCTATTTATAAAGAATGTGTTAAAGTATACGAATACCACCAGGATAGCGAACTGACCCGCTAGCAATCCCCTGGTAGGATATCCTAACCCCATTTTTTTGCTACAGCTTTAATCTCTAAGATTAATAATCGCAACGCACCAAAATTGCATCTCCCTGTGCCGCCCCGCTGCAGATTGACGCAATACCATACTTAGCACCACGGCGGCGCATTTCATAGACTAGCGTCATGATGACACGAGCCCCGGATGCTCCAATCGGATGTCCGAATGCTACTGCACCGCCATTTACATTTACTTTTTCCATATCACAACCGATTATTTTCCCACTCACTAGGGGCACAGCGGCAAAAGCCTCATTAATTTCGATCAGGTCAATATCTTCGATTGACAGATTCGTCTTCTTCAGTAATTTATTAATCGCTTTTCCAGGCGCACTGGCGATATATGCGGCATCGTCCGCAACCATAGCATGTCCGACAATCGTCGCCAACGGCTTAATATTCATTGCTTCGGCCCGTGTTTTAGACATCAGCATTATGGCAGAACCAGCATCATTAGTACCAGGAGCATTTCCTGCGGTTACTGTGTTATCGTTGCTAAACAGTGCTGGTAATTTTGCCAACGTTTCTAGCGTAGTTTCCGGTCTAGGCGCTTCATCCGTATCAAAGATGATTTCACTTTTTTTCTTGTGGATAACTACCGGAACAATTTCTTCTTTTAACGCACCATCGGCAATCGCCTTCGACGCCAACTGTTGACTGCGTAACGCCCACGCATCCTGCTCCTCGCGCGAAATACCGTATTCTTTGGCAACTACGCCACCATGAACTGCCATGTGCCGGTCGTATATAGCGCACCACAGTCCATCATGAACCATAAGATCAATCATAGTGGAATTAAACATCCGCTGGCCCCATCTTTGACTAAGACTTGCGTATGGCGCATTGCTCATGCTCTCCATACCGCCTGCGATAACAATGTCAGCATCCCCGGCGCGTATTACCTGATCGGCCAACGTAACCGCTCGAAAACTTGAGCCACAAACCTTATTCAACGTTTCCGAAGGTACTTCTTTCGGTAATCCTGCCTTAAAAGTTGCTTGCCTAGAAGGAATTTGACCGCAACCGGCTTGCAAGACGTGTCCCATAATTACCAAGTCTACATCTTTCCCTGAAACCCCGGCGCGTTTCACTGTCTCTTTGATGGCGATACCCCCAAGATCAACTGCAGCTACATCTTTTAATGTTCCCCCAAACTTGCCGATTGGTGTACGTGCTGCGCTTACTATGACTGTTTCTATCATTTTTTAACCTCCATGCAAAATTTAATTAAATAGACATTGAATTGACCAGATTACTTTCTCTATCTTCCTAGTAAGTATCTAATCCTGTATTCTAATAATGTATAAATGCAAGAATGATGCCAACCAGCATCTTATTTTCTAAAATCAAACTCTAATCCTTTGATTAAAAGCCTCTACCTTCAGAAAAATTAAGCAGTCTGAATCTTTAAATAAATTTAAAGTATTAGTCCCACTTATAAATAATCCTAATCTTTAACTAAGTTAAAAATCAGGGTGGCTAGTAAAAATGCCGTTCTTTTTCGTGCATTTTTGCATACCACCCTTATTTCTGCATATTCAGTTTTTGGATAGAGGAAAGTTAATTTTTCGGCTACGCTTTCTTGTAATGGCGGACTCGTCGACACCTATTTTTTTAGCGACTTCCTTTACCGAACCATAGATGCTCCCAATCCAAGATTCACCTCAAATTAATGACTATTGTTAAGACTAAACTTTAAACTGGTCAACAGCCCTCTTTTGCTCATTCTGCAGTTGAACCAATTGTTCGATAACTTCTACCATATTGTTCATCTTATCAGACTGTTGATCCGTAGTAGCCGCTACTTCTTCTGTAGAGGCTGACGTTTCCTCAGTAATTGCAGCTGCTTGTTCGATCGCAGAAAGGGTTTTTTCAGTCCCCTCACCCATTTGGTGTACCGCAGAAGCAACTTTACCTATTACGTAAGAAATGCTTTCGATATTTTGTTCAATTTGTTGGAAATTGTCCCCTGCCTGATTTGCCACTTTAACCCCCTGGGCAATTTCTTGTGAACCTTCCTCCATTGACTTATACATAGCTGTCATTTGTTCTTGAATTCCTGTAATAAGTTTGGCAATCTGATTAGCCGCCCCGTTTGACTGTTCAGCTAATTTTCGTACTTCATCGGCCACAACAGCAAAGCCTCTTCCTTGTTCACCCGCTCTCGCTGCTTCTATAGCCGCGTTAAGGGCCAAGAGATTTGTTTGTCCAGCTATGGAAGTAATTACTTCTACAATCTGTCCGATTTCCTTTGATCTATTCATAAGCATAGTACTTTCTTGAACATTTTTATGGTTATTCTGAGCAATCTTCTCCATGCTCTCAATAGCGTCCGAAACGGCCATAGAACCAGTATCGCTTACATTCTTGGATTCTTCTGAAGCTCGCAACATATTTTCACATTGTTTAGTAGTCACCTTAGCTTCATCATTCAACTTTTGCATTACGAATGCAGCCTCTTCCACATTCTCTGCCTGCTTTACGGTACCAACAGCAATCTCTTGCATGGTTCGGGCAACTTCTTCGGTTGCGGCTTTATTCTCTTTACTCATGCAAGCTAGGTCACTCGTCAACCGGTTCACTTCACATGATGAATTGATGATCCTATTAACTAATTCTCTCAATTGAGCAACCGTATTGTTGAAAGAGTTGGCCAACATTCCGATTTCATCATTCTGATCGATCTTTAACGACCCTGTCAAATTACCTTTGGCTATTTCACCGGCAAACTCGGACAAACTGAGCAGCGGACTCGTCAGTTTCTTGGCACTATATAAGATAACAAAGCTTAGCAGCACAAGGATAATCCCCGCTGCAATCAACATCACGGCGACAAGTTTCTTAACTGGGGCAAACAACTCATCTTCTGATACGATACTCGCCATGATGAAATTTGGCATTGGAACCGGTTGATAAAAAGCAATTAGTTTTTGCCCATCTTTTGAGAACCGGAAAACCCCCTGCTTTCCACTCAGCATACGCTTACTCAACTCTTGAATAGATATATCCTCGGTATCATTAATATTTTTTTTAATGATATTCTCGGGGTCGGGATGATAAATATAAGTACCGTCTTTATAGAGTAATACAGTATACCCCTTCTCCCCATATTTAATACTATCCATCATCTCAGAAATTGTATCGACCCGCATACTAGTGGACATCGAGCCTATTACTTTACCGCTATCGTTCTTAATTGGGGCATGCGCTGAAATGCAAGGTTTTTGAGCACTTGGAGACATAAAAGGTTTTCCATATCCTGGTTTTCCTGTTTTCAGAGCTTCCCAAAATCCATCGTCAGTCTTCACGACTCCCGGTATCCGCCGGGGTCTTCCTTCCGGCGTCAAAAGGCTAGTTAATGCACCAATTCCGTTTAAATCAAGATAGTAAGCACCATTAAACTGCCCCGGATAACGGCTATTTAAAAAGTCGGCACGCGACATAATTAGATTATCCAGCATTTGAAAATTTTCTCCGTCTCCACCACTCATGTCAAGGGAAGGACTTATAGCTAATGCTCGCTTCACGTCCAGGCTGGTTGATGCCTGTTCGGCTTCTGCAAGATGTCCGGTAAACCAGGTGTCTAGCCTTTTTGACGCCTCACCGACTTTGCCGAGCATATTCTCCGAAAGTTGAGTTTCAACCACATTAGTAATCTGGATATACGCAATAAAGGTTAGAATTAGCAGACCCAACGCTGATAATGGCAGTGTTGCCATTAGGATCTTTCCTTTAAAAGATAAATTATGGAATATTTTCACTTTTATTGTCCCCCTATTCAGATATCTACTTGTTCCTTCTATATAAATAATGCAAGAAAGATGCCGACGAAGGCATCTTTCGACAACAGATGAGCGATTCCCATTCTTTTATAATATTTATAACCTAGCTTCATTCCTGAATATCCATATAGAGCATGCCAAAGCATGCAAAATTGCGGGCAGATCACCTGCAATTTTGCATGCTTTGGCATTTTTGCACGTCTACCTTCCTATTTTATCCCGCGTTTCATTCTCTACCCTTAAGTTTCGCCACCGCGCCACCAACAACCATCTTTAAGACTTCTGATGCACCGACACCTATATCAAGTAAACGGCCATCCCTAGCATAACGCTCTATATCATTATATTTCATATATCCGTGACCGCCGAAAACCTGTAGAGCTTTATGACAAGTCTCGTTGACAGTCTCCGCTACAAACAATTTTGCAACTGAACTTTCCAAAGAACAATCTTTGCCATTATTGCATTTATTTGCGGCGTCGTTCACCAGTAATCTTGCAGCCTCAATTTTCACATACATATCAGCCAACATTTCCTGGATGGAGAACAGTGCAGTAAGGGGTTTACCAAACGCGATGCGTTTATTGGCATACTTAGCCGCTACTTCTAATGCGGCCTCCGCAATACCAAGCCCCATTGCAGCCATGCCCAAACGTCCCGCCACCAAAGCATCCATGGCTACTTTGAAGCCACCATTGACATTGCCAATCAAGGCGTCTGCCCCAACGAAGCAATTTTTAAAGTCCAAACCGGGAGTAACCGAACTCCTGCACCCCATTTTTTCCTGGGGTTCACCAATTTCAAACCCTGGAGTCCCTTTTTCAATAATAAACATACTAATGCCCTTGGCTCCAGCATCCTTATCGGTTTTAAATCCAACAATGTAAATGTCTGCTAAACCACCATTTGTACAAAACCACTTTGGACCATTCAGCATCCAACCAGTATCTTCTTTCGTCGCTACGGCAGTTATAGCAGCTGCATCAGAGCCAGCCTGCATTTCGCTAACACAAAAAGCGCCTACCTTTTCGCCTTTCAAAAGACTTGGTAAATATTTTTGTTTTTGAGCATCGGTACCAAATTTCAATATGATACCGACAACCATCCAATGCACATGAATCGTCAGAGCGACACCTGCACTTACTTTCCCGAACTCTTCGATAACATTAAACGCCGTTATGGAGTCATAGCCCCCACCACCATATTCAACTGGATAATTTATACCGAAGAAACCCTCTTTTGCCATTGCTCCCAACAATTCTGCAGGAAATCTGCATTGCTGATCCAATTCTCTCGCTAGTGGTCCGAGTTGATTCTTGCAGAACTCCCTTGCTCTGGTCACCATTTCAATATTTTTAGCTTCCATTTTATTCACTCCTATCATTTTTTTAATGCCGATAGATCCCTAATTAATACTTCCGGTGTATTAAAATATAAGGCGATTGCCGCTTCTCCCACGAAACCGCCATAGGAGAGGCGACATTAACAAACTTTATGATAAGCTATTTCTGCGTTATCGATGTTTACATGTACTTAAACTGTTTTCGGTTCATATTCCTGTGTTACTGGTGGCTTCGGCGTCTTGTATAATAATGCTAAAACCATACTTACCACACAAAGAGCACCACTGATTATGAAAGCAGTACTATAATCACCACTAGTCATCTCTAATACCTTAGACGCCATCATTGGCCCAATAATAGCTCCAGCGGAATACGCTAGAAGAACGAACCCATAATTAATGCCAACATATTTAGCGCCAAAGCTGTCTGTCGTAATTGCAGGGATTACGCTAGTTGAACCACCGAAACAAATGGCGACCACTGACACCCCTATAGCAAATCCCCAGAAACTCGTTAAGCTATTCATTAAAAACATAGCTATAGCAGTAGCCAAAAGCATACACACTACGGAACGTATACGTCCAAGTTTATCAGATATAGCTCCCCATAAAATTCGTCCTGCTGAGTTAAATATTCCCAAAAGACCTACGATCGTGCTCGCCTGAAGTGGAGTTAAACCTGCCACTTTTTGAGCAATAGGGGATGCATGACCGATAATCATTAAAGAAGAAACCATTATACCGCTATATATAGCAAATAACATGTAATATTGTGGTGTACGCAACATTTCATTAGGTGTAAAGTTATAAGTGTTCGTTGCAGCCTTAGCTGTCGCAGAAGTCGGAGGAGTCCAACCAGGAGGCACATAACCATCTGGTGCTGCCTTCAGCAACAATGCACCCAAAGCTACGCCGATAAATACTATAACCCCCATGATAGCCAGTGTAGTTAAAGGACCATAACTCAACATAATGTTATATCCTAACTTAGAAAAGAAAAATGATCCAAAGCCTAAGCTTCCTATTACCAAACCAGCAACCATACCGCGTTTATCAGGGAACCATTTCAAAACAGTTGAAAGCGGTATACCATAAGCTACCCCCGCACCACCGCCAGCAAAGAAACCATATCCTATATATAGCATCGCTAGACTGCTTGACTTACTTGCAATGAAAAACCCAATGAACATCATTGCAGAACCTAGAATAGCTACTTTTCTGATGCCAAGCTTAGGTGTCAAATATCCACCTACTATCATCATTACCGGTAACATACCTAAACTAATAGTGTATGCCAAAGATGCCTCGCTTGTAGACCAACCAAACATTTCCTGAAGAGGTTTAAGGAAGATACTCCAAATATACACAACACCTATACAAAAATTCATTAAGGATCCACCAAGTACGATCATCCAGCGATTTTGATTTGTTTCTGCCATCTAAACAACCCCCCCCTTAATATTATTAAATTATAAAATTCCCTATCTTACTTACCAACAAAATTTGCTTTGCGTTTTTCTACAAAAGCCGCCATGCCCTCTTTTTGATCTTCAGTCGCAAAGCAAAGACCAAAAATTTCTGCCTCGTACGCTGTTGCCGAATCCAAATCCATGTCCATTCCTTCGTTCACAGCAGCTTTGCATAACTGTACGGCAACCGGAGCACGTGAGACTATCTTCTTAGCCATTGCCATTGCAGTATCTATGAGTGACTCTGCAGGTACGATCCTATTGACAAGCCCCAGCCTATAAGCTTCTATGGCATCTATCTGGTCCCCAACAAAAAGCAGTTCTTTAGCAATCCCTTTTCCCACCAGGCGAGACAAGCGTTGTGTTCCTGCAAAACCAGGCGTTACGCCCAGTATTACTTCAGGTTGACCAAACTTGGCCTTATCGGATGCAATGCGGATGTCGCAAGCCATCGCCAATTCACACCCACCACCCAGCGCAAACCCATTAATCGCAGCTATGACAGGCTGTGGTAGGTTTTCAATTTTATTAAATATCATTTGCCCCAATTTAGCGAAGTTGCGGGCTTCGATGGCGGACATTTTTTGCATCGCAGTAATATCAGCACCAGCCACAAAAGCCTTATCACCTGAACCACAAATAATGACTGCCTTTACCATAGTATCTTTTGCAATACCAGTCATTAATGAATCAAGTTCATTTAATGTTTCAATATTCAGAGCATTCAAGGCCTTAGGTCTATTAATTGTAATAACTCCGATATCACCCGTTTTTTCGTAGATCAAAGTGTTATAATTATTCATATTTTTCATACCTCACATTATTAGGGGTAAGCAGCACTGCAACTTTCTCCGGCCTCCAATCAGTGAAACGGATGGTCTGGGTAGCTGCAGTGCCGTAACCTTTCGATAAGATTTTTGTCTTTCAATGTTCTAATCTTATCAGAGCTGTAATTATCTCAAATTATTAGGATAGTATAAGTATAACTGCAACTTTCTCCTGCCTCCAGTGAGTACAATGGATGGTCTGGGTAGTTGTAGTACCTTAATCTTTAGACGATATTTTTTTGTATTTCAATATCTTAATCTTATCTCAGCACCTTGATAAGAAGTCGGTAAGTTAAAGAATCGCTCGCTTCTTACTCATTTGTCCATTTATTATATCTCTAAATTCATAACAGCATCTGCGAATATTCTCGGATCCATCGTTTTCAGCTGCTTTGAAATAAGCGGCTTAAAAGCCATCTTGGCAAGAATATCCTTTTCAAGATCAACACCCGGAGCAATTTCGATCAGTTCCACACCCCCGGGAACAAGCTTAAATACAGCTCTTTCTGTTACATATAGGATATTTTTCCCTGTATCATTAGCATACTCACCGCTAAAAGTGATTTGTTCAACCTTGTCAACAAATTTTGATACTTTCGCATCTTCAATGATATTTATTTTGCCATCTTTTATTTCCTGCTTAACCTTACCAGCCATAAATGTACCTACAAAAACAATATTTTGTGTGCTTTGAGTTATGTTTACAAATCCACCAGGTCCTACGGTTCTGCCAGCAAACTTACTTACATTAACATTCCCCTGCTTGTCGATCTCAGCTGCACCAAGAACAGAAAGATCGATACCGCCACCGTCATAGAAGATAAACATATCTGCATGTGCAATGATCGCCTCTACATTGGCAGAAGCAGTTATTGCCAATCCACTTGCAGGGACGCCGCCAAAGGAGCCAGCTTCTATAGTAAGGGATATTTTTGAAGCAAATCCTTCTTCTGATGCAACAGCTGCAACAACCTCCGGCATGCCAATCCCTAAATTAACAAGGTCGCCTTCCTTAAGTTCAAGTGCAGCTCGGCGTCCGCAAATTTTTCTGTCAGACAGTTCCGTGGCTTTCATCTGATCATTTATAGGTAATCTTGTCTCACCGCACCACTCCGGATGAAATTCAGGAATTGCGTAGAATTGTCTACGACCGACTTCGCTTGCCAAAACAATATGGTCTACCAAAACCCCTGGTACTACAACATCATGAGGTTTAATTGTATGCGCTTCTGTCAGTCTTTCGACTTGGGCAATTACTATTCCGCCGCTGTTTTTTGTAGCCAAAGCTAATTCCAATGAGCTAAGCCGTACAGCTTCTTTCTCAATAGAAAGGTTCCCGTCTACATCTGCCGTTGTTGCTTTGATAAAGCAAACATTGACCGGGAAAGATTTATACAGCAGATAATCTTTATCTTTAATTTTCAGCACTTCTACAACTTGTTCCTCTTCACTAAGCCCCTCTGCCGCCTTATTAGCCCTGCACCCCTCAACTCTTGGGTCTGCAAATGTCTTCAAACCCACGCTGGTAACCACGCCAGGCCTCTTGCTGCCAATGGCACGAGTGAGCTGGGTCAATACACCTTGGGGTACAATGAATGCGGGAAACTTATTTTCAGTGATTAAGGGAAAAAGCTTAGGAGATGTTCCAATATGTCCACAGATGAGTTTTCCGATAAGACCCTCATGTGCAAACATGTTCATTCCGCCTTCTTTGCCGTCGCCAATGCCGGACACATGAAAAACAGTAATGCCTTTGGGAGACTGTGTTTCCAAATACTTATCTCTTACTGCCGCCATAAGATCCACTGGCGTAGAGGCTGTAATAATACCTTGAATTCCTAAGGTGTCGCCGTCTTTAATGAGATTTGCAGCTTCTTTCGCTGAAATTACTTTACTTTTACCCATAATAAATAATTTCCCCCTTATTATTTGTTATAAGACCACATCTGATTTTCTTAAGGATTTCTCTCAGTTCCATTTGTTGACGGCCTCGTCCCCTTTCTATATATCCCATTTCTCCTTGATATTATGTTATTGCGCCTTTTGTATAGATATTTGCGAACGCAATTTCATCGGAACTTTATTTTCGTGACTATAAGCATGAATGACAGGAACTATTTTCTTGATCCCCCATTTTAAAATAGCTTCTGATGCAATGCTTCACAAGCACTCTGACCTACAGTATTATTTGTTATAGACGTAGAACCCACGACCTGATTTGACGCCTAACCGTCCAGCTTTCACATACTGACGAAGCAGCGGACAAGGTCTGTACTTGCTATCTTTAAACCCATCGTACAAAACTTCCATAATATAGAGACAAGTGTCAAGCCCAATCAAGTCAGCCAATGCCAACGGACCCATAGGATGATTCATTCCCAGTTTCATTACCTGATCGATCGCTTCCGGTTTACCGACACCTTCATACAAACAAAAGATAGCCTCGTTAATCATTGGCATAAGAACGCGATTGGAAACAAATCCTGGTGCATCATTCACCTCGACAGGTACCTTGCCAAAGTTGACAGTCATTTCCTCAATAACCTTGTAAACCTCATCAGTCGTTTCAAGCCCTCGGATAATCTCTACTAGTTTCATCACTGGCACTGGATTCATAAAATGCATACCAATTACCTTTTCAGGACGCTTTGTTACGCTGGCAAGCTCGGTAATGGGAAGCGACGAGGTATTGGTAGCAAGAATCGTTTGCGGAGGACATATCTGGTCAAGTTTTTGAAAAATTTCCCGTTTTACTGCAAGGTTCTCCATTGCTGCTTCGATGACGACGTCACAATCTTTCGCGTCGTCAAGTGAAATACTTGGGGTGAAATTTGCCAAGATCGCTGCCTTTTCTTCAGCAGTTTTCTTCCCTTTACTGACATCCTTCTCAAGATTTTTTTCTATACGGCTAAGACCACGTGCCACAAATTCTTGAGTAATGTCATTAAGCACGACTTTGACCCCTGCCTGAGCAGCGACCTGAGCAATGCCCGATCCCATTTGACCAGCACCTACTACCATAATCTTCTTAACTTTAACTTGCATTATAAAGCCTCTCTTTCAATCTGTTTTTTTCGTCACTTAGTATTCACATCTTACTAGAATAGCATCGCCCTGCGCGGTTCCACTGCAAATAGCTGCAAAAGCCTCATTGACTTCATTAAATCAATTTCATCAATGGATATTTTCACTTTATTCAGTAATTTGTGGATAGCATTTCCAGGAGCGCTAGGAATATAGGCAGCATCTTCGACCACCAACACGCGATCGCTTCACCGTCTCCTTGATGGCAATACTACCTAAATCAACCTTTCAGCGCGCCCCCAAACTTACCAATAGGCGTCGTGCTGCACTTACTATAACTGCTTCCACCACTTTTCAAGAAAACACCCATTGACACTCAATCATTTATAATGCAAAAATTATGCCAAGCCGCATCCCTTTCTCCAAATTTTTATATAAAGATCCAACCAATTCAGAATACTCGGTCGTTTATTTTTTAAATACATTGTTTAATATCAAATATTCTTGAAATTAAAACTACAACAAAAAAAGATAGACCCGCAAAATTGCAGGTCTTGTCCATGCATTTTTGCGGGTCGTTGCTATTTTTGCATTTCATTTATATTGCTAGTATAAGGTACAACATTAACATTTCTGCTGCGCTTTCTTGTAATCGTAGATTCATCTACTCCTAAGTTTTTAGCCGCCTCTTTTGCTGAACCATAATACGCTATCGCCTGTGCTAGGATTCGCCCTTCGATTTGACTGACAGCCTTCTTCAATGGTTCTCCGGGACTCCATAGAGCTACTGCCTCTTGCCGGCTTTCTTCTACACCGCTTGGAAGCACGGTATTTGATTTTTTTTCTCCCATCCTTACACCTAACAATTCTGCCGGTAAATGCTTAGGTTCAATAAGATCCGATCCGGTCAGGACAACAATTCGTTCAACTACATTCATCAGTTCTCGAATATTCCCAGGCCAATTGTATTCCAAAAGAATAGTTAAGGTATCCGTCGACAAGATTTTGGACCGCTTATATCTTTTGTTACTTACCTCTAAGAAGTGAGCTAATAATGGTGCGATGTCTTCCTTTCTCTCACGTAAAGCAGGAATTTTTATCGGAATAACATTTAAGCGGAAATAGAGATCTCGTCGGAATCGACCTTCTGATATCAATTGCTCAAGAGTTTGATTTGTAGCTGCAAGCAATCGGACATCAGCATCAACTAGTTTAGTGCCTCCAACACGGTAAAAGGTCTTCTCTTGTAAAACGTTAAGAAGCTTTGCCTGAAGCGTCAGAGGCATGTCACCAATTTCATCAAGAAAGACCGTACCCTTTTGAGCACTCTCAAATAGTCCAATCTTCATCTTCTTTGCACCTGTAAAAGCACCAGCTTCGTATCCAAATAGCTCAGATTCCAATAAGGACTCCGGAATAGCACTACAATTAATGTGCACGAAATTGCCAACGCTATTACGATCGCTTGAAGTATGAATATATTTGGCTAATGCAGTCTTTCCAACACCAGACTCTCCCGTTATAACCAGAGGTAGATCAGTATCAGCGACCTTTTTTACACGTTCGTATAAATCCTCCATTATCCGACTGCGGTGAAGTCCCAACTCCAGGTTACTCTCCATAGTATTTTTAGCATTCAATTCGCGCTGGTATTGCTTCGCAATTGCTTCCACTGACCTTAGCTTTTCATGTAACGCCTTAAGCTCAGTTATATCACGTACGTTTGAGATAACACGAATAATATTACCTTGTTTATCACAAAGGGGTTTACTCGAAACAACTGTCTCTTTGCCATGGGGAAATTCCACCACAGAGCTCTCCATCCGCCTATGTTCAAGAACATGCATCATAGAACAATCTGGAATAAGCCCTTGCTTGCTTAGCTCATCTAGAGATTTCTCAAGAAGGTCATTTTCTTGTATTCCTGAAACTTGACAAAATGCATGATTTATTGCCCGCACTATCCCCATACCGTTAGTGATGATAATGGCATCATGAGAGTTATCAATAAATGGTTGCAGCCGAATAAGCGAGTCTTCGACCTCACACCAGAGATGATTAAGGTTACGATATTCATCTACATTTTTGAAAAAAATAAATTTATGGCCTTCATATTGCTGATCTGGAAAAGTTTCCATTAATAATTTACTGTATTGCGATATCTTCACAACTCTGGAAGGGGCATTTTCGTTCAACCATTCTTCCTTGAACCACGGCAATGCCTTATTAATCTTTTCACCAATTATTGGGGCAGGAAAATAATGTTCTGCCTTTTCATTAATCAATAAAATATAACCCTTTTTATCCACAGAAATTCTCGCCCAAGAATCGAATCCTATTTCATTAAAAGAACAAACTTCTGGCATTTTTTTCGCCCCCAAAAATCCAATATTCTCTAACCTAAACTGTCTTAACTTTACAATTAGCATGCACTAATCGTGCCAAGATAATCGTGGCAAAGTTTTGAATGATTATATAATCTATAACACCTCTATATTTCCCAAGCACATATACATCACATAGGCAGTCATCGGGATTCAGGTGCACCAAATTAAAGTAATATTATAATTTTACCACAAACTTGAGAATAGATCTCCGTATCGGGTCAAATGGTGCAAAGAGATTTTTTCAGTACCTGCTTCATCTCTTCCCCACTAGCTGAATACACAACAATTGGTTGCTGCGACATTCGTTTGGTGAACTTATTTTTAGTACCAGTGAAATTACCGGCTTGTCTTACAGAGGGATCAATTCCACAATAGGCAACTGGCTGCTTAGCATTATTATCCAAGTTGCCCGAATTGAATTTTCTTGCATATATGTCTCCTTTTTACGCTGCTTTTGTAATAGACGATCTCTTTGCCCAATAACCAGCAATAATCCCACCCGTCAAATTATGCCATACACTAAAAATTGCTCCTGGAACTGCGGCTAACGGGTCAAGGTGAGCCATAGCCAAAACCACTGCCAGTCCTGACATCTCAATACCGACTTCAAAGCAAATCGCTCGGGCTTTGTTTTCTTCCATCCCGATCGCTTTTGAAACTCCATAACCAAGAATTAATCCAATTCCGTTGTGCATTGCAACAGCTACCAAGGCAATAATAGCAACTGTCGCCAGTTTATCCGCACTAATCGCAACCACAATTGCGATTACCCATATCATAACAATAATAGTAACGACCGGCACAATTGTCATAATACGCTCGACAAATCTGGGATAAAAAGTGCGTAGTAACAGACCAGCTGTCACTGGTATTAGTACAACTTTGATAGTATCTAAAAATATGACCACTGCGTCAACATGAACATATTGTCCAGCAAGAATTAAAAACGTAGGTGGCAACAAGATTGGCGCCAACAAGATGTTGAAGCTTGATACCGTCACTGCCAAAGCTACGTCACCTTTAGCCAAAAAACATATCACATTGGATGCAGTCCCGCTTGGACAACATCCGACCAAAATAAGTCCAGCAGCTAGACTGGGAGGAAGCCCCATAATTTGGGCAACACAAAAACCGACTAAAGGCATGATTGTATAACGGAGTATAATGCCGACTATTACGTCTCGAGGCCTGGCGAACACCAGCTTGAAATCGTCAGGCTTCATTGTCAACCCCATACCAAGCATGATAAGGCAGAGCATATTGCTTATCCAGCCGCCATTAAGCTTTAAAGTGCTGGGAAAAAAGAAAGCTATCACTGAACATAAGACTAACCACACGGTAAAATATTGGGTAATCAGCTTAGATATTTTTTCAACAAACTTCATTTTAAAATCCTCCTAACAATTATCTTGCATGTTTTCTTGTTCTACCAAAATAAAAACTCCTTATCCGGACAAAAAATCGGATAAGGAGATATCATATACTTTGGCTTATATCAAAAAGATATAGCCAATTCGTATGTCAACTGAAAGAATCTTTTTATGCCTTTCAGTTAGACTAACCTTTCCGTCCCAGTCCGTGCGGCTCTGAGCGGTAAAAAAATATGAAGTTACACCGAACAAAATTGCTTCAGCCAGCGGTATGATTTATTATAATATCATCCATACTAAAGCAATTTACTAATTCTTCTCTACTTTAAACGTGGTTTTATATTCAAATGCTATTATTCCATAGATTTATTCAAAAGGCTTATTTAAATGAAGATAAATCAACAAACCACTCTGTTATAGCTGAGTAAATATCCGCGATTAGGAATTATATTATTGTTTCTAAAGTTCCTAACCCTCGGTGACTCCGGGACGAGCTTGAAGCGTCATCATAGTTGCTGTCATTGTGGCAACCAATTTGGGTTCTTCTGAACCTAAAGCAAAAACTTCGCCTGAACAAACAGTAATCGTCTTCCCCGGCTTAACTACAGTCCCTCTGGCCAGGAACCTTTCGCCCTTCGCTGGGGCAAGAAGATTAACCTTGAATTCGATTGTCAGGACCGAAGCGCCGGCAGGCATTAGACTTAAGGCCGCATAACCACAGGCGCTATCAACGATGGTTGTTATAATGCCCGCATGCAGGAACCCGTGCTGTTGGGTAAGATTATCTCGAAACGGAATTAGAATCTCAACTTCACCGGGAAGGACCTTAACTAGTTCCCCACCGATTAAATTCATTACCGATTGATGGGCAAAACTTGATTGAACGCGGTTTGCAAAATCAGAAGTTTGTGGAGTAAAACCATTTTTTGATTCCACCATATTACACTCACCTTTCTTATATACTTCATTGATTTCCGTAGGGCCGTACTGGGATTTGATGGTCTTTTTGCTATATCCATTTATTTACCGTTGGGTTGAATGGCAGGATGAGCGTGAGAAGTAGCAACCGTTATTGGAATTTTCGAGAGAACAATACCAGAGAAAATAAGTGCTGCGCCTATATAGCCTTTTACATTCAACACTTCATGCAGGAAAATATAGGATAAAATCGCAGAGAATACTGGCTCCAGAGAAAAGATAAGTCCTATCTTTTCGGGTGACATATAGCGTTGTACGATGGGCTGGACAACAAAACCGTATGCGCTACAAATCAATCCAAGGCAAATGATAGCCCCCCATTGCATCGGTGTTTCCGGTAGCGAGGGAGTCTCAACGCATAACATAAACAAAGCCCCTAACAGAGAAGTTACCCCTAATTGGATAATACTGATTAGAAGCATGTCCTCGTTCTTTGCGATCCTATCCAATACAATGATATAAATTGCGTAAAACAGCGCTGCAAGGAGGCAATACACAGATCCTCTATCCAATGCAAAGGTATCTTTTACCGTCAAAAGATATAGACCAATGACGGCCAGAAGAATACTCAACATAATAAACTTGTTAGGAAGCCTTCGTTTTAAGATACTCTCCAGGATTGGAACGATTATCACGGTGGTACTGGCTAAAAATCCTGCCGTGGAAGCGGTCGTATGGTTTACACCATAAACCAGCCCAGAGAAAAGCAGAAAAAGCAATACTCCCATCAAAGCGCCTTTTGCCAAGATAGATACAGTAAGCGCACGAAAGCGGGGTAAAAAGATTAGCGCCGTACAGATAAAAGCGATTCCAAACCGCAGAGCAATCAAGTTGAATGGGCTGATACTATCCAGTCCTATTTTCATCAGGAGGTAAGAAGAACCCCATGCGAGGGATACGGTCGTCATAAGAAGCTCTGCTTTTTTACTATTCATTTTAATTTACAAACCATCCCTTGCATACATCTATCCAGCCTGCAGATGCGGAATGGGTTTCAAGCTCTTCTAACGATAATTTTACTGTGCTGTTTAAGCTGCCTCCAGCCGTATATATAATGTCGAAGCGTTTGAGGGATACATCCAGAAATACACGTACACCGACCTTGACAGCGAAAGGGCAAACCGCGCCCGGGAAATGACCTATATAGGTTTCTACCATTTCGCCAGGTATCATTTTTGCTTTTTGCTGAAAGCATACTTTATATTTTGTGTTATCTATTTTGGCGTCACCTGCCATTACAATCAGAGCAGCTTTTTCATCGAGAAAAACAGACATTGTTTTAGCAATCCGTGCTGGCTCACAACCAATCGACACCGCCGCCTGTTCCACTGTGGCGCCAATCTGTTCCC
>Ga0316613_10000649_pt1 | contig 26296 bp, 19 predicted proteins | sample OWC_soil_day10_C_2_FD_207647 | JGI IMG/M metagenome (GOLD analysis project Ga0316613, IMG submission 207647) | Wetland soil microbial communities from Old Woman Creek delta, Ohio, United States - OWC_soil_day10_CT_b | ecosystem: Environmental > Terrestrial > Soil > Wetlands | place: USA: Ohio...
ATCACTTTATTGAAATGATGGCTTGCCCTGGTGGTTGTATCGGTGGCGGTGGACAGCCTATTTCGGCTGTTGAAGGTTTCCGACAAACACGTGCGGACTCTATTTATGAATGTGATACATGTTCTAAATTACGTAAATCGCATCATAATCCGGCAGTTAAAGAATTATATAACACATGGTTGGTTAAACCACTAGGTGAAAAATCACATCATCTCTTGCATACCCATTATCATAAACAAGAGCGGTGTTAAAAAGAAAAGTGGTCATTTGGGAGGCACTTGAAATGGTGGCACTCTGAGAATTAAAATTTAAAAAGAGCTGAAATTACTTATTTTTGTAATTCCAGTTCTTTTTCTAATTTTAAATTCACGTATTACATTTATAGAGAAAGTCTGCTATAATGATTATGATGAACTAAGCGAAATAATTCACAAGCAGGGTGAAACATGATTATTAAAGAAAAACAGACTAGCGAATATCCGACTCGTAATGTGGCGTACTGTAACCAAGGTATATGGATTGAGCAGATCGATATAGGTGATCAGACTGGTTTTGAATGTGCGGTTTATTATGATCCCTACGAAAACTCTGTATATAGTGGGGTGGTAGACGCTATTTATATTGATATTATTTCTTGTGGAAGCGGGGTTTATTGTGTAAATGGATATGCTGTTCGTCCAGACGCTGATCGGCACGAAATCAAGATTAGCCAATGGCATAATAGCTATCAGGAGGCTAAAGAGGCTGCTTTTATTTGGCTCCATGAAGCGAAGAAATTTGTAATTATTTCCAATGACTACATGGTTGGATATCCTAGTACATTGCTTATGGTACAATAAGCAATGTACGGATTTAGTCAGATAGACAGTACATTCTGTGCTATTTATGTGTGGACACTTTTACATATGTAAAAATTTTGAGACAGCTGCTTAACAAGCGGTTGTCTTTTTTGTTTTTTGGGAATATTACAAAGGTAGTAAGGAGATTCTAAAATCAAAGTAGATAAAACTAACAAAGGGGAATAAATATGCAAAAAAAAGTTCTAAACATTAATGGTTTGGCAAGAACAATGATTGTTGATCCAGAAGCGACATTAGCAGATGTGCTCCGGGAACAACTGCTTTTAACTGGGTGTAAGGTTGGTTGCAACCAAGGACAATGCGGCACTTGCTCCATCATCCTAGATGATAAAGTTGTGCGTTCCTGTATTGTTAAGATGAAGAAAGTGGACGATCATGCCAAAATCACCACTATTGAAGGTATTGCTACCGCTAATAATCTTCATCCGCTGCAAGTTGCCTGGATGGCTTACGGTTGTGCGCAGTGTGGTTTCTGTAGTCCTGGCTTCATCATGTCAGCCAAGGTTCTGCTTGATACTAACCCCAATCCTACCAGAGCTGATGTCCGCGACTGGTTCCAGAAAAATCGCAATGCCTGCCGATGCACAGGTTACAAGCCAATAGTTGATGCTGTAATGGCAGCAGCCAAGGTTGTTCGCGGTGAAATGCGTAAAGAAGAATTACTGTATACGCCTGCAGGAAACAAGATTTATGCAACCAATTATCATCGTCCTTCGGCTTTGGCCAAGGTTACCGGCACCTGGGATTTCGGCGCCGATGTTGCCCTGCAAATGCCTATAGGAACGCTACGGCTGGCGTTAGTGCAAGCTGAAGTTTCACATGCCAATATTAAAGGTATTGATACTTCCGAAGCTGAAAAAATGCCTGGTGTTTATAAAGTTGTCACACATAAAGACGTCAAAGGTAAAAACCGCATAACCGGCCTTATTACCTTCCCCAGCAATAAAGGCGACGGCTGGGATCGTCCCATTCTTTGCGAAGAAAAAGTATTCCAATTTGGCGACGCTATAGCCATTGTTGCTGCAGATACGGAAGAGCATGCCCGTGAAGCAGCAAAAAAAGTGAAAGTTGACCTTGAAGTGTTGCCAGCTTATATGAGCGCACCTGCTGCCATGGCTCCTGACGCTATGGAAATTCACCCTGGAACACCTAATATTTACTATGAGCAAGGAATTGTAAAAGGCGGAGAAACCAAGCCGTATTTTGATGACCAAAATAATGTAGTTGTCGAAACGAATACCTACTGTAGCCGTCAGCCGCATCTTCATCTTGAGCCTGACTGCGGCTGCGCTTATATGGATGAAGAAGGCCGTCTAACCATTCACTCCAAAAGTATCGCGCTGCACCTACATCATGCGATGATCGTCGCCGGCATCGGCATTGAACCTGAAAAACTAAGGCTTGTTGCCAACCCGACGGGCGCTACTTTTGGCTACAAGTTCAGCCCGACCAATGAGGCGCTGCTGGGTGTCGCCTGTCTGGCTTGCGATGGTAAACCTGTTTCGCTTGTGTTTAATATGTTCCAGAACATTACCTATACTGGGAAACGTTCACCTGGTTTTGTCAAATGCAGGCTTGCCGCCGACAAATCCGGTAAGCTGCTGGCGATGGAAACTGACTGGTCCATCGATCATGGTCCATACAGCGAATTCGGCGATTTGCTGACTGTGCGTCAGGCCCAGTTCACCGGTGCCGGTTATGACATTGCGAATATTCGTGGTAAAGGCCGCACTGTTTGCACGAATCATGCATGGGGTTCCGCTTTCCGGGCTTATGGTTCGCCGCAAGCTTTCCTGGCTTCGGAAATCGCTATGGATGAATTGGCTGAGAAGCTCGGCATGGACCCACTGGAATTGCGCTTTAAGAATATTTACCGACCCGGCGCTACTACTCCGACAGGTCAGGAACCGGAAGTATTCTGCTTTGAAAATATGTTCAACACTCTCCGTCCGTTGTGGGAAGAAGCGAAAAAACGGTGCAAAAATCTCTCCACTCCTGAGAAAAAACGCGGGGTAGGACTCTCCCTGGGAATTTATGGCTGCGGTCTTGACGGCCCGGACGGGTCGGTAGCTTGGGTTGAACTGAATAAAGACGGCTCAGTAACTGTTGGCAACTCTTGGCAAGACCATGGTCAAGGTGCAGATCTTGCTGCTTTGACCCATGCTCATGAAACTCTTCGCCAGATGGGCATCACCCCTGAACAAATCAAACTTGTCATGAATGACACTGCCTTTACTCCGGCCAGCGGTCCGTCTGGCGGCAGCCGCCAAAACGTAATGACCGGTAATGCCATCCGGGTTGGCTGTGAAATGCTGGTGAACGCCATGCGTAAAGCTGACGGCACCTACCGGAACTATAATGAAATGGTTGCCGAAAACATTCCGGTTCATTATGAAGGCAAATGGGCTGCTTCCATGTGTACCGACTGCAATTCGGAAACTGGTCAAGGTAATCCGTTCTGCATTTACATGTACGCGCTCTTTATGCCTGAGGTCGAAGTCGATATTAAGACCGGTAAGGCTAAAGTGGTGAGATTTGTTACTGTTGAGGATATCGGCACTCTTACTAACAAGGCAACTACTGACGGTCAAATCTATGGTGGATTGGCGCAAGGTATTGGACTTGCCCTTACTGAGGACTTCGAAGATCTTAAGAAACATACAAGTCTGGTTGGTTGCGGTATGCCGTTTATTTATGATATTCCCGACGACATGGAAATTATCTACAACATCACGCCACGTGAACATGGACCGTATGGTGCTGCTGGTGTAGGCGAAGGTCCGTTGACTGCTCCGCACCCTGCGATTCTTAATGCCGTTTATAATGCATGTGGTGCAAGAGTTTACGCTGTACCTGCATTACCGGAGAAAATTAAAGCTGCTATGCCCAAATAGGCTCTTCCGCTACAAAGACGATAGTTAAATGGACAACTTAATATTATGTGTATGCTTTAAATGAATGGCCTAAAACGAACGGATTGAATCTCTGTTCGTTTTAGGCTTCATTATATGGGGCAACCTTAACTACATACTAAAGTAAAGGAACGAGAGATAGTATGGATCAACAATTATTGCGCAAACGGGAAGCAAAATGCGTTCAAGACAATCCGCCTGGCTGTACCGCAGGGTGTCCAGTGCACGTTGATGTCCGTGGTATGATCGACGCCATTCGTAAGGGCGATTACGACAAAGGCTATGAATTATTTCACAAGATGGTACCCTTTCCGGGAATTATCAGCCGTATTTGCGATCAACACTGCCGAACGGGTTGTAAACGCAATGAGATTGATGAACCTATCTCGATCAACGCCTTGGAAAAAATCTGTGCTGACAAATGCCAAAATGCCCCGAAACTAGTAAGGCCACCTCTGAAAAATCAAAAGGTAGCTGTAGTGGGAGCGGGGTTGAGTGGTTTAACTGCAGCGCTGGAACTTACCCGCAAAGGATACAGGATCGTTATATTTGAAGCGACAGGTCGCCTGGGAGGGAGCATCTGGAATATCCCGGAAAGTCGGCTGCCACGGGAGTTGATACATAAGGATTTTGCAATTTTTGAGAAATTCCCCGTAGAGATCAATTATAATACGGCGATTGGTAATCGTGGTGGGTCAATCATGTCTTTTGCCAGTCTATGCGAGAATTTTGATGCAGTTTTTCTGGGGGTGGGCTGCAAAGAACTAAACTCTTTGGACTTGGGGCTAGAACAAGATGCTAGTGGGAATCTGGTAATTGATCCGGTAACTCTGGCTACTAGTCAGACAAAGGTTTTTGCCGGCGGCAGTATTCGCTTAGGCTGTGAAAATAGATCACCGGCTTTATCAATATCTGACGGCAAAATTGCCACAATTTCGATTGACAGGTTTTTGCAGGGTGTATCACTTACTGCCAACAGGGGGAAAGAGGGCTCATATAAGACATCACTTTATACTAATATTGCCGGAGTAAAACCCCAGCCCATAGTGACTGCAGCCGAACCTGCCAGTGGTTACAACGAAGAGGAGGCTGCTCAGGAGGCCAACCGTTGTCTGTCATGCGAGTGTAAGGAGTGTGTGAAAGCATGCGAATATCTTGCCCATTATCGTGGCTACCCCAAGAAATATGCACGTGAAGTATACAACAATTTGTCAATTGTCATGGGAATTCATCATGCAAATAAGATGATTAATTCCTGCAGTTTATGTGGGCTTTGCGAGCACGTGTGTCCGGGTAATTTAAATATGGGGGAAATATGCCAAGAAGCGCGGCAAATGATGGTCGCTAAGGGGAAAATGCCACCATCGGCACATGAATTTGCCTTAAGGGATATGCAGTTTAGCAATAGCGACCGTTTCGTACTTAATAGGCATCAGCCTGGGTTTACAGCCAGTAAAATGGTGTTTTACCCCAGTTGCCAGCTCGCCGCATCCTCGCCACATGTCATAAAGAAAATTTATAATTTTTTGTGTGAAAGAATAGACGGTGGCGTTGGACTCATGCTTGGCTGTTGTGGAGCACCGGCCAACTGGGCCGGACAAGAAGATTTGTATAAAGAAACAGTGCAAAAAATCGAGCAAGATTGGCGATCATTAGGCAGTCCCAGGGTAATTACAGCTTGTCCAAGTTGTTTTAGTATGTTTAAACGCAATTTGCCTGATATGTCTGTAAAATTACCGAATAGCGGGGGAGTCAGATGAGCAACCATGCAGGTCAACAAACAGTAAACCTTGTTTGTGTTAAGTGTGGCATTAACCTAACATTGGGGAAGATAGCGCTGGAGTATCTTGGCAGTAACTTTCCGGTTGAACTTTATAAATGTCCGCAGTGTGGTTTGGTTCACGTTCCTGAGGATTTAGCAGTTGGCAAGATGAAGCAAGTGGAGGCCGCTTTGGAGGATAAATAATAATAGCGGAGCTGCTGTCATTCAAGGCAATAAGTCCCTCGAATGAACTAATCAGTTTCTGCTGATAATAGTAGTGGGTGAACTTAGTTATTTTAGAGGAGGAAAAAACTATGGAAAAGAACAATCTAACTGAGCAACATGCTAACAATTTAGACAGTCAAGCCCATTTTGAGGTCCCTTTTGATGTTCATGGTACCGATGCGTCAGCACTAGGCGGAACCTCACCGGAGATGACAAAATTAAGCCAATTTACCATGAAAGGTACTCATAGGCATTAATTAATTCCATCTCTTAGTTTCTACCAAGGCAGACGATTGGGGTTGTCTGCCAATTTGATTTCACAGATATATCATAGCCACAGCTGACAAGATGATGATCTTGTCAGCTGTGGTAAAATGTGCACATGTTTAATCGTAATATAGTAAGTAAATCAATAAATAAATAGATAGATAGATAGGAGGGAGGATATGGCTGAACTAAAACGGGAAATAGAACAGCTAAAACGGGAACGTAATGCTCTTATTTTTGCGCATAACTATCAACTTGATGAAGTACAAGAGGTTGCTGATTATGTAGGTGATTCATTTTATTTGAGTAAAGTTGCGGCAAGCGTAGATTGCGATATAATTGTTTTTGGCGGTGTTCGTTTTATGGCGGAGACAGCGAAGATACTTTCTCCAGATAAAATCGTGTTATTACCTGAGCTTGATGCGGGGTGTCCATTGGCTGATACTATAACAGGTGAGGATGTGAGGATGCTTAAGCAACGGCATCCCGGTGCTCCGGTGGTCTGTTACATTAATTCATCTGCAGAAGTAAAGGCTGAAAGTGACATATGTTGTACATCGTCGAACGCAATTAAGGTTGTATCTTCGCTACCTGGTCGTAAGGTGATATTTGTTCCTGATGAAAACTTAGGAGATTATATTGCTAAACAACTACCTGACAAAGAGCTGATTTTATGGAAAGGGTGTTGCAACATTCATGCGAAAGTGAAGCCAAGCGATATCCAACAGGTGAGGGAAAACTATCCTGAAGCGAAAATTGTGGTTCATCCTGAGTGTGTGCCGGGAGTTGTAAAATTAGCTGATTTTGTAGGAAGTACATCGGAAATTATTCGTTATGTGGAATCTTCCGATGCAAACGTCATAATTATTGGTACAGAAGTCGGCGTATTGTGCAAATTAAGAACATCTCGACCGGAAAAGCAAATATTTTTATTACACTCTGGCTTGGTATGCCCAAATATGAAGAAAACGAAACAACAGAGTATTTATGACGCATTATTAAACAATCAGTACCAGATTCATGTGGACGAGGCAGTTGCTGAGAAAGCAAAACATGCTATTACTCGAATGCTGGGAGTTAGTTAGATGGCAGAACGAGGATATATCACTCCTTCATGGAAAGAACTTGAAAAGTTAGAAAGAAAAAACTATGATGTCATTGTTGTTGGGGCAGGTATTGCCGGAATGACAGTGGCTTTATCTTTAGAATCTAAGCTTAGAGTCGCTATTATAAGTAAAGACCAGCTTACGGAAAGCAGCACATACAAAGCGCAGGGCGGCATGGCTGTAGCGGTAGGCCCTGACGATAGCGTAAAGGATCATATCGCAGACACATTAAGGGTAGGACAAGGGTTGTGTCGTGAAGAAGCCGTGAGAGTATTGGCTGGTGAGGGCCCTAAGGCATTGGAGTTTTTGCAGGCGCTAGGAGCAGACTTTTGTCATAACCAAAACGGATTGGATTTAACCCGGGAAGCAGGGCACTCATGCAAGCGAGTGGTGCATTATTACGATTATACAGGAAAGTATATTGCTGAAACATTGGCTTGTAAAGTCAATAGGAGAAACAATGTAGAGCCGATTGGCAATTCTTTTTTGGTTGACATATTAACGACACAAGACAGATGTGGCGGCTGCATTATGGAGCATAGTGGCAAGCTTGTTCATCTTCAATCTGAAGCAGTTGTAGTAGCCACAGGTGGCTACAGTGGTCTGTTTAGTCGATCAACTAATGCAGTTTCGGCTAGTGGTGATGGTATCGCCGCAGCTTACCGTGCTGGAGCTATTATTGCTGATATGGAATTTGTTCAATTTCACCCGACAGTTTTTAATACGTTTTCGGGAAAGTTTTTTTTATTAACTGAAGCGCTTCGGGGGGAGGGAGCGCTTTTACGTAATTCGGCGGGAGAAAGATTTATGTTTAATTACCACCCAAGTGGAGAACTTGCCCCGCGCGACGAAGTATCAAGAGCAATCTTGCGTGAAGCTCACCAACAACCTGGTGGACAGATTTATCTCGATGCTCGGCATCTTGGTAAAGAATATTTAGTAGATAGATTTCGCCAAGTGTATGCTGAACTAGCTCAAAATAACTACTTTATGGAGCAAGACGTAATTCCCATTGCCCCAGCCGCTCACTATACTATTGGTGGAATTAAGACTGACCTTTGGGGTAGGACCAATATATCCTCTTTATATGCGTGCGGTGAAGCTGCGGCAACAGGGGTCCATGGAGCTAATCGATTGGCAAGCAATTCTTTGCTTGAAGGCATTGTATTCGGACGTAGAGTTGCGACATATATTAACGGAGCATTTAGTGCAACAAAAGAACCCTCTACGTTGTCTGCAGGTATTACAGAAGAAATAGGGAGTTGCGTAGATATAAATGTATTGAGAAAAAAATTGGATTGTGCTGCAGATGTAGAACGACTGGGAGCAGAGCTAGAAGCTATGCTTAAGTGGCTAAGTGATGTTGAACAAAAACCTCAGGTTAGTGCGGCAAATAGTTGTAATTATCGTACTAGTAATGCATATCAACTGGCACGACTACTGTTGAAAGCGGCGTTACTCAGGACGGAAAGTAGAGGAACCCACTACCGCAAAGACTTTCCAGAAAAAAATGATGCAGATTTTAGCAAGCACATGATGCAGCAATGGGGAAGGGAGGTTGTCATGGAATGAACAAGTTGGCATTGGATAAATTATTACGCCAAGCTTTATTGGAAGATGTAGGATTTGGAGATATTACAAGCGAAGCAATTTTTACAGAAGACCATGAGTCTAAAGGGTATCTTATTGCGAAACAAGATTTAATTTTAGCTGGATTAGAGGTTTTTAGACGGGTATTTTCCTTAATAGACGAGAATGTGAAAGTAACTTTTCGTAATATCGACGGAGACAGGGTTATAACAGGGCAAAAGTTTGCTCACTTACAAGGGCCAACTCGATCATTATTGACTGGTGAACGGGTGGCCCTGAATTTTTTACAACGCTTAATCGGTATAGCTACCGAAACCAGTCTCTATGTAGAAGCCTGTGGAGAGCATGACACCATAATTGCTGATACCCGAAAAACCACACCAGGTCTGCGGATGCTTGAGAAATATGCCATAAAGGTAGGGGGAGGAAAAAATCATCGTTACGGTTTAGACTCAATGGTTTTAATCAAGGATAATCATATTAAGGCTGCGGGTGGTATCTTACCAGCAATACAGAAGATACGTAACCATATATCTCCTTATATAAAAATTGAGGTTGAAGTGGAAGAAATGAATCAAGTATATGATGCGTTGAAAGCAGATGTCGATATTATTATGCTTGATAATATGTCACTATCCATGATAGAAGAGGCTGTACAAGTAATTAATCGTCAGGCATTGGTAGAAGTATCCGGCAATATTACAAGGGAAAAGATTGCTGCATTGGCATCAAGAGGAGTCGATATAATTTCGTCTGGTGCACTAACACACTCTGCTAAAGCTGCAGATATTAGCATGAGGATAGAGTAAGATCAACTCACAGGGCCCAGTCGCACCTCTGACATTGAGATGGATCTATCAATAGGGGTGCATGGCCCATTTCGTATGTGGGCTGTGGTCATCGATAATTGAAGCTATATATTCAAAAAAATAGAAACAGCCAGAACCCATAGTCATGTTGGGTTTTGGCTGTTTCCATTTTGGAAATAGACTATTCCGGCAGCAGCGGTACAGTGTTAGCACCGTGCGGCATAAGGGTGATGGTATAGTCTTTGCGACCAAGTATTTGCTCGGCAATCGCCAGGGCTTCTTCCAGGGTGGTGGCGGCAATTAAACCGGCGTTCTCGATGAACTCTTTATTTTGTGGGAGTGTGACAATAATGTGTGGCACTTTTTTAGCTGCGAGACCGGTTTTGAGAGCAATAAAGCCAGGAACAGTAAAGGCTTTACGTAGAGCGATTTCACGGTCATAGAGTGACTCGTAGTTAAACCAGCCGCTAAAATCAGGCGGTTCCATAATATCACGACACTCCATCAAAGTAATGATAACACCATCGTCCTTCACGGCCATAAAGGCATTTTCCGTGGTCTTGGTAGCCTGATAAAGATTAATGTCTTTGGGGAAGCCACCAGCGGAGGCAATTACCAAATCGGCCTTGGCGGTAATGGGTACCCCGAAAATATCTTTTACCGTTTGGCAGCCTTCCAACCAGGCAGTGTGCCAATGGCCGGCGACAAATCGGGCAAATTGTCCTTCCGGTGTAAAGACAGCATTGACAAGAAAGACTTGTTTAAGCATAGCTGCCATTTCCATCATGTCTGCATGCATGTTATTGCCATCAAGCTTCCCAGCCATGCAGTTGGGGTTAATACCCTGGCCAACAACCTCATGCAGGCAAAAGCTATGATTGCCCTGAATGGTGGAATAACCGGCAACACCTGGCATAATAGCTTTACGGCCACCGGCGAACCCTGCCATGGAGTGGTAGACAATGCCACCGGTCATGATGACCTTGTCGGCAGCAACAACATGCTGGTTGAGATAGGTTTCTACACCACGCGAAGTTTTGCCCATATAGACAAAGTCGGTAGTATTAGGAGCATAGCTTTGGACAAGTTGAACACGGCGTACTGCTTCCTGGCCATAGACTGCGATATTCTCCTGGTCGGTATGTTTGCGGTGGGAACCAAGGCTGACAACGAGGGTAATGTCGTTGTCCGGGATGCCGGCACCGTTCAGTTCGTTTAAGAGTGTTGGCAAAAATGCAGGATACGAGATCCACTTACGGGTAATATCGCTGGCAATGATCGCAACCTTGTCACCGGCCTTGACAACTTCTTGCAGCGGCGGTGAGTCAATTGGATTACGTAATGCTGTTTTTATGGCTGCAGGTACATCGGTAATGGCTTTGACGGCCTTACCTTCAATAATGTGAAGAATTTGCTCTTCTGGCAGAGTGAGTGCGACTTCTTTTTCTCCAAAACCAAATACGAATTCTTTTTGCATATTCATCCCTCCAGCTGCTTATATACTCGCTTATATGATATATTTCCTGCTGGCAGGGATTACATTCTAAATCTTGCAGTGATTTCATTAAGGTCGGTAGCCATCGTAGCCAGCGCTTCGGAACTGGAACTGACCTCATGGAGGCTGGCGCTTTGTTCTTCTGCTGAGGCGGCCACTGTTTGGGTGCTGGCACTGGTTTCTTCTGCTACAGTACTGATATTTTGGACATTGTTGACCACAGACTGCATACCATGCGCTGTTTCTTCCACTGCATGGCTAATCTGCTCGATACTGTTTTTGACTTGATCCAGTTTAGTAATAATCGCCTGGAAACCCTGTTGTGTTTCATCAGTTGCTGTTTTGCCTGCTGCTACTTCTGTAGTAGCCTTGGCAACCGCATCTACTGAAAACTGGATATCGGTGGTCATGTGGGCAATGATTTCTTCAATATGGCTGGTAGCGGCAGCGCTTTGCTCGGCTAGCTTGCGAACTTCGTCTGCTACCACCGCGAAGCCTCGTCCGGCTTCGCCGGCTCTGGCTGCCTCAATGGCGGCATTCAAGGCCAGCAGGTTGGTCTGACCAGCGATGTTGTGAATGGTGGTGACAATCTGCTGGATATCATCTGAGCGTTTTACTAGTGATTCTGATACTTGAGTAATAGCTATCATTGATTTTTCAATAGTGGTGTTTTGAGTAACAAGCCTGTTGATACGCTGCATTCCCTGATCGGCGTCGCCCACCGCATCCTGAGTGACACTATTGACGTGAGCGGCGCTGGCGCTCATTTGCTCGGCTCCGGCGCCAACCTCTTGGATAACGGCGGAAATATCAGTGATAAGCCTGGTATTTCGGTCAGCCCCAGCGGCAACATCGGTAATGGTTTTGGCGATGTTTTCCGATACTTGCAGTTGCTCATGCACCGACGAAGACAGCTCTTCACTGGAAGCCGCCAGCATATCGGCATTGTTTCTGACCAAGCGGACAATGTCTTGCAGTGCCTGCTTCAGCGCAATGAGCGCATCGGCCATGTCACCGATTTCATCATTGCGGGTGGCATAAATGTTTTTACCAGATAAGTCCAGCTCGCTAATCGCCAAGAGGTCATTACGCAGATTGCCCATTCGATTGGCCAGTTGACGGCTATACCAAATTAGCAGGGCAATAATAGCGAGGATGCCTAGGATGCTGGAGCCAATGACCATTTTAAATAATGTGCCTTGCCGTTCATTGAGTTGGCTGATTCGCTGCTTAAGGGCCTTGTCCTGAGTCGTCATGACATCATTGAATAGCTTGTTGACTGTTTCGGTTTTCTGCCGGGTTCCCGCCAGTACGGTGGCATAACTGGCATCATGATTCTGTTTTAAGGCAATGGAATGCTTAATGTCATCAATATAAGAGAGCAGAGCTACCTGCAACTGTTCACCTATCTGTTTACTCTCTACTGCTGTCACCGCGGCGTTAAATGTCTTTACCGCTTCTGAGCTTTGGTTCAGCAGGGTAATGGTGTCGGCTGCATATTTTTCGTCACTATAAGCAACATAGCCGCGCATGTTGCTCAAGCCTTCATGGAAGTCATCCTGAGCATTTTGTAAAGCCATAGTTCGCGTAACAGCACCGGATAGCATATTCTGATAGCTGTTGCTGGTTTCCTGAATTTCATAGAGGACTATTCCCAGTAGAATGACCATAAGTGCTAAGGCAATTCCCATAAGTACACCCAATTGGGCGCCGATTGGCATACGTTTTTTCATTTGTTATTCCTCCAATTATAGTAATAGTAGAGTTGCAAAGTTTTCAGCAGTCATAGGTAAAAATAGTGTGTGCGGCGTCTAAAATGGGCTGAATAAGGTTTGTTGCCCGATTGCTACGCAGTACAATTTCGTCCGGTTTGTTTGGCCAGGTATAACTGGTTATCAACTTTATCAATTAGTTGATGCAGATCAGTTTCCAGGCCGGAAAAAGTATGTACGCCGAAACTGGCGGTAATATGAAGCTGGCCTGCCGAAGTTGAGAAGGGAGTTTGCTCAATGATTTTGCGGAATTTTTCTGCAGCTTGATATGCTGGACTTTCCGGGCAGTTGATTAAGACAATCAGAAATTCTTCGCCGCCATACCGGGCAACCCAATCGCCGTTTTTTTGACGAATGTTGTTTTGCAGCTGCGCTGCAAAAAACTTCAGTATTTCATCACCAACTGAATGTCCGTATTGATCGTTAATTTGCTTAAAATAATCAATATCGGCCATGATAACAGAAAAAGGCAGGTCGTGTTGTTGGGACAGGGAAATTTCTAGTGGAAGCTGTTCGTCAATATACCTTCGGTTATAAATGGTGGTTAAGGCATCTTTGATTGCCAAGTCATTGAGTTCGGCGATAGCACGGTAAAGGTTGGTGCTTTTTCCTGGCAGGGGCAGAAAGCTTTCTGCCGTTTTTTCACTGATGCATTTTATAAGCTCAAGCGCTGCAGTGTGTCCGGCTATTTCTAACGGCATGGCGGTAATCATAAAGAATTTTTCTTGTCGCACTTCAATTTTGATAAAGGTTTCTTTTTGCTGGATTGCCTGTAAGGAGACACAATTTTTGCAAGTATGGGCACTGTTTCCCAAGTGATAGCAATCCCACAGACCGTAGACAGCTGGCGGCAGGGAGGCTGGTGCTAGTGGGTCAATGACTCTTGCAATGTCATAGTATTTTTCTAATATCGTCAGATCGGTGAGCAGAGTAGTCAAAATGATCATCTCCTGTTACTACGCCAAAATGTACATGGATTTATATGCTCCAGATAGGTATTATGTAATTGGACTACAATTATCTTAATTAATGCAAAAAGCATGCCAAACTTGGCATACTTTTTGTTTTAGTGGGTTTTCAGTTAAGATATCAGTATAAATCGTGCTAATTAAGCCCAAAAAAATAAATTGATCGTTATTTTTGCTTGTTGTTATGTTAGAGGTCCACTGTGGTAGGTGCTCACAAAAACTTCCCGGGTGAGAAGTTTTTGTGAGAAGTTTTTGTAAATACATCATTCATCTTGCTTATGTACTCATAAGCTTTATCTGGTGACATTGCCGGACTGTATAGATATCCCTGGCAATGCACACGGCCTAGCTGCCGCAATACAGTTCGCTGTTCCTCGGTCTCGACATATTCTACGATTGTTTTAATATTAAGAGAAGCGCAAAGGCTTATAATGGACGAGACAATTTCCTTGCAATTTTTTTCTTTTGCTATATCCATACTTAATGATTTGTCAATTTTCAATGTATTAACAGGAAAATTTTTAATATAACTTAGTGAACTATGTCCCATGCCAAAATCGTCAATGGCAATCCGCACCCCCATTTGGTACAGACTATTTAGCATTTTTTTTGTTTTGGTATCAGTATTCATCGCGATATTTTCCGTAATTTCAATTTCAAAATTCTTTGGCTGGATACCGTTTTTGTCAATGGCCTGCGAAATATCTTCCAGAATATTTCCATGATCAAATTGGGTAGCTGATACATTGACAGACATGGTTATATCTATTTTTTTGTCATTCCAGTTTCTAAGTTGCCAACAGGCAGTATCAATAACCCATTTTCCTAAAGAATGAATTATTCCTGACTCTTCAGCAATTACAATAATCAGTGGCGGTGGTATATGACCATAGACTTTGTGGTGCCAGCGTAATAAAGCCTCAACACCTGTCACCTGCTCATTTTGATCAATCTGAGGCTGATATTCCAGTAGCAGTTCTTGTTTGGCAAGAGCCTCTCTTAAATCATGCGCCAGAACCCGTGACAGGTTGCCAACAGTATCACGCCGAGCCAGGACAGATTGCGTAACCCTGTTAGAAATCGCCAGTTGGAAAAGGGTATCTAATGCATGGTTCATTTTTAGCGCTTTTTGTTTATTTGCCAGCCACACAAAAGGGAGATAAATTGCGACTCCTACCATTATATCGATAAGTTGCAAGACCACCCCTGTCCAAGAATTGGTTGCCATATAACCGCTAAGAAAAATAGGAGTAGTCCAATTAAATACACTATTTGTCAGGGGTACAAGACCAACTGCCATGGCAGTATATGATAGTAATGTCATAATGATAGGCGCTACTATAAAGGGAATTAAATAAATGGGATTAAGTACAATTGGCAAACCAAATACGAGTAATTCATTAATATTAAAGATACCTGGCAAAATTGATAATTTAGCCAGCCAAGCGGTATTACCTTTTCGTACGATAATCAATATTGCAATAATTAGGCATATTGTTGAACCAGTTCCACCTATTGTAGAATAAGCATTTATAAAGCTAGTAGTTAAAAATTCGGATGGTTGCCCCCCGTCAAGATACATCGTCATGTTTTTATCTGCGGCAGTTGCATAAATGCTTTGTTGGATTGCTCCAAGAACATTTTGACCATGAATACCCAAAAACCACAACAACTGTACCATTACATGAAATATAATCACTGTACTTAGAGTATTCGGCAGTTCCATAAAAGGAAATTTGATAAGGTCGTAAACCAGTTGATGGATGTCCATAACATTTCCGGTAATTGTCACAAACTTAAGTAGTGAAAAAATAAGTAAAGTGATTGCAGCTGGAAATATTCCTGCTACTGCCTGTGAAATAACCGGCTCAGCTTCATCAAAAAAAATACTGGGTCGAATTTTTTTTATGGAACTTAAATACAGAAAAATCTCTGTTGCGGCTAATGCTGTTAATATTGCCGGCATTAACCCGAATACACCTAACCAGTTAAGGGGGAGTCCCAGTGCCCCGTGGTTGCTTAAGGGTTGCATTATTGCAATCAAGCAAGTCAATGATACAATAGACGTCATTTTCGGATAAATAGACCCATTTTGTGCTAGTACACTGGATTTTACTAAAAAATAACTAATTGACAACACTAATAAGACGGACAGCATGCCAAATGTTGAGTTGTATATGGCGCTGCCAATTGTTTTCCACTGAGAACCCAGCATGTTGATCATAAATTGCTGATAAACTGGTAGCGGCAAATTTATAAACATATTTGCAAATGAACCAATTACCACGAAAGGTGTATTGAGCAAGAGCCCTCGCCGGATTGCAATAATATGTCTTTGTTCAGCTATTTTTTCTGATAACTCCGCAAGTCTTTTAAAAGACCGGTGTGTAAGATTATTTCTGGTCTTAAAGGGAGCATTGCCATCCATCGTAACCTCCTAGTATAAATAAAAAGCAGCAAGATATTGGTTTGCTAAGAAATGAACACTTACTGATGAGCGACTCTAAAATTAATTTTCGTGGTTTTTCATCGACAGTGCTTTTTAGTACAATAAGAGATAGCCATTTTGGCGGTTCTTCTTAATGGTTTTTTGAAGAGTTTCACCGTGTAGCTTGTTATAACTGGAATTTTGCTATGGCAACTTGCAAGTCAGTAGCTAACGTAGCCAGGCTTTGACTGGCGGAGGCAATTTCCTGCATAGATGCAGATTGCTCCTCGGTAGCTGCTGAAACGTTCTGTGATTCGGATGCTGCCTGTTTGCTGGCCATATCAATTTCTTGAATCGATTCAACAAGTGTCTGATTGCCAGTGGCAATCTCGTGGATGGATTCGGAAATGTCTTTGATTTGATCGGATAGATGGAGAATGGCCGCTACAATCTTTTGGAAAGTTTCCCCGGTATTATGGACAAGAGAAATGCCTGTTTGAATACCGGCAGCTCCAGTTTGGGTAGTAGCAACAACTTGCCCCAGGTTAGTTTGATTTTTTTCAACAAGTAGGCCGATTTGGTGGGCAGCTTGGTTGGATTCTTCGGCCAATTTTCGAACTTCTTCGGCGACGACGGCAAAGCCACGTCCTTGCTCACCCGCCCGCGCTGCTTCAATAGCGGCGTTTAAGGCTAAGAGATTGGTTTGTCCGGCAATGGAAGAGATGAGGGTAACGATTTCACCGATTTCCTGGGAGCTTTTGTTTAATTCTGCGATAGAGGCTTGCGTAGCAGCAGCGCCTTTGCCAATTTCATTCATTTGTTCGACGGTTTGCTCTACTGTCTGTTGGCCTTGTTCTGCTGACTGGGCGGTAGCGGTTGCAATGCTGGATATATCTTTTGCTGTTTGAGAAATTTGGTTTACTTGATCTGACATGGTTTGTGCCACAGTCATAATTTGATTAGCAGATGTCGCCTGCTTTTCCGCTCCGTGGGCAACTTCGGTGATGGACCCGGCGACCTGATTGGCCGCATCTGCTGATTGATGGGCGCTGGCTGTCAATTCTTCACTAGAGGCGGCTAACTGGTTTGATTCAGATTGAACTTGCTGTACCAGTTTACGCAAATTTTGATTCATAAGGATGATGTTGTCTGACAATTGCCCAAACTCGCTTTTGTCCTGAATAGTTTTTTGAATGGATTTTAACTGGCCAGCGGCAATATCCTGAGTGATCTGATTGATACGGATGATGGGGCGGACAAATGAGTTACTTTGCCAAAAGGTAATTCCTAGAACAAGCAGCAGGCAAAAGATGGACAGGCCGATCAGGGTTCGGGATAAAGCGGTAATTTCACTGGCGGCATCTGCTTTCGTTGTGGACATGAAAAGAACCCAATGTTGACCACCGGGCAGTTCAATCGGAGTGAAGGAACCCACTTGTCCCAAACCTGTTGGTTCTTTATATTCTAAGCGGACACGCATATTTTTTTCCGTGGATTCGGCAAAAGCAGCTATGAATTTCGGGTCAAGAGCGGCGTTGCTGTCTAGTTGGTTTTTTAGTTCAGCAGAAATCTCTCCGGTTTTTACGTTCATGCTGCCAGCTAACTCGGGGCGGGTGGGATGAGCTAAATATACGCCGCTGTCATCAAGCAACGCTCCATAACCCTGTTGCTTAAATTTGATGTCTTTGATAATTGGCAATAGTTTATCCAGCGAGTAGGTGCCAAATAAGACACCGGTCACTTGATCGGCGTAGATAACCGGAACGCATAGGGTAATTGATTGCTTTTGGTTGGCACGTGAGAGAAATACTTCTGAAATATATGGTTTTTTCGTGCTGACAACTTTATTAAAATACTCCCTGTCGGCAACATTGATTACGACACCGGCTCCGTTAATGGTTGAGCCATCCAAAGAAGAAAAAACAATATCGTCATATTTACCAATGCGCTGCATGGCTTCCTGTAAGGCAGGTTGAATCTGTATTTTGTCGCCGCTTTGCAACCGGGCAATGCTGGCGAGGTCTTCCAATTGGGTAATTGCCATACTGAGTTCCGAGTCTACGTGCGCGGCGGCACTGGCAGCTACTGCCTGCTCTGTTTGATTCAGACTCTCTTCCAGATATTTTTCGGAAAAGTAATAACCGATGCCAGATACGACTAGCAGTGTGCCGACAACAAGACCGGCAATGAGACACATAAGCCGAAAACGAATGCTGTGTGTCAGGTACATGTCTTTTTCATCTCCTTTTTGGGGTTCTGCCTACTTGTTTTGCAAAGTTAAGTATTGGGGTCATTATAAGCGATATAACACGCAGATCGCGTAGCTCTTAATGAAAATCACACGCCCCATTTTTATTAGATGTTGTTGACATGCATTCGGGGCTGTCGACACTGGTTAATTCCAACAGAGTGACACCCAGAGCGAGGGAAAGCTGTTGGAAATAAATGATTCCTGGATTTTTACGTTTACCAGATTCGATTTCACTGATGGCCGATTGAGGGACTTTTGAAATAGTCGCTAATTGGTTTTGGGATAAGCCTTTGCGTTCTCGCAATAGCAGCAATTGCTTTCCAATATTACTCATTTCACCACCTCCAATATGGATTATAATATAATTCTATCCTTTTAAGTATTAATGTCAATACTTAAAAGGATAGTGAATGCTGAAAATATTTATGCTACATTAGCCATACGAATCCGTATAGCAAAGGAGCACTATTATGAATATAGGGCAAAAAATAAAAGCAATTCGGGAATCTCAAAACATCAGCATGAATAGTCTATCAAAAATATGCGAAGTGTCGCAGGCGAATTTAAGTCGTATTGAAAGTGGACAACAGCAACCAGCTTTCGATACATTGGAACGTATTATTACTGCTTTAGGTTTTACTCTTGTTGATTTTTTTTCAACAGACAATTCCGAATTAGAACCAGATTTAAAGCGTTTGCTTGATATTATTCGAACATTAAAACCCCAACAGAAACAGGCTTTGCAGGTATTCTTAGAACAAATGAAAAAATAGGATAATACTCCTTATATGATTAAAAAGGACAACAACATTTTAATTTACCATAATTAAATCATGAGCCCATACCAAAGATTCACGATAGGCTTTCAAAACAGTCTGTTCATCCAGTTCCAATTCTTTTGCGTAACCGGAATAAGCTTCCCAATCGCCTTTTTCATACGTCTGGATTAATTTATAAAGAATGGAGAACTGATTATGAACTTTGTCAAGCAGTGCATATTTAATTTCTTCATCCAATCCAATTTCATTAAGTATTTCCAGCAATGGGCGGTCAAGCAAAACATCAATATGAGAGAACATACCCATAAGAAAGGCATCAGCCACTCGGTGTTTCATCATTTTGTCTGAGGCAAGTTTTTCTGAAAACCGTGCCCGGATGAGCGACTCCAGAATTAACTCTCCTGGCTTATTTTCGGCAATTCCTTTTAGCGCGACTAAAGATACCCATTTTATCAATTCTTTTTGACCTAACAGGGCCAATGCTTGCCGCAATGAACTAATTGTACTTTTAAATCCAAAAAATGCTGAGTTAATAAATCGTAATAGTTTATAAGATAGGGAAACATCCCTTTTTATAATGTATTCAATTTGGCTAAACTCCAATTCTGGCCGGTTGATTTCCTGCAAAATATGGAGATGATTTGCCTTATATGCAGGAAGATTTTTGCCGGACAACACGGAAGGCTTACAAAAAAAGTACCCCTGGAAATAGGAATAGCCCATGGAAAGTGCATCCTGAAACTCTTCTTGCGTTTCTACTTTTTCAGCCAGAAATTTTATTGGATAGTTCTGCAGACGCTGGATAAGTTGTTGTCTCTCATTGCGCGGCGTAGTGCGAAAATCTACTTTAATGATATCAGCTAATTCGATGAAAGGCAGAAACTCTGGCTTAAACACAAAATCATCCAGTACCAATAAATAGCCAGCCTGTTTTAGATTTTTGCAGACGCTGATAATCTCCTCATCAGGGATAATATTTTCTAAAATTTCTACAGCGATCAATTCCTGGGGTAACATAGCAGGAACATTAGCCTTTAACGAATTGGCCGTGAAATTAATGAAGGCTTTTTTACCATTTGTTAAGGTTTCCATGCCAATAAGCAAAAAACTGTTGGCAATGACACTGTGTGTTGCCTGGTCACCGTCCATACCGTCGTAAGCGTCGATAAAATTGTTACGAAACAGTAGTTCATACGCAAAAACATGTAGTGTAGTGTCAAAAATGGGTTGGCGGGCCACATGTACTTCGGTTTCCTGTGCCATAATACGCTCCTTTCATAATTAGAACCGCCTTAAGAACTTTTTATATGATTTGCGTCGTTAACAGTAAATCCGGTGTGAGGGATTTTTTTCTGATCGCAAATGCAGTAAAAGAGCTGGACTTTGCAGGCGATATAGAAATAATGCAAAAAGCATGCCAAAATTAGCATGCTTTTTGTTTTCAATTGCTATAGAGTCTGATAATGCACCAATATAATATGAAAATTTGGTGATCTTCCATTTTTTTTATTATAGTTACGGTAAAATTTAGATAAGGAAAGGGTTGCAAAAACTTCCCAGTGGGAAGTTTTTGTGAGAAGTTCTTGTAATTATGCCAGATGTTGTTCTTTCTTATTGCGCATTTCTTCTAGGCGATAGGATAATGCTCTGCGGGAAATCCCCAAATAATTGGCTGTAGCTGATTGATTGTTATTATGTGCCGCCAAAATCTTCAGGATGATGTCCTCAGTATAGTTTTTTAACGGATAACCCTGTAATGGAAAAGGAAGCTCGATCATCCCGCCGTGCTCAGGTAAGGAAGAAGGTTCTTCGCGTTGTGGTTGTAATAGTCCGATAATGTGTTCCGGCTTTAGTTCTTTATCATTATAGGCAAAGGTGGCATATTCGATAATGTTCCGCAATTCCCGGACATTCCCGGGCCAGTTATATTCTTCCATAATCCTTGCTGTTTGCGGAGCAATTGTGGCAAACTGCTTCTTCTTGTGTCGCGAAAACTCCTGTAAGAACATAGTGGCCATCGGCAGAATTTCCTCTTTACGCTTTCTCAGCGGCGGAATGACAATATGCGCAACTTTCAGGCGGAAATATAGATCCTTCCGGAAAGTACCATGTTCGACACCTTGCTCCAGAGGTATATTGGTTGCGCAGATAAGGCGGATATTAGTTTTAATTTTCTTCAAACCGCCTACTCGGTAAAAATCTTTTTCCTGCAATACGCGGAGTAATTTTCCCTGTAAATCAGAAGGAATTTCACCGATTTCGTCAAGCAGCAAGGTTCCGCCATGTGCTAAATCGAATTTGCCTTTTGCCCCTTTGGCCATACTGCCGGTAAAAGAGCCTGCTTCATAGCCGAAAAGTTCGCTCTCAAACAGAGTAGGCGCCAGTGCAGCGCAATTAATATCTACAAAAGGGGTGGTACTCAAGGGATCAAAACTGCTTCCATAGTGAATCAGCTTGGAAATTACTTCTTTGCCTGTTCCAGTCTCACCCTCAATTAAGACAGGAATGGAGCGGTCTGTGTGAAGTTGCTCGGCTTGTTGAAAAATCGCCTGCATGCATTCTGAAAAAACACCTACTGAACCAATGATAGATTCTGCTACAATTTGTTTTATCTGGACAAGTTCACGCCGGGTTTCTTCGGTTGCAGCATGTACTTCGTCATGAAAGCGTTCTGTTAGGTTTTTATTTTCCCGCAAAAGTGCCTGGTGTTCGGCAACCCGCTCAATGATAGAATTCAGTTCTTCCGGATTTACGGGTTTGGTCAGATAATCATAGACTCCTGCACGTAATGCGGTAACCGCCGAGTTTAAGTCAGCATAGCCTGTGAAGAGAACAATATCGGTTTGCCAGCTATTGGGTAATTTTTTAATAGCTTTAGCCAGTTCAATGCCAGACAAACCTGGCATCTGAATATCTGATAATACCATGGGGTAATTATCGGTAGAAAATTTTTCCAAGGCTTCCACGCCGTTGGCACACTCGGTTACTTCGTGGTTCTGATGCTTTAAAAACCACAGCATAGCCTGGCGGCTATGCTGTTCATCATCTATGAGCAATATCTTCATGCGCTATCCCACCTTGTTGCTAAAACTTGGTTAAAAATTTATATTCGCAATTTTTTAAGCATACTGGCAAGAAGGTCAGTTTGAACCGAAATTTTTTCCATACAGTCGGAAAGTTCTTCATCAGGTAGTTTTTCCCCCTGCTTTAGTAAAAAGAGGATACCGCCAGCAATCATTTTTATCGAATTAAGCGGCTGATTAAGGTCATGAAAAAGTTTTGCAGGCATTTGGGCTGGAGAATCAGGTGCAGATTCTCTAACTGGCAGGTTAGCTAATGCAGCCAGAACTGTTTCTGCAAAATTTTCGTCTTTTAGGATGTAGGTGATTCCCAGACTGGTCGCTTTCCGGACAATGATTTCATCGGTTTCACTGGTTAAAATTAGAAACAGTAGGTCAGGATATTCAGTATGGACTTGTTCAAAGAGTGTAAGTCCATTGGTATCTGGCAAATACATATCAGAGATAATGCCAACATATTCGTTACCATTGTGTAGCTTTTGCAAGGCTTCTGTACCGCTCTCGACACCGGTTACTTCATAGTTCTCTGTTTCCAGAGTTAAGATAATCATTTCTCGCATAAAGCTGTCATCTTCAATAAGCAGCAATTTTATGGGAGAATTATTTGCGTTTGTAGGTTTATTCATAGTTCATCCCTTTTAAACGTATTACCCGATGACGTTTTTCAGTGTTTCAATAAGGTTAGTTTGATCAAAGGCACCTTTAACAATATAGGCGTTGGCACCAACCTGAATACCCCGTCTTTTATCTTCTGCCTTTTCGCGGGAGGTTACAATTATTATCGGAATTTGTTGATAACGCTCATCTTGACGCAAATGCGAAGTAAGGCTGAAGCCATCAAGCTGAGGCATTTCCACGTCGGTTATAACAGCATCATATACTTTTTTATCAGTTTTTTCAATAGCTTCCAACCCGTTTTCGGCCAAGTCCACCTGGTAGCCATAGGACTCTAGAATGCTTTTTACAATATCCCTGGTGTTGACAGAATCATCGACAACCAGAATGGTTTTGTATTGTTTTTGCGAGTCAGTTTCTGAAGAAATTCCTGCAGGCACCTTATTTTTGCGAGACTGCTTTAGTAGTGCTGCGACTCCGAGCACACTGATTATTTCATCATTGCTGCCAACAGTAAACCCAGAAAGCAACGCAAGTGGCTTTAGCGCTGCAGGTAAAGGTTTTATAACCATGTCGGCTTCACTTATAAGAGTATCAACAATTAGACCTAGTCTTTCCGCGCCTGATGCCAGTAAGATAATCAACAACTCAGAGCGTTCATGCGGTACGGTTTGCGGGCAACTTAAAATAGTCTCAAGTTCCTCCAGGGGGACAATTTGCTCACGTACGCGTAGGGCTCGTTTGTCGACGACATAGATAATTTGGCTGGCAGGTACCATTATTATTTCCTGAACCGAGTAGGTGGGGATGGCGAAAGTGTGATTGGCGGCTGCCACAAGTAACATTCGTGATAGTGCTAGAGTGATGGGGACTTTCAGCAAAAATGTAGTTCCTTCTCCGGCGCGTGTTTGGATGCTGACTGAGCCCTTAAGCTTCTCTGTAATTGTTTGTTTCACAACATTCATTCCTACACCGCGCCCGGATATGTCGGTAATAATGGGACTTGTGCTAAAACCAGATAAAAAGAGCAAATCCAGCAATTCCATTTCTGTCAAGGTACTTACAGCATCCTCAGTTAGCAGTCGTTTCTTTACAGCAGTTGTTTTTATCTGATCTAAAGAGATGCCTGCCCCGTCATCATGGAGCACGATAGTGACTCCTCCTGAATCGTAAAAAGCGGATAGCCGGATGATGCCATATGACTTTTTACCTGCCATAACCCGGTCTTGCGGCAATTCGATACCGTGGTCAACGGCATTACGAACCATATGGAGTAAACAATCGCCCAACTGCTCAATAATTTTGCGATCAAGTTCGGTATTGCCGCCCTCCACTTGAAATTCAATTTCTTTGCCTGTTGTGCGAGTAAGATCTCTGACTACCCGGTTAATTTTATCAAAAACGGTTGCTAGCGGCAGCATGCGTATTTTCAAAGATCGTTCCTGCAGGTCAGCAGTCAGAAGGTTTTCGATTACAGCGTCATTGCGCAGGGAATCTTGAAATTTTGACAATTGACTGTGCATAGCGGCTAAGGTTCCTGTCAATTCCTTAAAAACAGGTTCTGTCTGTTCATTGGTAAGAGCTTGGCGCGATGCTAACGCAAGACTTGTTGTTGATAATCGCATGATATCGCGGACTATACTGGCTTGTTGTTTTTTTCGATATTGAAAGGAAATGATTTCTCCCATCAACTGGATTAATTCATCTAATCGCTCTGCGCGTATTTGGACAAAATCATGTGGTATGTTTGAAACGACATCCTGGACACAATCGTTTGTTACTTTGGCAGAAGTTTGATCTGGACATTTTTCCTGGTTCTCAGCGGTATCTTTCTGCAGAAATTGCTCTAGTTCAGAACAGACCGATGGCAATGATTCCGGCAAGGGGGCCTCGGCAGCAACTGCAGCAAGGAGTTGGCGAATTGTATCAACGCCTTTTAATAAAAGATCCATTACTTCTTGGGAAAGGTTGCTTTGTCCACTTCTCAGCAGCTCAAAAACATCTTCCATTCGGTGTGCTACTGTTGAAATACCTGTTAATTTTAGCATGCGGGCGGCGCCTTTTATCGTATGCGCAGCCCGAAAAACCGAATTAAGAATCTCTGAGGAAAAGCCTTGTGCCTCTAATGTGAGTAATTCTTTTTCCATTTGATCGCAATGTTTCGCGGCTTCTACTGTAAATTTAGTCAAAAGAAGTTTGATATTTAATGCCATAATGCCATACCCCTCCTTCAGTAGGGATTTAGTGGTCATAAGCCTGCAATTTTGCTATATTGTGCTGGCATAATCGGATAAAGTTATCGAGCTCAAACGGCACTAAAAAAAAGCTTAACCCGTGTTTTTCAAAGTTGCCTTGCTTGAGTATTTTCATAGCCACTGCATATTCCCGCTTGGCGTAAGGGGCTTCTTCTGGCAGTTGATACATTTCTGCCAGAAAGAAATGAGCCAGCCAGCATTCGGGATACACATACACCGCTTCCTTAAAGCGTTGGATGGCCTCTGAATGTTTTCCGGTAAGCTTGGCTGCTATGCCAAGGAGCAGATAAGCTTCCAGGCAAAAAGTATCTATCATCAGCGCGGTCTGGCACAGTTCGATTGCAGCTTCTACTTGCTCATGATTAAGAAGAATATTGGCTTTTAAGGTATAAGCCTTAATGAAAAATGAATCAACGGCAAGGATTTCGTCCAGACGGCTAATGGCCTCAGGATATTCTTTCAATTTTACTAATTCCAGTGCAGCGGTGAACCGTTCGTGGCAGCGAGCGCCTTTGGCAGCTAATGACAAAGGTGATTGCCGCATACTGGTTGTTAAACTGGAACGAACTGTTTGCGGTGCAAGTTTAGGTGAGTGTTTCTTTAGGTGTGATGGGGGAATTTGCCTTGGCAGGTCAGCAGCTAGGTACTGTTTATTTGTTGCAGTTATCTCTCTGGCAACAGCAGCGCGGCCAGTTGTTGCTTCAACCGCTTGTTTTTGGTAATAAAATGCGTCACCATTTTTAACCAGTGAGAGTAGCTTATTATTGTGATATAAAGTTTCCGTACAGCTCAGAAACAAGCAGCCGTCAGCGTTTAGCAACTCAGACAAACGACGAAAGACTGCTTTCTGTTGCTCTTTAGAAAAATAAATGGAGACATTCCGATAAAATACGATATCCATGTTTTGCGTCCAATCCGGATACGCTTGCGCAAATAAGTTTAACGATTCAAACCGTACTTTTTTTTTGATATGGCTTTTAATCATAAAATTCTCTTTTGATACGCGATCAAAGCAGCTATTACGAAGATCGTTGGGACAGGAACGAAAAGAATATAAGCCATATAAACCGGCTTGCGCCTTTTTTATGGCTTCTTTGTCCACATCAACACCGATTACTTCAA
>Ga0316613_10000650_pt1 | contig 26220 bp, 27 predicted proteins | sample OWC_soil_day10_C_2_FD_207647 | JGI IMG/M metagenome (GOLD analysis project Ga0316613, IMG submission 207647) | Wetland soil microbial communities from Old Woman Creek delta, Ohio, United States - OWC_soil_day10_CT_b | ecosystem: Environmental > Terrestrial > Soil > Wetlands | place: USA: Ohio...
ATACAAGGTCCAAGCCGCATATTGCAATACATCCTCTGGTAATCCAAGACTATTTTGATATGCCTGAATAACCTTTTCACCACCTGGATGTACAACATAGTATTCTATGTTTCTTTGTTCTATATTCCAAAATGTGCAGCAATTTTCTATAACCGCCGGCAAAAAATTCATGATAATATGCGGAATGCTTTTCGAGAATCGCACTTTTAATCCAGTTTCTACGATATCCCATCCCATGACATCTGCTGACTTAGGAAATAGGTGACTGTAGCTATTTACTAGTTCTGGCCCATCCCCATCTTCTGAGATTAATACCGCCGCCGCACCGTCAGCAAAAAGACTCGTACCGATTAAGTTTGCTTTTGAAAAATCATTGCGTTGAAATGTCAAACTACATAGCTCTACTGCTACTATCAATACTGATTTTCCTGTTACCGCTATTGCCAGCTGCGCTGCCAGTGCGAGTCCAGCTACCCCACCCGCACAGCCCAGTCCCCAGATAGGAACGCGTTTTGTATGTTCTGCCAGCCCTAACCTTTGAATCAGCATAGAATCTAGCGTAGGTGTAGCTATCCCTGTTGAGGAAACAAAGATAATCATACCAATATCTAATGGATCTATTTTAGCAGCTTGTATGGCAGCTCGGCTTGCTTGCTCCGCTAACTCTAATCCAACTTGCTGATAAATCAGATTTGCTTCAGCAAAGGAATGTTCTTCTTCATACCATTCCATAGGCATTGCTAAATACCGCTTATGAATATGCTTATTATCAAATATAGTAAGCAAACGGTTTATATCTTTATAAGAATGGCCAAATAGTCTAAACGCAAATTCTTTCACATCTTGTTGTGCTATAGAATACTTTGGGATTGCAGTACCTATCGCTTGTATTTTTGCATGCTCCACTAACTGCACCACCTTGCTATAAACTCTTAGTAACAATTTATTGGAACAAAGTCAAAAAAAGAACATAAATAAACCGGCTCTTCGTACTTAGCTGTTTTATTTATGTTTGATACTATTTTTATTGCAAATGAAAAGATGATTTGTGATGTTTTTTCTCTTTCCCCTTTGCACTGCCTTGTGTGGACTCTTCTTTACTTTGACGAGGATTTCCCGCATAGCGAATTCCAATAAACTCGGCTAGATCTTTATCTATCGTTACCAAATCACTACGATTTAGTTCCTTAGAAGAAGATTTACCAACTGCTTGAATGGCAAGTTGCATTTCCAATGTGCATGAATTTAAATATTTTGCTAGATGCTCTGCTGCCATATCAATATCTAACAACTCTGTCATTTTGCCTGTATATAGAGCAAGTTGCGATGGTGGTGCCTGTGGCAATACCTTCGTAACTTGCGTATGCATTGCCGCCAAAAGAGCCACGGTTCCAATGTAAATTGCATCTGCGCCTAAAGCGAGTGCCTTTAAAAAATGACCTGGTGTTGCCATACCACCCGCAACAATAACACTAAATTTTTCTCTTAAACCATTTTCAGTTAACCAAGCAACCGTTCTGACCAGCGTATGCAAAGTAGGTAATCCAACATTATCCTGCAATGTTGGATTTGAAGAAGCCGTCCCACCTTCTGATCCATCAATTACGATATAATCCGCCTGTGTCTTAGCAATAACCGCCAATTCATATTCTATATAGTCCGTTCCCGCAATTTTTACACCAACAGGTACATCATACTGTTCTTTCATTGTATTGATCATATCAATATAATCTTGCGTAGTACTCTTTCCTGGCATACGAGAATAAACCGTAGCATCTTGGCCTTTCTCCAAATGCCATGCTTTACGTAAATGACTACCAATATCTTTTGCGAGCATTGGCTCGTCCACTGCACCTCCCCAAGCACCTTGACCAAGTTGAATTTCAATCGCATCCAAACAACTTAATTGTTCCGGTCCACTTAACTGACCACCGCGATGATATTGCCCAATTAAAATTTTCGCTAAATCCCGCTCTTCGTTGGTTACGGCTGACTCACCCGTATTGGTAGAGGTCCCTGCCATAGCGGCACCTTTTGCCAGCGCCATCTTCATAGGTAAACTAAGCGATCCTCCATAGGACATCCCTGTAATCATAATCGGGATATCTAAAACTAAAGGTCTCTTTGCATTCGGACCAATGATCGTTTGGGTGTTGATCATTGTATAATCCTCAGTTGGCAATTCAAATAATTGCTTGGGATTCAATAAAATTTTATCCCATGGTGATAATACAACAGGACTTCCCAATGGTCGAGCGATCTCTTTTCCCGATTCAGCTCTCATCGCAGTTTCAATCATAGCTTTCGGTGATATTTTTTCTGCAGCTGTTACCATAAGAAAAAGATTATCAGAATAGCCTTCTGTAAACATTTTTTTAACAGTATCATCCATTGCCGGATTCGTTAATTTCGTCAATAGCCAATTCATTAACATAGCTACACCTCCCATCCATAGTATTCTAGATTTCAGGAAATGATATACAACGTTTTGATGATATTACGCAACTGATAGCTAACAGTTTCCAATAGCGAAAATTATAATTTTATCTTCTATTAAAATTCATAAATTTAAAATAGTATCAGATTCTTATCCTCATAAAATACTATTTCAAGCTTGAAAAGATAAAAGATAAAAGATACGCCAATTATATATTTTTTAATTATAAATAAGGAAAATGGCAAACCTACTATTGTTATCTTTTCATTTGCCTAGTTCAGCAAAATTTAAAATGAAACTAAGGGGGATATATGATGAAATCTTTCTCTATTGGTGATGAAGCGCCAAATTTTACTGTTCCAGATCAAAATGATTCCTATATACGATTATCCGATTTCAGAGGAAAAAAAGTACTCCTATCATGGCATCCACTCGCTTGGACACCAGTTTGTACCGATCAAATGAGAGCCCTTGAAGCGAACTGGGCTACGTTCGAAAAATTAAATACGATTCCTCTGGGTTTTAGCGTTGATTCTGCTCCTTGTAAAAAGGTTTGGGCCTCCTGTTTATCGATTAAAAACATGAGCCTCCCTGCTGACTTTTGGCCGCATGGAAAGGTAGCGAAGGAATATGGCATATTCCGTGAACAAGATGGTATTTCTGAACGTGCTAATTTTATTGTGGATGAAAACGGGAAAATATTTTGGACAAAAATCTATCCCATGGAGCAATTGCCTGACCTAGATGAAATACTACGTGTGCTAGTAACTGACAAATAGTAACTGCATAATATAAACCAAGCATATTTTTGAAAATTATAAAAGAAAGTTTGAACAGATACGCTTCTTATAACGTACTCTGTTCAAACTTCCTTTTATCAATTCGTATTCAATTTTCATACAAAAACAAACATTTATAATCCGATTAATTTCATAAAGCTATTCATAAAGTCAGGAGCTACCGTAGCGACAAGTAGCATCAGAGTTAAAATAATTAATACGATCGTAAACGCCCATGAAACAATGTTATACCAGCGAGAATTTTTATATTTCCCCATAATAGATTCGTTACTAGCAATCAGTACCATGAAAATCAGAATCGGCGGTAACAATACTCCATTCACGACCTGAGATGCCAACATAACTGCCGTTAACGATATCCCTGGCCATAGAGCGATCGCTGCCCCTAGTAAAATGATTACCGTATAGACTCCAAAAAACACAGGGGCTTCTTTAGGCTTTTTACTAACTCCACTTTCAAAGCCAAAGGATTCACAAACAGCATAAGCACTGCTGAGTGGCAAAATAAATGCTGCAAGCATAGAAGCTCCAAGCAAGCCAAAGGAAAACAACATACTAGCATATTTTCCTGCCAAAGGTTCCAGAGCCACTGCTGCATCTTTTACAGTTTCAATTTCAATATGATTGGCATTTAGAGTAGCTGCTGTAGCTACGACGACAAAGAATGCAATCAACCAAGTAAAAAAAGCCCCAAGCATAACATCCCAGAAGGTATATTTATAATCTTTAGCAGTTATGCCTTTATCAACGACTGCTGCCTGTACGTAAAACTGTCCCCAAGGCGTAATCGTTGTACCAATCAGACCGATCGCCATCATGAGAAAATCCGCGTCGCTATGAAAGGTTGGCGTAACCGAAGCCAAGAGCACTTCCTCCCAAGGCGGATTTACAATCGTTCCCGATATAATATAACTTAAAAATGTGGCACACAGTACAAAAAACACTTTTTCAATTTTAGAATAATTACCTTTAAGAACTGACCACCAAACGACAAAAGCCATAATCGGTACTGCTATCAGCTTATGTATCCCAAACATTTCAAAACTAGTAGCAATCCCAGAAAATTCTGATGCCGTCGTACCAATATTGGCAATCAATAATACAATCATGGCAAAAAATGTCCATTTCACACCAAAGGACTCACGAATCAAATCCGATAAACCTCGCCCAGTCACCGCACCTGTTCGTGCGGAAATTTCTTGCGCAATAGCGAGACAAACCGTACTAATCAAAAGGGTAAATAATAGATCATATCCATAGGTTGCACCAGCCGCTGCATAGGTCGCAATCCCACCAGCATCATTATCAGCAAAGGCAGTAACAACCCCTGGCCCCATGACTGCTAAAAATAAACTTAAACGAATACGCATATCTTTCATCATCGACCACCCCACTTACTAAGGGCAAACCAAGAATATGTATCCAATTTGCCACGTTCTGGTATTAGAATATCAATAATATCATCCACTGTAACAATACCCAAAATAATACCTTGCTCATCAACAACCGGCACTGCCAGCAATCCATATTTATTAATGATTTCAGCAACACGTTTGTGATCTTCTTCTGGATGTACTTTTCTCAGTTTTGTATGCATCAACTGGCGCAATGTTGCCTTTGGCGATGCCACAATAAGTTCACGTAAGGACAATACACCTTGTAGATGTTCCGCTTCATCCACCACATATAGATAATAAATTGTTTCTGCTTCTGGTGCTAGTTCTCTGAGTTGATTAATCACCTCTTCTGGCGTAAGATCTTCAGAAAATGCGATATATTCAGTTGTCATCAAGGCCCCAGCAGTACCTTCTTCATACTGCATAAGTTCGCGGACTTCCTCAGCATCGTCCACTTCCATCAAATTGAGTAAACCCTCTGATTTTTCTGCAGTCATTTCCACTAGAATATCTGCCGCTTCATCTGGTGGCATTTCCTCCAATAAATCAGATGCCCGTTGCTCATCCATTTGTTCAATAATTTCAACCTGTGAATCCAAGTCCATTTCAATCAAAGCATCCACCGCTTGTTGGTCATTTAGCTTTTCAATAAAACCAGCTCTTGTTTTGTAATCCATTTCTTCTAATAAATCTGCAATATCCGCAGGATGGAGTTCACTAACCTGTTGCCGTTCACGATTCAGTTGAAGATAGGAATTCCAACTTTCCAAAGGTTTAATATATTGTAAACTCAATAAATTATTTTGCCAGCTGCTGACTAAAAATTCTAACCCCAGACGACGAAAAAGCCCTCTAATCCCAATATCAACCGCAACAAGTACCATGCGTTCAATATTTTCCTGCACTACCCAAGACAAGGTAATATCATTTACCCGCACAAGTTTAGAACCTTTTAAATCGATGATTTGCTTATCCAATAGCCATCTACTAATATAAATATCATTTTCATGCAAAGCCGTAGTTTTTTCTATTGCAAAAGTTTCTTTTAATCTTACTTCTTTATAACTACAAGACTCTATCTGGTCAATGGGAATCAATTGCTGTGTTTTTTTTGCATACTTAATCCCCACAATTTTTGGATAAGTACCTTCCCACCGTACAGCCATATCTCTTATTTTGCCGATATTCCGACCACTTTTATCATAGATAGATGTACCTAATAATCGGCTAAAATAAAACTCACCTAACACTTTAACTTGATTCATACTCTCCCACTCCTTCCTTGCCTAACTCCATGCCAATCTATAATCATCCATACCTCACCGATAACGATCCTTAGCATCGGAATCCATCAACTTTCTTCTCGTATAACTTAACTACATAGCATGTAACAATCTAACAACTTCAGCTTCACACCAGAAGAATGTATATCATTCTTTATCATAATCAATTTTGCATAACTTCATGTTAATGAATTGTTATTTTTATGTTATTCTTCTATAAAATCAGTCTATATATTAAATAATACGCCACCATTTTCAGCAAGGCAACTTATCAAGTTCCTTGGTCCATCAGCATCATCTTCTTGCCTAAAAGTTTCTTCTTGGTCACTACCTAAATAAGGACCACCATCACCACTATCCATAGTTACCTCACCTCCTTTTTTACACACAAAAAATAGCGTCTTCATATTTTAGAAGGCGCTACTAAGCATGCAAATTACTATATTGACCTTCCCCACTCGTACGAGTTTTGGCACTGCATGACGTAGAGTCAAATTCTATACTCAGCCACCTTATGTAAAACCTTAATCCGGTCATACCTGTTCTACCCATTGGCGTCTCTCGACGTTTCCGGGCAGTGGCCTGTGTTCAATGCAGGAGCCTCACCTAACGAAGAATTATTTAGTTCGCTATTAGAATACTACCTTGCATAATGATTGTCAATAGATTAATTAAAAATATTTCAAATCTTAAATTTGACTAAATTCAATGTATTTCAATCAAATTATGAACGAATCATTATTTATGGCTATAAATCTCATATAATTTCATGTTTTCGTCAAATTACTATAAAATTCATATAAGGAAAGCAAAATTTCAAAACAGGATAAATATTTAACCCCCATTTCGGATATATCTTTTAAAACAGATCCGAGACGGGGGTTAAAATTCATACCTCATATGTAAACGTAACTTTGTAAAAAAATTTGAACATAAATTACATAAATCATATCCTTTTGAGTTAAATAATATGCACCTCTATATTTTTGCGTTTATAGTCCTTTTTTCTCCAGCCACCGGAAGAAAAAGAACACACATAGTATAAAGGGAATAATTATAAACCAATGATTTACACCAAGAATTTGTGGCACTGTAATCTTTCCATAATCTCCCCATGTTAAAACTGTTGTTTTTAGATAAGGAAATGCTTCAGCATAAATACCTGCACCTACTAACATTCCGAGGATTCCCCACAAAGCATCTAATCTACCTTCACCGACTGCCCCAAGTGAAGTTCCTGGGCAATAGCCAAGCAATCCCCAGCCAAGGCCAAATAATAGGGCACCTATGACAACGCCACCTAAAATTGTAGGCTTTAAAGCCAGCTTAACTAGACCTAAATCGTAGAGAAAATAGACGCCAACCATCGCTACTGCAATATGAGACAACATAAATTTCATAATCGTCATATCCTTCAATCGCAATGCGCCAATTTGCTTATCATAACGAAGAACATGCCCTTTTTGAAGAAAAAAACCAAATAAAACACCTGTAATTAAACCATACAAAAGTTCCATCATCATTTTCCTCCTTTGTATAGCCAGTTAGCCGAAATCAATCCACCAATAAAGAAACAAATCAAAGCAATATACCCACTAACCGAAAGCTGCAAAGAACCACTCAAGCCGTGTCCACTCGGACAACCATCCGCTAAACGTGCCCCAAACATGGCAATGATTCCACCGATAAAAGCAACGATCGCTCTCTGCTTAATTCCATCACCAAATCTAGATTTCCACATGTCAGGAAAGAGCTGCATTCGGAAATCGCCTGATCCCATAGCTGCAATAAAGGCACCGACAGCAATTCCGATGACAAACATCCATTGCCAGTCAATCACTGGCATTTCCTTCATAAAATAAGGCATCTTTGCAACTCGTTCTGGAGAAAATATTTGTTCTAACATTCCAGTTGTACGGACAAAAGTTGTTGAAGCGCCAAGATATTTACCAACAAAATAAATTGAACCAATTGATACCACGCCACTTAAAGCACCTGCTAAATAAGGATTCCACGCACTTTTATCTTTCATGCTGCACACCTTCCTTCAATTAATGCCAAATTTAGTTATTTTCTTTCATTATACTACATACTTCGTATTATCTTCCATATTTTTTCATCTTACTTGTTTGTCTATCTTGCACGTTTAGCTATCACTGCATACATTTCAGCATTGAGAGCAATAGACTCAATATTATTGTACCCACACTGTTGTAAAACCTCTGCCACTGCCACATTATCTAATCTATGTTCTATCGGTGGTCCCATTTTACTATCTTGTTTGATCCACTCAATAATTGCCAGTTTTCCTTCCGATTGCAGTATTCTATGTACTTCCCGAAAAAAAGCAAATGGGTCCTCGACCTCATGTGTAACCAAACAAGCTAATGCATACTGTATGGTTTGGTCAGCCAACATAAATTCATTTTCTTTTACTTGTACAGTTTCTACATTCGCTAATCGTTTATCTCTAGCCTTATCCTCTACTATTTCGAGCATTTCTGCTAAAATGTCTAGACCATACACCTTTCCTTGACTGCCGACAATACGCGCAGCCGGCACCGTAAAATAGCCAATACCACAGCCGAGATCTGCTACAATATCACCTTCTGCTAATCCTAGACGACACAAGGTTTCTTCCGGTGGAAGAAGTTTACGTCGTTCTGGGTTATCAAGTTTATGCTTGCTTTCCGGATTAAATTTATGAACCATACATTGCAACATCCTTTCAATTGGTAATTAAGCCTAGTCAAGACCTCTACACTTTGATTAAACTCATCAAAGTGATTATTCATATAATCATTCATTTCTATTATTTAAATTGTTATATTCATATATTACGATATAAAGATATATAAGTCAACAAAATATATCATAGATGCCAGTTTATATAAACATCATTTTTATTCAAATAGCCTCTCAAACTTGATCTTTTGGATTAATCCCAAGTTTTTTCCGCCAATAACGAGAGTAAACTGCCCCTAGCGGATTATGTGCCAGTACTCTGTCTTTTGCCACCAAGCAAGATGTTGGTGCCGTACATGCGCCTGTAAATAAAGCATCATGTCCTACACACAGACCGATGGTAACACAAAATTCAACTTCTTTTTCTTTGAGTATTCTCGCTTGCATTAAAGGATTACACATAGTTTCACGTGTCCCAGCTTTAATTTGCTCCAAGCTGAGGTTTTCTTTTTCTACACCACAAGCCTTGCAACAAACAGAATAGACCTCAAAGAATTTTGAGAAATATTCCTCAATTAGCTTAGCTTCTTGGTTAAGACCGATGCAAAAAGCCATGCCAATTTTCTTGTAACCCATCATTTTGCAAAACTCTACCGTTTCTTCTAACCGAGTAAGGTTGTTATAAAATCGTCCTTCAGTGCAGGCGGCAGCCTTCATCATATCTAAACGTTCTCCTACATAGGCTTCTTTAACATCTTCAAGGCTAATTTTAGTGCAGTTTTGCCCTTCAGTATAGCATTTTCTATGAGTACATTTTGCACATTTCAAAATATAACATCTCCTCTATCACGATCTTCTGATTATATCATATATAATTTTTGGAATGTCGTTATTGTAGTGCTTGTATGACTTCGTCTAAAGACATTTTTCTGCCAGTGCAAAACGTGACCATGGGAAACCACAACGACATGGTTCTTCCAGTAAATGTCCATACCAACCCGTATGTAAACGAATAGCGGTCGTACTACGCCTACGCAAAGCCGTCATCAAAAACTCGCCTGACTCACCTTTAGCCAACAACTTTTGCGTTCGAGGACTAATAACTTCCGGCCAAAAAGAATCTATTGGGAAATGATACCCCTGTTGCTCAGCGCATTCCCAAGCAATCACTGAAGACTGTACCCCTGGCAATCCCAATTGGCGATAAATAGGCACGCCCAATTTCTCTTGCCATTGGTTTCGCTGATAATCATTCAGCCCACTGCTCAAGCAGAAAAAAGCTTGGCATGAACCTATACTCTCACCACGATGTATCCATTCTTTTAAAAGAGGCTCTGTTAAAGCACAAGCAGTGACTCCATAATCACTAATCACTTTCCAAGGCTCAGGCGCAGACGTTACTACCGTCGTTTGTAAAGCTTCCGCTCCTTTTAAGACGCCCCAAGCAGGACCTTCCCCATCAAAACCATCCGCTATCAATAAAACAGATGCCCACGTCACATCACAGGAAAGCAACCAACTTTCACTATTTTCTGCCCATATTTGCATTTCTTCTATTAAATAAGGGGTTGTTCCTAAAAATCGACTGATACAGCTTGCCGGCAAAGTTAGCCGTGAAAATACCGATGCAGCTTCTACTGAATTTTGCAAAGGCAATTGAGCAATTTGAGCTAAAGAAAGTCCCTCTGGCTTTACATTTGCCATATCACAATACTGACGAAAATCATAATCTTTCTCTACTGCCCATTCTAAACATTGTTTCCAATACGTCTCTGGCGTATTTTCTTTTATTTCTTTTGCTTTAGGGTCCATAAAACATTCCTTTTCTTCTTATTAAACTTTTATTTTTAATTGCCAAAACCATAAAATATTAGCCATAAAAGTTTTTCTCTTTTATGGCTAATATTTTTTCTAACATTCCATATCTAAAAGATCTTTATTTAGTGACCACCGCATTCATCATGATGTTGATGTTCATGGCAAACAGAGCCTGTTGAAATAAGTTTTCCTTCTAGATAACTAGTAGTGGCTGCCTTAGCATTACCTGATGCACCAGTAACAACTTCAATGCCTTTTTCATTGAAAATATCAATGGCCCCTTGGCCCATGCCACCGGAAATAATGACATTAACGCCCATTTCATTTAAGAAGTTAGGCAAAAAGCCTGGCTTATGTCCTGGATTCGCTATGGATTCACTTTTAATAATTTTATTGTTTTCCGCTTCAAAAATATTGAAGTTTACACAATGTCCAAAATGTTCTGTTACCATTTCATTTTCACTCGCTACCGCAATTTTCATTTTCTTTCCCCCGTTTTTTTCTAATATTTTAGCTATATGATCAAACCAGATACCATCAAACAGCTCAATCGCCCCTTTATCACAGGCTGCCGCAAGTTTAGGGTCAATCGGTATCCTAGCTAGAACATCAAGGTTATACTTCTGAGCAATTTCATCTATATGGCTGTCGCCAAATATTTTATATTCCTGCTCACAGCCCGGGCACTTGAAATACGCCATATTTTCGACCAATCCGATAATTGGTACGTTCAGCATTTTAGCCATCTTGACCGCTTTAGATACAATCATTGAAACCAGTTCTTGTGGTGAAGCCACGATAATGATTCCATCCATTTTTATAGACTGAAATACAGTAAGCGGAACATCACCTGTTCCCGGTGGCATATCAATGAACATAAAATCAACATTATTCCATATGATATTCGTCCAAAATTGTTTAACTGTATTAGAAATCATTGGGCCCCGCCAAACTACAGGATCTGTATCATTTTCCAAAAGCAGGTTAACCGACATAATGTCAATACCGCTATCACTTTTTACTGGATATGCCCCTAGTTCGTCGCCACGAATTTTATCTGTAACCCCAAAAACTTTCGGGATAGACGGTCCTGTCACATCCGCATCCAAAATTGCTGCGTTATGACCTCTGCGATTCATTGTTACAGCAAGCATAGAAGTCACTAGAGATTTACCAACGCCACCTTTGCCGCTCACAATACCAATCACTTTTTTAATGCAGCTAAGTTCATGCGGTTTTTCAAAAAGATCAGTCTTTCTTTCCGCACAATCATCACTACAGCTATTACAATTTTGATTACAACTCTCGCTCATTCGTTTATCTCCCCTATGTTTATATTATGAATTGTCTTCCGGTTGCTAAGTACTTAATTTTTTCATTAATCATTTTTTTATTATCCTGTGTTTAACCTAACTTTTACTGAACAAAAATTCAACTGTATTAGCAAAAACCTCTCTTGTTGCTCGCCCTGAGGTACAGTCTATATCGATAATAGACAAACCGTTGTTGATAGCTTTTACAGCATTTGAATCAAAAGGTATTCTGCCAGCAACAGGTAGATTCATCTTTTTACAAAACAATTCTATTTTTTCTGTATTAACAATGTTGGTATCATATTTATTAATACATACTGCGATTCGCGACTCAAATTGTTCAGCAGTTTTAATGATGCGTTCCATATCACTAATCCCTGATATAGATGGTTCAGCAACGATCAAAACCAAATCAACGCCGCTAAGTGATGCGATGACCGGACACCCTATGCCCGGAGATCCATCAATAATAGCGAGTTCAGCATCTTTAGTTACTAAATTCATCTGCTTTTTCACTTCAGTCACCAGCATCCCAGAGGTGCCGCTTCCCATTTTTAGCTGCGCTGTTGAAAATATAGTTTCGTCTGTATAAAGCATTAATTCTCCTGCCACAGCAGGTTTTAATGCTATAGCGTTTACTGGGCAAATCGTTTCGCAGACACCACAACCTTCACAAGAATAGGAATCCACTTTATATTCATGGTTCACATTAATTGCCTCAAAACGGCAATTTTGTCTGCACAAGTCACATTGGATGCACTGCTCAGCATGTATCACTGCCTTTGGCATTCCATAATAGTCTGTTCGTTTTGGCTTAACTGACTGCTTCATAACCAGATGCAAATTGGGTGCATCCACGTCACAATCTGCATAGGCTTTCGCCTTTGCCAATTTAATAAAAGCACCAGCTAGCGTAGTTTTTCCTGTACCGCCTTTACCACTAAGGATTAACAACTGCTTCATGCTGCACCTCCTCAGTCACAGTTTGAAGTAAGGAAGTAAATAGATCCTTATACTTTTCGCACTCTCTGACGGATATTAAAGCATTCGAATTAAGTTTTCCAAGCTCCTTATCAAAGGGAATCTTTGCTAAGATCCTAATGCCTTTTTCTGTGCAAAATTTCTCGGCAGGATTTTCTCCCTCTAGGCACTTGTTAAGCACCACACCGTATGGCTTATCAAATAAATTCACCAACTCATAAACCATATTAAGATTATGCACGCCAAACAAAGTGGGCTCTGCTACTAATATGCAATAGTCTGCATCCTTGATGCTTTCCATTACTATGCAAGCACTGCCAGGCGGGCAATCGATAAAGGTAATTGCCTGCTCTTTCTTTGCATAGTTTAACAAATTTTTAATAATCGGAATTCCCGAAGCTTCTCCTGTATTCAATATGCCTGTAACGACTGTTACATTTTCAGAAATTCCATATTGCACTTGCCCAATCATTTTCTCTTTCTCCGCCAACGCCTTCTCTGGGCAAAACAGCATGCATCCGCCACAGGAATGACAAACTTCATCGAATACAAGCAGTTTGTTATTAATATAGGCTAATGCATTGAACTTACAAAACTCAACGCACTTCCGACAGCCATTACAAAGATTTTCATCTACTACAGGAATTTTAATTGCAATTTGCTCAGCACCAATAGGTTTAGGTTCGAAAAAAAGATGCCCATTTGGCTCTTCTACATCACAATCAATATAGACGGCTTCTTTTGCCGCTGCCGCTAAATTTACCGATACAAGTGTTTTACCTGTGCCGCCTTTGCCACTTAGCACAGCTATCTTCATATTTATTTTCCTCCATGCCCATGGAATCCGCCATGAATTTTTTCAAGCAAAGATAATTCTCCATTATTAAAAGCATTGATATTATCTTGTATCGAATCATTGAGTATCTTATATATTTTGATATTACTTGCTTGAATCACCTTTGCCGCATTCTCACCACATTGTGGCGTAATTAATGCTTCAACTTGGCTATCGACAACTGTTTGAGCCGCTTTGATTCCTGCACCACCTTGACTCGTTGCTGCGCTATTATCGACAAAACTACTTTCTTTTGTTTTTGTATCATAAATAAGAAAGTAGTTGGTACGTCCAAATGTATTTCCTACACATGATTCCATGGAACTATCATTTACTGGCATTGCAATTTTCATTTCATATAGACTCCTTCATATAGTATCTTTTTCCATAGCCTCTCTAGCATATCTATGCCTACGGCAACCACCGCAATCGCACGACTTCTCAACACCTTCACAAAGTTTGTAATCGCCGCCTTCGATTCTTAGAATTTTTCCATTTACCAGAGATTCGGCGATTTTTTTTCTTGCAGCATTGTACATCGCCTGAACAGTTGTACGAGCAATATGCATTTGACTGGCACATTTTTCTTGATTAAATCCTTCTAAATCAATCAATCGGATTGTTTCATATTCATCAATGGTCATCGTAACAAAACAATCTGGATTAATCGGTTGATTCAGCGGCCCGAATCGATCACGTTCTGGTAAGCAACACACTTTTCTCCACTTCCTCGGTCTTGCCATTACTAACTCACCTCATAAGAGGCTGATAACTTGCATTTAATACGCTCTATTTCTTATCAGCCATAATAACTCTTATCATTGCTTCTATATCATTTTTTACTCATAAAAACTTTATGAACTTGCTTATTTAGAATCACCATTTTTACCGTTGCCAGATTGATACCCTTGCCCTCTACCATTTCCACATTGACGGCCATTACCTCTACCCGAACTTTTACCAGCCCCGTTTCCAGCTTGCTGATCAATGCCTCCACATCCACCCGAACCATTAGGCCCCGTTCCATCTCTTCTTGGCATAGTAAACACCTCCATATAGTTTATGACATATGTCACTTATGCTTTATTATAACTTATTATTGACATATGTCAATAATAAGTTTACTCCTCAACTTTACTTTTTATACAAAAAGATGGTGGCCTTGTCTTCATCTAGACCAGCCACCATCTTTTTTTGTTTTGTAATCTTATTACCCTTTAACAACTTCACCCATTTCGCTAATATCATAACCACCGATATTTTTAAATTCCTTTTTGAATTCATCCGATCGAATAATATTTAGCATTGCTATCATTTCTGGTTTATCCAAATCTTCTTTCTTTATTACCAAATCATATTTTTCTTGTTGTAATGGCACAAAATCTACACCATCTATTTGTTTTGCAATCTTTTCTATACCAATGCCAACATCTGCCTCACCACGACCAACAGCACTTGCAACGGCAAAATGAGATTGCACTTGGGTTTCATACCCTTTTATGCTTTTGTAGGAAATTCCCAATAATTTTAAATTTTCATCAAGTAATACTCTTGAACCCGCACCAAATTCCCTATTTATCAAAACGATATCCGAACGTGAAAAATCATGCCAAGAAGTAATGTTTTTCGGATTCCCTTTGGCAACAAAAAAACCTTGCATCCTCTTAGTAAAATGAATAACAAGCGTGGGTATGCCCGGAAGCAGATATTTTACATAGGGAATATTGTATTGTTTACTCTCACCATCCCACAAATGAGCGGTAGCTACATCTACTTTATTTCTATACAAAGCCGTCAAACTATCATAGCTACCAATATAAGCCCGTAATGCCTGATAACCATAACTCCTCATGTAATTAGATAGGATATCCAATATGATATCTTGCCCGCAAATAACAAACTCTCGCACACTTTTTTCTCTCACACTATCCTTCAGGACATATGACGCTAGTTTTTCGGTAGCAGATGGAGTGTTTTCAGTACGCGAACGATTTATATAATCGTATACATCACTTTCGGTAAAACGGACTTTTCTACCTACCTTATATGATAAAATCTCTCCATTCTTTATCATTCCATATATAGTACTTTTGCTGACATTAAGCATATTTGCAACATCTTGTGTCGATAAAGCTTTCTTTTCTTCCATGTCTTTCTCCATCCCCCCAGATTTACTCTAGGTACATTTTCTCTAGCTCCATTTCATAGCATGGTAAACTCATCCGCTTGCTTTAATATTGATTTGAGTATATATAATCCATTTTCTAATTCCGCTAAATCTTTTGGAGCCGTTATTGCGATACGAACAGCAGCAGGTACAAGGGAATTACCAACAGCAAAACGTTCCGCACAATATACTTGAACCCCTGCATTTTTCGCACATGCTTCAAAAGTTTTTCCAGTCCATCCCTCTGGTAATAGCAGCCAACGAAAGTAGCAATATTTATCACCAAGAAGCTGGTAGTCATTCAGGATAGAATCTGCTAACTTGTTTCGTGTGATAGCCATCTCTTTACGTTCCTTAACGATTTTATCAGCCATAGAAGAGTCTATAATCGCTCGAATGATTTCAGCATTAAAAGGTGATATTACCAGATCAATATTATACAATGCTACTTCTAAAGTACTTTGACAACTGGAAGGCGCAACGATAAATGCAATCCGCAGTCCAGCACATAATGCTTTAGATGTACTTGAAATATATATCGTTTGCTCTGGAGCTAACATAGCCACAGGAACACTATTGTTTTCACTTAATATGCTATTTATTGCGTCTTCAATAATGATTAGGTTATATTCTTTTGCGATGTTTGCTATTTCTTTTCTGGTATCAAAAGACATAGAATGTGTAGTTGGATTTTGATAATCGGGAATTAAATATATTCCTTTTAACTCTTGATTTTTACAATAATTGCGTAGAGCTAAAGGAGACATCTCATGATCTTCTTGTTGAATAGGAACTAATTGGATTCCCAACATTTTGGCTAAAGTTTTCATCCCTGAATAAATTAATGGATCAGTACCGATACGGTCACCAGCTTGAAAAAGAGAAGATAATATCGCACATAAAGCATTTTGACCACCATAGGCAAGAATTACATGTTCTTCAGTAGTATTTAAATTTGCCTTTTTAAGCCACTTTACAGCAGACAATTTTTGCGATAGCGACCCACTAGGCGAAACATATTGCAAAAAATTTGAGGCGTTAGGTTGATTTAGCATTTTTTTAATAAATTTAATGACATACTCATTTTGACTATAGGTTGGATAAGTAGGTCCCATTTCAATTAACTCACTCGTTTTAGTAGGAGATAACATCCTACTGTTAACATGCACATCGGATGATATATAGGTACCTTTACCGATTGTTGCACTTATCATACCTCTTTGTTCACATAACTTGAAAGCTCGTGAAACAGTGCTTAAGTTAATATCCAAATAATCCGCAAGTTCTCTTTGTGGTGGTAACATATCTCCTGGTTTTAAAGTTCCTTTTTTAATGTCTTCTTCTAGCAACTTTGCTAACGCTTTATATAATGGAGGCTCTTTACCAGATAAGTTTGGCTTCCAAGTCATAGGATAGTTATCAAATGAATTGACAGGCATATAAATTTTCCTTTCCAAATTAAATTGTTTTGCACACAATTATAATATTGTATGCAAACAATTGCAATGTTATAATTCAAAAAAGCAAACAATATTATACATTTGATAGGAGTTGAAAGAATGGTTATCTTGGAAAAACCATATATTTCAGATTTGATGTTAGCGTACTTAAGCCAACATAATATACCAGTATTAGCAAATGACTTTGCACGAGAATCTGCAAAACGATATCCACTAAATTTATTGACCGATTCTCAAATGAAAGCAGAATATGAACTGAATGGAAAGATCTATACCACCTCGGAGAATGCCTTGGATTGGATCTATACGAATTTATCTGACCATGAAATTGTTGAAAAGATAAGTATTTTAAAAAACAAGTTTAAATTTAGAGAAGTACTACACCCAATGTATCCTGATTTTTTATATAAAGAGGTTACAGAAGATGAATTGACAGAGATTAAATTTGAAACATTCAATGCTCCTTTTATTTTAAAGCCTTCCATTGGTTTTCTAAGTTTAGGAGTATATACAATCTATAATAGTCAAGACCTAGACGCCGCACTTTTAGATATAAAAAGAAACAAAATGGCTTGGAAAACAAATTTTCCAAATTCAGTAATTGGCGATTCTAAATTTATTCTTGAACAGTATATTTCAGGAACAGAGTATGCGATAGATGCGTATTACAATGATAACGGAAAGCCTGTCATTCTAAATATTTTTACTCATAAATTTGCTTCTAGCACTGATGTAAGTGATCGGGTGTACTATACAAGTAAAGAAATTATTGATAAATTCAAACAGCCATTTGAATTGTTTTTGACTGAAGCAAATCAATTTTTACAATTAAAAAGCTTTCCTATGCATGTTGAAGTTCGAGTAGATGGAAATGCTATTTGTCCCATTGAATTTAACCCTATGCGCTTTGCTGGTCTTTCTTGTACAGATGTTGCTTACTATGCATATGGAATTCGAACGATAGAATACTTTTTACAAAATAAAGAACCCGATTTTGCAAAAATATTGAAAGGGAAAGAGAACAAGCTATATAGTTTAATTCTCCTAGATAAACCGGATAAAGCTATCCCCTGCGCAGCATTTAATTATGATAAACTATATAACTCCTTTGAAACTGTCCTAGAACTTCGCAAAGTGAACAATCCTAACCTTGATATATTCGGATTTGTTTTCACACAAACACAGAAAAAAAATGAAAAAGAATTAGATTCTATTCTTTCCTCCGATTTATATGAATTCTGTGATATTAGATAATCGTTCTCTACTTACTTTCCATTACATATTTTTAAATGCCCCAGTATATAATGGAAACTAGACTAGACACGAGGTGAAATTCTACATACTTGCCTACTCATAAGTTTGGAAATGACCTTGTTTCAAACAAAAAATTTTATCAGATAAACTCTTTGCTTCATTCTCATCATGCGTAACAATAATAAAAGGAATATGCCATATTTCTTGAATCTTTTTCAATTCCATTCCTACATATTTTCGCGTAGTACTATCAAGAGCAGAAAGTGGTTCATCAAGAAGTAAAACTTCTGGCTCAGTCATCAACACGCGTGCCAATGCTATCCGTTGCCTTTCTCCACCAGAAAGATTTTTGACCTCCCGACCTTCTAGATATTCTATTGAAAGCAGCTCTAGCACTCTCTGATAAAGCGCTTGCTTTTCCTTTGTTTTTTGCGGTGCACCATACCATATATTTTTATAAACATTCATATGGGGAAAAATTGCATAATCTTGAAACATATAACCAACCCGACGTTTTCTGGGTGCTAAAGAAAATTTTTGTTCACTGCTAAAAAATAGTTTTTCATTCATTTTAATCATGCCTTGATCCGGATTCATAAGCCCGGCAATACAACGAAGAATCGTCGTTTTCCCACTACCGGAATTTCCCAGTAAAGTTAATATCTCATTTTCCATCTGAAAGGTGATATCTAAGGTAAAACCAGTTAACTGTTTTTGTATCGTAACATTAAGCATGTGTTATCTCCTTATCGGCTGATTTTTTCCATTGATTAAGCAAAAAAATAAGCGAGAAAATAACTATGCTTAAAATAAAAACATACATACCCGCGAGTTCAAGTTCATTCGATTCTGATGCAAAATAAATAGCCAGTGGAATCGTTTGCGTTTTCCCTACAATATTTCCTGCAACCATAATCGTTGCCCCAAACTCACCTAGAGCACGAGAAAAAGAGAGCACTGTACCACTGACAATACCATGCACAGAAAGAGGTAAAGAAATCGTCATGAAAACCCGTAGTTCCGTGGCTCCTAAAGTACGCGCGGCATCTTCAAGCTTATGGTCAACACCTAAAAATGCCGCCTTGGTGCTTTGATACATCAATGGAAATGCTACGATCGTACCAGCTACAACGGCGGCATAAGGCGTAAATATCAACTGAAAGTCCAAAAAACGAAATAAAAAATCACCTACAATCCCTTTCCGCCCAATACACAGTAATAATAAAAAACCAGTTACAATCGGCGGCATTACCAACGGCAAAGTGATAACTGCCTCTAGGGCAGTTTTACCCCAAAAATCATATTTGGTTGTAAGATAAGCAAGAAAAACGCCAGTAGCTAAAGTAACTACGGTCGACACCGCCGCAATTTTAATTGATAATATTACTGGAAACCAATCTATCACAAAAACCACCTGCCAAACAATATAAATTCAATAAATTAGTTTCCACACGGGCAATAACGCTGCAAACCAAAAAGCTGGGCAATTCCAGAAACAGTTACCCCAAAATAAAGAATCGGCTTGTCTACCGAAAATTCTTGGTAACTGTCATTTACAAAAGTACTCCCCGTTGCAACAATAATATCAGCCCACTTGGCATTTTCGCGATTTGTCGATGCTGGCAAAATCATTGTCCCACATTTAACTTTTCCGATATTATCTGGATTAAGATCACTCGCACGAATTTCAAATTTAGCATCCGTCAACGCCTGTATAAGCCCAGGCTGTAAACCAACAAAAGCAATTTTAACCTGACCATACTGCTTTCGAATATAATCTGCCAATTGTAAAGCGCATTCTTGTGGCTGCTGATCACGGCAATGCACTGTTCCCTCGATCAAGCCTAAGCTTTTCATAAAAGCATTCAAAGATGCAACAAATACAGCTCTTTCAAAGGAATTTGCCAGCGATAAACCCAAGACATCCTGCAATGTACCATCATAGTTTCCTGGCATATCGGTAAAAGCGTGTCCCTTACAACTGCCAAATTGAGCCTCAATCATTACTTCCTTTCCTAAAAAAAGCGGATAATCGCGGCGTTCTGGCATTCCAATTGCCTCTGCCGGCGTCAATGTACGCGCCGTTACATGTATTTTAGCCGTTTTTGCATCGATATTTTTTTCTTGTATCAACTTCAGCCATTTTTCGCGTGCCTGTTCCAATATCGTCATAAAAATCGCTCCCTATCAAGTTTATTATTTTTCTGGGCTTGAAAATCCATACTTTTGAAAAATCTTAACAGCTTCATCAGTCATCAAATAATCAAAAAATGCTTGTGCAGCTACTTCATTTTTAGTGTTTTTTATCAGTGCTCCTGGAAATATAACTGGTTTATGAGTTCCCTGTGGTGAAACTGCTGCAATTTCTACTTTCGGGTTATTTACTACCACCGTTTCGAATGCAACCGCTACATCAGCATTTCCTGATTCTACATAAGCCACAATTTCGCGAACATTTTTCCCTATAACAGTTTTAGGCTCTACTTGCTGCCAAATTCCTATGTTTTCTAGACACTCTTTGCCGTATTGACCAGCTGGCATTGTCTTTATTTCTCCAAAGCCTATATAATGAACATCCGCTCTCGTAAGGTCTTTAAAATCTTTGATTTGCAAAGGATTCCCTTTAGCAACAGCGAGTACCAGCTTATTGCCAACTATAGCTTTAACACTATTCTCTTTAATCAAGTCTTTTGCTTTTAAATCATTAATTTGCTTCAGCGCCGCCGAAAGAAAAACATCACATTGTGCACCATTTTCAATCTGCGAAGCCAAAACACCAGCTGCAGCAAAATTATATACAATTTTTACTTTTGGATGTGACTTTTCGTATTCTTTTTGGATATCAAGCAATGCCTCTTTTAATCCCAGTGCTGCCGATACATTTAACTCTATCGTTGGAGGTTGCGCTACTTCTGCAGTCTTTTCTTTACCGCAGCCAATAAATATCATACAAGTAAATATTATAAATACAATAAGGAAAATATTACTCCACTTTTTCATGATGTACACTCCAATCTTATAGTAATAGTATTTTTATAAATTACGTCTAAAAATCAACGCAAACTTATTTATATTTAATTTTATATTACGAAATAATACAATACAAGCTTTATAATTTATTTTATATGTATTTTCATGTCTTATTGTATTTTTTTACACATTATTAATTTATAAAAATTTTATAAAATTACCATTAATTAGATTTTTACAATTTGTAATTAATTGACTCTATTTCGTATCATTACTTCTTTAAATAATTCTTTTCTTTAACCAAAAGATTAATTTTATCAAGACGATTTGTATATAAATTATAATCAGTTAACAAAATCCCCATATAAAGCATATCAACAATAACTAGTTGTGATATACGTGAAACCATTCTTTCACTATAAAATGTAGTTTCTACATCTCCAGTATAAAGTGTTATGTCTGCATATTCAGAAATAGATGAAGCTTTAAAATTTGTTAAGGCTATAGTTTTAGCTCCAGATTCCTTTGCTATTTTTAAAGCATTTACAGTATCTATTGTACTTCCTGAATGGGAGACCGCAATTGCTAAATCCTTCTTCGTTAAATGGCTTGCACAGATTTGTTGTAGATGATTGTCTGAATATGCTCTACAATTTAATCCAATGCGCAAAAATTTATTCATAATATCATTCGCAATACTTCCTGAATTTCCAACGCCATAAACATCAATAATGTTTGAATTCTGAATCACCTTTATTGCTCGTTTATAATTATCTAAATCAACTATTTTCAAAGTATCCTCTAATGCCTTGATCGTCATTCCTATCATTTTAGAAGGAATATCTTCAATTTTTTCATTTTCCTTTATATGAAGATCTACTAATAACTTATTGTCAGATTTTTCAGCAACGGATTTTCTTCCCCAATCTTTCATTAAATTCAATTTAAATTCACTATAGCCACCATAACCAATTCTTTTTACAAAACGCATGATCGTTGGTTCACTTACTCCTATTTCTTTAGAAATATTAGCTAAAGTTATTTTAGAAACAGTATGTCCATTTAATAAGACATAGTCCGCAACTCTTTTTTCAGAAGAACTTAATGTATTATATAATTTTTTTATCTTATCTTCGTAAGATTCATTACTATTCAAATTATGCACATCCTTATTTTATAGTTTTCATTAATTATCTCTTATAATACTGTAGTAAAACCATAAAATTAATATATCTATTCAACTATAAGTCCGTTTTGCTTTTCTATTTACACATCCCCTTCAATTTAATGGAGTAGCATACTTAATAAAATCAGCTACTGAAGTTGAGCCACCTGATTATCCTACTAAAACATGATCTAACAAATTAACTATTCTTTCTTAATTTGTAGTTATACTTCTTTAATTGATATTGTATCGTAGTTATAATACAACATAAATAGTTTTACTACAAATTTTATTGATTTTGTAGTAAAACTACTATATAATTAAATTAAAGGAGAACACTTAAACAATATTCAGTTTTTAGCGCATACTATAATTTTAATATTAAATAAGTGTTAATTAGATATTATGAAACTAACAAAAAAAGCAAGCGAAATGACAACTAAAGAATTAGCCAAATACATTGATTATTCTGTACTAAAGCCCGAATTCACAGAACAAGAAATTATTGATTTAACAAAAGATGGTGTTAAACACGGATGTGCTACTATTTGTATCAATCCAGGATATCTGGATCTTTGTAATCCATATGTTAAAGGCAGTGAAACAATGCTTTGCCCTGTTTGCGACTTTCCATTCGGAACAAGCTCTACAAAATCAAAGGTAGAACAAATTGAAATAGTAGCTAAATATGATTCAGTTAAGGAAGTTGATATTGTTGCCAATTTTGGCTGGATTCGTGCTGGAATGTATGACAAAGTAACTGAAGATCTAAGAGCATGTGCTGAGACTGCTCATAAATATGGTAGAAAAATAAAAGCTATTTTTGAAACTGATGCTTTAAATGAAGAGCAAGTTAGAAAGACTTGTCGATGCTGTATCAAAGCAAAAATTGATTTCGTAAAAACAAGTACCGGATTCTTAACGGGATTTGATTCAAATGGTGCTACTCCAGAAATCATCAAAGTGATGATGGAAGAAGTTGGTGATAACTGTCAGGTAAAAGGAAGCGGCTGTATCAGAACAAGAGAACATTTTCTGCAATTAATTGACATGGGAATCGACAGAATGGGGGTTGGTTATAAGTCTGTTCCTGTTGTTTTAGGACTTTCTAAATAAAAAACACTTCAGGTTTAAAGTTGAAAATAGTTTCTTTTCAACATGAATCATATCTCTTTAACGTCAATATGTCATCGTTTTGTTTATAAAAGTTTGAACAAAACGATGACATATTTTTAATTTATTTCATAGCTGTTTAAAATAGCTTGAACATGACCTAGATAAATTAAATATATTTTGAGAAAATCGCCTAGAGATTAAACACTTAATATACTATCAATTGAAAATTGAATTTACCATTTTGCATACCTTCATTATTTTAAATCGGCATCACCTTTTTATTATATGCCTATAATTGAATTTATTCATTTATTTAATAAACTTTTTACTTATCATTAATTTTAATTGTGTTTTCGCAATTTCCACCAAGATCTTTGTATTTCTTCAATCGCGTAAAATCCTTTTGGCATTGCGAACTTTTAACGAGTTCCTTTTCCAAAAGCTCCTTTACAAAAGAATATTTCTCAAGTATTTTTTCATCAACCCGATAATATACCCACTGCGCTTGCTTTTCACTAGTAATCAACTTAGCACTTTTTAATTTTGTTAGATGCCTTGAAGCATTAGATTGGCTAAGTTCTAAGATTTCTTCTAGATCACACACACATAAAATCTCTTTGTGCAATACGTTCAAAATCCGAATTCTTGTTTCATCTGCCAAGGCTTTAAGAACTTCTACAATATCCATTATTTCCACCTCTTAGTTTAAATCTTTTTATCCGTCATCTAGTGCAAGTTACCCCAGCAAAGATGAACAATCTCTAATATATTCATAATATGCAATTATACTCATACTTATCAATAAAAATTTAATAACAATATAAATCCTATTATTTTTAAAAAATAATCTCTGTTTTATATTCCTTGTAACCACCAGAAAGATTATAGACATCAGTAAATCCAAGGTTAATCAATAGATTCTGTAATACTTTCACAATCACTGTCCCTAGTATTCCTCTAAAACTTAAACTACCATCTGTAATGAACTCTCCTGCTATTGTCTTCATAAGACAATAGCAAGGCGTTCCATCCATAAGAAGCCTTAGTATCGTATAACTAAAGCTCACTACAAAGTTTACTTAATTAATTCTACTATTTTATCCCCTTTTATTTCTTCACCTTTCCATGGTATTACGGCAAAATTGCCTTGGGAAATTTCATCCACTTTATTAATCCACGGAATTTCACTAAAAGATTTGCTTTTTAATAATGGACTTTTTGTATTTGTCATTAACAAACTAGAGTTAATAACCCACCATTTATTATGAATCCCTGCTCGTTTTAAATCTGCTTGTAGTCTCATGGCTTCATATACAGGCGTAGCTTCTGGAAGTGTTACAATGACTACTTCTGTTTCTTTATCGTCTCTTAATCTTGGCAATAAATTCTTCACTGATTCTGGTATATCGCCTTGGGATTTTTGTATTTCCTTATGATAACTTTGGGTAGCATCTAATAAGAGTAAAGTATGACCTGTAGGTGCGGTATCGATTACTACTATTTCATCATTCGCTTGATCTACAATCTCAGCAAAAGCGCGAAATACTGCTATTTCTTGCGTACATGGAGATCGCAGATCTTCTTCTACATAGGCGAGATCTTCTTCTTTCATGGTTTCTCTTGCCTTTGCTAATACTACTTCTTTGTATTTATGAAGTTCTTCCTTCTCATCAATTTTACTTACCCTGATTCCATGACCTTCTTTTACTACAAATTTCAGATGATCTGCGGGATCAGTCGTTGTTAAATGAACTTTTACACCTCTAGAAGTAAGACCAATTGCAATCGCTGCTGCAAGGGTAGTTTTCCCGACTCCACCTTTCCCCATCGTAAAGATTACTTTTTTCTTTGCTATATAAAGATCTTCAATTAACGCTTTTACTGTTGGTAATTCTGCCTTATTCAGCTTGCATTCTTGGTTTTCTAAATAATTTTCTTTTAGCAGCATTCTTATATTTTTAATTCCTGTTACATTATAAGCACGTAATGGAATTTTATAAATTTGAATATCCCGTAAAGATTCAGGTATGTTTTTTAAGGCTCCCTGTTGTTTGGCATATAACTGGTCAGCTATCTCATCATTTTCAACATCGAGCTCCAGTATACCATTGACAACTAAGAGTTGATTATTAACTCCTAATTCTTTTAGTTCCTTAGAAGCCCGCTCCGCTTCCTGTAATGGAGAATATTCAGGCCTAGATATTAAGACTAGTGTTGTCATTTTACCATCAGCTAGCGTACTAACAGCGTTTTTATAAACTTCTTTCTTACTTTCCAGTCCCGATAATTGGCCTAAGCAAGATGCGCCATGCGTATTTTCACTAATAAAATTACTCCACGCGGATGGTAATTGTAACATACGCAAGGTGTGACCTGTTGGTGCTGTATCAAAAAGAATATGATCATATTCTTTTTGTGTTTTTTCATCGGTTATGAAGTTCGAAAACTCATTAAAGGCTGCAATTTCCACTGTACATGAACCTGAAAGTTGCTCCTCCATATTTTGGATAACACTTGCTGGAAGTTTACCTTTATAGGG
>Ga0316613_10000652_pt1 | contig 26171 bp, 26 predicted proteins | sample OWC_soil_day10_C_2_FD_207647 | JGI IMG/M metagenome (GOLD analysis project Ga0316613, IMG submission 207647) | Wetland soil microbial communities from Old Woman Creek delta, Ohio, United States - OWC_soil_day10_CT_b | ecosystem: Environmental > Terrestrial > Soil > Wetlands | place: USA: Ohio...
GAGGTTCTAAAACGAGGTTTAGGTGTTATGGATTCAACTGCCACTAGTTTGTGTATGGATAATAAAATTCCCATTATTGTGTTTAGTATTGATGAGCCGGGGAATATTTTGAAGGCTGCCCTTGGAGAAGATATTGGTACTGTTGTGGGGGGATAAAAATGTTAATTAAGGAAATATATGATAGCAATACCGAAAAAATGAAGAAAGCAATTGATGCTTTGCGCAGAGAATTATCTACTTTGCGTGCAGGGCGAGCTACACCTGCATTGTTAGATAAGATTACAGTCGATTATTATGGTACGCCCACGCCGATAAATCAAGTGGCAAACATTGCTGTACCTGAACCACGGATGATTACAATTCAGGCATGGGAAAAATCGATGATTGCTCAAATTGAAAAAGCAATTTTAAAATCAGATTTAGGGCTTACACCTAACAGTGATGGAGTCGTCATTCGATTGAATATACCACAATTGACGCAGCAGCGTCGTATAGAACTTGTGAAAGTTGTTCATAAGAAAGCTGAGGATAGCCGAATTGTCATTCGTAATTCTCGGCGCGATGCAAATGATGCAATAAAAAAGCTTGAGAAAGATAAAGCGATATCCGAAGATGACGTAAAGAAAGCTCAGGATGATATGCAGAAACTGACTGATAAGTACGTAAAGGAAGTAGATGCTATTATGAATGCTAAAGAAAAAGAGATCATGGAAGTATAATATGATAGATGTAGTAGCAAAATCATTATATGTAGCAGAAAAGCAGCTAAATGAAGCACAGATACAATATACGGTAATTGTGACTCGTCCAACACGTCACATAGCTGGCTTAACGGAAGATTGCTTTTATGTTATACGGCAGCAGTTTCATGATGGTGTGTATCATCTGGTAGCTGCTGCTAAGATGGGGAGAGAAAAGTGTTAAATGTTAACTTGCAGTGATAAACATAATCTTGAAAATCGTTGTAAAGTAACTTTTTTCTGTAAGTATATGTTTTGAATGAAGGGAATGTCATATTTACCATTTTAGCAAAATGTGTAGAATGCGGTGCCTGTGCGGCGGTTTGCCCTGTTGGTGCTATTTTGGCTCCATGACTGGAACCCCCTCGCAAGAGGGGGTTTATTTGCTTGTTAGATTATCTTGGAGGTCATAACATGTGGGAAAAATGGTTTAACAAAAAAAAAGAGAAGATTGTTACAGAAAATGTAGTAGAACAGGGGAAGTTACCCCAACATGTTGCTATTATCATGGATGGAAATGGGCGATGGGCAAAACGAAAAGGATTGCCGCGTACTTTTGGTCATCGAGCAGGTGTAGAAAGTTTACGCCATATTGTTACAACGGCTGTTAATATGAATTTGAAAGTATTGACCACATATGCATTTTCTACTGAGAATTGGAAAAGACCGGAAGATGAAGTGAACTTATTAATGCGGTTATTTTCTGAATATCTTGAAAGCGAAATTGATGAATTGCATCAAAAAAATGTGCAAATTCGCTTTATTGGTAAAATAGATGAATTAGCTACTGCATTACAGCAAAAAGTTGAAAAGGCCCAGATACATACTGAGAATAATACAGGGTTAGTTTTTAATTTGGCAGTCAATTATGGTGGGCGAGCAGAAATTGTACGTTCTGTTCAGATGATTGGCGAGAAGGTTGCAAGAGGCGAAATTTTACCTGACGATATTAGTGAAAAAAGCATAATGGAAAATTTATATACAGCCAGTTTACCTGATCCTGACTTGATCATTCGACCTAGTGGTGATTTTCGAATCAGTAATTTTTTATTATGGCAATCAGCGTACGCAGAATTCTGGTTTACTGATATTTATTGGCCTGACTTTAAGCCTGATCATTTTCTACAGGCTATTGTGGATTATCAGAAACGAGAGCGAAGATTTGGGGGATTAAAAAAATAAGGCTACAGGTAGGTGCTTGAATGCTGGGGAGACGGGTTTTAACAGCAGTAATAGGTATACCTATTACTATCTATGTAATTCATTTTGGTGAGTGGTTATTTGCTGCTGCTATTTTGATTCTTACATTATTGGCATGGCATGAATTTTATACAATGCTAGGTAATAAGAATATAAAAGTATTTTATAATTTGGGAATTCTAATGAATGCTTTGATACTAGGATGCGCCTGGTTAGGCAACTCTCAGGAAATGACCATGACATTGGTTTTTGCCACTCTATTATGTCTAGTAAATATGGTAGTGTCAGGAAATAAGTTTACTGTTGCTGATGTAGCTTTTTCTATACTTGGCATTACTTATATTGGAGTAGGTTTTTCCCATTTATTGCTTTTAAGATATACTGATAGTTCTTTATATATAACGACTTCTATGGGGACGTTGTCTATGGGAGCGAGCTATTTGTGGTTAGCCTTTATTGGAACATGGGCGAATGATACGTTTGCTTATTTTGTAGGGTCGCGTTTTGGGCGGCATAAGCTATGCCCAGCAATCAGTCCAGCAAAAACAGTAGAAGGTTCTATTGGGGGACTTGTCGGTAGTATTTTAGCAATTACCCTGTTAGGATTGTTATTTAAGTTACCAGTAAGTCATAGTATAACCATGGGTATAGTAGTTGGTGTTATTGCGCCTATTGGAGATTTAGCAGAATCTGCGATAAAACGTTTTGCAGGAGTAAAAGATTCTGGAAAATTATTGCCGGGGCATGGTGGAATTTTAGATCGGTTTGATAGCATATTATTTACAGTGCCTATTGTTTATTACTATATACATATGTTTCTATTACGATAATTTATTTTTTATTCTAGTGTATAATTAAGTAGGTTAAGGGAGACTTTTACAATGCAATCTATAGCAATTTTAGGCAGCACTGGTTCTATTGGCACACAATCTTTAGAAGTTATTGCAGCTAATCAAGATCAATTTTGTGTAACTGCATTAGCTGCTTATCATAATGATATTTTATTAGAGAAGCAAATTGAATATTTTAACCCCAAAATAGCTGTATTGGTTGATAAGAATGCAGCAGACAGGCTTACTAGAAGGTATTCGGGATCAACAATTATTTTAACTGGTGAGGAAGGGTTATTAGAAGCAGCTATTCACGAAAATGTGAATACCGTATTAACATCTTTAGTTGGGTTTGCTGGTTTAAAACCTACTTTGGCAGCAATCAAAGCTGGCAAACATATTGCATTAGCGAATAAAGAGACATTGGTAGCTGCCGGTGAGTTGGTAACTCAGCTTGCACAAGACAACCATGTAAAGATTCTTCCCGTAGACAGTGAACATAGTGCAATTTTTCAATGTCTGCAGGGGGAAAGTAGAAAGAAAATCAATCGCATTCTTCTTACTGCTTCAGGTGGTCCTTTTCATGGTTTGAAAAGAGAAGAATTAGAGCATGTTACTATAGAGGATTGCTTACGGCATCCGAATTGGTCAATGGGGAAAAAAATTACAGTGGATTCTTCTACGCTAGCAAATAAAGGATTAGAAGTAATTGAAGCTCGATGGTTATTTGATGTCCCATATTCTCAAATTGAGGTTGTTGTACATCCTCAAAGTATTGTTCATTCTATGGTTGAATTTGTAGATGGATCTGTTATGGCTCAATTAGGAAAACCGGATATGAGGGTACCGATTCAATATGCTCTTACTTATCCTGAAAGATTTGCTACAGAGTATCCCAAACTTGATTTTAAAACACTATCTGCATTAACTTTTTCCGCACCTGATATGGTTAACTTCCCCATATTGCCACTTGCTTTTACTGCAGGGAATACAGGAGGAACATTGCCATGTGTATTCAATGCAGCCAATGAGGAAGCTGTTTATGCTTTTCTGCAAGGGAAAATTCGTTATCTTGATATTTTCTTGGTGATAAGAAGTGTAATGGAAAGTCATGAGGTCACTATGATGCCTGATCTAAATGACATTTGTAGTGCTGATTTGTGGTCGCGCGCGCAGGCTCAAGAAATTCTAAAAGCTATTAAATAGGTTTATAATAAGAAGATAGGAGTGATTCTATTGTTGATGACAACCGTTGCTACCATTTTTGTATTTGGTCTGTTGGTATTCGTTCATGAATTAGGACATTTCGTTACCGCAAAAATGACTGGTATGCGAGTAGATGAGTTTGCGATTGGCTTTGGTCCTAAAGTAATTAGTTATAAGCATGGTGAGACGCTATATTCTTGGCGCATTATACCATTAGGCGGTTTCAATAAAATTGCAGGTATGGATCCTGATGAGGAGCAAGATGATCGCTCTTTTAATGCAAAATCAATTCCTGCCAGGATGTTAGTAATTGTAGCTGGATCAACAATGAATTTTGTGTTGCCAATCTTATTATTCTTGACAATTTTTTTGAGCTCAGGTATTGATACTCCTTCAAGTTCTCCCATTGTCGGTAATGTTTTTGCTGATAAGCCTGCAGCGCAGGCAGGATTATCCCTTGGTGATACAATCATTGCAGTGAATAATCAAGAAATTACATCATGGAGAGAATTTGTAAATATTGTACAAATAAATGCTGGTAATAAACTATCATTAAAATATCAACATAATGGTGAAGTTAAAACAACGGTAGTAACTCCGGAATTTGACGAAAAAGCCAATCGAGGCATTATTGGTGTGATGCCGCAAATTGAAAAATATCATCCCGGTTTTATTGAAGCATTTGGCTTAGCTGCTAAGCAAACATATATAGTAGCGAGCAGTATGGTTGTTGGCATTGCGCAAATGATTACTGGAAAGGTTGCTGCTGAAGTAGCTGGTCCAATTGGTGTGGCGCAAATGGCGGGTGAAGTAGCGCAATTAGGCTTGATTCCTCTACTGCAGTTTGCTGCATTTTTGAGCATTAACTTAGGACTGATTAATTTGTTACCAGTACCTATGCTTGATGGCGGGCATCTTGTAACCTTAGTCGTAGAGGGATTAAGAGGCAAGCCCTTAGAGAAAAAGCATATGCAATTTATACAAATGATTGGCTTTGCCTTATTGATGCTTTTATTTTTAGTAGCTACCTTTAAAGATATTTCCAGATTAAAGATTTTTTAAGAACGAGATACTTTTTAGAAGGATGAAATCAAGGGTGAATTTAAATTTATTTAAGTAATTTAATTGCCGCCTAGATCGTAGATTTTGAGGTGAAGAAATGACAGAATTTATGCAACGAAGAATGACCAACCCTGTATATGTTGGCAAGGTAATGGTTGGTGGCAGGGCTCCTATCTCTGTTCAATCGATGACAAATACCAAAACCGATGATGTAGCAGGTACAGTAGCTCAAATTATGCAGTTGGGTTCAGCAGGGTGTGATATAGTACGTTTAGCGGTACCAGATATGTCAGCAGCATTAGCAATAAAAGAAATTAAATCAAAAGTACAGATACCTCTAATTGCAGATATACATTTTGATTATCGTTTAGCAATTGCTGCAATGGAAAATGGTGTTGATGCTCTGCGGATTAATCCTGGCAATATTGCTGATGCAAATCATGTTGCAATCATTGTTAAAGAAGCAAAAAAACGAAGCATTCCGATTCGTATTGGGGTGAATGCTGGCTCTTTAGAAAAAAGCATTCTAGAGAAATATGGCGGGCACCCTACGCCTGCTGGCATGGTAGAAAGTGCGATGCAGCATATTGCTATCTTAGAAAAATTAGATTTTCGAGATATTAAAGTATCGTTAAAAGCCAACGATGTTCCTATGACTATTAATGCGTATCGGTTGATGTCTGAAACAGTTAATTATCCTTTGCACTTGGGAATTACGGAGGCTGGAACTATAAAATCGGGAATGATTAAATCAGCGGTAGGTATTGGCGCTTTATTAGCACAAGGTATTGGCGATACTATTCGCGTATCCCTAACAGGTGATCCAGTGGAAGAAATAAAAGCTGCAAATGAAATATTAAAGTCTTTAGGATTAAGAGAATATGGACCAACTTTGATTTCATGCCCTACTTGTGGACGGTGTAATATCAATTTGGCAGAAATTGCGGAACAAGTTGAGCAAAAACTTAGCCAAGTACGTAAGCCATTTAAAGTTGCTGTTATGGGATGTGTTGTGAATGGCCCTGGTGAAGCAAAGGAAGCGGATGTTGGAATTGCAGGCGGCAAGGGGCAAGGATTGGTATTTCGTAAAGGTGAAATCGTAAAAAGAGTTTCAGAAGATCAGTTAGTAACAGCATTATTCACAGAAATTGACAAACTCATCGAGGAGGACAATTAAACTATGCTTGTATCACAATTATATGCTCCTACATTACGGGAAACTCCAGCGGAAGCCGAAGTAGTAAGCCATCAACTTATGCTGCGGTCCGGTATGATTCGCAAAGCCGCTGGTGGAGTTTATACATATATGCCATTAGCTTTGAGAGTACTTAGAAAAATTGAAAATATTGTGCGCCAAGAAATGGATGCTAAAGGTGGTCAGGAATTATTGATGCCAATTATCCAGCCAGCAGAAATGTGGCAGGAAACTGGTCGCTGGGATGTATATGGTGATGAAATGTTCAGATTGAGTGACCGGCATAACCGGAATTTCTGTCTTGGACCTACTCATGAAGAAATGATTACTACATTGGTACGCTCAGATGTACGCTCGTACCGGCAATTGCCTTTGAAGCTTTATCAAATTCAAAATAAATATCGTGATGAACGACGTCCCCGTTTTGGATTAATGCGTGGTCGCGAATTTATTATGAAAGATTTATATTCCTTTGATAAAGATGAGGATGGTCTTGCCAAAAGCTATGATCAAATGTATGAAGCCTATACTGCTATTTTCAATCGTTGTGGGTTAACATTTAGGGCTGTGGAAGCTGATGGTGGGGCAATTGGCGGCAGCGGTACTCATGAGTTCATGGTTATTGCTGATTCAGGTGAAGCTGCTATTGTATATTGTCCATCATGTGAATATGCAGCAAATGTGGAAAAAGCGGAATTAAAAGCTATCTCAATGCCAAAAGAGGAATTAAAAGCCTTAAGTATCGTTGATACACCAGGGACCAAATCCATAGAAGCAGTAACAACTCTATTAGGAATTACCGCTGATAAGGCAATTAAGACTCTTGTGTATAATACTGATAAGGGCGTGGTAGTAGCCCTAGTTCGTGGTGACCACGAAGTCAATGAAATTAAATTGCAGAATCTAGTGGATTGTTTAACAATTGAGTTAGCAGATGAAAAGACAATAGTGGAAACCCTGGGTAGTACTCCGGGCTTTATTGGTCCGGTTGGTATAAAAATTCCAATGCTTATTGCGGATTCTACTGTTATGAACCAATATAATGCTGTTTGTGGGGCAAATGTTCCCGATAAACATTACTGCAACGTAAATGCTAAACGTGATTTCTCTCCTACGATCATTGCTGATATTCGTTTAATTCAAGAAAATGATCCTTGTCCTCATTGCAGCTTACCAGTGAAAACTGCCAGAGGGATTGAAGTCGGTCAAGTATTCAAACTGCATACTAAATATAGTAAAGCGTTGAAAGCTACCTATCTAGATGTGAATGGCAGAGAGCAGCCTATGGTTATGGGTTGCTACGGTATCGGCGTGAGCCGCACTATGGCTGCAACAATTGAGCAAAATAACGATGAATATGGAATTATTTGGCCAGCAGCGATAGCACCATATCATGTTATCATTGTGCCGATTAGCCCTAAAGATGAGGCACAGATGTCTTTAGCAAATTCAATCTATAAAACATTATATGCGTCAGGTATTGAGGCTGTTTTTGACGACCGTAATGAACGACCTGGAGTGAAATTTAAAGATGCTGACCTGATTGGATATCCTTTAAAAGTTACAGTTGGACCAAAAACAATTAATGAGAATATAATTGAAGTGAAAGTAAGACGTACAGGAGAAGTATTGTATTTCGATGTAAATAACTACTTAGAAGATATAAAATCTTTATTAGCAAGATTATAAGCAAGATTATTTCCTACTTTGGTCATCGAAAAGAATATAAAAAAAGAAGCCACAAAGGTGCTGTCTTTACATGTTACTCAATACGAGCATCAGGTAAGATTGCACCTTTATGGTTTCTTTATAAGAAAATTAGAGGTTTAAGCTTGCCACTGTTTCCAAACCTCGGGGCAGTATCCAATTGTTGCAGCCTTAGAAGTGTTTCTTACGATAGGTGTTTTAAATAATAAAGGATTGTTCAATAAAATATCCTCTGTATTATGGATGATATATCTTAAATTACTTGCCTCGTATTCTTTACTTTCCGTATTAATTAAGTCCTTCAAAGCAATAAATCTTTTTATACTATTTAATTCTCCTTTGCTTAAGGCCTTTAAAGTTAAGTCAATGAATTGATAGGGGATTTTTCGTTCTTTAAAATATCGTTCAGCTTTGCGGGTATTTTGGCATTTTTTTGTACCAAAGATTTGAATGTTCATAAATAGACCTCTCTTTATGGTTAGTATCTATATAATAAAATATCCTAATACGCAGAGAAAAGCAATTATAACTAAATATATAGGTTGTTTTAAGAATGACTTAATGCATGAGATAAAATGGCAGGAGTGGCTCAAATGGAGAGTGAGATCATGGCTGAAACGGAGTTTAAAGCAATTGTTCTAAGTAATGAAATTAATTTAAATAAAATTTCTCAACATTTTGGTAGTAATCGTAAACTAAAATGGGAAGAATATTTAATATTAAAAGGTACTGAATTACAAGGCATTGTTCGTGAAATAGAAATGAAAAGAGTCTATTTATTTCATTTTGGCAGTATCGTATTTTTAAACTTTCAATATCATGAAATTATGGATGTTATCAATTATTTAAAAACGATTGAAAACGGTATACATGATACAAATACATTTAAGTATGTTGATGAATATAAGATTGAAATTAACTCAGAAAGTGAATCGGCTATCAATAATGATTATATGGTTACGAAACAAATAGCTGAATATCAATTTGATATTGTTTCTACCGTATTGGCAAAATCTGTAGCTTTAGAAAAAATTGAATCTGATATTTCTCGGGTTTTAGATGAGATTGAAGAGGTTGTGAATAATTTATACCGAGGAGAGTTAACAGTATCAGATGAAAAACTAGCAAAAATGTCAGCGAGTATTTTAGAATTCAAGTTAAGCACCATTTCGTATGTTATGTTATTGGACAAACCAGCAATTACTTGGAATAATGAGGGTGCTAGCGAACTATTTGATGAACTTACCATACTATTTGAATTAACGGATCGTTATGAAAAACTTCGCCATAAAATAGATACATTGATGGATATTATAGAAGTTTTTTCAGGGTTGGCTCATTCCAAAAGGGGAACTCGTTTAGAATGGGCGGTTATCATATTAATTGGTATTGAAATTTGTTTATCCTTATTCGCCTTATTTTTTGAAAAATAATCATAGGTTGACCAGAAATACCCAAAGGTAATATAATGTAATTAAAAGTTAATATAAGGAGGTAAATATTTGAGTAACATTGACACTATGCTAAACTTAAAAACTTGGGCAGTGGTTGGAGCAACCGATAATAAAGAAAAATTTGGATACAAAATTTTCAAAGTAATGTTAGAGGCTGGAATTGAAGTCTATCCTATTAATACTGGTGTTGCTGAGATTCTTGGACAAAAATGTTATCCAACACTAAAGGATTTACCAATAAAGCCAGAAGCTGTAGATATAGTAGTACCTCCTAAAGTTGGCGAGAAAATTATGCATGAATGTGCAGAAATTGGTATAAAAAATGTTTGGTTGCAGCCTGGAGCAGATGCTCCCCAGGTTATCCACGCAGCAGAAGAGTTAGGACTTAATGTTGTTCATCATGCATGTGTCATGGTAGAAATGAGGAAAAAGGAGGCATAATCAATGGCAAATGTAATTCATGTGAATGAGGAAAATTTTCAGAGTGAAGTAATGGAGTCAAAATTACCTGTATTAGCAGATTTTTGGGCACCTTGGTGTGGCCATTGTACGAAGTTATCTCCAATACTTGACGAATTAGCTGCTGATCTGGGAGATAAGGTTAAAGTGGTAAAGATTAGTGTAGATGAAAATAGAGCACTAGCGCAACAATATAGTGTAATGAGTTTACCCACCATGATTCTAATTAAAGATGGAGAAAAGGTGGAAAAATTATTAGGGTTTATGCCGAAAGCTGCCATTAGTGATAAAATTTCATCAGTATTATAAAATGGACAACCAATAACAGTAAATGCTGTTATTGGTTGTTTTTTTGTTCTAATTATATTGCTGATGGAATAGACAATAGCAACATAATTTTTAAGAGTGGGGGCCGGAACTATTGGCAAAAGTGGTTTTAGTTGGTTCGCCTAACGTTGGTAAAAGTGTAATATTTAACTACCTAACTGGTCAATATGTGGCAGTATCCAATTATCCAGGAACCACAGTTGATATTTCTCGGGGGTATAGCAAAATAAATGGAAAAGCATATGAATTTATCGATACTCCGGGTATGTACTCTCTTATACCCATTACAGAGGAAGAGCGAGTATCACGAATCTTATTATGCCAGGAGAAGCCAGATATTGTATTACATGTAATTGATGCTAAAAATATTCGTAGAATGCTACATCTTACGCTGCAGCTCATTGATATGGGTTTCCCTGTTGTATTAGTTGTAAATTTGGTAGATGAAGCAAAGAAAAATGGTATTTTTTTAAAACTAGAGTGTTTATCTGACATTTTGGGAATTCCAGTTATTGCTACCATTGCCACAAAAGGTCTTGGTCTAGGAAAGATTAAAGAAGAAGTTCAACAGTATTCGTCTGGAAAACCTCGCTTTTCTTTACTGTTTTCTCCTAATATAGAACAAGCTATTCATTCTATTAGTGCTAAAATAAAAGGAGAGTATGGCTTATCGCGTCGCATGACAGCTCTTTTACTTATACAGGGCGATAAAATATTGTATGCATTGGCAGATCATAAGGAACGTGCATTTCCTGAAATTTTAGCAGAGGTCAATAAGCTTAATTCTTGTTACCAATATGATATGGAATATATTCTAGCTGTAGAGCGGCAGCGTGCGATTGATCGTATTTGTGACTCCGTTTTGGAGGAAAGGAAGATATATTCGCGAGGAGTGGGCGAAACATTAAGCCGTTTAACTAGGGAACCTGTTACAGGCATACCTATTTTATGTTTAGTAATATTTCTTGGAATCTATCAATTTGTAGGGAGATTTGGAGCTGGGTTTTTAGTTGAGTATTTAGACATGAATCTCTTTGTTCCTTATGTTAATCCTTTAATGGAATTTTATGTATATCAATTTATACCCTGGGATTGGTTACAATCATTAATAATGGGGAAATATGGATTTTTTACTTTAGGGTTTCGCTATGCATTTATTATTATTTTACCGATTGTTAGCACCTTTTTCTTTATGTTTGCCATTTTAGAAGATAGCGGATATTTACCTCGCTTAGCCATGTTAATGGATTTTATATTTAAAAAAATTGGGCTAAATGGTAGAGCTGTAATTCCTTTCGCCTTGGGATTAGGCTGCGGCACAATGGCAGTTATGGTGAGAAGTAAAAGATAAAAATCCTACATTTTAAAGCGGATTTTTATCGGTGCCATGCGATGATCAATGCAGAATTTCCAACCTAGTTTTTCAATGATAGCCCGCCGTTCAATAAAGGATTTTGCGGCAAAAAATTCTTCAGGATGTATTTTTGCAGTACTTTTAGGATTCGAAGAAAGTTTAATAAGAGATTCAGAAAGTATTTGAAGTTCTTTTTTCAAATGATTAAGTTCTTTTTCTGCATCATTAGAAGTTAGCATGCCTTCATTGAACCATCGAAGAATTGTTGTTTGTTTCTTTTGAAGTTCATTTTGATGATTTTTGATAGATTTTATTTGACCAGCGTTAGACGCAGTACTATTTTGTGGGACAAGCAAAAGCTGTTCTTTATTATTCTTTATAATAGTACAGAGATGTTTCCATACGATTTCATCAATTTCAAGTGATGAGATCGCTGGGTTACCACAGGGGACTAGCGATTTATCACTTCCTCCTGAGTTACATTTATACCAAGTATATTCTTTACCAGATGGATGTTTCTTAGAATGAGCAGACAAGCTATAACCGCAAACTGAACATTTAAGGAAGTTACGTAGTAGATATTCATGTTTTGTGTTACGTGGACTTTTACGTTTATTTTCAGTTAGAATTTGTCGTGCTTTTTGGAATTGATCAATTGTTACAATCGGAGAAATAGGGATTGGAATCCAATCTTCTTGTGGCCTAGTTATCTTTTTACGTTTATATTGACTGATTTTCTTTTCATATTTATTAAAAGACCATTTGGTGCCAGCGTACTTTTCATCCGTTAAGATTCGATAAATCATAGAAAGAGTAAATGGCTTATCCCGTTGGTTCGTGATGTTTTGCTGACGCAGAAAGATAGCAATTTCTTTAATTGTAACTTTCTTGCTAAGATACAAATCATAGATCATTTGTACGACTGCAGCTTCAGCTTGATTGATGATATACGTACTATTCTCATCATCCCAATCGTAACCATAGGCACGACTTTTCTGGATCATCTTGCCGCTTCGTGCTTTGGCACGTTTACCACGTAGTGTACGTTCACGAATTTTAGCTTTTTCAAAGGCGCTGATGGCGCCACGAATCGAGAAGAATAAACGCCCCTCAGGTGAAGCATCGTAGCTACCAGTTACAAAATATAGCTTTGTATTCAACTTTTCAATTTCATCAGCTAATAGTAATTGATTTGTTAGGTTGCGGCTAAGACGATCAGGATCATAAACAATGACAGTTTTAATTTTTTTATTATGCAGATCATCTCTTAGACGGTCGAGAGCGGGTCTTTCTAAATACTCGCCACTATAGCCATCATCAATATATTCGGAGCTATTAGAGGTTTCCAATCCAAGTTTAGTAGCATGTTCATGGCAAGTACGAATTTGGTCACCAATCGAATAGCCTATTTCTGCTTGAAGGTCTGTACTTACACGGCAGTAAATCGCATTCATTGCAGCCTCCCGAAAAGTAAGATTTATTAGAAGGCGATAATATAGATTAAAGGAAATTGTATTTTTTTGTAGGGCATAAAAGGAAATCGTAAATTAAAATAGAAAATAATTATTTAGTGGTGTTGTAAAGCAAGGGATTATTCCTGCATAAAGTTGATATTTTATCCTATTGTAAATCGTATTGCTGTGGGAATAAGGGTAATTACATATGGGAGGAGCGTTTTATGTTAAAAAAAAGAAAATTACTGATAGACAAATTTAAGAAGTATATCATGCTTTTTATCGGATCTATCTTTACCGCTGTGGGATTAGAGGAATTTTTGGTTCCTAATCAAATCATTGATGGTGGTATTGTTGGCATATCAATTATGGCAAGTCATTTAACTTCGATGCCCTTGAGTATATTTCTGGTACTATTAAATCTACCTTTTATATATTTAGGCTATACACAAATTGGAAAAACATTTGCCATATCAACTATTTTTTCAATATTTTCCTTGGCCTATTGGGTTTCTATTTTTCATCCTATATCAGAAGTTACGAGAGATCCTTTTTTGTCAGCTATTTTTGGCGGAATCATTATTGGAATTGGCGTTGGTTTAATTATTCGATATGGTGGATCTTTAGATGGCACGGAAATTGTTGCTATTATATTAGATAAAAAAACGGGGTTTTCCATAGGTGAAATAGTCATGTTTTTTAATATTTTTATTTTAGCTAGTGCAGGGTTTATTTTTAGCTGGGATAAAGCAATGTATTCTCTGGTAGCCTATTTCATTGCTTTTAAGGTTATAGACATAACCATTGAAGGGTTAGATGAGTCAAAAGGCATCCTGATTGTTTCGGATAATCCAGATGAAATAGCTGATGCTTTAATGGCCCGTTTAGGAAGGGGAGTGACAATTCTTCATGGTGAAGGTGGATACTCAGGTGATTATAAAAAAATTCTTTACTCTGTTCTTACTCGACTTGAAATTGCTAAGCTCAAAGCGATTGTAAAGGAAAAAGACGAGAATGCTTTCATTACAATAACGGATGTACATGATGCCATGGGCGGTAGAGTAAAGAAAAAAGCAATACATTAGTAAGAACTTTATTGTCACACCAAATATATATTAGATTGCATGATAAAATATACTTGCAAGACGTATGTTGATAAAGGAAGAGACAGCTGCACAAGCTGTCTCTTCCTTTATCAACATACGTCTTAATTTATTAGAATGGCATCTGGTGATGTTTTCGCCAATTTATTAATATTAGACAAGGAGCAGAGCATATACCCTATGGGGGGGATGAAAATGGAGGTTGTTTTTGAATATGAATTCGATGGTATTGTATATCCGGAAGATAATCCACCACCAAAAGTCATTAATGATTTACTAGATGCTTTAGAACCTTTTCTGCTACCTACTCTTAATCTGAATCAAGCCGAGTAATATCGGCTGAAATGTAAATGGACAAGGGGTTAGAGAAGGAAATTTTTTTATTGGAGAGTAAGGGCTTCTTATGATTTTGTATGTTACGTGTGGTAACGCGAACATTGGAAACACGCCGCGAAAGAATATTAGCTACTTTCTTATTGTCTTTAACCATACCTTGTTCGGCACAGCTTGGTGTTATATTAGCATTATTGTCGGATTCGTTTTTATCGCTAACCATATGGGGGTGTTATATCCTCCTCATTTTTGGAATTATTGGAAGGCTGTCAGGAAGTTTGTTACCTGGCAATTCTAGTTCATTTTATATGGAAATACCACCTTTGCGGCTGCCAATGTTATCGAATGTACTACATAAGGCTTTTATTCGTATGTGGTGGTATTTTATAGAAATCCTGCCGATTTTTATAATAACTAGTATTGTTTTATGGATTGGTGATCGAGCTGGCGTTCTAACCTATATTATATATTGGATGCAGCCGGTTATGAGTTCACTTAGTTTGCCAATCGAAACAGCTCAACCATTTCTACTGGGTTTTTTCCGCAGAGATTATGGTGCTGCTGGATTATATGAAATGGTTACAAGTCATAGTTTAAGTAAAGAGCAGCTTTTAATTGCTAGTGTAACATTGACCTTATTTGTACCTTGTATTGCACAAGTAGCGGTAATGATAAAAGAACGAGGGGTATTTATTTCAATTATAATGTTATGCAGTATTATCTTTTTGGCTTTTATGGGAGGTTTGTTGCTTTCTAAAATATTACCGATTCTTAATCTTACTTTGTAGAATATATCCTTTTAGTCTGAAAAAGGGAGTGGACAATATGGCTCACCTTATACCAATTGTTAGGTGTAAAAAAAATACGATGGTACATGTTGTGCGTCTATTATCAACAAGTGGGGATCATTTACGCAAACTAACAGTTTTGGGGGTATTGCCTGGGGTGAAAATAGAAATTTTGCAAACCTATCCTGCCTATGTGTTAAAAATAGGATATACACAAATTGCTTTAGATTATGAAATAGCAAAAAATATTATTGTTGTTCCATAATTAAAAGGGAATGTGCTTGATACTAGTGGTTTTGTTAGAAACACTGAATATATTATAAAAAGGACTTGGATTGTACCAAGTCTTAATCAGAAGTGTTATTTTCTATTACTTTATTTAAAGCACTGATTAATGTCGTTATGTCGATGCCGTGAGCTGCTGCCCCTTGTCCAATATTCTCAAACCGTGCAGCCGCACAACCAAAACATCCCATACCATGATCGCGAAAAATAGCAACCGTTTGGGGATATTGTTCAACGACTTCTGAAATTCTCATATTTTCGGTAATAAGCATAAAACAACCTCCTAATTAACATAATTATTAATACATAGTTTTAGCAAACGATAAAATTTTATACGAACTAGAGGCTAGTATTTTTTGCAAAAGAGAGGTAGAATATTGTAGATAAAGATAAAACAGGGGTCATATGATAAAAGGCGGTGGCAAAAATTGAATATAAAAAAGGGGCAAATCAATATCGTAATAGGTTTAATAATTATTTTTTTCTTGATTGCCCTTTCTAAATTCGGTACCCATTCAGTAGTAGCAAGCTATAATAAAAGCAATCCTATTAATCTTCAAGAAGTACCTATTTTAAATTATCATAAAGTGGATATATTAAATCATGCTCTATCTGTTTCACCACGAGAGTTTGAAGATCAAATGGAGTATTTATATCAAAATGGTTATCATACGATTACTCCTGATCAACTTATGGCTTATTTAAAATCGGGTAAACCATTGCCAGACAAACCGATTTTGATTACCTTTGATGATGGCTATCTTGATAATTATACAAATGCATATCCTATCTTGAAAAAATACGGTTTTACAGGAACTATTTTTATTGTTACGAATTTTATTAGTAAAGATGAGCGGTTTATGACTTGGGATCAAATAAAAGAAATGCAGCAAAACGGTATGATCTTTGGCTCTCATACTGCAAATCACAAATCTCTTACAAGTCTTACGAAGGAACAAGTTCTAGATGAACTTAGCCAATCCCGTGATGAAATAACACGGCAATTAGGTAAGGCTCCCAAGTATTTTGCCTATCCAACTGGCACTTATAATGGGGAAATTGAAGACATGGTGAGAAAAACAGGATATAAGGCCGCATTCACCATTGAATATGGGCAGGTTGGTGCTGATAGCGATATATTTCTTTTGCAGCGGATTCCTATTTTTAAAGGGCAAAAAACGTTTCGAAGTTTCTTCATTCGCTTAAACGGTGCACCCGTCTTAGAAGAACTGGGTATTATAAAAAATTAAATATTTCAGATAAGAACTAGGACAAAAGACTTTGAAGATGGGTCTTTTGTCTTTTATTTTTAAATGATGAAGAATTCCTTAAGGATTAAGAAGGATTTTATTTTATAAAGATAGAACACTAAAAGTGGGTAATTGTGGTGGAAAGTGGTAGAGGAATCAAAATGGTGGTGGTAAAATTATGTTAATGGGTGAGTACCTTCATACGATTGATGATAAGGGAAGACTCATTTTGCCTGCCAAGTTCCGTGAGGAGTTGGGAGAAAATTTTATTGTTACCAAAGGCCTTGATAATTGTTTGTTTATATATGAAAAAAAGGAATGGGATATTTTAGCAACCAAGCTAAAGCAATTACCGCTAGCAAAACCTGAAGCCAGAGCCTTCGTACGATTCTTTTTTTCTGGTGGAGCGGAGATTTCTTGTGATAAGCAAGGGCGAATATTACTGCCTAATACTCTTAGGGAATATGCCCAACTTGATAAAGATGTCATAGTGATTGGCGTTTCAAATCGCATTGAACTTTGGAATCGCAGTAGCTGGGATGCTTATAATGAAAAGATTGCTCCTACAGTAGCCCAAATTGCTGAAAGCTTAGTTGATTTAGGTATATAAAGTTGAATATAGTGTGAAAATATAGTACTTATGAATTTGAATGGGGTGAGTGACTACTGTGGAATTTCATCATGTTAGTGTGTTATTAAAAGAGAGTGTGTCTGCATTGGTAACGAATCCTGAAGGTATTTATGTTGATTGTACATTAGGTGGAAGTGGACATGCTGAACATGTTGTCAAACAATTGGGGGCATCGGGGCGATTCATTGGCATTGATCAGGATCCAGCTGCGATAGAAACGGGAAAAATTAAGTTGTCCAATGCTAAGTGCAAAGTCGATATCGTACAGAATAATTTTCAAAATATTGGACTTGTCTTAGATGAGTTAGAAGTAAATAAGGTGGACGGCGTATTATTTGACTTAGGGGTATCGTCACATCAGCTGGATATTGCTGAAAGAGGATTTTCTTATATGCAAGATGCGCCTTTAGATATGCGTATGAATCCGAATAGCGATTTTTCTGCTTATGATATTGTGAATAATTATTCGGAAAATCAATTGGCAGATATTATTATTACTTATGGAGAAGAGCGTTGGGCCAAGAGAATTGCGAAGTTTATCATTGAATTTCGAAGTGATAAAGCGATAGAAACTACTGGAGAATTAGTAGATATCATAAAAAGGGCTATTCCGTCAGCAGCAAGGCGCGATGGACCACATCCAGCGAAAAGAACGTTTCAGGCTATACGTATTGAAGTAAATAATGAGCTAGGAATTTTAAAAGATGCTTTTACGACTTCTATAGAGAGACTTGCTTTGGGCGGGAGATTGTGTATTATTACTTTTCATTCCTTGGAAGACCGGATTGCGAAGCAGACGCTACAGCTGATGGCAAAAGGATGCATTTGTCCAAAAGCATTGCCGATATGTATGTGTAATAATAAACCGCAGATTAAAATCTTAGGTAAGCCGATTGCTCCATCAGTGAATGAGTTAGAAGAGAATCCACGGGCGCGGAGTGCTAAGTTGCGCGTAGCGGAAAAAATAAATTTATAAAAATTGGTGTAATATCATGGGAACTACAATTGTTCTAATTTTAAGGAAGGGGAATATACATGTTAGTAAATAAAAAACAAGATTGGGATATTTATCAACAACCAGAAGTCCCATCCATTAAAAAAAAGTATTTAGTAAAACCTGATATTGCGCTACGAGTGAAATGCTTAACAACAGTTATCATGATTATAGTAGCAGCTATGTTTTTAACTGCATCAAGCGAAGCAATTATACGCTCTGGTTATGAGTTAGTGCAAATGAAAGTAGAAGTCATTAAACTGGAAAAAGAAAATGAATTATTGCAATTAGATATTGCGAAATTAAAATCACCGCAGCGTATTCAGAGCATAGCTACAACTCAGCTAGGTATGGTAATGCCGCAAAATGTATATTGTGCGGAAAGTTCTTCGAAAGGATCTAATTTGAATACCGAAGGAGAAAAAAGTATAGTGAGTATGTTACTAAATCGTAAGAGTCAATAATTAAAAATTGGGGGAGTGCCCATTGGCGTCATCATCACATGTTACCATTAGGAAAAGGGTGGCCTGTCTTTTTCTACTGATTGCGGTAATTATGTCAGGACTTGGTTTTCGTCTAATGTATCTCCAATTTTACAGAAGCAATTGGTTAACAGAAAATGCTATCGACCAGCGGGTGAGAGATATTCCCGTAGAGGCAAAGCGTGGTACAATTTTTGATCGTAATGGGAGAGAGCTTGGTGTGAGTATAAGTTCTGAATCTGTATACGCAATACCAGCTGAAATAGTAGATGTAGAAGGAACGGCAGCCAGATTGGCTGCTATTTTGACGTTAGACAGGGATAAATTAGCGGCAAAATTGAAAAGACGTCAAGCATTTACTTGGGTGAAGCGAAAAGTAGATGGAGAAATCGCCAAAGAAGTACATATGCTTAATTTACCAGGAATCGGATTGACCCAGGAAAATCAGCGTTATTATCCTAATGATAATTTAGCAGCTCATATACTGGGGTTTACGGGAATTGATAGTCAAGGGTTAGACGGAGTAGAATTAACCTTTGACAGCTATTTGAAGGGACGCAGCGGAAGCATTGTGGTGGAGTATGATGCTCGAGGCCAGGAAATACCTTATGCATCTCATCAATTTATAAAGCCGATAGAAGGGCATAATATTTATCTAACCATTGATATTGTAATTCAACAAATCATTGAACGAGAGCTTGAAAAAGTAATGCAAGACACCAAGGCGCAGGCAGCTACAATTATTGCTATAGAGCCTAGCACTGGGGAAATACTAGCCTTGGCGAATCGGCCGGATTATAATCCAAATCGTTTTGCAGAATTTTCGCCAAAATTATGGAGAAATATTGCTGTTTCTAATGCTTATGAGCCAGGATCTACTTTTAAGATTATTACCACAACAGCAGCATTAGGAGAGAAAGTAGTGAGTCTTAATGAAAGCTTTTTTGATCCAGGATCTGTAGAGGTTCAGGGACGAACCATTCATTGCTGGAAAGATGGCGGGCATGGTAGTCAAACCTTTCAAGAGGTAGTTGAAAACTCTTGTAATGTAGGTTTTGTAAATGTTGGTCTTCGATTAGGCGTTGATTCTTTTTACAAATATTTTACTGCTTTTGGTTTAGGTAAACATACGAATGTTGATTTGCCAGGGGAAGCAAAAGGGATCGTTATTGAAAAATCACAGGTTAAGCCGATTAATATTGCTACGATGTCTATGGGGCAAAGTATAGCTGTAACGCCGTTGCAATTAGTAACAGCAGTAGCAGCAGTGGCTAATGATGGGCAGAGGCTTAGACCCCAGATTGTTCGAGAGGTAAAAGGGAAAGATGGCGAAATCATTCGTAGTTTCACCCCGGATATTATCAATCAAGTTGTTGATGTGGCAACTGCCCAGGAAGTTAAAAAAGTATTAGAAAGTGTTGTAGCAAATGGTACAGGGAAGAATGCTTATATTGAAGGATTCCGTATTGCAGGTAAGACTGGTACCGCTCAGAAAGTCGGAGCCGGAGGATATATGCCAGGCAAATACGTCGCTTCTTTTGTTGGGTTTGCACCAGCTGATAAGCCGCAGATTGTAATGGTTGTCATCATTGATGAACCTGTAGGCATATATTATGGTGGCCAAATAGCAGCTCCTGTTTTTACTGGCATAATGAATGATGTCTTACAATATTTAAAGATTGCACCAAAAATTGCAGAAGCAGATGCAAATACAACAAAGGAAACTCACGTAGTTGTGCCAAGTGTGATAAACTTATTAGTTGCAGAAGCAACGCAGGAACTGAAAAAATCAGGCTTATCTGTAAGAGTTGAGGAGACAGGTGAACGTGTGGCAGATCAGATACCAAAGCCGGGCAGTCGCATGCCAAAAGATTCTAGTGTCTTATTATATACTATGACCCCAAGATACGGGGCAGGAGAGATTACAGTTCCTGATTGTACCGGACAGTCGCTGCGTGAGGCGGCAGATACATTAGCTGAGGTGGGACTGCGTATCAAACCTATAGGAGTGGGAACAAAAGCGATAAAACAAGAACCCTTAGCAGGCACTAAGGTATTGCCTGGAAGTGAAATTACAATGTTCTTTGAATAACTTTTTAAAAAGTAAAAAGAGAAAAATATGTACTGAAAAGGATAAATAAGTAATTTTAAGTAATAGAAAGTTTGCTGATATGGTAATCTGCACATGGTTATGATAATATTGGTAACAATGGTAATAATAGTTGACATATAGGAGGTATTTTCATGGAAAAAAAATTGCAAGAATTAATAGATTTATTACCAAATGCGATAATAGAAGGAAATAAGGAAGTCGCAGAAATAGTAATTGCAGATTTAGCCCAGGATTCTCGTAAAATCACACTAGGTACTTTATTTGTTTGCTTATCTGGTGCTAAAACAGATGGACACGACTATATTGTGCAGGCTTATCACCAAGGCGCAGTAGCGGTTTTGGTTGAAAAAGATATTGATATCATTCCTCAGGGGTTAACAATCATAAAAGTAGCTGATACCCGGGAAGCGATGATGAGGATTGCTCCATATTTTTTTGAATATCCAAGTTGCAAATTACGTATGATTGGAGTTACGGGGACAAATGGTAAAACCACCACCACCTATTTAATCAGAAGTATATTACAACAGGCTGGGTTTCATGTAGGAGTAATCGGGACGATTCAAAATAGTATTGGTGATAAAATAGTACCTACTCAAAATACTACACCTGATGTTATTGATTTACAAAGACTGCTAGCCGAGATGGCAGAGGCTAATATGAATTATGTAGTTATGGAAGTATCTTCCCATGCTCTAGCTCTTAACCGAGTGGCCGGTTGTGAATTTGATGTCGGTATCTTTACGAATATGACTCGCGATCATTTAGATTTTCATGTAACCTTTGAAAGGTATTTAGAAGCGAAAACAAGATTATTTCAATTACTTAGTAGTAAGGATAATCAGAAAGAGGGCAAGACAGCTATTATTAATACAGATGATAAGGCTGCTGCATTTATTTTAGAACGTACGGGATGCAACACGATTACATACGGTATTGAGAATTATGCAGATTTACAGGCTAAAAATACGAATATACAAGCGAAAGGCGCGGAATTTGATATTATTGGTTCTTTTGGCATTATGCCATTGCAACTCAAAATAACGGGATTGTTTAATGTTTATAATGTTTTGTCGGCAGTAGGTGCAGCTTTGGCTGAGGGAATTGATGTTCCTATTATTAAAGCTGCTTTGGAAACGTTTCAAAGCGTATCAGGCAGATTTGAGCTGGTAGATGGGGGGCAACCTTTTAGTATCATTGTAGATTATGCTCACACGCCGGATGGGCTAGAAAATATTTTAAAAACTGCGCAACAAATTGCTGAAAAACGTATTATTGTAGTTTTTGGTTGTGGTGGTGATCGCGATAAGACGAAAAGACCAATTATGGGAAAATTAGCTGTCCAATATGGCAATATTGTAATTGCTACATCTGACAATCCTCGAACGGAAGATCCTGAGAGTATCTTGAGTGAGATTGAAGTAGGTATTCAAGAGTCGCTGACACCAGGAAAGATTTACGAGAAAATTATTGATAGGCGCCAAGCGATTGAGCGTGCCCTATCTGTAGCTGAAACGGATGATATTGTAATTATTGCTGGTAAGGGACATGAGAACTACCAGATTCTAAAAGATAGAACCATTCCGTTTGATGATAAAGAAGTAGTAAAAGGCATCATCAAGGAGATGAAATAATGGCGGGATTTACAGTTGAAGAAGTTTGTCTTGCTACAAAAGGAACGCTAATTGTCTCTGCACAACCAAAGGGATTTACAGGCGTTTCCACAGATACGCGTACGGTGCAAAAAGGTGACTTATTTATTCCGTTAATTGGTGAAAATTTTGATGGACATGAGTTTATTTATCAAGCGATAGAAAAGGGTGTAAGTGGTGTTGTTTTTAGCCATAAAGATATGACACTGCCTCAGCACATTACGGCTATATTCGTTACCGATACTTTATTGGCGCTACAAGATTTGGCACGTTTTCATCGCCAGCGCTTTACTATTCCTGTCGTGGCGATTACTGGATCCAATGGCAAGACGACTACAAAAGATATGGCTGCAGCTGTTTTATCCAATCAGTTTCATGTATTAAAAACAGAGGCGAATTATAATAATGAAATCGGGTTACCTTTGACACTGCTGCAGCTTACCCAGGAACATGAGGTGGCAGTGGTGGAAATGGGGATGCGGGGTAAGGGGCAAATCCGTCAATTAGCCAATATTGCATTGCCCACAATCGCCATCATAACAAATGTTGGTGAGACTCATCTTGAACTGCTGGGATCCATGGAAGAGATTGCTGCTGCTAAAGCGGAATTACTGGAAGTAATACCAGAAAATGGTGTGTCGATATTAAATGGTGATAATGTTTATGTGCGAGAAAAGGCCAAAAAAGCAAAGAGTCGTATTGTATTTTTTGGGCTGCAAGAAGGCGATATCAAGGCTGATAACATTCATATAAAAGCCCAGAGTATAGATTTTGTGTGCCGCATGACTAATGATGTTTTTACAGTAGACATACCAACGACTGGTAAACATAATGTTTATAATGCTTTAGCTGCAATTGCTCTGGGCATGGAATTAGGGATGAATGCTGATTGTATCTCTTCAGGATTTAGGGCTTTTAATGCTAGCCCGATGAGGTTACACATTGAAAGATTAGGTAATTACTTGGTTGTGAATGATGCATATAATGCGAGTCCCATGTCTATGGTAGCCGCTATTGATACAATGCTTGAAGTTGCAAAAGGTCGCAAAGTGGCTGTGCTTGGCGATATGTTAGAATTAGGACCGATTGCAGTATCCGCTCATGAAGCCATCGGGGAAAAACTAGCTCAATGCGGGATTGAAATTGTTGTAACAGTTGGGGAGTTAGCAGCCAGCATTGCTAATAAAGCGAGTTCCTGCGGTATAAGTCAGGTTGTGGTCTGCTCTAATCATGAACAAGCGCAAGCAGAATTAAAGAAGCTGCTTATGCCTGGTGATACGATCTTGATAAAAGGATCAAGAGGAATGAAAATGGAAAAGATTATTAATATGTTCTTATAAAAAGCTGTTTTAAGAATGCAAAGATGCTAAGCGTCTAGTGAAAATATTTTTAAAACAGGATCTGAAGGGTTTGGAGGTTGAATATGCAGGAGTTGTTATATGCTTCAGCGATGGCATTCATCATAGCTTTAATTATCGGACCCCTGATAATTCCTGCACTTAGCAGGTTGAAGTTTGGGCAAAGTATTAGACCGGAAGGTCCTGAAAGTCATTATGCTAAAGCTGGTACACCGACAATGGGTGGTATTATTATCTTAATTGCTCTTATTATTCCTGTTCTTATTTATGGTGGTAAGAGCCCGGAAATTTGGTTAGCCTTATTTGTAACCATTGGGCATGGGCTAATTGGTTTTTTAGACGATTTTATTAAAGTTGTCTTAAAACGTTCGTTAGGACTAAAAGCAAGGCAAAAACTATTAGGGCAAATTTTTATGGCTGTAGCCTTGGCGTATATTGTTACTAATTATATGGGACGGGGTACTGATGTATGGGTACCTTTATTAGGCTTTACTGTTGACTTTGGACCATTGTACTATGTGTTAATTTTTTTAGTTTTGATAGGTACTACCAATGCTGTGAATCTTACAGATGGACTTGATGGTTTGGCCGCTGGCACGACTACGGTGGCAGCAGTAGCATATGCGGTTATTGCTATGAGTTTTGCAAAACCTGACTTGGCTATTTTTTGTGTAGCATTAGCTGGTGCAAGCCTTGGCTTTTTGAAATATAATGCAAATCCTGCCAAAGTGTTTATGGGGGATACTGGTTCATTGGCTTTAGGGGGAGCCTTGGCTGCTGTGGCAGTAATGACAAAAACGGAACTATTACTTGTTATTGTTGGTGGCGTTTTTGTACTTGAAGCCTGTTCTGTAATTATTCAAGTGGTTTCATTTAAGTTAACAGGCAAGCGAGTCTTTCGTATGAGTCCCATACATCATCATTTCGAATTGTCAGGTTGGTCTGAAAAAAAAGTAGTTACGGTATTTTGGTTAGCAGGAGTTGTTTGCAGCCTTATCGCTTTAATTATTCTAGTCGTTAGTCAAACTGGAGGAATATAAAATGCATTTTAAGGGAACAAAGATCTTAGTACTTGGTGCTGGTATCAGCGGTATCTCTGTTGCCTGTGTTTTACAAAACCGTGGAGCACAGGTAACATTAAGTGATTCTAAATCAGCGGAATTATTAAAGAATAAGGATTTCTCGGCCATACATCAATGTGGAGTAACCCTGGCGTTAGGTCAACAGGGAGAGGAATTGCTTCAGGATATAGACTATATCGTACTGTCTCCTGGGATATCAATTGAAATTCCATTAGTAAAAATAGCTAAAGCTAAAAATATTAAAGTCATGAGTGAAATTGAAGTAGCATATCAATTGTGTACAGCACCTATTGTGGCTATTACAGGTACAAATGGTAAGACGACAACGACAACATTGATTGGTGAAATGGTAAAAACAACAGATCGCAATGTAGTTGTAGGAGGAAATATTGGTTTAGCCTTGTCACAAGAAGTGGCTGAAGTGGGGGAAAATGGTATAGTTGTAGCTGAAATATCCAGCTTTCAATTAGAAGGTAGTATTCATTTTAGGCCTCGTGTGGCTGCTATTTTAAATATAACCCCTGATCATCTGGATCGACATCATTCGCTAGAGAATTATATTGCGATGAAAGAACGTATTTTTGCAAATCAAACAAAAGATGATTATATCGTTCTAAATTATGATGATGTAACTGTACGAGAAATGGCGAACAAAGTTCCTTCTAAAGTTTTCTTTTTTAGCAGGAAGGTAGAATTAGATTCAGGAATATTTGTAAAAGATGGAATGATCATTATTAAGTGGCAAGAAAAAACATATATTGTATGTCCAATTAGTAAAATACAACTTAGAGGTGGACATAATATTGAAAATGTTCTCGCCGCTTGTGGTGTTGCCTTCTTTGCAGGTGTTACTTTAATTTCTATGGTGCAGACCTTATTCAAATTTACAGGTGTTGAGCATCGAATTGAAAAAGTAACAGTGGTCAACGGTGTGCCTTACTATAATGACTCGAAAGCAACGAATCCTGAGTCATCAATTAAAGCCTTAGAGGCTTTTGAACAACCTATCATATTAATTGCAGGCGGACGGGATAAAAATACAGATTTAACTGCTTTTATGAAATTGATCAAAGAAAAGGTGGAGCATTTAATTTTATTAGGTGAGGCTCAAG
>Ga0316613_10000653_pt1 | contig 26153 bp, 19 predicted proteins | sample OWC_soil_day10_C_2_FD_207647 | JGI IMG/M metagenome (GOLD analysis project Ga0316613, IMG submission 207647) | Wetland soil microbial communities from Old Woman Creek delta, Ohio, United States - OWC_soil_day10_CT_b | ecosystem: Environmental > Terrestrial > Soil > Wetlands | place: USA: Ohio...
TTTATGCTCGGGAATCATAGCGAGTATTTTTAGTAATTATTTATTATTCAACACTTTAAATTTACTAAATAATTCGCTATATTCCTATTTTCTTGTCAACTTTTTTACATCGAACTCACGTTAAATAAGAAACTCTACACCTTGAAAATGGGAATAAATGAAACTTGGAATACAGAAAACGACGTGAATATAAAGATAAATTAATCTGCCGGAGTATATTTACTGAAACGATAGGAATCGGGGCAGTTTATAGACGAAAGTGTTAAGCCCAAGACATTCGACCTGGACGATGAAATGATCTGTGACACGGGATGGATTTTCCGCAAAAAATCACTCAGGAACGTAAATAATCTCGCCGTTTTCCAATTCGTAGGCGATGCCCACTTTTTTCCCTTTCTTGTTGGAAGATGATTGTTCTTTGGAAGGGGTATATTTATTGATCTTGTTTCCTTCTTTGGTGATGATTTGCATGTTGTCCTTACCTGGATTTTTCACAATGGTGTAATCTTCCTTAGTGAATACTTCCGTCATGTTGAGGTGCATCACCATCGACACCATCAACGCCACGGCAAACACCATAGCCACATCAAACAGGTTGACCACCACGCTCAGGGGATCGGTGTCTTCTTCCTTAGTGAACCGGTTAACTCGCCTTTGCCTTCTCATTGTCCGTTTTGTTGAGAATTGATAATTTGTGAAACATAATCCAATTGGTTGACATCTTTAGCATACCAACGTTGCTTGAACTGAAGAGTCACCAAACCGATAGCAGACACCACCAAACCGACAACCGTGGTAGCAAACACCACTTGCATGTTGTAGGCCATGCCCGCAATATCGCCAGTGGATAATCCGACTAAGGCTGGACTCATTGCAATCAGCGTACCAATGAGTCCAAGCACAGGTCCCATCTTGGCCAAAAGCTTGGAAAGGGATATGTCTTTCTCGGCATCGTTCTCAAAATTGGAAATCAAAAAGTCGGAGTAGGCTTCACCGGAAGAGCTGGCCAGTAGATCTCGTAGATATTGTATAAATAAAGAATTGTCGCGGGAAGGCAGATTCTGTTTCAATTCATCCAGCAAATGAGGTGTCAAGTCCTTGATCCGGCTGTTTAACAATTTATCGTTTTTCCGTTTGGTCATAAACTGGTTGTAAAATCCCCCCACAAGGAGCAACCCCCTTCCAAAAAGGAATAAGAGTAGGATGATGTCGGGAATGAGCAGGCTGTTAGCCACCCAAAAAAGTGCTTTAGATATTAATTCCATTTATATTGACGTTTTATATTATTCGATACAATAAGTTTAGCGCAAAGGGCAATGATAGATTGTTCTTTCACCACTATTTCCTTTTTTTAGACAGAAGCCATTTCAACTTCGACCATGCGTATCCCAAGAGAAATGTGACCAGAAATAAACCGAATGAAAATCCAAGGGCCATCCAGTTGATAGGTTCTTTGACCGCAGCGTAGGTCACGTTTCCGTTGACGGTGGCCAGAAGGCCGAGTACGCAGACAAAAAGGCTCACCAAGAAATGAACCTCCAGCCTCGACTCGTGTTCCGGAAACAGCCATTTGAACCCCTCCCCAGCCAAAGGAAAAACCAGAAAGACAGCCGCAGCAAGGATGATTGAGATCTGGTTGAAATCGGTTCCCGGCATATTGAAAATGGTTTGCGTAAGGACATAAAACAAAACGGGAAATACCATCAGGCTTGGATACCAATAAAGAGGAAGTAGCTTTTTCTGTTTTTTTTTCCCAAAGAGGTTTCGTAATGCGGCGACACAAAATCCAAAGCAGATGGCTGATTCAATAGTCAAAAGCACCGCCATGTTTTCTAAAGCTGTTTTGTTGGTCAGATAATCCACAAGCTGCGTTTTGGATTGTAGGATGGCATATTGTTTTGTTAAAAACACAAATCCCGCACAAATCAACCCAAACAAAGCCGACTGCCACCATTTCCAGAAGCTAAGCTTCAGGATGCAATTGAGCACAGTGAATAACATGAGTATTTGGATGATGAATTCCATACTGATATTTGCCTGTCTTAATGCGAAGACACAAAAAACCAAAGAATTATTGAGAAAATAATGAATTGAAAAAACTTAATGTCTTTGTGCCTTGGCTTTTCATTTATTGTTTAATATTTCAGTCCCGATTCTTCCGTTTATTTCTGATGACAAAAAGTAAAATAAAGAAAGTAAAAATTACAACTCCGGCGACAAGGAAGCCATTCAACGAATTTCTCTCCTCTCCTGAAGTGGAAGTAAATTCCTCTTTCTTCAAGACCTTGCCATCTTTGGAAGAAACCCCGGAAGAAGCACCGGCAGATTTCATGCTCTCTAACTTGGAGTTGTACGCCTTAGCCTTTTCGGGTGCAACCTGTTGCGCAATGAATTTCTGCAATTTGGCATTCCCACCGGAGAACCCTCCACCTGCGGGGCCGAATTCCTCCACTAGTTCAGTATGAAGCTGGGCGATGGTTGCCAATTGTTCTTTGTCGGCTTTCCACATTCCTTTGCGGGCAGTCTCCATCATCACTGCTGTGATCTCCTGCAAAGCCGCGGGATTCTCCTTCTTGAAAAATTCGTTGGTGCCAAGGTTCAGTTTGTCCTTCACATACACATCGTAGATTTCGTCCCACATCTCCTTGTCTATCACACTGGGCTTGGTAACATTCCATCCATAAGTATTGGAAACAATTTCCATGATGCGGGAAGCGCTGGAAGCTCCACCTTGCATCAACTCTTTGACAAATGTTGGATTGAACAGGGTGGAACGGGCTTCCACCCCGATAGCTTCCTTCAGTTCTTGCATCCGGGTGTTGTTGCGGTTGCGGTAGTCGGCGAAATAGGTATCGGGATCTTTTCCCGTCACGCGGCGAACGGCCATATTGATCCCTCCCATAAATTCAAACACATGGTCGAGGCTCAATGCTCCCCAAGTGTTATTCTGGCGAGGTTGAATCACGACATCGGTATTTTTCAATACGGCACGGAACAGCCCTTTTTTGAATTCTCCCCACTCTTTTTCGCTACCATAAACAGCCCCCATGTTGTTGATATAGGTGTCGGCAAGCTCGGTTTCGTTTTCCCATTGATCACCGCTATTCACCATTTGGATGATGCCGGTCCCCACCATGCCGTTGATCCCACCAAATACACGTTGTGTGGACATATCACGAGCCGCTTTCGGAGAAAAGCCTTGTTCCACCAATTGTTTCTCCACATCGACAGTGCCTTTCGAAACTTGATTTTCGAAACTATCATCTTTCGCTGCAGCTGCCATCTCCACCGCACGAGTAATCAGAGAAAGGCGGGAAGCTGCCAAATCCCGGAACTGACCCGAAGTTTGCACCACTATATCGATGCGGGAGCGTCCCAATTCTTTGGAAGGAATCAGCCGCAAATCAGAAACACGTCCAAACATGTCGCGCACAGGTTCCACGCCAAGCATGTACAATGCCTGCGCAATAGTAGCACCCTCGGTTTGAATAAATTCACCACTCCAGAAAGTGTAGCTTACCTTGCGAGGATATTGACCGTTATGCTGTTTTTGGTATTGCTGCAAAGTGGCATCTACAAGCGCCACTGCTTTGTCCCAAGCAATAGCCGAAGGAGTAGCCTCCGCATTCACGGCATACATATTACGTCCCGAAGGAACAGCCGAAGGATTGGCCACAGCATCACCACCAGCCGAAGGGGCGATGTATCCGCCTGCAAAGGCATTCAGGATAGATTTCATTTCAGCTTCGGGACTTTCTTCCAATGTTTTCTTATAAACCAAAACATTGCGCATTGTACGCTCTATTTCGGCAACAGCCGTGGCGTGTTTTTTTTGAGCTTTCGTGTATTGCGACACCTGAGGCATTGCTTTGGAAGAGGATTCCGGATGTCCACCTTGCCCTTGGGGATGGGGATTCGCTGGTTGTTTGCTGCCATGAGGATTTCCTGATTTAGAGGAATCGGGTCGTTTTCCCACTTTAGGAATCCACCAAGGATGGCCGCCGCCTGAAGATTTGGCTTTGATGCTTCCACCCGATTTTCTTTGTTTCGACATCGCCGATGCCATCATAGCCATCATCTTGCGATCGGGAGGTGTCAGGATAGCTTGCGCCTCTTCGTATTCCTTGGAAGTGATTCTAGCTACTTGATGAATCAATGACTCATCGACCACTTTGCCCGCCAGAATCTGGTTAACCAAGATTTTCGCTGGTTGCAGGTAATGCTGCGAGAAGAAAGCTCCATTTTTGAGTTGCTTTTCGGTGACCGTTCCTCGTTGTTTGTCCAAAGCGGCCAAACTGTAGGCAATCGGATCGGCACTCATAGCCACCACAGTCGATTTTATTTTTTCGGGAGAATACGCCACGCCGGAAGTATAAAGTTGGCCGTTCATCTTTTCGTTGGAAATCTCTTCGGCATAATTCTCAATTTTTTCAATTTCCTCTTCATTATAAGGTTTTACCAAGACGCTATCCAAGCGCAAATCGCGATGCAAACCCATTGCCACTGCAATTTTCTTGACAGCCAACGAGGCTTGCGCTTGTTTGGCCGGATCGGTTTTGTAATATACCCTAATCTTCTCCTGCAAAGATTTGAATTGCGAACGGGTGTTGCTCTCTGAAAACGCCGGGCTCAGGTAAGAAACCAGTGTAGTATAAGCTCTTCGTTTCGCAATCATGGCCTCGCCGACATTGGCAATCGAATAATAGTAGAAATGGGGAATCGTTCCCACCAAGCGGTCGGGCCAATCGTTGCTACTCAATGCCACCTGCTTCTGGGGAGTAAACTCAAGGCTACCGTGCGTACCGAAATGCAACATGGCATCAGCCTTAAATTCATATTGCGACCACAGATATGCGCCGATGTATGGATAAGGTGGAGGAGACTTTGCTCCATGTACAATTGCAAAGGCATCGCCGCCCAAGGCGGCCGCTGGCTGAGGTAACAAGGCTATGTTGCCAAATTGCAAACGAGCAACTGCCAAATACGATTTTCCATTCTGATTGACAGCCATAAATTCGCCCGGAGCATCCCCGTATTTGTTTTTCACTTCAGCGTATAATTCAGGGGAAAGAGAAGAACGAAGCCAGGATTCGCACACCGATTTCTCGACCAAAGCAGGACGGCCATACTTCAGGAAGTTGTCGAATACACCTTTTGCATACGGACTCATTACCGAACCTTGAAGCATCAATATTTTGTCGAACTCCTTCTCGGTAGCAGGCAAGTTGTCCACTTTATAGCCTTCTGCCTTCAGTCGTTTCAATAGATTGTAAAGCGAAGGCAAAGTTTCTAGACCTTGGGCCGTGAGGGATTGTTGACCTGGGCCCTTGAGGTAATAGATGGCTATTCTCTTATCAGCATTATTTTTCCTTTTCAAGTTGGTAAAGTTCTTCACGATTTTGGTAAAGCTTTTCAATCTATCGGGAATCGCTTCAAAAAGGTAGTTGCCATCTTTGTCCACCCGCTGAGCCGTCACCACATAAGGATATATAGCCCCATCAAGTTCCGGCATCACCACGCTTTGGGAAAGAAATCCGCCTGACATGCCCATCGGGTCTTTCATCCAGTCTTCCTTTTTCTGAAGAATAGTCAGCGGTGCAAAAATGGGAATGTTCTGCGACTTGAGCCAATCGACAGCCACCTCAGCTTGTCCAAAGGCCAAACGTCCATGAGCAAAATAGATGACAGCATCTGGCTGTATTTCTTTTAGAAAGTCAAGACGTCTGATAGTGGAAGCTACGGGATATACATTCATCCCCGCATTTTGGAAAGAGACGATCATGCTGTCGATATTCTCCCTGTTTCCGCTAAATGGGTCGTTCAGGCCACCCACCATCGCTATTTTTGGCGCTCCAGCCTTGTAGCTATGTATCTTTTGCAAATGTGCTTCGTATTCCTTAACGGTCTTGAAAGTAAGATTTTCGTCCAAATGAAACAGCACATCGTCAGCAGATTCAGAGGCCGTATCGGCAGGTGTGACGAAAAATTTCTTTCCGTCAATGTGCTGCCGAATATAGCGAGCCATATTTTGATAGTTCTTTTTGTTCCCGTTTTTCAGGTAGCCGGAAACAGCATTTTGCTCCACACTATCCAGATTGCAGATAGCATTGTCGGGATTGGTGGTGGCATAAATCATCACCGGCACCCCTTTCTCTGCAGCCGATTGGATCTGGCCACGCTGTTCTTCGGATATTTTCAACCCCATCCCAAAACCGAGCACGAAGTCGTATCCCTTGAGCTTATCCAATTCGTCCAAAGAGACTTCTTCGTATTTGACAAACCCGTCTTGATTTGATTTTATAAAGCTGGTGGTTTGGAAGGGTTGAAAATTCACCAAAGCAATTTTTGTTGTCGAACCCAAAACCAACCAAGCAACCCATCCTCCAGCAATCAAGAAGATGGCGATCATAGTGATGATTATTTTCTTTTTGGTCATAGTGATTATAAAAGCACCTCCCCAACCCTCTCAAATAGACAAGGCCTAGGGAAATGGTGTTTTTGATTATTTGAATATATATTTAATGAGTCGTATCAATGACAGGCCTTGTTCCAGAAGAACGGCTTAATTACCGGGAGGTCTTATTTTTTCACCATTCTATGCGCATACAACAAGTCTATATAAAATCATCTATCTAATAAATTGGATTACTCATCAATCGATTACTACAATTTTGTCTTGTTTGCTTTCCGAACGGGACTGCAACAACACGATGTAGATTCCTGATTTGAGGTTAGCAAGAGAGATGGTGCTTTCAGAAACGGTTGTGCCAAAAACCTTTTGCCCTGTCAATGAGAAAATAGTCACGTTGGAACTAGCCGAAGCATCTTGCAAAACCAATTCTTTGCTAGCTGGCAGATACTTGAATGACAAAGCGGGAGTGGTAGCCATTGTCTCGGAAATACTGGAAGTGCTCAAATCGGTGGTATATTTCAATACTAAATCACCCGTAGTGCTACCAGAAAAGGAGGTGAACCAAACTTTGTAGATGGTGCTATCAGAAGATTTCACGTAATATTTGACCGTATCCTTGGTCACGTAAGAACTGCCACTGTATGTTTTCCAATCGTAACCAATGGTGTTGATAATGCTGGAATAATCGGAGCTGGCAGGCACTGCAGCATCGGTTCCCTTAGCCACTTTGGCTGAATAGCCTTGCAAGACACCGGTCACTTTGTACATAATTCCAAGATTGGTATAATATTGGGTGAACACAAAGTCCCAATAATCGTCTGCTGGAATACTCGAAACCACGCTGCCGGTGTCGAAAGAGAAGAAGTTGTAAGAATATCCCGTTCCGGTGGTATTGAGAATAGTGCTAGTGGTGGTCGTTCCCCACAGCGAGTTGGTGGCATCCCAAGTGGAATAGCTGATGGTGTATCCTCCGTAGAAATCATCAATTTTAAACTTCCTGTAAATCCCTGTCGTATATTTCAAGACAAACACGGCAGAACCCAATATATGATGGGTATTTAGGTCGTAATAACCCCAGCCTTGAGGATAGCCAGAAGTTCCGCTAGGAATAGTCATGTTGCCAAAAGCTCCCTCTGCCCATACTGAGTCGTTGTTGTAGAGCTGCGTCCAAGCGGTCTGATCACTGATGTCAACGCTATCCCATTGAGCGGTAGTCACGGATGAATTGTAGTTATTAGACACTTGATAGACTTGCATCCTTGCATCGTTCACGCGAACATCAAAAGAATAGGAACTTGTCCTATTGAACATCACATCCCAAGCTGATGCAGCAATGGTGGTAACACTATCCGTACCAAGCTTCACGAACACCTGGTTGGCATAGCTTGCCCCCAGAGAAAGGCTCAATTCTTTTTCTTCCGCCGATGCAAACAGGGTGCAGGCAAGCAAACATAGAATGGATAAACTTTTTTTCATATTCTTGTTTCTACTAGTTAATAAATTAGGTAATATAAATAATATTGGGCAAGTGGTTGTGGGGGGAAATATTGCCCTACCCACAACCATATAAATCATTCAACTAATGCGTATTCAATTTGGGGATACCCGCGGGTGCCTCCATCAGAGTTCACACCCATTTTCAGGAAGCGTAGCTTATAGACATTTCCGGCAGGGTCTTTTACCACGTAGAAGCGATCGGTTTTTACTCCTGTACTGGTGGTCGAACGCCAGTTACTGCCGATAACATCTATGTCCGAAGAAAAGGTGATGTCCGATAAATTCGACAAACTAAAATCGGCGTAAGACACCACCGAGGTAAGCACCTCGGCGGCAGTAGTTCCTCCCAAGGTGTTGATAAACACCAAATCCGAGAACATGTAAGGAATACCCGATGTTTTATAAATGGCTTTCGTCCATTCAATATCCCATTTGGCAGCCTTGGGTTCCACCGAAACAATGGAATTGGAGGCAAAGGAGACATAGGTATAATTGTAGGCTGTATCTTTCGGCACATCGATGCTTTGTACCGTAGAACTATAGCTGGGAGCATATTGCACGGTGTAGGTGTCGGTATCTTTCAGGCTCACTTTCACCTTGTACAATTGGGGCACGACACCAACAAAATTCACTAAATAGACCTGGTCTTGCTTGTTGATAACGGTTCCCGAAACGTCGCCTGACAAATCGTCCAAATAGGCAAATTTGTCGCTGTAGTTTAATGTAAGTTCCGTCATGTAGGTGACCGAATCTGCTGTAGAAACCACATCGGAAATGTCAATGCTCGCAGCTACCGCTGTCGTTGGCAATGTATTATTCAGTTTTACGGCAAACGTGCTTCCATTGTAAAAACCAAGACTCCAAGATGTCCGTTCAACGGCTGTCTGTTCGTTATTGCTGAAATCAACAAACACCGAATTGGCCGCATTCGATCCTCCCGCACCACCTTGCAGGGTCATGCTCGACCCTTCCGAAACAATCGCACTGAAAGACAATGTCGAGGAGTCTGCGCTGCCAATGGCCAACGGGCCATACGTTGCAGTGCCGGCAACCGAAAGAATAGAGAAAGTGATCATTTCCGAGCCTTCCAGGAATTCAGCCAATCTGGTGACGGTAATCGTGTCTGATGTATTCCCGGCCTCAATGGTTGCGGTGATCACATTGTTTGCCATGGTGGGGCTTAGCGAGAAATCGGTTCCGAATTCCACACCGATGGCCGTAACTCCAATGGTGACAGTGGCGTCGTACGTTTGGGCATAATCGAGATTTACTGTAAAGGTCTTCACCGAATCCGATTCTCCAAACCCCAATGTGCTGGCCGAGAAGTTGACCGTATTGTCGGGATAGGGTGGATCAGTTTCTTTGCAAGAGGAGGCAAAACCCATCAGAGTTGCCAATAATAAGCCTAATAAATATTTTTGTTTCATCTTCTTTTCTGGTTGATATTTGATTGATGTCCCTTTTTCTTGAGAAATAAAGAAATTTTTATTTATCTAAATTAAAGCTTAGCCCAACAAAGTAGGAACGTCCGCATCCCATCTGACTGGTGCCGTTTCCACTGCTGTGTGCACTTTCGCTAGTACTGGTGTTTGTCACCGTGGTGATGCCGAAAATATTTTTCACCCCGGCAGAAGCAACAAGGTGTTGACCCACTGGCCGCGAAATGGTGATGTCCGCCCAGTTATAGCTGCTCATTCCAAGCAAGACCAACTTGTCATCACTATCCACATAATATTCTTTGCGCTTTCCTGTAAATTTGTAGAAGGCACTCAGTGTGGCTACTTTTTTCCATTCGTAACTAATAGACGCTGCAATTTCGGTGGAATAGCGAAATTCGGTGGGATTTTGGTCAGCGTAGGTTGCATCCGCAGAATACTTATTGTAGCGACCAATGTAGGAGAAGTTTAGCGAAGACTTCAGTGTCTGCCAATAGAGGATGTTTTCCAATGTAGTCCCGATGGTCTTGTACCTGTCAATATTTTCATAAATATTATACCCTGTGTTTACGGACGATTCCACCAATGAAATCCGGTTTCTGAAATCATTGTAAAAGCCACTCAGATGAGATGTAACCCGCAGGGATTCTTCATGGATAGAGCGCCAAGTGAATGTAGTTTGGTAGCTATTTGAATATTCGGCTTTCAAATCAGGATTCCCATCGATGTTGTGGTTAGAGTCATGAAAGGAATAGTACAACTCCTGCAAAGTGGGAGCACGAAACCCTCTGGCATAAGAAATCCTCCAATCCACATTTTTGCTCAGGGAGGCCTTGATGTTGATCGCCGGCACAGCAAGTGGCGCATCATACACCGAGTTGATTGAGGAACGGAATCCTGGTCTTAAGGCCAACCATTCGAAAGGTTTATATTCGGCAGACAGAAAAAAGGCACCATCCGTAATGTTGTGTGTTCCGGGAAGACGATCGCCAGCCCCCTTGTCGGACTTAACCTCGACGCCAGGCTGAATCTTTAAGTTAGGCAAGGCATCCCACACAGCCATCACTCGCCCAAACCAAGAGTCAAACGTGGTTTTGTCCTGCTCTCCGGCATTCATCGAAAGAGTTTTTTTACCTGTACTCAGATCGATGTTAGATGTTCGTGTCCGACGTGAATAATCTTGATAAGAACCGGCCAATGAAAAATGCAATTTAGTAGTCGTTTTCCAGTCGCCGAGGAATTGATGCGTGTAGCGATTCACTATAAACTCTTTGTCGGAAGTGGTATAAGTCACCGCATTGATATCGGCTTCCGTCAGTAGATTTTCGTTCAGGTAATCCATGCGGTAAGACAAGCTATAATTGGCTTTTGTTATTCCTATTTGTCCACCGCTGATGTATTGCGTTTTAGGCTGCCATTCTTTTTTGCGTCCAGTGGAATCTCCTTGCCATCCATCAAAACGGTTGTTGGTGAAGCTCCCTCCGATATAAAGTCCGTTACCTAAGGTGTATCTTCCGCTGACACCTTGATTGTGTGCCCCTTCCTTCTCCAAGAAATGGTATTCGTCGCCAACGCTCTCTTCTTGCAAGCGGACTTTCAATGAGAGATGCGAACCTATACCGTTTGGAACACTTCTCTTGGTTATGACATTGATGACACCCGCCAATGCATCTGTGCCGTAAACCACCGACATAGGGCCTTCGATGATCTCTATGCGGTCGATGATATTAATATCTATCTGGCTAAGACTTTGCTTATTGCTCAATCGGTCAATCAGCGGCACCCCGTCCAATAGCACCTTCACGTTGTTGCCGCTCATACCCATCAATTCAAAATCTGTTTCACCCAAAGCCATGTCGTTGGACAAGCGGATTCCTAATTCTGTATTTAACAAATTCGGGAGACTGGTTGCGGCTTTCTCTTGAATCTGCTTGGCAGTTATCACCTTTACTTTATAGATTGAGTTCTGGATGGATTGGGGAGCAAATTGACCTGTGACAACGACTTCAGTCAGCTGATTTTTGTTTTCCAGAATAGATAAATCATAAAATTTATTAACAACATCCGATTTTATCGTTACTGCCGCAATCTTTTTGTGAGCAGAAATAGAATATACTTCCATCGTGTATTCTCCGGCTGGCGCTTCAAATTGAAAATGACCGCTAATATCGGTTATATCTCCATAAGAGGTATTTGCCAAGCGAACTGTAATATTTTCGGCAGGTTTTCCATCGGATGTTTTCACCATCCCGATCACTTTTGCTTTTACTGTTTTTTGGGCAAAGGAAGGAAGGGTGAGTGCGAAAAGCGCAATCACTACATATGCTATTCTTAACATAAAAAAGTTAATTTAAAACACTTAGACAACTAAAAAAACGAGAATGCAACCATATCTTTTATCATTCAGATTCTGGAATTTGGAGATCTTCTCTATAGATACAAAAATAGAGATACATTGCAATGTTTACAATCCCTAAAAAGGATGAAATGTGAAGATTAAGCTACCTAAATATAGGTACGAGGAGGCATTACACCGAAAAAATTGGGGGTAAAAATCAATAAAAGCCATAAAAGGATGTGCTTCTAACTCAAAAATTATCAAAAGGAAAACCGTGCATCAGCCAGCCGGCGAATGTGTTTATAGCACATTTCATTTTCCAACAAATGCTCCAATGTCCAATGCATCCGGTAACGCCAATAATGGTTGGGATTGGCGGGAACATTGATGCGTTCCTCCGCCGCCGGACGTTGCCTCCATTGCTCATCGATAGACATCCAATCTTGCAATGGGAGAACCACCAGCATGGCAGGAGACGCCAAGTGGTTGACGAGGATTTGTTCGCAAAGCTCAACAGTGCATTCCCGGGGAGCATTTCCCGGTTTCCAAAGCACTTCGTTGAAATAACGCTGGCTAAGCCCTCCGTCTTCCGTCCACCACAGCCGAATGGGCGACATATCGTGGGTAGAAGTGGTGCACACGCTCAAGGATGGAATTTTGGACAAAGGCTCAAAAGCCACATTCGGGGATTTGGGCATGCGCTCTATCACAAGACTTAAAATGTCTAGTTCTTCCATCACTTGGGGAACACAGGCTGGAATCATACCCAAATCTTCGCCACAAGTCAACATGCCCGTGGCATGAAGCAGTTCGGGCAGTTTTTTAAGCGATTCGGTCTTCCAAAAGTCGTTGTGACGGTGATAGTAGAAATCTTCATAAAGGCTCGCAAATGCCGACTGCTGACCTTTATCCAAGGCAGAGAAGCGTTTGCTCAGATAAGCAGAAATGCGGGGATGAAACTTGTCTGGCTGCCGTTTGTCACGGATAAACAAGACTTCATCGCCAAACAGCAAAAGCTGTTCTTTCAAAGCTTGCTCTGCGTCGGAGTTTCCATTCGAAAAGTAAGCTTCAATTTGAGCTTGGGTAGCAAAGTCAGATTGTAAGTAAAGGAGTTCCCCCCGCTTATTTAGAAAAAGATCAAAAGCTTTCTGCAAATTCTCGCCAAACAAACTTTTGGCATCTTCTTCAAGCATGGAAGGACAAGTCATGGACTCTTGATCGAAGCGAAAACCAGAGGCCTCGATCTCCTCTTTCGAGAACGGAAGCGCGGGGCTAAAATGTCCCAACAAAGCATGAACAGCCGAACGGGGAATTTCCCATATCCGGAAGAATCCCAAAATGTGGTCGATGCGGTAAGCATCAAAGTAATCGGCCATTTTGGAGAAACGTTTTTTCCACCAAGCATAACCGTCTTTGGCCATTTCTCCCCAATTGTAAGTGGGAAATCCCCAATTCTGCCCCAACACGGCAAAGTCGTCGGGCGGCGCACCAGTCTGCGTATCGAGATTAAAGAGTTGCGGATCGGTCCAAGCATCCACGCTGTAGGGATTCACTCCAATAGGAATGTCTCCCTTGAGAATCACCCCGTGGGAATGGGCATAGTCTCGGACATCGGAAAGTTGCTTGTCCAGGAGGTATTGAATGAAATAGATTTTATCTTTTTCCCTTTTTATCCCGGGTTGATTTTCTACCCAATCTTCTAATTCCAAAGCGTTGTATATGGAAAATTCAGGCCATTTTTGGGAATCAGAGCATTTATTCAAATCCCGAAGAGCCGAATAGCAAGCATACGGGAAAAGCCATTCTTGGTTTCTTTCTACAAACTTGCTAAAATCTTCCGTGGCAAGAATCCTGTCGCCGATTTCAATAAATAAATCATCAATATAGTTCCTTTTCAAGGCAATCACCTGTTCGTAATCCACATTGGAAAGACTGTTAAGATGCTTTCCTTGTTGAAGGTATTCACGGTTCTTAGCCTTATCTTTCAACGGAAATTCTTCCAATCCCAAATAAACCGGATGGAGGGCGTAGATAGAAATGGCATTGTAAGGATACGAATCTCGCCAAGTATGGTTGTTCGTGGTGTCGTTGATGGGTAGAATTTGAATGATCTTTTGTCCGGTGATTGCCGCCCAATCCACCATTTTCTTCAAGGACGGGAAATCCCCCACCCCATAGTTTTCTTCCGAACGTAATGAAAACACAGGAATCGCTACTCCACTTGCCTTGAAAGGTATTTGAAGTTCGGAAGCATCCAAATTTAGGACACAAACACCTCTCGACAGTCGTGTTGCCAATCGGCGATTCGCTCCACTTTCCCAACGAACTATCTCTTTTCTGCTTTTATCATAAATCGCCAATTTATATTCCGTATCCTCTGACAAGAGTTCGGTGTGCAAAGGCAACCACCACTCGCCGTAAGCCACTGGTAGAAAACGAGGTGCAGGCTCACCTTTCCAATTTCCAAGGACATCGTCATTTCCACAAAGAATTAATTCTTGAGAAGGTGATAAATAAAGCGACTCCACACGGAAAAGGGTTGTATCCGAAAACACTATTTGGGGCTTGGCCTGAATATTTTGCCTGAAAAAGCTTTGGCTGAACGCCGATGTTTTGAGGTAAGAGGGAACAACAGCATTGTTCCAAAAATCCACAATTGCCACATGTTTTTCATTGCCCATTTCTGGAAGCGAATGTTTAGCCACTTGTTCCTGCAAAACAATATGTCCATTTTCCCAAATCTGGTAGGAATATGTTCTGCTCAAACCGGATATTTCTGCGGACCAAATTCCCGGAGCAATACAAGCAAGCTCCATTGGCTCAGCCTGTTTTCGCAAAGGACAAACAAATACGGTTTGACCCCATTGAGTAGAGCAGTGTAAAGTGAGGTGGATTTTCATTTAGCTTGATATTTTAAGAGGCAAGATAGCAAAAGAAAAAATGTGAACCGATAAATTTTGAAAAGTTTTTCATTTCACCCAGAGAGAGATCCTCACTTTTTCTTTATGAGCTTTGCGTTAAACTAAAAAAAATCACGCAGAGGGCAGAGTTTTTTCGCCGAAGATGCGGAGATTAAAATTGTCTGAACCCTTTGCGTAATTTTTCCTTTGTGCCTTTGCGTGGAATTGTATTTTTACATGCAGAGATTTTTCGCAGAGATGAATTCTCACTATCAGAAAATGCAAGCAACGATTGCTTTTTATAGTTTATCCAAAGCTTGGCGTAAATCACTTTTGAGATCTTCCACCCCTTCCAAGCCAACGGAAAGGCGTAGCAAGTTGTCCTCGATGCCCATCTTGTCTTTCATTTCCTTGGAGAATGTTCCGTAGATCGTAGAATAAGGATGAATAATCAAGGTCTTGTTATCGAACAAATTAGTAGCACGGCGAACAAGCTTTAATTGATCCATCAACTGGTAACATTTTTCCAAAGATTCCAAATTGAAGGTAAGCATAGCACCCGGATTCGTCGTGAACATCTTGTCTGAGATTGCCTTGTAACGAGATGATTCCAAAGCGGTGTACCCCACCTTTTTTACTTCGGGTTGAGCTTCCAGAAAACTGGCGATTTCATACGCAGCATCCGAAACAGCCTTGAACCGAAGCTCCAATGTTTCCATTCCAAGCGATTGCATATAAGCCACATCCGGATCCATGCAAGCACCAAAGTTACGGGCAATTTCACGCTTCAAGCGAAAAGAGAACTGGGACATTTCCGGCGATTTGGAGTACATGCCCAGTACTTTATTCTTGCGCCAATTGAATGTTCCATAATCGAGGATGGCGCCGCCAAGGCTGGTGGCTCCTCCCGAAATATATTTTGTTGTAGAAACAATTTCGATGTCTGCTCCGAATTTTGATGCCGAAAAACCACACCAAGGCACAATCGTGGAATCCACAATCATAGGCACGTCTTTGGCCTTCAATAGGGGTGAGATTTTTTCCAAGTCTGCTATTTCCATATTGGGATTGGTGATCAATTCGCAAAAGAAGCCAACTGTATTCTGGTCAATTGCAGCTTCAATTTCTTCCAAATTGTCAGTATTGACAAAACGAACCTCCACGCCCAAAAAAGAAAGGGTAAATTTAAAGAAAGAGAAAGTGTTGCCAAACAAATGAGGCGAGGAAACCACGTTGCAGCCCGACCAAACAATGGTCATCAATGTGTTGGAGATTGCCGCCATCCCGGAGGCTACAGCTTGAACGTTTTGTGCTCCGGAAGCAGCTTTCATTTTACGCTCCAAGTTTTCCACCGTTGGGTTGGTGATGCGCGAGTACGTGTGGGAGGCTACCTCTTCTTTGTACTGGAAAGCGGCTGCAATACTTTCTGAATCAGCAAATTCGAAAGCTGCATTGCGGTAAATAGGCATGCTGATAGCACCGTGAATATCTTTTTTCTTAAACTGCTCGGCAATCACGCGTGTCGAAAAGCTTTCCTGCCGACAATCTGATTCTGTTTTATCCATTTCTTATCCTTTGATACTTAAAATAACAATAAGTCGAAAAAATTTTCCCAAAGGTACGTCATTGTTTAAAAAGGACAAAGGTATTTGGATGAAAAACTCCCCGTGGCGGCTCAAGATTGCAAGCAGAAATTGCAAAATAGATTGCGGGGCGTTATTTTGTAGTTTTGAGGAAGGTAAACAGCCGAGAACAAACTGCCAATTTGTCACCAAAACATCTTTGGCAAATCTTTTGCACGACAGAAGGAAAACAAACAGTAAAGCTAAAACACTAAATATATGAATTTCAATAATTATACAATAAAATCTCAAGAAGCTATCCAAAAGGCAATTGAGATTGTAAAGGAGAAAAACCAGCAAGTTATCGAACCTGCCCACGTGCTTCTTGCTGCAATTCTGACAGGTGAAAACGTGGTAAATTTCCTATTTCAAAAATTAGGAGCAAATCCTCAATACCTTGTTTCCTTGCTCGAAAAGCAGATTGAATCGTACCCGCATGTGAGCGGAGGTGAACCTCAATTGAGCCGCGAAGCAAATGCGGCTTTTTCGAAGGCGGAAGATTTTGCCAAAAAAATGGGCGACCAGTATGTTTCCATCGAACACATCTTGCTTGGAATTTTGGCAGAAAAAAGCACGGCTTCACAAATGCTGAAAGATGCAGGAATCAATGAAAAAGACCTCACCGCTGCCATCAACGAATTGCGCAAAGGAGAAAAAGTGACCAGCCAAAGTGCCGAGGATACCTACCAATCGTTGGAAAAATTTGCCATCAACCTCACCAAACGGGCACACGAAGGCAAGCTGGATCCAGTGATTGGCCGTGACGAAGAGATCCGACGTGTGTTGCAAATCCTGAGCCGGCGCACCAAAAACAATCCGATCCTGATTGGCGAACCGGGTGTCGGAAAAACAGCCATCGCCGAAGGCTTGGCCCAACGGATCATGCGTGGCGACGTACCGGAAAACTTGCGGAGCAAGCAAATTTATTCCTTAGACATGGGTGCTTTGATTGCAGGGGCCAAATACAAAGGTGAATTTGAAGAACGGCTCAAATCGGTGGTGAGCGAAGTGACCAAAGCCGAAGGGGAAATCATTCTTTTCATCGATGAAATACACACCCTGGTGGGTGCCGGAAAAAGTGAAGGGGCAATGGATGCCGCCAACATCCTGAAGCCGGCTTTGGCTCGTGGAGAATTGCGCGCTATCGGTGCAACAACATTGAACGAATACCAAAAATATTTCGAAAAGGACAAGGCGCTTGAACGCCGTTTCCAAACAGTCACGGTGGATGAGCCAAGCGAACTGGATGCCATTTCCATCTTGCGTGGGTTGAAGGAAAAATACGAAAACCACCACAAGGTTCGGATTATGGACGAGGCCATCATCGCTTCCGTGCGGCTTTCGAGCCGGTACATCACCGACCGTTTTTTGCCCGATAAGGCCATCGACTTGATGGACGAGGCTGCAGCCAAACTTCGTATGGAAGTAGATTCTGTTCCGGAGGAGTTGGACGAAAAAAGCCGACGCATCGCCCAGTTGGAGATCGAACGGGAAGCCATCCGTCGGGAAAAAGACAAGGACAAAGAAGCCCGATTGGCGGAACAAATCAGTCGATTGAAAGAAGAAGAAAAGGATATGAAGGCCAAATGGCAATCCGAAAAGGAGGTCATCAACCGCATCCAGCAAAATAAACAGGAGATTGAGAATGTGAAGTTCGAAGCCGACAAAGCCGAACGCGAGGGTGATTACGGAAAAGTGGCCGAATTGCGCTACGGAAAGCTGAAGGAATTGGAAGACCAAATCGTGAAGTTACAAGAACAACTTCACAGCATGCAGAAGGGCAATGCCATGATAAAGGAAGAAGTATCCGCCGTGGACATTGCCGACGTGGTGTCGCGTTGGACTGGCATTCCCGTCAACAAGATGCTGCAAAGCGAACGGGACAAGTTGCTTAATCTCGAAGACGAACTCCACAAGCGTGTGGTGGGTCAGGAAGAGGCAATCACGGCCATTTCGAACGCCATCCGCCGAAGCCGCGCTGGCTTACAAGACCCAAAACGTCCGATTGGTTCGTTCATTTTTCTGGGGACTACTGGTGTCGGGAAAACGGAACTGGCAAAAGCCCTAGCCGAATTTCTCTTCGACGACGAAAACATGATGACCCGTATCGACATGAGCGAGTATCAAGAAAAATTCAGTGCTTCCAGGTTGATTGGAGCACCTCCCGGATACGTCGGTTACGATGAAGGCGGCCAATTGACCGAAGCTATCCGCAGAAAACCGTATTCGGTGGTGCTGTTCGACGAAATCGAGAAAGCACATCCCGATGTGTTCAACGTGCTATTGCAAGTGTTAGACGACGGAAGGCTGACCGACAACAAGGGCCGTATGGTGAATTTCAAGAATACGATTATCATCATGACCTCCAACATGGGCTCGCAGTTGATCCGGGAAAATTTCTCGCACATGACTGACGCCAACCACGATTCGCTGGTGGAAAAGACCAAAAACGAAGTGCTGAATATTCTGAAATCAACCATTCGTCCCGAATTATTGAACCGTATCGACGAAATCATCATGTTCGAGCCATTGACTCAAAGCAATATCGAACAAGTAGTCCGCATCCAGTTAGGCGGCATCGTGAAAATGTTGGAAGGCAATGGAGTGACGCTCCAATTTTCTGACAAAGCCATCAGCAAGATTGCGGAATTGGGTTATGACCCTGAATTTGGCGCTCGCCCTGTGAAGCGGGTGATCCAACGGCTTGTGCTCGACAACTTGTCGAAGAAGCTATTGGCTCAAACCATCGACCGCGCAGTGCCGATTGTGGTGGATGCCAATCCGGTAAATGGAGAATTGGATTTTTCCAATTGATTTGAATCAAATAGAGTTTTTATTGGAATTGAAGGGGGTGGGAACCGGGAGGTTTTTACCCCCTTTTTGGGAGATAACTTTATAAAATGACTTCTACACAATCCACATATAAGTATCTAAGAATTAAATTGTATATTTGCAATAATTACAAATGAGATGATATGTTAGATTCATTATTTATTAAAAATTTCAGAAACCTTGAAAATATCAAGATAGCTTCTTTAGGTAATATAAATCTAATTACCGGAAAAAATAATACTGGAAAATCATCTATTTTGGAAGCTTTGGCAATTTATGCAAGTAGGGGGGATTTTTCTCTAGTATATCAGCTATTACATCAAAGAGGAGAAGACTATAGTCTAAATAGCTATAATAATAAAGATATAAAAGAGTATGTAGAAAATAACATCCGCTCTTTATCTGCTATGTTTAATGGAAGAAAGGTATCATTTCTTAATGAGGGAATACAAATAGGACTATTAAGCGAAGATCTGTCCTTTTCAAAAAAAAATATAAATCTGAGATTCGTTAAATACATTGATGAGGTTCAAAAAAGCGACCAAGGTGAAATTTTTCGTAGAAGACTAGCTATAGCAGGCAATAACAATACCGAGACTAATTTTAATATAGGTTTTGAAATCAAATCGGGTGATGAAGTAATATTGATACCCCTTGATAAAAACAAACCCTACAGACTTGGTTATGGCGACGTTGGTAATGGAGAAAAATACCAATTTATTCGAACTGCAAATATAGATAAAGATATTAATGGAAAATTATTTGACAATATTGCCTTAACAGACAAAGAGCAATTTGTTATTGAAGCCCTCAAAATCATTGAACCAACGACAGAGAGAATAGCTTTTGTCGGAGAAAATCCGCGCGAACGGATCGCAGTAATCAAACTCTCAAACGCAACGGAAGTACTTCCATTACGGAGTATGGGAGATGGAATCAACCGTGTTTTGACTATTATTCTGGCATTAGTCAATTCTGACAATGGCTATCTATTATTGGATGAGTTTGAAAATGGACTGCATTATTCTGTACAAAAAAGTTTATGGCAAATTATTTTTAAATTATCAAAATCATTAAATATACAAGTATTTGCCACTACCCATAGTAATGATTGCATATTAGGTTTTGAGAGGGCTTTAAATGATGATGCAAACCAACAAGTATCAGGAAAACTTATTCGTCTTGACAACATAAATGGCATTATTAAGCAGGTAGAATTTTCCCAAAAAGAAATAATGATTGCAAACAACCAAGATATTGAAATAAGATAATGACTGAACAAAAAACCTTAAGTAAAAAACTTTTGGTCGAAGGAAATGACGACAAGCATGTAGTTTTGGCTTTGTGTAAAAAATATGCGATAGCAGAGACATTTGATGTTGTAGATTGTAAAGGCATTGAAAATCTATTTGAACAAATACCTATTTGGTTCAAAATTTCAGGAATTGATACAATTGGAGTTATTGTTGATGCGGATATTGACTTAAATACAAGATGGGATACTATCAAAAATCTACTAAAACCACATGGGTTTTCTTCAGCAACGGAAGGCTTACCAGACACTGGATTGATAATAGGGAACGGAATACAAACTTTTGGCGTTTGGATCATGCCCAATAATAACACAAATGGTATGCTTGAAGACTTTATATCTTTATTAGTTCCAGATTCGGACAAACTATTACCTATAGCAAATACTATTTTAAAAGAAATCGAAGAAAAGAAATTAAACCTTTATTCAAAAACGCATCAATCGAAAGCCCTGATTCACACATGGCTTGCATGGCAAGAAAATCCAGGCACCCCTTTAGGCTTAAGTATCACAAAGAAATATCTTTCTCATAATAGTGCCGTTTGCGAACAATTCATTGAATGGTTAACCAAGCTTTTTGATCAAAATACGATTTCCCCATGTCCCCAAGAATAATTTAAAATCTACACCAGCAAATCATCAATATGGAACACAATTAATTAAGGCAAAGCTTTCCGCAATCCCATCGAATTATATCGCATCAAAAACAAATGGGAGCACAACATACGATTTAATCGGATTGCCATTCACATCGTATGCAGGCATCCATTTGGGAAACCTCCAAATGGCACGTAACACACTTCTATCAAAATTAGGGGAAACAGATTGCATAAGGATCGACTCCTCAATTTCGCCTTCTTCATCCACTAGGAATTTAACAATCACGGTTGCACGAATGGTCTTTTCTTCGCGGGGGTACATCACATTTTCACTAAAATATTCCTTAAGTGCCTCTTCTCCACCAGGAAAATCTGCCGTGCTGCCTACCACATAGAAATTATCGTCGGCAGAAGTCTTATTGGCGGCATCGCTTTCCGAAAGCACCGCCAGAGGTTTTAGATTTAAACTTTCCGAACCATCTTTGACATCCCGCATGGCCAGAAAATTTGTTTGCGTCCCCAAAGTCATGGTATTTGAACTCTTGGATGACTCCGCTCTGTTTTTTAAGTTTTTATTATTCGAAACAGCAAAGCTTGTTGCCGGAATACTAAATATGAAAAGAAAAATGATGAAACAGGGTTTAATGAGAAGCTTGTTCATAATCAAGATCGATAATTTTGGGGAAACAATAGATTAATTCACTAAAAAAACGAATACTTATCGAAATAAAATGTAAATATAAATAAAAAACCGTTCCCAAGCAATCTTATGGATAAAAAGTTAAAGAAAAAAGCTAATCCATTAAAATTTAAGATAAATTGGTCTTTATTTCGTCAATTGGTGGTGTCCGATCGTAGTATTCTTGCTTTCCTTCCCTTGTTCAAATACAATCTTTCATCCCTGAAAATGCAACAGTATCCTTCTTTACCGATTGCCATACTTTTCATTTTCTGATCCATTTTTACCTTGTCAACACCATTTGTGTTATACGGCGCAATTTTGATTTGTGAGTTCCCATCATCCACCCAAGATCCACTCTCCCATCTTCAAGTCTATGGGATTGGTTATTTTTATATTGTTTGTCTCGCCCTCCACCAGGCTAATTTGATGTCCCCAATATTCTACCACCGAAGCATCATCCGTGAAGATATGTTGAAAAGGGGTACTGTAAGCCTTTTTTAGCAAATCCACGGAGAAAACCTGTGGCGTTTGCACCAAGCGCAAGCAGCTCCTGTCCAGAATACGGCTGCCTCCATTCGGTTCGAGTATCCGGCAACTGTCAGTGATCGGGACAACGGGAATTGTGGCCTGGCATTTTTCGGCATCGCCAAAGCAGGAAGCAATCAGTTTTTCGGAGGCAAAAGGACGTGCCCCATCGTGCACGGCAACATACCCGGAATGGATTTTCTCCAAACCATTTTTCACAGAATGAAAACGGGTTTCTCCACCAAAAGCAATCTCATGGGCAACTACAAAATGGTATTCGGCACAAAGCTCCGACCAATAATCAAGGAAACTTTCCGGCAACACCAAGACGATGTGAATATCGTGCCTGTATTTCACGAAGGCTTCGATGGCCCACATCAGGACGGGTTTTCCTCCAATGGGTAGAAATTGCTTGGGAATGCCGGTCCCCATGCGCAAGCCTTTTCCTCCGGCCACTATGATTACGTGCTTGTCATTCATGCTCCAAGTCTTTGAGTACGTTTTTCAGTTCCTCATCTGCCTTGAAGAGTTTTTCCCTGCATAGCGCAATCAGTTCGGATGCCTTCTTCACTTCTGCCGAGAGGTCGTCCACATCCATTTCTTCTTTTTCGACACGAGCCAGGATCGATTTCAATTCGGCAACCGATTCGTTGTATGATTTTTCTTTTTTAGCCATTTATCTCTTTTTTAGCCAATAATCCTTCATTATTCTTATTTTTTTATGCTCTTCACATCCACACTTCCATCTGCCATCCGCACCTGCAAGTCGTCACCCACTTGAATTCCATTCACGCTTTTCACAATCTTGTTGTTTTTCAAAACCAAAGCATATCCTTTTTTCAAAATATTCTCGGGTGAAACCAACTGCACATATTGCTCCATCATGGCGAGATCGTGTTTTTTACCTGTCGAAAAACAGCTCACCGCCACCGCAAACGATGTACGGATGGTTTCCAAATTGGAGAGCATAGTCTTTGTCTTGAAATTAGCGATATAAGTCAAGCGTTGGCAAATATTCTCTATCAAGGCATGTCTTTGCTGCTGAAGCGATTGAATTCGATGGGCAATTCCCCGTTGGAGGAATTCCAGTTCGCCGAGCGTGTGGGCTTGCTGTTCAATCAGGAAAGCTGCGGCAGCGGTTGGCGTTTTCACACGGGTGTGCGCCACGTGGTCAATCACCGTTTCGTCCCGTTCGTGACCAATCCCCGAAATAATAGGCAACGGAAATTGCGCACAGTTGGCAGCCAAAAGATACGAGTCAAACGAATTGAGATCAGAGGTGGCACCGCCTCCCCGAATCAGCACCACCACATCAAACAAATCGGCATGAACATATATTTTTTCCAAAGCTTCAATAATAGAAGCCTCTGTGCGTTCTCCTTGCATGATAGCTGGAAAAAGCTTGGTGTAGAAAACAAATCCGTAAGCATTGTTTTCCAATTGGTTACAAAAATCGCCATAACCCGCTGCCGTGGACGATGAAATCACGGCAATTCGTTGGCAAAGGGAAGGTATTTCAAGCTCCTTGTTCAGATCCAGCACCCCTTCTTCCTCCAGCCGCCGGATAATTTCCGCCCGTTTGCGTGCCATGTCACCCAAGGTGAAATTCGGATCGATGTCCCACACACGCAAACTAATGCCATATACCTCACTGAAATCCACACTCACACTCACCAGCACCTTGATACCCGCGGTGAAAGCCGTTCCTGTTTGTTCTTCAAAATAAGACTTCAACAACACAAAGGTGTTTGCAAAAATAATACCGCGCGATTTGGCAATAATCTGCCGATTCGAATCATCCTTTTCTATAAATTCGAGGTAGCAATGCCCGTTGCGGTTGGGATGCACTTCGCTCAGTTCCGCACGAATCCAGTAGCGGTTGGGCAACTGCAACTTGACGGCTTCCCGAACGGCCTGGTTGAGTTCGAAAAGTGAAAATATTTCGCGAGCTTCTGTCATAAATTATTTACTGAGAAAGAAAAACAAATTTAGGCATCTTTGGGAAAACAGCAAAACTTTATGAGGAAATCACCAACCGCTTGTACAAGTACTAAAAATAGATTTTTAATGAACAAGCACTCAATCAGCACTTCAAAAAATACAATATAATTTTTCGACAAAAAGCCGATTATTTTATAAAAATACTCTACCTTTGTTATATATCACATTAATTAATAGCTAAAAAAGCATGTCCGATTCTGGTATCCGACATAACTATAACCTTAATATGAAGCTTGTTGCTTGCCATTATCGACAATCGACATAAAAACATATCCTCGGAAGGAGTTTTTCTTTCGGGGATTTTTTTGATATGATTCAACATTTTCTGAAATAGTTTTACAACACAATTATGAGTAGTAAAAAAAGTTTAGTCTCGATCACAGATTACACCAAGGAAGACATTCTACGAATTCTTCATTTGGCTAAGAAGTTCGATCAAAATCCAAATAGAAAATATCTGGACGGGAAAATCTGTGCCACCCTCTTTTTCGAGCCATCCACACGCACACGCTTGAGTTTCGAAACAGCAATAAATCGCCTAGGAGGAAAAGTCATCGGCTTTTCGGATGCAGCCACCACGAGTTCGTCAAAAGGGGAAACCCTGAAAGACACCATTGCGATGGTAAGCAACTATGCCGACCTGATCATTATGCGCCATTTTTTGGAAGGTGCAGCCCGTTATGCTTCTGAAATCTCAGAAGTACCGATTATCAATGCAGGCGATGGGGCCAATCAGCATCCAACCCAGACAATGCTCGACTTGTACTCCATCTACAAAACGCAAGGAACGCTCGATAACCTTACAATCAACATTGTGGGCGATTTGAAATATGGACGAACTGTCCACTCACTCATTATAGGAATCTCGCACTTCAACCCAACGTTCAATTTTGTAGCCCCCGATGAGTTGAAATTGCCCGAAATCTACAAGACATTTTGCGATGAACATGCCATCAAATATACAGAATATTCAGACTTTACGGAAGATGTTATCGATCAGTGCGACATTCTCTACATGACCCGTGTGCAGCGCGAGCGCTTCACCGATTTGATGGAATACGAAAAAGTGAAAAATGTGTATATCCTGCGCAGAAGCATGATTGAAAATTCGAAGCAGAACATGAAAATTCTTCATCCGCTTCCTCGCGTCAATGAGATTCAACAAGATGTGGATGACAGTCCAAAGGCTTATTATTTTCAACAAGCCAAAAATGGCATGTACACACGCGAAGCCGTGATTTGCGATGTTTTGAATATTAACGTAGAATAAGAACGATTATGCCAACCAAAAGAAAAGAATTATTACAAGTAGCAGCTCTTTGCAATGGAACAGCTATCGATCACATACCTTCCGATGTACTTTTCAAAGTAGTTTCTTTACTCAACTTGCAAAATGTGCAACAACCAATTACGATTGGTAGCAACTTGGAAAGTAAAAAAATGGGAACAAAAGGCATCATCAAAATTACTGACAAATTTTTCGAAGACAATGAAATCAACAAGATTGCCATTATTGCCCCAAAGGCGGTTTTAAACATTATTCGGGACTATCAGGTCATTGAAAAGAAACAACTGAGTTTGCCCAATACAATAGAAGACATCGTGAAATGCAACAATCCGAAATGTATCACCAACAACGAACCCATGAAAACTCGATTCGAGGTGGTAAACCACGACAATTTAGAATTACGCTGCCAATACTGTGATTTGAAAATAAGGAAAGAGGAGATTGTTCTGAAATAAACAGTAGCCACTAGCGCATGAAAGGAAGCCTGCACAATCGATTTGTTGCGCAGGCTTCCTTTCCGTTTACCCCTAGAATTAGTCGTACAGAAGGCGAACCATTTTTCCCCCCGTCCCCCGCATGGCGCGGGTAGAACGACAAAAAAGGACACCTGATCTCTCAAGTGTCCTTTCCCTCTTTCAAAACGGCGGCTACCTACTCTCCCACTGAATCGCAGTACCATCGGCGCCATGGGGCTTAACTTCTCTGTTCG